>ENA-ORXB01002753-ORXB01002753.1-sediment-metagenome-genome-assembly--contig:-NODE-2753-length-14016-cov-3.352249_pt1 | contig 14016 bp, 9 predicted proteins | sample MGYA00237863_ERZ511475 | MGnify/ENA primary metagenome ERZ511475 (study PRJEB26305, sample SAMN06343858) | sediment metagenome | isolation source: hot spring sediment | place: Canada: British Columbia... | reverse complement strand
CGACGCGCGCTACGCGGGCTGGATTCCGCACCTGTACGAGCAGATGGACCGGCTGGTGGGCGAAGTCCTCGCGGCGGCCGACGACCGTACGCTCCTGCTCGTCTGCTCCGATCACGGCTTCGCCCCGTTCGGGCGCCAGTTCCATCTCAACACCTGGCTGCGGGATCAGGGCTATCTGGCGCTGAAACCCGAGGCCGAAGGCGGTCCGAAGACCTCGATCCTGGACATCGACTGGGAGCGGACGGCCGCCTATGGCATCGGCTTCAACGGGCTGTACATCAACCAGGAGGGGCGTGAGGCTCTGGGACGTGTGGGCCCGGGCAAGCGGGCGGACCTGGTGGAGCGCATAAGCAGCGAGCTGGAGGCGGTCGTCGATCCGGAGACGGGCCTGCGGCCGGTGGCCAGGGTCTACCGGCGCGAGCAGGTCTGCCCGGGCGAGGCGATGGCGGAGATGCCCGATCTGCTGGTCGGTTACCGGCCGGGCTATCGCGCCTCCTCGGCGTCGGTGTTGGGGGAAACCGGGCAGGTCGTCATCGACGTCAATCCCTGGCCCTGGAGCGGCGACCATTCGATGGCGTACGATCTCATCCCGGGCTGTCTGTTCTCCAGCCTGCCCATCAGCCGGCCCGATCCGCACATCTGGGACCTGCCGGTGACGATCCTGGACTTCTTCGGCATTGACAAGCCGGAGGCCATGGTCGGGCACTCATTGCTCCGCCCGGGCTGACCGGCGTCTCAGAGTTCCAGATAGATCGTCCTGTAAGTGAGCGCGCCGTCGGCGAGCGTCCAGTGGCGGAAGGTGGTCTGGCGGCCCCAGAAGTTGATGACCGGGCCGGCCAGGTAAAAGTCCAGGCCGTTGAAGCGCTGGTGTTCGTCACGGTGGAAGTGGCCGGCCAGCACGGCAAAGACGCCGCCGGCCTTCATCCGCTCGGTCCAGCGCAGCATCAGATCGGCGGGCCAGCCCTCTGCCAGCCGATTCAAATAGAACGACTCCAGACCCATCACATGGCAGCAGAGGATGGTGGGTTTGGCGGGCGTCAGGATCCGGTCGAGTTCGGCGAAGGCCTGCTCGCAGTCCTCCGCCCCGGCGCGCGGATCGAGCGGCTGGCTGTCAAAGAAGGCCAGCCGCAGGCCGGGCGCCGGCTCGATCGCCCGGTTAGCCTTGCCGAAGCGCTCCTCGAAGGCGGGCCGGAACTTCGCGGTCTGACTGTAGCCGACGTCGTGGTTGCCCGGCACGTAGTAGGCCGGCTTCTTGAAGGCGTGCAGTTCGCGGGCCAGGTCGAAGTCGGCATTGGTCTCCCGCGTGTGCGCCACATCGCCCGTGTGCACGATCAGCTCGTAGCCGAGCGAGCAGCGGTTGATCTCTTCGACCGCGGCGCGGCACCGGCGGATCGACTCCTCGGCGGGCACGTCAAAGCCGCGGCGAACATCGACGAGGCGCTCCCGCGAGACATGCGTGTCGCTAAGCTGAATGAACGAGAAGCGGACCTTGCCCAGCTCGGCCGCCAGGGGCCGCGGCCGCGCCAGCGCCGTCGCGGCGCCCATTCCCAGAAACGCGCGTCGCGTCCAACCCCGTTCCATGACTGCTTCCTCCCTCTCTCAGGACTCCGTGCGGAAGCCGAAACGTTCGAGATTCCTTCCGATGATCACCGCCGCTACGATCTTGGGCACATACTGGCGGGTTTCGAGCGGCAGCGCCCGCACGCGGTACAGATACCAGAAATCACGCTGCCGGATCGGATCCTCGACCCGGCGCACCGCCTGTCGGACCTTGCCCGGGCCGAGATTGTAAGCCGCCAGCGCCAGCATCACCGAGCTGCCGGCACCGAAGTCGAGGATCAGTTCGCGCACGTAGCGGCCGGCGGCGCGCGTGGCCTTCTCCACATCGAGGCGTTCGTCCACCTTGGCGTTGACGCGCATGCCGTAGGCGCGAGCGGTGGCGGGCGTGAACTGCCACAAGCCGGCCGCGCCCTTGGGGCTCTCGCTCTGGGCGATGAAGGCGCTTTCCACCATCACCATGTAGGCCAGATCGGGCGGCAGCTTCTCCTCCTCGAAGACCCGCCGGATGAGCGCCAGCTTCTGGCGCCCGACGCCCATGAGGCGCTCGACGTGGGCACGGTCCGTGGTCTGATAGCGCTCGATGAAGAGGCGCACCTGCTCGACGAACTCGGGCGGCACGCTGTACTGCTCGGCGCCGAACTCCTTGAGCAGTGCGCGGATCTCCCGTTCGATGAACCCCTCCTCGCTCGAGGCGCCCAGGCGATAGAAGAGACTCTCCTCCAGGCGCCTGGCTTGCGCCTGGTAGTCGTTCAACTGCTTGAGCAGAGCTTCGGCCTCGCCGGCAGAGAGGTCGCCGGAAGCGAGCCGCTCTTCGATCTCCTGAATGTGCCGGTCGATGGCGGTCTTCTCTTGCTTGAGCTCTCGGATGCGCCAGTAGGAGTAGGTCGAGACGGCGACGAGCGCCGCCGCCAGCACCGCGATGACGGCATGGAACTTGCGCGCCGAACGCCGGAGCGCCTTGGCCAGCATCTCGCGCATGATCACTGTGGTCTGGCCGTGGCGACCCGCAGTTCGGGCGCGCCGCGCCCGCTCGACGGCCGCCGCCAGCAGGTCCCCTTCCGCCTCAGGCGGCGGCGCGGCGACGACCGTTCGCTCCAGCCGCGGGGGCACAAGCTCCCCCACCAGGAATTCGAACTCGGGTCCGCCCGCGCCGAGCCGGATCTGCGCGCCGTGAGTGAGCTCCGCCTCGGCGACGCGCCGGCCGTCGACGAAGGTCCCATTCGTACTTCCCGGATCGCGGATGCGCCAGGCGCCGCCGCTCCGTTCGATCACGGCATGGCGGCCGGAGACGACGGCGGCCTCCTCGCCGTCGATGACGATCTCCCCGGCCGGGTCGCGCCCGATTCGCACCCGCTCCCCTTCCAGCGGATAGCTCCGTCCGGCGGAGGCTCCGGAGCGCCGGCGCAGCCAGGCGCGGGGCTCAGAAAACTCGCTCATGGACCCATCAGGACGTTCTGTATTTCTCTATAGCATCTTCGTCAAGCGAGACGCCGAGACCGGGCTTGTCCGGGATCTCGAAGAAGCCGTCCTTCATGGCGAACGGCTCCTTCATCAGGTCGTCGGCAAGCACGTGCGTGATGCTGATGGCGTACTGGATGCCCGGCAGGGCGGCCGCCTGGTGAGCTTGAAAGACCTGGTTGATGCCGTCTTCGATGCTGTGCTCGACCCACAGCGGCATTGCGGTGATCTCAGCCGTCAGCGCGCGCTGAATCAGGGTGCGGCCCATCGGTCCGCCGATGACGAACGCATCCACGAGCTGCTCGCGGATGAAGGGCATGGGGTCGGCCGGCATGTGTTCGGCCACCATGAGCGGAAGCGTTCCCTTGAGCTCCCGGTAGCCGCTCAGATGCCGGGCTGGGATCGGCGACTCGACGGCGAAGTAGTTGTGGAACTTCGCCAGGCGCTCGACGAAGAAACGCGTCCGCCCGACGGAGCCCCACCAGGCGTTGGCGTCGACCCAGACGCGAAAGTCCTTGGCTACGACGTCGCAGATGGCCGCCGCCTGCTCGATCGGATCTTGCCAGGGCCGCGCCTTCACCTTGTGGAGGCGGTAGCCCAGATCCTGGCCGCGCCTGGCCTCCGCCGCCATGAGCGCCGGCGGCCACGAGTGGCTCCACCAGGTCTGCACGATGCGGGGCTTCGGGTTCGCCGCCAGCAGCCGCGCCACCGGCAGCCCGGTCGCCTTGCCTGCCAGATCGTACATCGGCACGATGAGACCGCCCAGGCTGTCGTCAAACAGGAGTTCAAACGGCGAGCGGCCCACGAGGCCTTTGAGGATCGCCTCGGCTCGCGGTTTGGGCATGGCGGCGTTGCCGATGCCGGTGAGCCCCGCGTCGGTGTGGCCCTTCACCATGGTTGGATGGTAGTAGAAGTCCGCCTGCTGCTGGGTGTAGCTCGCCTGCCAGGCTTCGCGCACCGGTTCGTACATCGGTACCCGGGTGGCTGCGACCTCGAACCGGCTGATGCGCATTTCCAGCGCGCTAGCCGGAGCGGCCTGGAGCGCCTTGCGCAGGGGCGCAAGCGCCGCACTTGCACCCAAAGCGCCGAAGGAGCGGATCAGATCTCGCCGCCTCATGTCGGTCTCCTCCAACCTGGAACCATTATCGGCGATAGCGGGCAACCGGACGGCACGCTGCACGGCTCCGGCCCGTCCTCTCTCCGGTCTCCGGCCGCCATTAGCCGGAGGGTGTGCCGAAGGGCGGGATCAACTCTCTGAGCAGTTGAGCATCGACCGCATGCAGGGCGGCGGCCAGCTTCTGTTGCGCCGTCTGGTAAACGGCGTCGAGGATGGCGGGCGAGCTGCTGCACTGGCCGGTCAGCGTCAACTGCTGCTCGGCAAGCGGGACCCCCTCCGGGCTGCGCTCAAACACGCCGGAGGCGATGAAACTTAGTAGAGCGAGCTTGACTGCTTCCGAGCTGACCGTCCCCATCAAGGCAGCCGCGGCACGTTCGATTAGGCTGCCCAGATCGACATCCTTCGGCGATTCCCGCGCCAGCCATTCGGCAATAGCAACCAAGGCCGCTGGCTCCGGAAGCCGCAAGACAGGGAGGCCGGTTCCTAAAATCGCCCGATAGACCTCAGCGGAGTGGATGGGGCGAGCCTCCAGATCCGGCAGCGGCTCGGCGTCGGAGGGTATAGCGGTCCGAAGCATCAACACCGGCTGCCCGCCGGCCCGCCGCACGACACACACGGGCGTACCCTTGCAGGCGAACTGTAGGTACTCGACGAGCTTGGGAAAGCCCAGCCGGAGCGGGTTAAAGTCGCCGATGACGGCGCTCAAGGCCTCGCGGACGACGTTGAGAAAAAGCCCATGGATCCGCAGGTCACCCAGACACTGGGTGTCGGTGGCGTACCAGAGGAGCACTTCTCGTGTCTTCGAAACGACATCTTGCGGTTCCGCCGATGCGAGTTTTCGCACCTTAGCGAGAAGTCGGTTGTTTCGCGGGTCGCCGACCAAACGCGGCGGCTCGCCCGGTGCCGCCCGTGTCTCGACTTCTACTTCCGGATCGGAGATCCAGACAAAGTCGTCGCAGACGGCCTGGAAGATGCGGTTCGCCGCGCTTCGGTAGGCGCAGCCTATCACCGTACGGCCGTATTCATGCAGCTTCTTGGCCAGCGCAGCGAACGCCCCGTCGCCGGAGACGATCACGAAGATCTCAAGCGCCGGCCGGCTGTGGGCCAGGTCGATGGCATCGATGGCAAGCTGAATGTCCGCGGCGTTCTTTCCTGGACTTCGGCCGAAGCCGAAGACCTGGATCGGGTCGATGCCAAGCTCGTTGATCTCGCCCCGCATCATGGCCAGCCGCGGATCGCTCCAGTTGGCATAGGCGCGCTGGACGGCGCTCTGTCCGATCTTCCCCGTCGCCTGGATCGCGTTCAAGATCTCCGACAGCGACAGATTCGCGGCGATCTCCTGTGTGAAGTTGTAGCCTTTGAGGAGATTTTCGATGTCATAAAGGATGGCCGTGTTGAAGGCCATGGGAACCTCGCCACTGCGTCTTCTCAGCGGGTCACTGCGGCCCGGAGCGAACTGCCCAGACAAGAGATGGAATGAGGGTTCGGCTGCTCCCTCGGGTCTTTTCTTATCTGGTGAGTTCGTTACAGCTTCGCCAGCTTGTCGCGGTTGGCCCAGAGCTTCTCGAAGGCGCGGACGTACTGCTCGATCAGTTCGGGCGCCTCGCGGTACATGAGCGGCACGAAGATGTGCGTGCGGTTGACCTGCTCGCACCCCGGCAGCACTTTGGGGACGTTCGGCTTGTGATGCCACCACCTCTCCTCGGAGTAAATGGCGAACTTGTGCTGCTCGGGGTAGATCCACACCGAGGCCGGAACACCCTCGGCCTTGAGCGCCTTCACGAGCGCGTCGCGCGAGAAGCCGGCCTTCTTCTCATCGAGAAAGAGCATGTTGGCGTAATAGTAGACGCGCTTCTGATCGCGCCGCAGACGCGGCTCCGACAGGCCGGCGAGCGAGGTCAGCCGGTCATTCAGCCTGCGCAATTGCGATTCGACCAGGGCATTGCGCTCGTCCAGGCTCTCTAGCTGCACGCGCGCCACCGCGGCGGCGAGCGGATGCATGCGGTACTTCTGGCCGAAACCCGTGCCCTCATACTTGCGGTAAGGGCTGTCCTGCGGATAGGTGGGCGGCGCTTCGTAGTGGCCGAAGGCGGTGGCGCGCTCGAACAATTCCCGCGTCTGATAGACGCCCACGCCTCCCTCGACGCTCGGCAGCACCTTGCTGGTCTGGAAGCTGAAGCAGCCCACCGCGCCCCAGGTGCCTACTTTCTTGCCTTGCATCGAGGCGCCGTGGGCCTGGGCGGCGTCCTCGAGCACCATCAGCCCGTGCTGCTTGGCGAAGCTCATGATGTGATCCATCTCGCACGGCATGCCCCAGGCGTGCATCGGGATCATCACCTTCGTGCGAGGGGTGAGTTTTTTCTTGGCGTCCTCCAAATCGAAGCAGCAGGTCCGCGGATCGCTGTCGATGAAGATCGGCACGTAGCCGAAGAACCGCATCGGAAGAATCGTGGCGAAGAAGGTGTAGGAGGGCACCATGATCTCGCTGCCGGGCGGCAGGTCGATGGCGAAGAACATCGAGGTCAGGGCACTCGTGCAGTTGCAGTGCGATTTGACGTACTGCGCCCCGAGGTACTCCTTCCAGGCCTTCTCAAAGCGCGGGAGCTCCTCGTAGTAGCGGTTGGAGTCCATCAGCGAATGGATGGCCTCCTTTTCGGCCTGTCCGTAGCGGGGCCAGCGGGAGATCTCCTTCTGCTCGCTCTCCGGGATGGTGACGGCCTTCGGACCGCCGTCTAAAGCCAAGGCCTCACGTGCGGCCCAAGCGCGGCTGCCGGCGGCGCCGAGGGCCGCCGAAGCCCCGGCGACGAGCGTGCGGCGGGAAAGCTTTGCGGTTTCATAAGGGGAATTGTCTGCCATCTCGCACACCTCAGTTCGCCCCATTTTACTACGGCCGCCTGAGCCGGTGGGCAGGGGCGGGTCGCGGCGCGTCGGGGGGGCAAGGCAAGAAATTCAATAAAGAGTTACTTGACTTAAGACTCTTTTATCCGTATATTATGAATTGAGCATGACGACGGATCGGCCGGACTCCCAGTGGCTCACCACGGGCGAGGCGGCCCGCCTCTGTGCGGTCGAGCGCGATACCGTCCTGAAGTGGATCAAGCGCGGGCGCATCCCGGCCGCCCGCACCGCCGGGGGCCATTACCGGATCGCCCGGGAGGACTTGGGGCGGCTGCTCAAGCTGCCGTGCGCCGGCCCGCAACTACGAACCCTGCGCTGCTGGGAGTACCTGGCCGCGGGCGCGGAGATCCGGAGCGAGTGCGGCACCTGCCTGGCGTTTGAAGCCGAGGCGATCCGGTGCTTCCGCCTGCGGCAGCGGAATCAAGACGCCGGGTTCTTCTGCTGCGGACCGAGGAACTGCGAGGACTGCCCGTACTACCGGAAGGTTGCCGGCCTGCCCGCGCGCGTGCTGGTTATCACGCTGGACAGCACCTTCCGGCGCGCACTCGAGCCGGCCGATGCGAGCGTAGAGATGACGTTCGCTTCGAGCTCCTATGAGGCCTCGCGCCGGGTTGCGGAGCTGTGGCCCGCGCTGGTCGTCGTTGACGAAGAGGTCGACCGCCGCGAGGGGGCGAAACTGCTCGAAAGCCTGCTATCGGACCGGGCGATGGCCGGTTCGCGCATCCTCTACGCAGTCGCCGGTGCGGGCCGGCGCGTCAGGCTCGAACGGCTTCGGTCAAAACAGGTGCTCGGCGTCATGAAGAAACCGTTCGGCATTTCGACGATCCGGAGAATTCTGGCGGAGGAACCCGTGGAAGCGGCGCCTGCCAACAACGGCGTGCAGAACGGAGGTGAACGGAAGGAGTGACTGAGATGGCATCAGAAGAGAGCAAAACGATTGGGTCGATAGAGCCGCCGCGGCGAGGCTTTTTCCGCGCGCTTGGCAGCCTTGGGGCGGGCCTGGCGGCCGCCGTCACCGGCTGGAAGGCGCTCGGCTGGCGCCGGGCGCAGGCCGCCGAGCCGCCGCCGGTGCTGGCCGAAGCCCAGGGCACCCTGCTTTTGCGCATGCAGCGGGATCTTGAGGCCACGCTGGCTCGCGGCACGACGCCGAGCTGGCTGATGGTGGTTGACACGCGCAAGTGCATCGGCTGCAATGCCTGCACCGTCGCCTGCCGAGCCGAGAATCCGACCGGTCCGGCCGGTGCCTTTCGGCGGGTTATCCAGTTGCGGTTCACGCCAGGCCGCCGGCCGGTGTCGATCTTCAAACCGTCAAACTGCCTGCAATGCGACAACCCGCCTTGTGCACGGGCCGTTCCCGAGGGCATGATCCGCAAGCGCCCGGACGGCATCGTCGAGTTCGACTACGGCCGGCTCCGCGGGCCGTATGCTCGGGCGGCGGCTGCGGCTTGCCCGTTCAAGGCGATTCACATTGACGACGGCAAAACTTTCACCCAGACGACGCCGGCGCCGCAGGCCTACGAGGAGCGCACGTTTGTCGAAAACGGGGTGAGGTATCGCCGCAAGCCCGGCGTCAACCCGCTGGTGGACACGGCGCGGAAGTGCACCTTTTGCAGCCACTTGCTCGATGTCGGCGTCCTTCCCGCCTGCGTGAGGACTTGCCTCGGCGGTGCCATGTACTTTGGCGACGCCAACAATCCCGCCAGCCTGGTGAATGAAATCACCAGGGGGAGGCGGCGATTCCGCGGGCACGACACGGCGGGTGTCGGATCGCGGGTCATCTACTTTGAAGAACCGATGCCGGGCGCTTCCTACATGGATTGCTCGGTCTGCCACTACTGATTGAGGAGGCCAGGATGACACCGAACAATACCGTTGCCGAATCGAACACTGTAGCCAGGCGCGAATTTCTTTCCAAGGGGCCGCTGCTCGGCGGTGCGTGTCTGGCCGCGGCGCTCGAGGCCGGCGCCCAAGTGTCGGATCCAGGGCGTGAGAGGATGAAGCCGATCGAGGCGTCCGACTTCATCTATACGACCTGCCTGCAATGCAACACCGGTTGCGAGACCAAGGTCCGCATCCAGGACGGCCTGGCGGTGAAGATCGACGGCAGTCCCTATGCGCCGCGTTCCATAGAACCGCACATCGACTGGCGCACCCCGGTGACGGAGGCGGCCCGCCTGACCGGGTGGATCTGCCCGAAGGGCCAGGCCGGCATCCAGACGATCTACGACCCGTACCGCATCACGAAGGTCCTCAAGCGCGCGGGCGCCCGGGGTGAGGGCAAATGGGTCACCATCCCTTTCCATCAAGCGATCGAGGAGATCGTCAACGGCGGGGTGCTCTTTCCGCAAGACGGCGGGCGCGTCGTGACAGGGCTGAAGGATCTGTATGCCCTTCGGGATCCGAAACTCTTCCGGGACATGGCCGCCGATGTCGCCCTCATCGAGGACAAAAAGATGACGGTGGCCGAGTTCAAGGCGAAATATAAGGACCACCTGGACAAGCTCATCGATCCGGATCATCCGGATTTAGGGCCGAAGAACAACCAGTTCGTCTTCAACTGGGGGCGACTGAAAGCGGGCCGGTCCCAATTCTTCTTGCGCTTTGTCCGCTCCAGCTTCGGCTCAAAGAACGCGCAAGGCCACACCACGGTCTGTCAGGGCTCCATCTATTTTGCCGGCAAGTCCATGTCCGACCAGCCGAGCGGCGGCAAGTTCACCGGCGGCGTGAAATGGTACTGGATGGCGGATGCCGCCAACGCCGAGTTCATCATCTATTGGGGCGCCAATGTGCTCGACGGCAACTACGGGCCGTCGTTGAAAATCCCGAAGATCACTCGAGGCGTGGCCAGCGGGCGTCTGCGGATCGCCGTGGTCGACCCCCGCTACTCGACGGTCGCGGCCCTGGCCTGGAAGTGGGTGCCGATCAAGCCTGGCGAAGACGCCGCCCTGGCCCTGGGGATGATCCGGTGGATCCTGGAGAATCACCGCTACGACAAGCGGTACTTGGAGAACTGCAACCGGGCCGCTGCGACCGCCGATGGCGAACCCACCTGGTCCAACGCCGCCTGGCTGGTGAAGCTCCGCCCCGACGGTACGACCGGAGCTTTTCTGCGCGCCACCGAGGCGGGTCTCGAGGGCGACGCCGATACCTTTGTCTGCCTGCGTGACGGCAAGCCGGTGGCTTTCAAGTCCGATGACGCCACCAGAGCCGTCGAAGGCGATTTGTTCGTGGACACGACGGTGAACGGGGTGCGCGTCAAGAGCGCGCTTCAGATTCTGCTCGAGGAGGCGCAGTCGCGCAGCCTGGCCGAGTGGGCCGCTCTGGCCGAGATCCGCGTCGAGGACATCATCGAGCTGGCCAGAGAGTTCACCTCCCATGGCAAGCGGGCGGCGGTGGAAGTTCACCGGGGCGTCTCCCAGCACACCAACGGTTTCTACAACTCGCTCGCTACGATGGGGGCGCTCAATACGCTGATCGGCAATTTCGACTGGAAAGGCGGCATGGTCTTTGGCGGCGGCACGTATGCTGAGCTCGGCGGCGCGGGCCGGCCCTTTCAGGTCGAATACCACCCGGCGCCAATCACACCCTTCGGAATTGACATCATTCGTAGCGAAGCCACCTACGAGAAGAGCACCCTATTTGCGGGTTATCCTGCCAAGCGTCCGTGGTATCCGCTGGCGAGCGACGTCTACCAGGAAGTCATCCCCTCGGCCGGCGACGCCTACCCCTATCCCATCAAAGCCTACTTCCTGTACATGGGTTCGCCCGTCTACGCGCTCCCGGCCGGCCATAGCCTGATCCCGATTCTCAGAGATCCGGACAAGATCCCTTTGTTTGTCGCCAGCGACATCGTCATCGGCGAGACCAGCCTGTACGCCGACTACATCTTCCCCGATCTGACCTACCTGGAGCGCTGGGAGTTCCACCGTACTCACCCCTCCATCGTTCACCGCGTCTCGCCGGTGCGCCAGCCCGTTGTGGCCTCGCCCAACGAAACGGTCCGCGTTTTCGGCGAGGAGATGCCGATCTCGATGGAAGCGGTCTTCTTGGCCATCGCCGAGCGGCTACAGATGCCGGGTTTCGGTCCTCGGGGCTTCGGCAACGCCGATTTGACTCGGCCGGAGGATTTCTACCTTCCCATGGTGGCCAACATCGCTTTCGGCGACTCCAGCGCCGGCACCGACATCTGCCCGGACGCAAGCGACGAGGAGGTGGCCATCTTTCTCAAGGCGCGCCGCCACCTGCCGCGATCGATGTTCGATCCGGAGCGCTGGGCTCGCATCGTGGGCGATGCCTGGTGGCGGAAAGTAATCTATGTGCTCAATCGCGGCGGCCGATGGTGGGGCTATGCCGAGGGCTGGAGCGGCGAACAGACCCGGGCCAAGTACGGCCGGCTGGTCAATTTGTATCAGGAAAAGGCCGCTACCCTGCGCAATTCGATGACTGGCGAGTTTCTCAAGGGAATCGCGGCTTACGTCCCGCGGGGCGATTCGCTTGGCCGGCCGCTCGATCACCGCGGAGCGCCGCTGCGGATGATCACCCACCGCAGCATGCTGGCCACCAAGAGCCGAACCATCTCCAACTACTGGCTTACGCAGATCCAGCCGGAGAACGTCATCGAGATCAATCGCTTGGATGCCAACCGGCTGGGCCTGCTCAACAACGACCGAGTCATGGTCCTGTCGGCGTCGAATCCCGAGGGCTCCTGGAATTACGGTCCGAACCTCTCCAAGCCCCTCATCGGTCGCATTCGGACGACGTACCACATTCGGCCGGGCGTCATTAGCTTCGAGCTCGGCTGGGGACACTGGGCGTACGGAGCCACCGACCAGGTCATCGACGGCGAGGTGATCCCCGCCGATCCTGGGCGCGCTGCCGGCGTGCACGCCAATGCGGCCATGTACGTGGATCCCTATCTTCGCTCGCCGCTGAGCGATGTCGTGGGAGGCAGCGTGGTCTTCTACGACACCATGGTGTACCTGGTGAAGGTCTGATTCACCGGGACCGCTTCCGGTTGTGCGGACGATTCCCCATTCGGTCCGCGAGGGCGTACAATAGGGAAAAGAAGGTGCGCCCGTAGCTCAGCCCGGATAGAGCGCTTGCCTCCGGAGCAAGAGGCCGCTGGTTCGAATCCAGCCGGGCGTACCACCCCACCGTCGGCAAGAGAGCCTATCCGGCTACTTCGCTTTCTTCTCCTTCTTCGGGGTCGGCGTCGACTTCGCGGCTTTCTTCGGAGTCTTGCAGGCCATAATCGAAAACCTCAGCAGAAATTTAGCACAGATTTTGTCGGTGCGGCGGGATTCTCGATATTTTTGGGAATGCCGTGATCCGACAGCCGCCCGCGCCCGGGGGCCGGCGCGGATTCCTTACCCGTGCGGCTGCCGCCGGCGCGCATGACGCCGGGGGCTGTCCCTCCGCCGGGGCAGCTCGTGTCTTTCGGGGGCGCTTGTGCCGGGTGGCGCCGCGACTCCCGCTGGAGAGGCGTCTCATGCAGCTGTATGCCGACGGCGGCGAGCGCGCCCTCTTCTCCGCCGCCGACGCCCGAGGAGAAGACGCCACTGTTGAAGCATTTGCCGAAGGCGGCCAGGCGCTCCCTAGGCCGGGCGTCCGCTTCGGGTCGATTGCCGATGATCTGACCGGTGCCTGTGATGCCGGCGTGCAATTTGCCGCACGGGGGATATCGACGCTCGTATGGCTGGCGCGGGGGGCGCTCCCGGAGGAACCGCAATTGGTGGTGCTGGTCACGCAAGGCCGCTCGGTTGTACCGGATCAAGCGCGACAGGCCGCGGCCGCGGCTTGTCGGCGGCTGGAGTCAGCGCACCGCCCGCTCATTTTCCAGAAGATCGATTCCACGCTCCGCGGCAATCCCGGCTGGGAGATCGCCGCGGCAATGGAGACGTGCGCTTTCCGGCTGGCCGTGCTCAGCCCCGCCTTTCCCGCCATGGGCCGCACGGTGGAGGGCGGCCGGTTGCGCGTCGCCGGCCAGGAGGGTTCGCTCCAGTTGGAGGCAGAGCTTCGCCGGCAGGGCCTTTCGAATGTCGTTGAAATCGCCCGGGACCGATTCGAAGCGTTGCTCGAGCTGCGGCCCCAGACCCCGGCCGTGGCGGTGGCCGACGCGGTCTCCGAGGAGGATCTCGCCCGACTCGCCGAGATCCTCTTCTTGCTCGAGCCGCGACCGCTCGCAGTCGGATCGGCGGGCCTGGCAGGCGCAATCGCCGCCCGGCTGGCGCGCCCTCCCGGGCGGAAGCCGCCGCCTGCGACTCGCCTGCCATGCCCTGCCGGAAGCGTGCTGTTCGTTCTCGGTTCGACCCACCCGGTGACCCGGGCGCAGATCCAACGCCTGGCCGAGACCGGCGCAGAGGTGGGGTCGCTTGCCGATGCGGACCGGGTTCGCCGCGCGCTCACCGGCGGCCGGCACGCCGCCATCCTGTTCGACGTCGCTCACACCACCGCGGCCGAGCTCGCCGTGGTGAGGGAGCTTGTGGCGGCCTGCGGCGTCCGGGGTCTGGTGGTGGCGGGCGGCGACGCGGGCGCCATCCTTCTCGATGCCCTTTCGGCTCCGGGGGTACGTCTCGAGTCCGAGATCCGGACGGGGATCCCGTGGGGGCGGCTGGTGGGCGGACCGCTGGACGGGCTCCCGGTGGCGACCAAGGCGGGCGGCTTCGGGGATGCGGGCGCCCTGGTGGCGTGCGCGCGCTATCTCTCGGAGCTTCCTCTCTAAAATGAGGGATGAATTGAAACCGGCGATTGCAGTCACCATGGGCGATCCGGCGGGCATCGGCCCCGAGGTGGTGCTGAAGGCGCTCGCCGACCCCGAGATTGCGGTCCTGGCGAGCTGGAAAATTATCGGCGACGGTGCGGTGTTGGAGTGGGCCGGGCAGTTGACCGGCTTGCGCCTGCCGGCCTCCGCCGAGCTGATCGACTTGAGGCTGCTCGCTCCCGGAAGTTGGCAACCGGGCCGCCTGAGCCCAGCCTGTGGGCGA
>ENA-ORXB01002749-ORXB01002749.1-sediment-metagenome-genome-assembly--contig:-NODE-2749-length-14027-cov-32.254767_pt1 | contig 14027 bp, 13 predicted proteins | sample MGYA00237863_ERZ511475 | MGnify/ENA primary metagenome ERZ511475 (study PRJEB26305, sample SAMN06343858) | sediment metagenome | isolation source: hot spring sediment | place: Canada: British Columbia... | reverse complement strand
CCCTGGCCACCCGCTCCTCCCACTCCTGACGCCTGCGCCTCAGCCCCTCCAGCTCCTCTCGCTCCAGCATCGGCTACCTCCCGCAACCTGCACTCTGTGCCAGGCCCCTTTCATCCGCGCTGCGTCAAGCTCACGGGCGTCTGAGTGCCAGGTGTGACCTCGCTCTCTAGCACAGAGAGGAGCCCCTGATCCCTCAATAACGGCCCCACTAGGCGTTTGGCGTGCCAGAGGGCCACTTCATGGGCGGTCAAAGCTCCTTCCGGACGGAACCAGACATGTATCCACTGGATGGCACCCAGAATCAGCCTCGCCTCCAACACGACATCAGTGTCATGGAAGCACCCTTTGGCGATGCCTTCGCGTAGCATCTCCCGAAACTGTTGCTCGTACCTATCTCGCGCCGCCACGTATCGTCGCCAGTGCTCGGGCGTCAACGCCGTCCGGTGTTCCCGGGTGAAGAAGAAGAGCAGCATACCCGGATGCATCCGCTGGCAGGCGGCCACCATCGTTTGATAGATGGCGTGGAAAAGCTGCCTGGCGGGGCTCCTCCGGTGCGCCTTACGCACCGACTGGATGATCCCTAGCCCGAAGCGCATGGCATCCATCAGCACATCGAACAGTAGCTGCTCTTTCGACTGGATGTGATAGTAGATATTGCCTGGACTCATGCCGGCAGCAGCGGCGATCTCGGCGGTGGTGGCAGCGTGGTAGCCGACCTCAGCGAAGGCGATCGCCGCCGCCCGCAGTATCTCCGGCCGTTTCTGGGCTCGAGAGCGCATAGTGCTAAAGCAAGGCCTCCGCGACCTTCCGCAAGGTCAATTCCATCTGTTCAGGGCTCATATCAACGACGAAAATGAGGATCGGTTCGGTGGCCCCTGCTTGGCTGTAGCCGCGCAGACGCTCAATGCAGCTTTCGAGATTACCAAAGGTATAGAGCGTGTCAACTATAGCGTCGTGCACTTGCTCGTAAGCGCTGCTGGGGTCGGCCTCGAACGCGGCGCGTATACGGGCAGCTTCGTTGGCGAAGCCGTAGAACTTCGCTACCAAGTCATGGTAGAAGGCGCCCATCCCTCCTACCGCGCTGCCCACATAGTGGGCCATCTCTTTCTTGGCCCGCATGCGAGCAAACTCTAGGTGGTCACCCTCGGCCACCCACGTTTTGACCAGCGGTGAAATGCTGAGCTGCTCCAGGCTCCTGCCAGCACGAGCAGCCCCTTCCCGCAGCCAGTCTAACTGCTGGGCCATAGCCTCGGGGGTGAGAAAGACAGGAAGCCACCCATCGGCCAGCTCTCCGGCTAGGGAGACATTGCGCGGGGCCATGGCAGCCACGTATATCGGAAGCCTGCTTTGTTCTGGAAGCACCGCTAGCCGAAAGCGTTTGAGCCGGTAGAATCGACCGTCATAATCTACGCGACAGCCTTCAAGAGCCAGCCTCAGCACTTCTATGTACTCGCGCAGGCGACGGTTGGGGGATGCCCAGGTTCCCCCGTAGGCGTTTTCGGCAGCATTGGCCGAAGTGACCCCCAGTCCCAATAGCATGCGCCCACCCGATATACGGTCTACGGTGGCAGCCGCCTGAGCCACCGCTAGAGGCGAACGGGCGTAGATGTTCACGATGCCAGTTCCCAGGCGGATGCGATCGGTTGCCTTAGCTATCATGCCCAGCAGGGCGAAGGCGTCCCATCCTCCTGGGGGCTCGCCTACCCAGAAAGACGAGTAGCCCAACCCTTCCGCCAGCCGGGCGAAGTACAGCCAGTGGTCAGCGGTCAGGTGCCTGGCATCCCCGAGGTTCACTCCCAGTCTCATCTCGATTATCACCTCCGAATCAGACTTACCAGGTGCGAGGCAGGCCCAATGCCTTAGCGATGGTGTTGAGGGCCATCTCGTTGGTCACCGGGCCGATACGGGCCAAACGAGCATCCCGCCAGTAGCGTTGCATGTCCCCTTCGCTGGAAAATCCGTAACCACCCATCACCTGCATCCCCACGTCGGCAGCCTTCCAGGCAGCCTCGGCCGCTACCACCTTGGCCAAAGTGGCCTCCAGGCCGCAAGGGAGGCCCCGCGCCTGCATCCAGGCGGCGCGGTAAGCGGCCAGCCTCGCCGTCTCCACAGCTATGTAGGCCTCCGCCAGGTAATGGGCTATGCGCTGAAAGCCCCCTATCGGGCGGCCGAAAGCCTCTCGCTGGTTGGCATACGAGACGGCGTCGTCTAGGGCCGCCTGACCGATGCCGACATTAAATGCAGCTAGGAGGATGCGCTCGTTGTTCAGCGTGTGCAGCACGGCACGCCAGCCTTCGTCGGGCTTTCCCAGCACGTAGAAATCGTCCACCGTCACATCGTCATAGGTCACCTCGAACGTCTTTACGCTGCGAAAGGTGATGACATCCACCTCACGCAGGGACAGGCCGACCGACTGGGTGCTGACTAGGAACAAAGTCACACCATCGGAGGGCCTAGAAACCGGCGAGGGAGGGGTGGTGCGGGCCACCACCAGCAGGTAGTGCGCTATGTCCGCGCCCGTAGTAAAGATCTTCCGACCGCGAATGACCCAGCGTCCGTCCTCGCGCCAGGCCCGAGTGTCCAAGTGACCGAGCACATCAGTTCCCCCGCCGGGCTCGGTGATCGAGATGGCGAAGCGCAGCTCGCCGCGACACAGGGGTGGTAAAAAGAACTCCTTTTGCTCCTCGCTGCCGGCGCTGCTGATGGATTGCCCGCCGAAGCTGACCGTGTTGAGCCACGGGATGGCGCAGCTTTGAGCGGCGTAAGCCAGCTCCTCGCAGACGATGGCCTGCGAGACGATGTCGCCACCACAACCGCCGTAGCGGGGATGGATGCCGATGCCGATATAGCCGGCCCGAGCCAGGGCCTCGTACAGCGGGGCCGGCCAAACGCCGTGCCTGTCCCACTGCCTCACCAGCTCGCGAGGACACTCCCTCTTCAGCAGCTCCCTGACCGCCCCCTTGAGTAGCTTCTGCTCCTCCGACAGCTCAAAGTCCATAACACCGTCCCCCTACCTCGTCTGGCTGTGATTATCACTGGCTCGTGCGAGCGAATCCCAGAAGCTCCTGCAGGGTCGTATCTCCCTTCTCCAGAGCCTCCCTATTCCCTTGCCAGGTGATGATCCCCCGCTCCATCACATACACGCGCTGGCACAGGCGCAGCAGATCGGTCGGTTTCTGGTCAGCCATCAACAGGGCTACCCCATCAGCGAGGAATCGCTCCAAGACGTCTGCTAGCCTGCGAACGATAGCGGTGCTCAGCCCGAGGGTGGGCTCGTCCAGCAAGAGAGCTTTGGGCCGGGCAAGCATCGCCCTCCCCACGGCAAGCATCTGCTGTTCCCCACCGCTCAGGGTCATGGCCAGCTGCTTTCGGCGCTCATAGAGGATGGGAAACAGGGCATAGACCCGGTCCAAGTCACCCTTGCCCGATTTGGCCGAGCGCAAGTAGAGGCCGAGGCGTAGGTTGTCCTCCACCGTTAGGTGACCTACGATTCCCCGTCCCTCGGGTAGCATCGTCACGCCTAGGCGGGCCACTTGGTGCGCTGGCAGCCCCCGGACATCCCGTCCAGCAACAACGATGCTGCCACTCTGGGCCCTGGCTAGGCCGCATATGGCCCGCAGCGTGCTGGTCTTCCCAGCGCCGTTGAGCCCTAGGAGGGCCACCATCTCGCCACCAGCTACAGCTAGGGATACGTCGCGAACGGCTTTGATCTGACCGTAGCTAACGGAGAGGCCTTCTATTTTCAGGGTCGGCATGGTTCCGGCTCGCTTACAGTTCATGCTGCGAAGTAGACCTCGTGAACCTTGGGATGGGAAAGGATGACATCGGGAGTCCCCTCCACCAGCTTCCTGCCCTCGGCAAGGGCGATGATCCAATGGCAAGTCGAGCTGAGAAAGCGGACGTTGTGTTCCACCACGAGGCTAGTAATGCCTTGGCTCGCCAGCCTGCGCACCAGGCTGCCCACCAAGGCCGCCTCGTCAAAGCTGAGGCCCGCAGTCGGCTCGTCCAACAGGAGCAGCACAGGCTCCACCATCAGCGCTCGCGCCACCTCCACTATCCGCTGCTGACCGTAGGGGATCTGGTGGGGGCGCGCTGTCTCCAAGCCAGCGAGGCCCAGCTCTGCCAGCAGCTTCCTTGCCCTTTCCATACACGAGCGCTCCCTGGCCCTCATCCCCCAGGTGCGGAGGAGGACATGGCCGAGGGTCAGAGACGACTCGTGACAGTAATGGCCCAGCATCACGTTCTCTATCAGGGTCAGGTCTTCGAAGAGGCGGGTGTGCTGGAAAGTGCGCGCTATTCCCAGGCGGGGCATGGAGTAAGGAGGTAAGCGGGTGATGTCCTGGCTGCGGAAAAAGATCTTCCCCTTACTGGGTACCAGCAAACGCGAGATCAGGTTGAGCAGCGTCGTCTTGCCAGAGCCGTTGGGCCCCAGAAGGCCATAGACCTTGCCTTCGGCCAGCTCCAAGTCGAAGTCTTGGATGGCCATGACGCCACCGAACTGCTTAGTGAGACCCACCGTCTCCAGCAGGGTCATCCAGAGCCACCTCCCTGGCCTTTGGGCGCGATCTGTACAGGAGTGGCTGATGGAGCAGCGAGCGCCAACGAGAGAGAGACGTTCGAGCCCACAGCATTAGCGAGTCGAGGGTGCCTGCGATCCCTTGCGGGGCGAAGAGGACCAAGGCCACCAGCAGGGCCCCGAAGACCACATCGCGCCACTCCCTGACTGGCCTGAGAAGCTCAGGGAGCAGCGTGACCACGGCCGCTCCCATGAAGGCTCCTGCCCAATGCCGCGTCCCGCCCAACAGGGCCATGACCAGCGCTCGGACTACCAGCGAGAAGCTAAAGGATTGAGGCGTCAGCACGCCCACATAATGGGCGTAGAAGGCACCGGCCAGACCGGCCAGGACCCCCGAGGCGACGAACAGGGCTGACCGATAGAGGGAGGGATTGATGCCCAGGGTGGAGGCGACGGCGCTTGATTCGCGCATGGCTACCATCGCTCGGCCGATGCGCGACCTCTGCAGGGAGCGCGCCAAGTAGGCCAGCACCGCCACAGCCAACATTAGGTGCCACATCTCTACATATCGCGGTATTCGATAGAGGCCCGCCGCACCGCCCGTGAAGCCGGCATTCAGCAGGAATGTGTCCACGACAACCAGAAAGGCCAGAGTGGACAGGGCCAGGTAGAGGCCTCCCAGTCGAGCCAGGGGCAGGCTGAGGAGCAACGCCACCGCTGCCGGCAATAGGGCTGCCGCCCCCAGGGCGACTATCGGGTTGATGTCGAACCTGGCGGTGAGCAAGGCCGACGTGTAGGCCCCTATGGCCATGAAGGCCACACCGCTGAGGGCAAAGACGCCTCCCTGGATGGGAAGCTGATAGCTGGCTGCCAAGAATACGTTGATCAGGGCGAAGGCAATAGCCGACTGCTCCAGTCCCAGAAAGCGCATCACAGTCGCTCCGCCACAGGACGGCCCAGCAATCCCTGCGGCCTGATCAAGAGCACCAGTACTAGCAGTCCGAAGATGAGACCTTCCCGATACCCTCCAGGCAGGAACAGCGTGGACAACGACTCAATGACCCCGATGCTCATACCTCCCAACACGGAACCCCAGACACTGCCCACCCCGCCCAGGATGATGACCGCGAACCCTTTGAGCAGGAGGGGCTCGCCCATGGTGAAATCAAAGGTTCCCAAATACAGAGCGAGAAGGACGCCCGTCGCACCGGCCAGAGCACCTGCGCCGAACAGGGCAGCATCGGCCATCCGACTGGTGCTTACGCCATAGAGTTCAGCCACCTCTACGTTGTGGCCCATGGTGCGGAGCGCCAGTCCCCACCTGGTGCGGGCCAGAAAGAGGCTGGTCAGGGCTGGCACAGCCAGCGCCGCCAGGATGATCGCCAGTTGTAAAGAAGTGATACGCACCTCCAGCAGCGTGATGTTTTCGACCGGGAAAAGTCCGCCCGGCAGCTGCCGGGGGTAGCCGAGGGTGAGGCGCTCGGCCACGTTGAGGGCGATGAGCCCGAAGCCCAGGCTGGCCACCAGGGTCCACACCTCCATCTGCTCCCGGGAGGCACTTCTCGTTCGCAGGTGCTTGAAAGCTAGTAGCTCCATCGCCAGGCACATGGTGCCGCCGCTAGCAGCCGCCACAAGTAACAACAGCGGCAGCGGCAACTGCACCGCCTGCGAGACCAAGTAGCCTGCCAGGGCTCCCCACATCAGTAGGTGCCCATGAGCCATGTTCAGCACCGCCAAGATGCCCCAGCTCAGGCTCAGCCCCAGGGCAAACAAGGCGTAAGTGCTGCCGATGGCGATCCCATTAACCAGCTGCTGAACGACGTCCATGCCCCGTCCTCTGGCCGCGAAGCCCCCTCATATGCCGTGCGCCGCACAAAGCCTAAGCCGATCTACCCTCCCGGCGGAAACGCACCACGCTCGTCCATCGGTGCTGACCAGGCTGGGGTAGCCACGCTGCCCACATCCCGCGAGCGCCGACCACCAGGCCTGTGTTGCGGTTCTTTACCGCACCAAGACCTCCTTTCCGCCCTTGACCTCGGTCACCGTGCCGGCGCCCGTAGCGTCGCGCTCGCTGAAGCGAAGGGGGCCCTGCGCTCCGTCGAACTCTTGGGACGCTACCTGGGTCAGACCGCGCTGTAAGCATTCGGCGCTGATGCAACCGGCCGCCTTGACGGCCCGGGCCACCATCCACATCCCGTCGTAGCCAAGGGCGTGGAATACAGTGGGGGCCTTGTTGTAGCGGTTCTGGAAGAGCTGCACGAACCGCTTGGTGGAATCATAGGGCAGGTCCGGGTGGAAGGGCTGCAGGAAGAGCACCCCTTCGGCCTCGGGCCCGCAGTTGGCTATCACACCGCCGGCCATCCCGTACTGCCCCCAGATCTGCCCCCTGTATCCCGCCTGCCTCAGTTGCTTCACCGCTGTGCAGTTGGGGGCCCCAGCAGTGAAGATCCCCACTGCATCGGGATTGGCCGATACTACCTTGGAGGCGATGGCCGTAAAGTCGGTGGTGCGGACCTTGATCACCTCCTCGGTGACCACCTGGATGCCTACCCGGGGGAAGACTTCCCTCAGGAAACGCTCGCGCAAGTCTAGAAAGACGGGCGAGTCATCGGCGTAGATGAGGGCGGTGGTGCGGACGCCCCGGGCTCGGAGCTCCTCGCCCATCTTGTTGGCGTAACGGTCCTGCTGCGGCTGCACCCGATAGGCATAGGGCCCCGACTCGACGATACCCTTACCAGCCGCTATCTGGACGACCGTCGGTACCTTGGCATCGTTGATTATGGGCATGGCCGCCAGGGCGACGTGGGTCCACGTAAAGCCGGTGATGGCCACGACCCCTTGCGAGATGAGCTGCCTGACGACATTCACCCCGTCCTCGGCCGTGTCCTTATGGTCTACGTAGACGACCTCGATTCGGGCGTCGTCCAGGAAGCCGCTACGGTTGATCTCTTCCACGGCCAGATCTATCCCTTCCTTCTGCTGGCTGCCAGCGAACACAGCCGTGCCGGTGATGGAGATGGGTACACCGACCTTCACAACTCCCGAGAGCCGGCCGGCCGATGGTGTTTGCTGCGAGGGCGTAGGCGCCTCTTCCTCTTGCTGGCAGGCCAGGGCAAATAGCATTACAGCCACCATGCAGAGTAGAAGCGACATTCTGCTGAGTGACCACCGCATGGCCATCATGGGTTCACTCCTCCTTTTGGGAACCGACAGTTCTCTGCTCCCGAGGCTGTCGGCTCACTCCACCAGTTGCTGGCTGTAGCGCGAGCGAAGGCTTACCGCGTCTTCCACAAACCCATAGCCGATATCGCCTCCCAAATTGGCCTCGACCACGTATTGCTTGCCCCACTTGCCGATGGATATGAGGAACTCGCGGTCAGTGGTGTCGTATATGTCACCTTCTATCCAGCGCAATCCCCGCTCAAGGTAGCTGCGCTCCAGAACACCCGATCCGGCGGTAAGATTGAACGGTCCTATCCTGCGACAGACCAGTTCCTGCCTCCCCCCTCGCTCGAAGGTGATGACCTCTCGCCATCTGGTCCACAGCCTAGTGCCAGCCTCGTACTGCATGTCGTGTTCCAGATCCACCACCCGGTCAATTGAGCCATCACGGTCAACCCTGGCACCTGTCAGCAGCTTGGGCTTCTGCTCCCTGTCCTCCGCATAGATCAGGAGCAACCCGTAGTCCCGAAAATGGAGCCAATGAAAGAACTGCAGGCTGGCCCCGAAGCGGATATCTCGCAGACCCCAGCCCCTGTCTCTCATGCCCAGATAGCCCTCGACCCTGTAGGACTTCCCCTCTATCCTGGCCTCCCCGTCCCAGCGCACCAGCTGGCCGAAGTAGCGGTCGTCGTCGCCGATAACCCGATGGCCGAAATCGTAAAGGGGGAATGACGGCACTCCCACCAAGTCGAAAGCTACGGGTATGTGCTCGTTGGGCTCGAGGCGCATCCGCCACCGCTTCAACGGCTCTTCTATGGTGAAGCTGAGGGGACCGTAGGTATGCTCGGCCAGGTCCTCTCCGATGGGCTCGGAGATGCGTAGGTTATATTGCTTCCGAGAGGTGGCTACCATGAGGGCAGCCACCTTCGTGCCCTTGTTGGGGTGCACGTTTACCCATCCGTGTATGTAGAGCTCGTCCATGCTCCGGCCGTGGGCCAGATGGCAGAAGTGTTCAGTCCAGCCGTCCTCTGCCACGTGCACCTGCCCGAAGGTCGCGGGCAGTTGGTGGAGGGTGTAATCGTCCCAGCGCGTGTATGCCACGGAAGCTAACCTCCTTTCTGGTGTTCGGGCACCGAGTCATGGAAGACCAGCACCTCTCCCGGTCTCACTTTGGCGGGGAGGGACACCGGCCCCGCTGCACGGGAGGGCAGCAGCACGGTCGCCTCTCCTTCGGCGGTGCACTCGCCTCGCTGGTTCTCGGCCCGGAGGGCAAGTTCCACCCGGTATTCGCCATCGACTATCGTCTTGTCGGTGACCTTCCCTTTCAGCCAATGGGTATCGCCGTAGTAGTTGAAGCGGATGACACGGGCCTTCAGGCGACGCAGAAAGCCGTCATCGCCCATCCAGTTGGTCACCACATGAGCCAGCCAGGCGATGCGCTCGGCCCCGAAATCGTAGTAAGCAGGCAGGCCCGCCCGACGGGCCAACTCGTGGTCCCAGTGGACACGTGCGACGCTATCGGGGAACCCCTCGGGAGTAAGCGGGTAAGCGCCCGGGTGCTTCTTGCGATAGCGGTGCATGACGCTGTGGGTGTGCACCCAGTAGCGAGCGGCCGGCGGCGGCATCCCCGCACCCATGAGGTAACGCAGACCAGAGGTGTGGGTGTAGGGTCCCTTGATCACCGGCACCAGCTCGTCACCCACGGCGACGTCCTCCCAGAACCTGGGCACCGACCCCCGTATTTCCTCGCGGTCATACCACTCGTAGATGCGCTGCATCTCTTCGTTGCTGTAGCGCTGAACCTCTATCTGATATTTGCCCCGTTGCCGGGCGGCCGAGCGCTCCGTCCTGATGATCAGGTGATGGCAGACTCCCACTACCTCCCCCCGCTGGTTGCGGTAGAGCGCCTCGTAGATCTCGTGGACCGAGCGGCCAGCGAAGGCGCTCTCCTTGACCTGGACGTCGGCCAGGGCGTATCTGAGGGTCAGGCGATCACCCGGGCGAATTACTTGATAGAACTTGATGTCGTCACCGGAGTAGAAGGCATGGACTCCAGGCAGGCCACCGCCTGCTCCTCGCCGTCGCAGCTCCTCGGGTATCTCCTTGGCCTCACTGATCCCCATACTGAGCATGAACATGGGTGGGGCGATGACCCCCTGCCACCGGGTCTGACGAGCGTAGTCCGGGTCACTCCAAAGAGGGTTGATGTCGCCGTAGCCCTCGGCGAAGTTGCGGATGGCATCCTCCGTCGCCACGCTGTACCAAGGCGGCTCCCGCGGAATTTCGACCCCGATCCGGTGGCGCAAAGCCGCGATGCCTTCATCGGTGATGCGCCCCTCGTCAACTGAACTCGTCATCGCCTCATATCACCCCTTTCTGTCTCAGCTCCTCGATACGTTGCCAGCCATAGCCGAGCCACTCCTGTAACACTTCCTCTGTGTGCTGACCGAACTCGGGCGCAGGCCCACGAGGCTCGGCGGGTGTCTCAGAGAGGAATATGGGAAAGCCAGGCATGATTACTCGCCTGCCCAAGAACGGGTGGTCATATTCCACCAAGTAATCATTGGCCCAGACCTGGGGGTCATTCAGTAAGTCGGACACCGTTTGCACCCGGTCCACGGGCAGGTCATCCCCTCCCGGCGCAGACCTGATGGTCTGTAGCCACTCGTCCCGAGTGCGACTGCGAAATACTTGCTGCAGGGTCCCTATTAGCTCCCTGCGGTTGGCGCGCCGGCTGTCTGAATCGCGGAAGCGGGGGTCGTCCAGGAGGTCCTCGCGGCCGATGGCCCGACAGAAGACAGGCCAGTAGCGGTCGGACTGCAGGACAGCAAAGGCGATCCACTTGCCGTCGGCGCACTCGTAGTGGTTCCACAAGGGGCTAGCAGCGTCGTCGGGACTGAGGCGGGGGAGTTCCCGTCCCAGTACCGCTGCGGCAGCGATCGCCACCATCTGGAGCCACATCATGCTGCCCAGGTGGGATACCTCGAGGTACTGACCGCGCCCGCTGCGAGCGCGCACCAGCAGCCCTAGCAGAGTGGCGTAGGAGAGCATTATGCCGCCGATCTGGTCGGCTATACCGGTGTTGGTCTGGGTGGGAGGAGCGCCTGGTGGCCCTACAGAGGTCATGAAGCCTGAGCGTGCCTGCCCCAGATAGTCGTAGGCGGGAAAGTCACGCTCGGGCCCCCGCGAGCCATAGCCTGACCCAGCCACGTAGACGATCTGCGGATTCACCGCCTTGACGTCGTCGTAAGATAGTCCGAGAGCCTCCACCGCTCGCGGCCGCAGGTTGTGCACGAAGGCATCCGCCTGCGACGCCAGCTGAAGCAACAACTGGCGCCCTTCGGGCTTTTTTAGATCAACGGTCAGCGACTTCTTGTTAGCGTTGCACACTTCCCAGACCAGAGAGCGACCCTCTGCCAGCTGGGCTGGGATCCCAGAGAGGTAACGCAGGCCGCGCGACATATCCCCCGTCTCGCGGTTCTCGATGTGCACCACCTCTGCACCCAGGTCGGCCAACATACGGGTTCCTATGGGCCCCAGCTGCATCACTGTCAGATCAACGATGCGGATGCCTTTTAGTGCCTCCATGGGCCTCCCTACCTTCGCCAGCCTCAGGGCCAGAACATCTTGCGCGCTTCCCGCATCAGCTCGTGGCGGAAGTCGGGATGTGCTATCGAGATGATGGCTTCGGCCCTTTCCCGGCGTGTCTTGAACTCCAGGTTGACGACACCGTATTCGGTTACCAGATAGTCCACATAGCTGGCAGGAATGGTGACCAGCGAATCTTCCGGCAACCTGGGGACTATGCGCGACTGGCCATCGGGAGTTGTGCTGAGCAGACAGGTGATGGAACGGCCGCCGCGAGAGTAATGCGACCCAACGGTGTATTCCAGTTGGCCACCGATCCCGCCGATGACGAGCCCCTGCCACTGCTCCACTGCCACCTGTCCATAGAGGTCCACACCCACTGCCGTATTGATGGCGACCATGTCGTTGTTGGAGGCAATGCGGGGCACGTGGCACATATAGGCGATGTCGCGGAACTCGAAATCGGGGTTGCGATGGACGAGGGCCCGGAAGCGCTCCCAGTTGGGATCCCCCTCCACTGGTGTCATGCCTGTCGCGATAGTCTTCCCGCGGTTGACGTTCTTACGGGCATTGTTGATGACACCGGCCTCGAAGAGGGGGTAGAGAGACGGGTAGAGCATCTCCGTGTCAATGCCCAGGTCGTTCTTGCCGGCTAGGAAGGGGATCACCGACTCCGAGGGAGCGCCGAAGCCGATCTGAAGAGTGTCACCGTCGCGCACCAGCTCGGAGGCCAGAGCACCCACAACCTGAGCCTGTTCCCACTGGTGGCCGACGGTCACGCTACCGGCCCTGAAGTCGGGCAGCGGCCTCGAGAGGGGCACTAGGTAATGCAGTTGGTTCACGTGTACCCGGTCGCCGAAGGTATGGGGGAGCGTCTCGTCCACGAGGCCGACGGCCACCTTCGCGGTTCGAATGGCCGTAGGCAGCCACCACACCGAGTGACCGAAGCTGCAGTAGCCATCATCGTCGGGCGGGGTCACCACGGCGAAGCACAGGTCAGCAAACTGGTGAATACGACCGCGATTGGGATCCTGCTGTCGTTCGCCGTTACCCAGCCCGGGCACCCAGAAGAAGGTCTCAATACGCTTCTGTCGGGCTCCTTCCCTTACGAATGGCGTCACAAAGCTGGTGCGAACCCTGAAGATCTCCTCCAGCCCCGGCTGGAACCAGGGATAGTCGCCATACCAAGTGGTGGTCATGAAGACGTTCTGCAGTTCCTGCTTTCGCTCCAGCAGGGCTCTGGCCATCACAGGCGGCACGGGCATCGGGCAGAGGGAGAAGACCACGTGGTGGCCGGGCGCGACAAGCCGAGCTGCCTCCTCCTCGCTGATGAGCTTGTCTTCGTATTGCGACTTCCAGTCCATAACTGGAGTGATAGCCTTAGTTTCGCGTTCGATTATAGTCCCGAGGCCCTCCCTGTCAACCCCCGGGGCAGGGCTTTACTCACAAGGGGGTGGCAGGTTACATGGCGGGAATGAGAGCGCTCCCGAAGCGTGCACCAGCGGAGCGCTACCTGCATCACGCGCGGGAGTTAAGGAACCTTTTTCATCGATAGGCCCCTCGCATGCCGCGGCAATGCGTTGGGGCCGGGCATGATGAGCTCCCATTCGCTCCGCATCAGCGAGGTGACAGCCTGTCCCCCTCCCCTGCTCAGCCGCGGCTTCCACCGGCCAAGACCCGTTATCCCATCCTGGGCAACCAGCGGGACTCGGCCGAGGCGGTGCTGGAGCGGGCGTGGGGGCTGAGCCTCGGCGAGATGGAAGGGGAAGGAGATGCTCGTGCCTCTAGACGTGTGCCTCGTAGATTGGTGCGGCCCTTCCGCGACGAGCGCTTGGACTACCGCAAGGAAGTGAGGGTAGAGGCCAGAAGGCTTAGGGCTGCCTCACCGGTCTCGGGCCTGGCTGAAGGTGACCGGCGGGCGTCGAGAAGCGGAGGTGCGCTTCGGCTTCGCCCGCCTCCCCCTGGAGGGGAGGGAGTTGACGCTGGTGGTGTCGACGGTACCTGCCCCGGGCCTGAGGGGGGAGCTGGCGGCTCCTCACCAACCTGCCCATGCCCACGGATCGGGCCGCCCTGCGGATAAGTCGAGGCCTACCGGCGCTGCTGGGTGAGGCAATTCTGCTGCCCCCTCCAGTCGGTGGTGAGGCTGGGCTTCTTCCTAGTGGGAGGTGAGAGAGGGCCTTCGGGGATCTCCTCCTGTGGGTGCTAGCAAGCTGGATCAAAGAGCTAAAGAGGAACGGGCCGGCTGGGCTTCACTTGCTCTGTACGGCCTGTTCAACAACCAGTTTACCCAGGCCTCCCCTGAGATCCCGAGTCCTGGCGTCCCACTCCCTTCTCCATCCCCGTCGGGAAGATTCTTGTTAGGTTTAAAACCAGACTGTAACCTAGACGGTTGGTCTGGGGGGTGAGGGGTAAGGAAGGGCGGGCCCTCCCTATAATCGGTCTAGAACACACACAGGGACCGAAGGGAGTGCCCGCCCATGAAGAGTCTCGTCATCCGCCTGCCCCAGGTCAAGTCCCAGCCCGAGGGTAGGCCCTCCGCCTGCCCTCGCTGCTCCTCACCAGCCCTGCAGGCCTGGGGCAAGACCGGGAAGCCCCTCCGCGACCTGCGCACAAGCGAGGTCGTCGTCCAGCGCTATCGCTGCCCGGCCTGCCGCCACACCTTCCGCCACTACCCGGAGGGGGTAGACAGGCGGCACCAGAGCCGGCGCACGGCCGCCCTCTCCGCTCTCCTCTGGGCCCTGGGCCTCTCCACCCGTGCCAC
>ENA-ORXB01002746-ORXB01002746.1-sediment-metagenome-genome-assembly--contig:-NODE-2746-length-14042-cov-3.013319_pt1 | contig 14042 bp, 10 predicted proteins | sample MGYA00237863_ERZ511475 | MGnify/ENA primary metagenome ERZ511475 (study PRJEB26305, sample SAMN06343858) | sediment metagenome | isolation source: hot spring sediment | place: Canada: British Columbia... | reverse complement strand
TGTATATCTTCCAGGTCCCGCAATAGCGCCCGTGCCTCCGACTCGATATTCTCCGCCATGCGGATGATCTCGTGCAGCCTGTGTTCTATGTCCTGCTCCGGTTGGATCTTCCTGCCCAGCGGAGAAAAGCGAGGGCGGGAGGGGGCTGCGGTTCTGGCAGCGCGAGGGCGACTCAGAGGGCCAGTGCCCAGGCGAGGGGTTGCCCGGCCAGGAAAATCAGGGTTCGCAAAGAAGCTGCGCGGTCGGGCAAAGGGCGAAAGCCTTTCTTCCTCCTTGCGTTTCTCCTTGCTGAACAGACACATGCTCATAAAGACGTTGCGCAGCGATGGTTTCTCGTGATAGGTACACGCTTTGCACGTGTCGAGCGGAATCACCTCGTCGAACAAGGCCTGAGGGCAATAGAGCACTCCGCCCCGCTCCTTGTCATGAACGATCAGTTCGCGGTGTACGCCTCTGCCTGCGCCGAAGAGAAAGGCGTTGAGATCTCGGCTCACGGCCTCCAGCCAATCAGTCAACCGGTCAAAAGTGCTCATGATGTGTATTGCCTCCCGCATACCCTTGCAGAGTCCTCCTGCTCTGCTTCTGGCCTTCACAATTCGCGCGTGTCAATGTAAATCGGCCCGTCTTGCCAGGCGGGTCGCCAACCCTGTCGCAGAGACTTGAAGACCATCCAGTAATCCATCTGCCCCGTCGCTTCAGAGAAGAAGAAGGCGGGCACGCGGTCGGTGCGGTCGAGCAACAACGACAGCTTGCTCACCCGCGCGGCGACCGCTTCGTCGCGCAGCACATCGAAGATGGCCCGCAGCAACTCAGGTCGGTGTGTCCCCACTTCGTCAAAGAGGCGCAGGCTGGCCTGTCGCCTGGCGTACATCTCTTCTGGAGAGGGGAAGGGCAAATCGGCGGGCCACTGCTGGTAGACATAACTCTGGTCGAAGATGCTCACGCCCGCGCAATTGCCGTCGCCCAGGTCAATGCTCCATCGCTCGAAGCCGAACGCGCTGAGGCTGTCGGCCACGTCGGGGACATACAGATCGCGCCAGCCATGAATCATCTGAATCTCGCGCTGCCCGGCACCCGGATCGGGGACATGGCGCGGCATCCATTCAGGCAGGATCACGGCAGGCAAGGGCTGATACATCAGCATGATCAATTGCCGCAGACGCTCGTAGCCAAGCTTGGTGAACAGCCGCAGCGAAGGCACGTTCGAGGCGACGATATGCCCATAGACGCCATCCATCCCCAGCTCGCGCAGATAGCCGTCCATGGTCGCCACCAGCGCTGTGCCCAGCCCCTGTCGTCGCCGCGCCGGATGCGTGCGCACGTCGAAGACATAGCCCAGCGACACCGGCTCGCCGCCAATATGCGTGCGCTTGAGACCCGCGGCCACGCAGCCAATGACTTCCCCATCGTTCTCGGCTACCAGTAGCACGTGATCGGCGAAGAGAGCGGCGCGATCAATGAAGCGGCGGCGATAGTGCACAAACGGCTCTGGCAGGCCGCGCGGGCTGAGACGTTCCAGCGTCATCAAGGCTGGGTCGTCATCGGGACGATAGAGTCGAATTTCCATAGGCCAGAGCCGTGTCAGGATGATGGAGAGTCCGCGCCGGTGAACCTTACATTATTCACCCTATCTTAATCCATTCTTTCGTTTAGGCAACTGTTGTCCATCATCAAACGCCGGCGAGCGCGGCTCAGCACCCGACGAGTTTCCCGCTGGCGTTGCTCTCTGAAGTCGGAGAGGTTTGCCCTGCTGAAGTGGCCGCGCAGGCGAATCAGGCACGGCCAATTTGTGCTATACTTGCGGGCAATATGCGGGGTCTGCACAGGTTTTCGTCTCTGAACTCTGAAAGAGGTGTTCCGTGAAGCACTTTCTCGACCTGGCCGACTGGACGGCAGCCGACCTGCAATTCCTGCTGGATGCTGCGCGCGCGCTCAAAGAACAGCACAAGCGCGAGGGCAACCCGCCTCTGCTGGCGGGCAAAGCGCTGGGCATGATCTTCCAGAAGCCCTCGTTGCGCACGCGCGTTTCTTTCGAGATGGCCATGCAGCATGTGGGCGGACACGCGCTCTACCTCAGCCCGCAGGAAATCGGGCTGGGCAAACGCGAGAGCATCGCCGACATTGCGCGGGTGCTGGGGCGCTACGTGGACGCGATCATGGCGCGTACCTTCGAGCACGAGCACATCCTGGAATTAGCCCGCTGGAGTCCGGTACCGGTGATCAATGGGCTGACCGACTACAACCATCCCTGCCAGGCCATGGCCGACCTGCTGACCATCTACGAGGAGTTCGGGCGGCTGGAAGGACTGCACCTGGCCTATGTGGGCGACAGCAACAATGTGGCGACCAGCCTGCTGATGGGCGCGGCGCAGTTCGGCATGAAGATGAGCATTGGCAGTCCTGCCGGGTATCAACCCAAGCCCGCGGTGTTGGAAAAAGCGCGGCAGCTTTCGCGCGGGCGCTTGCAGGTCACCGTCACCGACGATCCGGTCGCCGCAGTGACAGGCGCGGATGTGATCTACACCGACACCTGGACAAGCATGGGCCAGGAAGCCGAAGCGGAGCAGCGCCGCGCCATCTTCCCGCCCTACCAGGTCAACAGCGCGTTGCTGAGTCACGCGGCAGCGCACGCCATTGTGTTGCACTGCCTGCCTGCGCACCGTGGCGAAGAAATCACGGACGAAGTCGCCGACGGGCCGCAGTCGCGCCTGTTCCCACAGGCCGAAAACCGCCTGCACGCTCAGAAAGCCATCCTGGTCTATCTGCTGGCCGGGCGGGAGGTGTTGGAAGACCTCACTGAGAAAAAGGGCGGCAAGAAGGATAAAAAGAAGTGACACCGCACGGCTGGAAACCTGCGCCTCAGCATCGCGGTTTGCGTAGGGGCGTAGCGCCAACACCTATGGCACCCTGCTGAAGGCTTGACAGGACGCCCCAGGCGACAGAAGGCAGGGTCCTCAGGCGGCCATCGGGCGCTATGGGACGGGTTCAGCGAAGGGGTAACGGGGAAGATGCCAGGCAACCGTCAAATCTACGAACAAGCCATGAACATGGGTCACGCTGCCGCCTGGGATCACGAGTGGGATAAGGCCATCGCGGCGTATGGGCGCGCCGTCAAGGAAATGCCGGATGATCCGGCAGCGCACAACAGCCTGGGCCTGGCCCTGCTGCAGGCACGTCGGCTGGAAGATGCGCTCAAGGTCTACATGCGCGCGCACCAACTGGCCCCCGACGACCCCGTCCCGCTGGAGCGCAGCGCCGACATCCTGGAGCGCCTGGGGCGTCTGAAAGAAGCGGCTCAACAGTACATCAACGTCGCCGATCTGTATCTCAAGCAGCGCGACCTGAAAAAAGCCATCGCCAACTGGGAACATGCCACCCGCCTGACCGCCGGCCTGGTGAGCATTCATCAGCGGCTGGCCCTGGCCTATGAGAAGATCGGGCGCAAGCAGCACGCCATTCGCGAGTATCTGACGCTGGCTTTCAACTTCCAGCGCGCCAACCGCGAAGACATCGCCATGCAGGCGGTGGAGCGAGCCTTGCGCCTCGATCCCAACAACCCGCAGGCGCTCAACACCCTGCAGGCGATCCGCACCGGCTCGCTCATTTCGCCGGACATCATCAAAATAGACCTCGACGAGACGGGTTTCGAGGACCTCCCCCGTACCGGACAGCTCAAACTCTCCGACGAAGAGGTAGACGAACTGCTCAGTGGCGGTCGGGTGGAAGAAGAGGCCGACCCGCGTGGTCCGCTGGGCGAAGCGATCGAACGCGCCCTGGAGGCCGTCGCCACGCACATCTTCGCCACCGGCGATCTCGACGAGGCGGGCGTGTATGCCTCGCAGGCCATCACCTACCAGCAGCAGGGGTTGCACGCCGAAGCCGTCGGGGCTTATGAGCGGGCGCAGGCCGCTGGTCTGGATCATCCGGGCATACATCTGGCGTTGGGCGCGCTCAAGCTGGAGCTGGAGCGCTGGGACGAAGCCATCGCCCATTTCGACCGGGCGGTGTCCGAGCCATCGCTGGCGGCGGGTGCCTTGCATGGGCTGAGCCTGGCCCACGCCACGCTCAACCGTCCGCGCGCCGCGGCTCGCTACCTGGTTCAGGCTATACGCATGGCCGATATCGAGATGGCGCAGCATGATGACGAGGCGGTACAGCTTGCCGAAACTTATGACCGGCTGACGGCCAGCGTCGAGGAGGCCGACGATCATCAGTTGCGCGAACTCAACGTGCGCTTCCTGGAGATGCTGACCGGCCCGTCGTGGAAGCAACGTATCGCCAAGACTCGTCGCCAACTGGAAGAGGCGATCACCCTGCAAGAGCCGGATTCGCTGGTGAGCATTGCGCTGTACCTCGACGACCGCGTCACCGAGGGATTGAACCTGATCGATCGCTATATGCGCGAAGGGCGCTATACCCTGGCGATGGATCAGGCGCACTTCATGCTGGAGAGCGCGCCCGACTACCTGCCTATTCACTGGCGCATCGGGCAGATTCTGCTGGAGCGCAACAATATCCCGGCAGCCATGACCAAGTACAATCTGGTGGCCGAGACCTATCGCCTGCGCGGCGACAACGAGCGCGCCATGGCCATTCTGCAGGAAGCGCTCAAGATCGCTCCTATGGACACCTCGCTGCACCAAAGCCTGATCGACTTGCTGGAAGAAGAAGAGCGCTGGAACGACCTGCTCAGCGAGTACATTGACCTGGCCGATGCCTATTATCAGCTTGCCGATCTCGACGCGGCACGGGCGACCTATCAGGCGGCCATTCAGTTGGGGCAGCGCGTGGGCGTGCCCGACGAACAGATCATTCAGATCATGCACCGCCTGGCCGAAATTGATGTGAACCGGCTCGATCTGCGGCAGGCCATGCGCACCTACGAGCAAATCCGGCGCATGAATCCTGAAGACGAGCGTGCCCGTCGCGCCCTGGTTGACCTGAACTACCGGCTGAACGATGCGGTCTCCGCTGTGCGCGAACTGGACGGCCTGTTGCGGCTGTATGCCAAGCAGCGCAAAGCGGCACAGATCATCCGCGTGCTCGAAGAACTCGTCACGCGCTATCCCAAGGATATGGCCCTGCGCTCGCGGCTGGCCGCCGTCTACCGGCAGACGGGCAGTGTCAACAAGGCGGTGGAACAGCTCGACGAACTGGCCGAATTGCAGCTTGAGGCCGGTCTGCACAACGACGCCATCGTCACCATCCGGCAGATCATTGCGCTGAATCCCGAACGGGTGGACGACTACCGCCGTCTGCTGCAGCAACTGAGCGGCTAGAGGCTGTTATGAACTTTCGCGAAGTATCTTCCCCTCACCCCTCAATCCCCTCTCCCTCGCGACTGCGTCGCGGGGCGAGGGGACTTGCTAGCTCTTGCACAAGCGCTCCCCTTCTCCCCGCTTGCGTGGGAGAAGGGGCCGGGGGATGAGGGCGAAAAGAGCATAACACGCTCTAGCCTCATTCCCCCAGTGGGACACAGCCCGAAACCCACAGTGGCGGCCATTCGGAATGGGGCATCCCGTAGTAGTCTTCGACGATACGGCGGACAATCGGCGCGGCAACCTCCGAACCTTCGCACGAGTTCTCGACCGTCACCACGACGGCGATCTCCGGCTCCTGTTGTGGAGCGAAGGCTACGAACCACGCCTGCGGTTTGGTCGTCGCGCCGCCAGTTTGTGCCGTGCCCGTCTTGCCGCAGACGATCACATCGGTGCCCTGGAACTTATACCATTCCTCGAAGATATAACGCGCTGTACCGTTGGGGTCGAGCGTCACGTCGCACATGCCCTTGCGGATCAACTCGAACACCTCTGGCGCAAAGTCAAGCTGCGACAGAACCGTCGGCTCGGCCACGTAGACCGGCTCCTCGCCCACCAGTTGCACCTTGCTGACGAAAAGGGGCTTGAAGAGCTTGCCACCATTGGCGACGGCGGCGACCATGCGCACCATCTGCAGCGGCGTGACCTGAATCGGCCCCTGCCCGATGACCAGATTGAGCATGTCGGAGATGCTCCACCGCCGCGCTTCCAGGCGGAAGATTAACTCTTCGTTGGGAATCTGACCGGTCTCTTCGGGCAGTACGTCCTGGCCAGTAGGCACACCCAGGCCCATCTTATAGGCGTACTCGCTGAGGATTTGCGGGTTGAAATCAAACAGACTGACGCCCAGTTGCCAGTAGTAGGAGTTGCAGGAATAGGTGAGCGCGTGCGAGAAGTCCACATAGCCGTGACCGGTCGGCAGCCAGTCGGTGCGGTAGGGCAGGCCGTCGCCATAGGTCTGGCCGTACCACCTTCCCCCGCAGGTGTAGCCGGTGTTGGCCGTGTAGACACCGCTATCCAGCCCCGCAGCCGTCGAGACGATCTTGAACGACGATCCCGGCGGATATTTGCCCAGCGTCACGCGGTTGAGCAAGGGCGTGCGCCAGCTTATCTCCAGATCGCTGATGCGTTGCACGCGGTCTTGCAACAGCGAATCAGGATTGAAGAGATTGGGGTCGAACCAGGGATAGCTCACCGCGGCCAGCACCTCGCCGGTCTTGATGTCCATCACCACCGCCGCCCCACCCGGCGAGGTCGGTCCCCAGGTGGCCGAGGAGTAGTTGTAGGCTTCGATGAAGGCGTTCTGTACCGCTGCCTGCAGGTCGCGGTCAATGGTCAGATAGACGCTCTGTCCTGGTTCTGCCGGCGCCTCAGCGATCTTGCGCAACGTCTCCCCTTCTGGCGAGAGAATCACCAGCCTGCCGCCAGGTTTGCCCGCCAGGTAACTCTCGAACGCTTTCTCGACACCCGTCTGACCGATCAGGGCGTCGCGCGGATAGCCCTTGCGCTCGTATTCGGCCATCTGCTCCGGCTGAATCTGCCCGACATAGCCGACCACGTGAGGGACCAGCTCGCCGAAGTAGCGGCGCGTGTTGCGGATGGTGGTATCGTAGGGGTCATCGCCCACATCGCAATACTGGCGCAGATTGGCTTCCTCGACCTGATAGGTCTCCGGGTCTATCTCGGCGACCAGGAAGCGCGTCTCCGGCAAGAACTGCGCAAACGTGCGCTCCAGCGAGGCGACTTCGCGCCGCAGCACACGCGATAGCAGGGCAATGCACTCATCCAGGTTGGGGATGTCCTGCTGTACCAGGTAGAGGCCGATGGCCCGCCCGTTTTGGTCGGCCAACACCTTGCCGTTGCGGTCATAGATATTGCCGCGGCTGGGCAGCGTCTGCTGGCGGATCAGGCGCGCGCCTTCCGCCAGCCCGTCGAAAATGTCCATGCGCGACCACGCCACACGCCAGCCTTCGGGCGTCTCGATCAGGCGCATGGTGCGCCCCAGGTCTTCGATTACGCCAAACAGTTCCGTATGGAAGCGGACATCGTACTGCAGAGCCGCCGTCGTGCCCTGGCGCAGCGAACTGGTGATGCCAGTCTCCAGCGAGGTCAGCGTCAGTTGCACCGCGGTCTGCTGGTAGTCCTGCACAAAAGCTTCTTCGCTATAGACCTCGCGGCTGTTGGGGCTGATCAGCGTGTACATGGCGGCGTAGTCGCCGTCGGCCCAGGCTTTCAGGAAGGTCTGCGCCACCTGTTCGGCCTGTTCCAGGGTGAGTTGTGGGGTGGGATTCGGCCCGCTCACATCGCCCAGCGAACCGGGGTCAAGGCCGCCGCAGGCGTTCAGGAGCAGCGCCAGCAACAGCGCCACCAGCACAGGCATCTTGGTGGGGGACACGGGACGTCGCATGACCGGCTCCTCAAAACAAACGAGAGGCAAAGCCTGATCCTAACACCTGGCTCTACCCCCCATGTGTACAGTGCTTCCTGGTGTCGCGCAGCGATTATAGCGCCCCGCACACCGCCTGTCTAAATCCGGCGGGCACTGTGACTGTCGCAGCCGGTTCGCATTGCGAATAGTCTAGAGCGAGTGATGCACTTTTTCTCCTCAACTCGCGCTGCAGGCGAAGGGGTGTCGCTCGTAGTGGCGCTGTTCTGCTGCGCCAGCGGGTGACAGCGCAGGCCGTTCCCCTCGCCCCGCGACGCAGTCGCGAGGCGAGGGGCGCAGGGGTGAGGGAAAAACACCGGGCAAACAGACTCTAGACCCGACCAGCCAGGATTCTTTCCGTCACGTCGCAGTTGTAGGCGAAGAAAGACTGACACGCGGCGGGCACGTCGGCGGGTACCTCCTGCGCCAGCCGTCGCAGCGCCCGCAGCAGATGGCATAGCGGCAGTCCCACCACGTTGGCGAAACAACCGCTGCTCAAGACGGCGGGCCGAAACCCTGGATGCTGGATGGCATAGCCCCCCGCCTTGTCGAAGGGATCGCCGCTGGCGACATAGGCGGCGATCTCGGCGTCGGTATAAGGGCGCATGGGCACATCTGTCACGGCGACTTCGGTCACCTGCTGCCCTGTTGCGGCGGAAATCAGGGTCAGCGCCGTGTAAACCTGGTGCGTGCGCCCGCGCAGACGACGCAACATGGCCCAGGCTTCGGCAACATCGGCGGGTTTGCCCAGGATCGCCTCCCCATCGGCGACAGTGGTATCCGCTGCCAGCACCAGATCGTGACCGGCGGCCAGGGACAGCGCCGCGCGGGCTTTTTCCTGGCTGAGGCGGACGGTGTAGGCGCGCGCCGGTTCGCCCGGCAACGGCGTCTCGTCTATGTTGACGGCAACCGGCGTGAACTGCAGGCCGGTCAGGCTCAACAGTTCGCGACGGCGGGGCGAGCCAGAGGCGAGCAGAATGGAAGGAGACACGGTCATAGGCAGGCCAACTCGCGTGTGTGCAGGCGCAGGGGGCGCTAGCGATTCTCGAACAGCAGCCCGAAGCCGCGCCGGGTGATGATATATTCGTGTTCCGGGTCTACTTCCTGCAGCCGCCGTCGTAAGCGGCTGACCAGCGCATCAATGGTCTGATCGCTCACGTCCGTACCCGGCCCCCACACTGCCGCCACGATCTCGTCGCGTTCGACGATGCGCCCGGCATTGGCGACCAGCAACGCCAGTAACGCGAACTGATTGGGGCTGAGGGGCGGATAGAGCAGCCTGCCGCCGACAGTCACACGGGCAGCGGCTTCGTCTATCTCCAGGCCGGGGCGGGGTAGTTGCACAGGCGAGATTTGCGCGGTCGTAGCCGGATCGTCGAAGACCCACAGGCAGACCTTGCCGAACGAGACTTCGTCACCGGCACGCAGGCGATAGCGTTCGCCAGAGGCCAGCCGTCGCCCGTTGACAAAAGTACCGTTGGTGCTGTCCAGGTCTTGCAGGTAGACGCTGTGATGATCGCCGGTAATACAGGCGTGCTGCCGCGAGATGGCTGAATAGTCCAGCACATAGTCGCAGTCGCGAGCGCGCCCCACCGTGAAAGGCAGGCGGCTCAGTTCCACCGCCTGACCCTGGTGCGCGCCCTCCTTGATCAGGAAGCGGGGGATCGCTGGCATGGCATTCCCATCCCTCTGGCCCGACCTCATTCAGCAACAGCGACTTTATACCACGTCGGCGTCTTCATCGTCCAGCAATGGCGGCGCGGTATCCGGCAGCGCACCCTGCAGACCCAGGCGACGCTCGAAATCCGCCAGCGCGGCCTGGAGCGCTTGCTGCCGCAGACTGCTGGTCACGTCGCCGCGGGTGCGCTCCAGCACAGCGCGCAGCGCGTCCACCCGCCGCCGTAGCCCGCCAGTGATCGTGTCGTGAAAGTCCAGCCCGAGCAGCAGGCCGTAGATGGTATCCATGGCGCACAACAGCCGCTCGGCCTCCTGCGAGTGCCCGTCGCGCAGGATATCGAGAATCTGACGGCGCAAATCGCTGGCCGCGTCACACAGACCGTTGAGATAAGTCGCCGGCTCGACAGCCAGCGACTCCGGCGCAGGCAGGGCCTCGCCGCGCACAAGGGCATAGATAAGCCAGGCTTCGACGTATTCTTTGAGCGCGTCCTGGGTATAGCCGCTGTGGTACAGATCGGGATAGGCGGACACAACGGCGCACATCGCTTCGGCAGCAGCGCGGGCCTGTGCCAGGCGCGCCTGAGCCAGTTCCCAGTCGTGCCGGTGCACGGCGCGGATGGCGTTGGCGCAATGCTGGATTAACCCGCGCGACTGATTGATGGCAGCGTCACGGGCAGCGTTCTTGGCCTCGAACTGCTGGCGGATCGCCTCGACGACGGCGTCGAGTTTCTCCAGGTCACTCATTCTCTGGCTCCTGGTCGTCATCCGGTGGACGGATCGTGCTGAACAGTTGATCGGCCAGCGATTGCGGGCGCGGTGGCAACTGGATCTCGCCATATTGTGTCTCGTAGCGCTCCAGATTTTCCTGCAGCGCGTTGAGTAGCATCTTGGCGTTGGTGGGCGTCAGCACCAGGCGCACGCGCACCCGCGCTTTGGGCACGTTGGGCAGAATTTGCGCAAAGTCCAGGAAGACTTCCCAGGGCGAGTGCGTGATGATGGCGAAGTTGGCATAGGTCGCGGGCAGGTCGGCGGGAATCTCCAGGTTGAGCCGCCGCACCACAGGTTGCGATGGTTCGGTCATAGCCCCTCCTCAGGTGGGCCGCGGGAATAGCCGCAGGTGATGGTCAGTCGTCAGTCTGCCAGGGACGCTAGAATGGCAGGTCTTCGGCGTCGGCGGCGGGGTATTCGGCGGCAGCGCCTTCTTCGCCCTCACCGCGCCGCCCCAGGAACTTGATGTCGCGCGCAGTGAGCTCCAACGAAGCACGCGGCTGCCCATCCTGCCCCATATAGGCCGAGGCGTCGATCTCCCCGGCGACCATGATTTGCATGCCCTTGCGCACATATTGATTGGCCGTCTCAGCCAGGTTGCGCCATGCTGAGACTTTGAACCACGTGGTTTTCTCACGCTGCTCGTTGGTCTGCCGGTCGTTCCAGCGCCGCGTCACCGCCACGCTGAAATCGCACACCGCCACGCCCGAAGGCGTGTAACGCAACTCCGGATCGCGCCCAACGTTGCCAATAATAATCGTATACTGGTAACCCGCCATGTTTGCCTCCCGCTCTATGAGCATCTGGGGCCAGACCGATTGGAGCCTGGAGTTTCGAGTGTGAAGTGCTGATCTGGAGCCTGAGACAGGCGCGCCTTCCGCCCTACTCCTCACTCAAAACCCTCTGCTTGCCTACTCCCCCTACTATAGCACAAATAGAACATTAGTTCCAGTTCTATTCGCCGCGCCGGGTCTGTAACTGTTCTGTCAGCAAGCGCGCCACCACCTGTGCGTCGGCCTTACCGCGCATCTCGCGCATCACCTGGCCGATCAGGAACTTGAGCAACTTCTCTTCGCCCGCCAGGTAGCGCGCAACTTCGGCGGGATTGGCGTCCAGCACGCGGGTGACAACTGCGCCCAACACCGCCTCGTCGCTGACCTGCGCCAGGCCTTGCGCCTCGACCAGCGCCCGCGGATCGCCGCCCTGCTGATAGAGCGTTTCCAGCAACTGCCGGGCTACGCTGTGATTGATCGTGCCCTGCTGCACCAGCGTGACCAGCGCAGCCAGGGCTGCGGGCGTCAGCCTGATCGCGCCGATATCCTCGCGGTCGCGGCCCTCGGCGTTCATCTGCCGGAACACCTCGCCGGTGATGTAGTTGGCGACCTGCTTGGGATCGCCCCCGGCTTTCACCGCTGCCTCGAAGTAGTCGGCGACGGCCTGCTCGGCCACCAGCACCGAAGCGTCGTAGCGACTCAGCCCATAATCGCGCATAAAGCGATCGCGTTTGGCGTCGGGCAGTTCGGGCAGGGCAGCGCGTGTCTCCTCGACCCATTCAGCGCTGATCTCCAACACCGGCAGGTCGGGTTCGGGGAAGTAACGGTAGTCGTCCGCCGATTCCTTGACGCGCTGCACCACCGTGACCTGCCGCACTTCGTCCCAGCCCAGCGTCGCCTGTTTCACTTGGCCGCCGCTCTCCCACAGGGCGATCTGCCGCTCGATCTCATAGGCACAGGCGCGGGCCAGGCTGCGGATGCTGTTGAGGTTCTTGATCTCGGTGCGCGTGCGGAATTCGCTGGAGCCAACTGGTCGCACGCTGATATTTGGCTCCATGCGCAGCACGCCCTTGCTCATGTCGCCGCTGTTCACGCCCAGGTAACGCAGGATGGCGCGCAGCTTGCGGGCGTAGGCTTCGGCTTCCTCCGCGCTGCGGATGTCCGCCTCCGAAACGATCTCCAACAAGGGCACGCCCGCGCGGTTGAGGTCAACCAGGCTGGAGCCGTTCACATGCGTGAGCTTGCCCGTGTCTTCTTCCAGATGCACACGCCGGATGCGCACACGCTTGGTGCTGCCGTCGGGCAGATCGATCTCCAGCCAGCCCTGGATCGCCAGCGGATAGTCATACTGGCTGATCTGATAGCCCTTGGGCAGGTCGGGATAGAAATAGCTCTTGCGGGCGAACTGATTGAAAGGCGGGATGGTGCAGTTGAGCGCCAGCCCCACGCGCAATCCCAGTTCTACCGCTCGCTGGTTAATCACGGGCAACACGCCTGGCATTCCCAGGCAGACAGGACAAACCACCGTATTGGGCGGGGCGGAGGTGCTGTCCACCACTGCACACCCGCAAAACATCTTGGAAGCGGTCTGCAGTTCCGCATGAACTTCCAGACCGATCACAGCTTCGTAGGCAGTCATGCGCTCTCTCACCGGTGCGATGCGCCAGGATGTGAACGTCTAGAGCATAGCGCACAGTGCGCCTGCCTGCCAGCATGGGCTTATATGCACGGCCCTCCTCTAAAGCAGAGTTGACCACAGAGCACGCCGACTTCTTTTCTTCCTCTCTGTGTCCTCGGCGTCTCCGCGACTCGCGCCTTTCCCCAAGACAATTTACCGTTGACCGCCGCGTCAGGTGATGGTATATTTCTAGCTGCCTGGCCCCGTAGCTCAACATGGCAGAGCAGTTGACTCTTAATCAATTGGTTGCAGGTTCGAGTCCTGCCGGGGTCACCAGCCAACGCTCACCGCGCGGTGAGCGTTTTTCGTTGTACCCGCACAGCGCGGTCATTTTCGCCGGATGCTTTACTGCGCTATGATGGAAAGCGTTACCTGCGCAGGCACAGCCAAGGAGCGCACTTTTCATGTTCACCAAGGCGCTTTCGTGGATACACATGGCGAAGTCCATGGGTCTGTCCCCGTTGTGGAACGCTGTCCGCTATCATGCCGCGCTGGAGAGCGCTCAGCGTCGCTACCGCCGCCCCCGCCCCACCGGCCCATTTCAGACGCCTGGCCCCATTCGCCAGATCGAACCCGGCCCCAACGGCGTCATTCTGCGCGCCGAACGCGCCGCCATTGAGTTGACCGCGCTGGGCGACGAGATCGTGCGCGTGCGGCTCAGTCCCTCGGGCGAGTTCGCGCCGCTATTCTCCTACGCGGTCGTCGGCGGGGGCGATCCCCCGCGCGTGCTGCATATCTCCGAACAGGTGCAGACGGTATTGCTGGAGACCGAGCGGCTGCTGTGTCAGGTGGAGCGCGAGACCTGCCGCCTGACTTTGCTGACGCCGCACGGGCACCTGCTCAGCGACGACGCCGAAGGGTTGGCCTGGCGCGGGTCGGAGGTGCGCTGGTCGCGCAAATTGCCGTCGGACGAGTCCTGTCATGGCCTGGGCGAGCGGGCCAGCGGGTTGAATCTGCGCGGCAGGCGGTTGGCGCTGTGGAATGCCGACCCCGGCCCCGCCTACCCCCGCGATGCCGATCCGCTGTACACCAGCATTCCCTTCTACCTGGGCGTGCGCGGGGAACTGGCCCTCGGCGTGCTGTGGGACAATCCGGCCCGCGGCATGGTTGATCTGGGCGCGAGCAGCGCGGGGACGATGACCTTCAGCGCCGAAGAGGGCGAACTGTGCTTTTACCTGTTGGCCGGGCCGACGGTGCCGGACGTGATGCGTCAGTACGCGGCACTGGTGGGGCAGATGCCGCTTCCCCCGCTGTGGGCGCTGGGCTTCCATCAGTCGCGCTGGAGCTACAAGACAGCCGCTGAGTTTCAGCGCCTGGCAAGCGAATTCCGCACCCGCCGGCTGCCTTGCGACGTGCTCTACTTCGACATTGACTACATGGACGGCTTCCGCGTCTTCACCTGG
>ENA-ORXB01002745-ORXB01002745.1-sediment-metagenome-genome-assembly--contig:-NODE-2745-length-14046-cov-3.847090_pt1 | contig 14046 bp, 10 predicted proteins | sample MGYA00237863_ERZ511475 | MGnify/ENA primary metagenome ERZ511475 (study PRJEB26305, sample SAMN06343858) | sediment metagenome | isolation source: hot spring sediment | place: Canada: British Columbia... | reverse complement strand
TTCACCGCCTTCATCTTTTTCTTTTCCTTCCTCTTTTTCTTCACCTTCCTCTTTTTCTTCACCTTCTTCTGGTTTTTCTTCTTTTTCTTCACCCTCTTCTTTTTCGGTTTCCTCGGTTTTTTCTTTTTTAGGTGCAGAATTAGTTGTCATTTTTTTATTTTCTTTATCATCAGATGTATCTGCCATATCTTCAATTGTTACTTTTTTATTCCCAACAATAAAACTAAAAGATGATTCATCTAATTTTGAAACATCTGTTATTTTATCTAAGAATAAAAAGTGTTTAACCACTTTTTCTCCATTTTCTAAATTAACTAAAAATGTATCACCATACGATTCTACTACTTTCCCTATTGTATTTTTATATTTTACAATATCTCCAATTTGAATTGTATTTTCTAATTCATCTTGTATTCCATTAAATTTAATTTCACTTATCATATCTTCAACTTCTTGCAATGTTCCGTCACGTTTTAATTTTAATAATAAATCTTCTATTTCATATACTAATTCCTTATATTCATTTACTAATCCCATTTTTTCAAAATACTCTTTTTTAGATTCTAATAAATTTAAACGATTTTCTAAATTTTGAATTTTATCCAAATGTTCTTGTTTTATTTTATTAAGTTCTTCTAAAATAAGTTCTTCTTTTGAAACACTTTCTCTTAAAATATTTCCAATATCAAATCCATACGTTTCTAAAAGTTGTTTTCTAACTGAAGTAATAGATTTATTTTTAATCAATTCATTTTCTACTAAAAAGTTATAAGAATTATTTACTTTAATTATAAAGAAATTTTTTGATTCATTTATTTTATTTTTAACTAAAACAACATTATCAATATTTTCTATATCACCATTCAAAAATGCATCTCTTAAATACTTTAATAAATATGCATTATTTTTAGTCAATCCTTCAAATATATTTCCATTAAGTATTATAATTGTGGACAAATCGGTATAATCATATTTAGTTCCAAAATCTTCATCTAATTGTCCAATATAAATTGAAACACCATCGGAATTTTTTAGGAATGTTATTTTCCTATTATTAGAACCTTTAAATTGTAAAATATTTTCATTTAAATTCAAAATTCTATCTTTTAAATAATCAGATAAAATAACATAATCTTCATCTAATTTTTTCATTTCTTGTTTATCAACTAAACTCAATGTTTTTCCATTGGTAAATAATAAATTACCATTTATATTAAAAATTAAACCGTCTTTGTATTCTTTTAATAAAGAAGGAACTTCTTTGGATATTTCAAAACTATCTGCATCATATCCACTTGAAATACTTGAAACTAAATCATCACCATTTGTTAAAGTGTTTATAAATTCTTTAACCGGAACGAAATAACTATATTTTTCTAAAATAGAAATTATTTCTTTTTTAGAACCTTCACCTAATAAAATAAATTTTTCAATTGAATTAATTTCATTTTCAGATACAACTTGTGAAATAGGAGATGTTTCTAATAAAAATACTTTATTAAAATATTCAAACAATTTAACTTTTTGTTTTTTAGATTCATAGATTACTTTAAAGTCATTATAGTATCTTTCAATACTTGGAGATATAGAATAATTCTTAATTAAATTATAAAAGTTTTCAAATAATACAAAATCAGGAAATTGTGTAACATATCTATTAGATAATGATTCTAAAAAGTAAGAAAACGCAACATTAGATTCATTTATATTTTTATCTAATTTTAATTTTTCAACAAAAGACAACAAACCTAAATCAATCATATTTAAGTATTCCATCAAAAGTTTAACATATTTTGATTTTGATGCAGGAATTTCGGATGCACTTTCTTCAATGAATTTTTTTACAATTGGCATTTTTTTCTTTAATGCAATTTCAAATGAATCCAGCGTGTTATTAGTTAATGTTTCAATATAAACATTAAGTTTTTCGTTATCAATTTTATTTAAATATGATTTTATTCTTTTTTTAATCATAATAATTGTTTTTTTTATTTATATTTTTTTATTTTATTTATATTTTTATCAATTTCATTTATTTCTATTTAAAAAAATAAACCCCTCTTAAAATTAAGAGTCACAAGAACAAATACACAAGTAGAAAGATAGAAGCATTAACGTTTAAAAGAAATCAAAAGATAGAAGATTATTTACATAAGGCAAGTAGGGTATTAGTAAATTATTGTGTTCAAAACAATATTGATACAGTAGCAATAGGATACAATCCAGGATGGAAGCAAAATGTTAATATAGGTAAAGTAAATAATCATAATTTTGTTTCTATACCATTTAAAAGATTAATAGAAATGATAGAATATAAGTGTAAACTTGAAGGTATAGAAGTAATACTGATTAATGAAGCATATACAAGTAAATGTAGTGCTTTAGATTTTGAAGAAATAGGTAAAAAAGAAAAATATTTAGGTAGACGAGTAAAACGTGGATTATTTAAAACAAAAAATGGAATAATTATTAATGCAGATGTTAATGCTTCTATCAACATCTTAAGAAAAGTATCCACAAACTGCAATGGTAATATTGCTAATGTGGTAAAGGACTTAAGGTTTAGTCCAGTGAGGATAAACGTTAGGTAAAAAACCTAACCCCCCCAAAGTCAATTAGGTTATTTACCTAATTGGCAAAACCTTAATCTTCCTCACCTCTAATTCTTGCGGGTAATCTTTTTGGATATTTTGCTAACAAAGAACCTTCCGCAAAACCTTCATAATCTGCATATTCTGAAATATACCAGTTACTTAAATTTGCATTAAAACTTTTACAATTAAAAAACATATATTCAAAATTTTCTCCATTAGAAACATCCCATTTGGATAAATCTGAATTAAATATAATACAATCTGCAAACATCCAACCAAAACTTGTTACATTTGAAACATCCCATTTTGATAAATTACTATTAAATTTTTTACATCCACTAAACATACTTTGTAAATCATCTGCATTACTCACATTCCATTTAGATACATCAGAATTGAATATTCTGCATCCATTAAATATTTCTCTAAAACTTTCTCCATTAGAAACATCCCATTTAGATACATCAGAATTAAATTTATAACATTCGGTAAACATAAAACTAAAATCTGTTCCATTAAAAACATCCCAATTTGATAAATCACCATTAAAAGCATTACATTCAAAAAATATACTATCAAATTGACGACCATTTGAAACATTCCATAAAGAAACATCACCATTAAATTTAGTTAATTTAAAAAATAATTCACTGAAATCATCTATATTTGATACATCAATAATATTCAAATCTACTTTATTCCCATATTTTTTAATTAAATCATTAACTAATTGTCTTAATTCTTCATTTGTTTTTGGAGAATATTCATAATTATTTCCTCTAAAATTATAATTCTTTTCTAATAATTTTTTTAATTTTTCTAATTTATTCATAAATTATTTTTTTTTATTTCTATTTTTACTTATAAATAAAATAAAATAAATTTAATATGACTAAAAATAAAAATATAAAATATTTATTAGAAAAAGATTATGAAAATCTTTTAGAATTTAATATGAAATTGTATGAATATTATGGAAGTGAATATGGTATATTTAGTGATGTTCAAAGTATTGCAGGAGGAATCGGTGCTGGAATAAATAGTGCGGTTAAAGGATTTTTAAATTTAATGTCTGGTGTTTCTAAATATAGAAATGAAATTAAAAAAATAAAAAAAGTAAGAGAAGAAATTGAAGATTATAAAAAAGAATTACAAGAATTTTTTGATTTAAAATTTGAAATAATTAGAAGATTTGATGAAATATTGAAAAAAATAAAAGAGTATACAAAAGTAGACAATATAAATGAATTAGAAATAAAAGAAGATGATGCTAAATTATTAAAAGAATATGCCGATAATATAGAAGAGAATTTATCTAAAATAAAGAGAAAAATAAAAATAATTAATGAATATAAAAAAAGGTTAGAAAAGGTTAAAAAAGATTATGAAGAATATATGAATCGTTCAGAAAATCCATTTTTAGAAAAATTAAAAAATGAAATTGAAACAACTTTATCTTTAATTTTAGATTCAGAATTAACTTTACGTAAAGAATTTTTTAAAAAAGTAGATGAATTATCTGAGATTAAAAAAATGAAAGAATTTAATGATTGGATACATTCATTTGGAAAAAAGGAAAAAATATTAGATATTAAGTTAAAAGATGAAAAAGATAAAGAAAAAGAATTAAAATTTATGTCTCAACTAATAGTAAGTATGCAATTTGTTATGGTTCTTAAAGAAACGTATGGAGTAGACGAAAAAGAATTTGAAAAAATTTTTAAAGATATTGAATCTATGGGTAAAAAAGTTAATGAATCAGATGATTATGATTTAGATAGTATACTTAAATTTGGTGAAAATACACATAAAAATATTGAAAAAATAAAAGAGAAAGAAACAAAAGAAGAATCAGAAGAACAGAAATTATTAAAAACATTAGATACTGATACACCAAAAGAAGGGATAGATGAAAAAAAAGATTTAGAAAAATTAGATAAAGTAACAAAAAGTGCTTGGGAAAAAATGTCAGATATTGATAAAGAAGCATATACTAAATTAGTAAAAGAAACATTAACTAAAAAGAAATATATTTTAAGATTTTATGTATTTGTATATACTTTATTAGAAGAAAAAATTAAAAAAATAGAAGAAGATAAATTATCTGAATTAATTGATATGATAAATAAAGTATTAATAACTGTTGCAAAAAATAAAAATTTAAAATCTACATTTATACAAATAAAACAACAAATACAAAATGCAAAAAATAATGAAACAAAGAAAGAAAAAATAATAAAAGAATACAGTTTAAAAGATGTATTAACACAAATAAAAACTGTAATAGTTAATCAAAATGAAAAAAATAAAAAGGATGAAGTTTTAAAAATATTAGAGAAAGAAAAAAAAGAATTGTTAGAAAATATTAAAAATGCAAATGATGAAGTAAAAAGAAACCCGCCATATTTAAGAGAAGAATTTATTAAAAAAATAGATACTGCATTAAAAGAAAAATTGAAAAAAGACCCATTAATAACTGATATTATAAAAGCAACAGATTCAATTAAATAAAACAAAAAAATATTAATAATTTATGATTACTCCTTTAATACGACCAATAAAAACAAATAATGGAACATTTTATACATTTCTATCTGCAACCCGACACTTATCTGAAATTTTAGGTTCAAGTGATAAAGAAATTATATTTTCAAAATTTGCTTTATTAAATATTCCAGATATTAAATCTACCACTTCATTTCAAAATTATGTAACATTAGATGCAATTCCAAATGCATTTGATATAGATGGTTCTAAATCTTGGAATGAATATCTGGCAGAATCACTTCAAAATTATTGTTTAAATTTAGAAAGTAATATTTTATCAAATTCAAATTATGACTTTTCAATTTTAAAAACACCGTCAGAACGTGTATTTTTTAAATGGTTAAAATCAATTGGTGCAATACGATTTAGGAAAGTTCAATCTACCGAATCGTCTAATTTAAGTTTATTTGTTGAAGAAGACGAATCACTAAATTACCAACGTGTTATTAAATATATTGGTGAAATAGAAATGAATAATACAGTTAATCATCCTAATAATACATATACTGAAATTTATATTCATATCCCATCAGAATCTGGTGCATTTCCATATATTTTATTTAAAACTACTGCAGATGCAAATTACAGTCCAGGAATGGTATTTACACAAACTTCAGATTATATTTTAGGAAGAAACACATCTACTGTTCATCCTTCCGGTCTTTCTACTTTTGCCTTATTTGATTCTAAATACGCATCAATGTCTGCATCATTATCTGGAATACTTTATAAATTTGATGATTCAACATCCACTTGGATCCCATCACAATGGTGGTTTAATGTTCCAAAGGAAAATAGTTATTTTTTAGAATCAAATTTTAATGATGCATCTAATGATAAATTAAAAATATCAAATGGTTTAAAAACAGTAGAATTTTTACGTTCAAGATTAGATGGGATTACACTTGATTTTAATTTAACTGATTATGCGTTAATTAATAATAATTTTAATTCTTTTCAAGAATTTGGAATGTCAGGTTTAACAACACATTTTGAATTTAATACTATTTTAGTATATTATGATGTTATAGACAAAAACACTGGAAATAAAGAAACAAATTTATATGGTGTTTTATTTTTAGATAGTGTCCAAGATACAAGTGGTGGAGGTGGAACAATTGCACGATTTAAAAAATTTAAAGCAAATACAATAACCGGTGATAACGGTAATGCATACAGTTTAAAATTAAATTTTAAATTTGATATTTCAAATGAAGAAGTTTCAGTAATATCATTTGTTAATGAATACAACACATTAAGTATGAATTTATTTTTAGATGTTTTAAATAATTCTATAAAAGTCAATTATACATTAGAAGATTTTATTTTTCAAATTGAAAATATTAAACAAAAATTAGATGAAATTGAACCATTTGCATTACAATATCCAGAATTAAATACAAAACTAAACGATTTAAAAACACAAATTGAAAACAATTTAACAATATTTTCCGATTTAGATAACTTAAAATCATTAATTCTTAAAAATTACCAGGAAATTTTAAATATTTACAATAATAAAACAAGTATTGAAATGTCGTATAACTTAGATGTTATTCAACCATTAAATGGAATTAATATAATAAGAGATAATAATAAAATATTTATTGATAATATGGTTCAAGAATACAGTATTAAAAAGAACCCAAATGACCATTTTAAATTTATTGCTTTTGATTTTAATAATAATCCCAATTTTTACAGTTATGAATTTAATTTAGAACCATATAATAATTTTATTAAAATACAAGATGGGAGTATTACATCTCCATTTTTATTAGATAAAGATGTGTATCTTTATATAAAAGATGACGGAATAAAATGGAAAAATGGTCAAGTATTTAAAGTGTTCTTTCAATTTGGAATAAATGCATCAAATGTTAATGGTAATTTTAACTTTTTTGTTCTAACTGATTATTCAGATAAAGCACAAAAAGGAAGTCCATATGGAGTTATTGCAGGTGTTATAACATACAATGATTTTTCACAACGTAACTTTAAACCTGTTTTAGAAATAATTTGTATAGATGAAAATAATTTAATTTTTGATTATAATATTTATTAAATTAATTTTTATAAATAAAAAAAATATAAATAAAAATATAAATAAAAAAAAATAAACTTATGAAAAAATTAGAAAGATTAAAAAATTTGTTAGAAGCAAAATCTAATTTTAAGGGGATTAAATATAAATATTTCCCTAAAACAAATAAAGAATTAAAACAAATTGTGGAAGATTTAATTAACCAATATGGAAGATACGTAGATTTAAATATTATTGATGTTTCTAAAATAAAAGATTTTAGTGATGTCTTTTATAATTATGATAAATTTGATGGAGACGTAACACAATGGGATGTTTCTAATGGAAGAGATTTTAGTGGAATGTTTCTTAATTGTTATAATTTTTCACAAGATTTATCTAAATGGGATGTTTCTAATGCATATAATTTTGTAGAAACATTTTACAATTGTGCTGCATTTAATTCTGATTTAAGTAAATGGAATGTTTCAAATGTATATTTTTTCCCAGCAATGTTTTACGGGTGTGATGAATTTAATTCTGATTTATCAAGATGGGATGTTTCCAAAGGAACAGACTTTTCTGAAATGTTTCGTGAATGTTATAGTTTTAAAGCAGATTTATCAAAATGGGATGTTAGACGCGCAAAAGCATGGGACAACTTTGCAACAGATTCTTTATTAGCAGAATTTCCAGAAAGAATACCAGCAAGATTTAGACGTGATTATTTGTAATAAATAAAAATAGAAATAAATAAAAATATAAATAAATAAAAAAAAATAACTTTATGAAAAAACTAAAAAGATTAAAAAAATTGTTAGAAGATAATAAATATTTATTTGAGTTAGATTTAAGCGACCCTAAATATAAAGGAATGAAAATTAGAGAATTAGTTGAGATGTATTATTTACCTGAAATTGATGATGAACATGAAGCATATACTGCATTTACGAATGATGTTGTAAAATTATTATTGGACCGTGGAAAAATTAAACTTAAACGAAATGGGTTGGGCGATATTAATTATGTTAAAGCATATCTTCTTATGTATGCAACATATAATTATTTAACTTACGGGTATAGAATGAATGATTTAATAGAAAAGGTAAATTTAGAATTTGATAATGCTGAATGTATTTTATTTGATATGCATTTTAAAAAACATATTTTGATTTTAGATTATGACACGGTTTATGATTTAGATGATTCTAATTATTTTTTTAGAAAATACTTAGAATTAACAATAAAAGAAGATTATGGGGATGATTTAGATGATTGGGAGAGACAAGAGGCGGAATATGCAGTTTGGCGATTAATTAAAAGCATGAAAGATGAAAGAAAAATTATCAATTATATTTACAATAGAGGAACTGAATTTGATTCAATAATGTTTGAAGATGAAGAATATTATTTTTTTCGTAATGTAAGAGGGCATCAAAACTACTAAAGGGGGATTAAATTTTTTCCGCCTTATATAAATTCCACTCGCGTCTTGCTAATTTAAAAACTTGTGTAAAACCAGAAACATTTGATAATCCATACTCAAAATACTGAGAATTTGATTCTATATTAGTCGGTTGTTCATAAATTATTTTAAACCCGGTCATAATATAATTTCCAGAATAAAATTTATTAATTGTTAAAAAATCATTTGGGTATACATTTTCTTTTTTTATTGTTTCTTCTTCTTTTTCAGTTCTAACTATATCAGATGTTACAGGGTTCTTTGTTACAAATAAAAGAACGGGTATATTTTCATACTTTATAAAGTTTAAATTTATTTTATTTAATTTAACATAAATATACATTTTTTCAAGTTCTAAATTATTCATTCTGTTAATAGTTTTAGAGAGTAAGTAATTTTTGTGAACATTATGATTTGGTAATGAATATTGAATCCCCATCCATTCATATTTGTAATTTAATTTATATGAATCATCATGTGGTCTCCCTCTTAATAAAATTTTTTCTTTTTCTGCACCATCTGTTATTAAAGGTTCTGTAAATATTGACCAAAATTTTCCAGAGTCGTGATCATAAAAATTATTATACCATCTATACCCCATTAAATCTACAATATTTTTAGTATTATTTACTAAATTGTATTCTCTTACAAATGAATTACTATTTGCAGTTCCAGGATGATTTGATAAAATTTTATCAATTACACCTTTGTGCTCTTTATCATCAAAATGTATAGAAAATAAAGTAGTATTTTCAACTAATTGTTTATAAATTTTATTTTTAGATGCATCTAATATTTCTTTATTAACTTCAATAAAATTAAGGTTGTAATAAATATCAATAAACCAAGTAAAAAAACTTTTATCATCTTTATATGCAGAATTACAAATAAAATCAATGAATTCTAAATATGAAGTGCTTGGTGCAATCCATTTTTGTTTATCATTTGTATTTTCAATATTTGAATTAAATCCCAAATCTAATTGTTTTGCTATTTGTTGTAGTGTATTAAAACTTGTGTCATCAATTGTTTGTGAAATAGGTTCATAAAATTTTGGAATATAAAGTTCAGCATAAATTTTAACATACATTTTACTACTTACTGATTGATTGTCTGAACCAATAAATTCCGCATCTTTAATAACAAAATCATTTCGTATAGGTTTAAGTTTTTCACTATTAGAACGTATAAAAACATTTATTACATCACCATCTTTTGGTACATCTTTAAATGCAAATGTTTTATCAAAAACAAAACTTAAAATTAATGTTACTTCTGGAATTTTTCCTTCACAGTTTAATTCAAAATATTCAATTTCATTATAATAAAATAATTTATTATTTATTTTAATTGCAGGAAATGCATTACCAATCTGTTTAACAACAGATTGACCTATTTTAACATCATTTTCATCTTTACCGTAAACATCTTTGCTTCCGAAAGAAAATTCATCTATTTTTATTTTAGGTTCAAATCTATTTGTTATCATCTTTTTCTATTTTTTCTCCAGATGTTAATACATATTTTTTATTATCATTTCCTAAAATAATTACGAAATCAATTGTTTTATTATCATTGTATCCAATAAATGTTATTTTTCCTTTTCTTTTTTTCTCTGAATTTATTTCAATTCCTTCAACATAATCACCAATTTTTAATCCTGCTTCAAAATTTAATTTTTTTATAGGTTTATTATTTTCTTTTTTTGAATCAGTAGATGAATACTGCACACTTGGGAAATCAATACTAAAAATTCCACTTTGTGCAATATCACCAGTTGGTGTTATATTATAACTGTGCATATTTGGTAAAGTGTTTTCTTGTAATTCAGAATCTGTTTTAATTTCAAATGCAAAATCATTTAATGTATTTTCTATTTTTAATTTGTCTTCCTCGCCATTAATACTATACTTTATTTCTATTTTTGAATCACTGTATTTAGAAAATTCATTTAAAAATTCAAGTACATCTTGCGACCCAGTTAATTTAGTTTCAAATGTTTTAACAAAATCTTTTATACTATCAACAATATAAACAAAAAAATCATATATTTTTTGAAAAATATTTTTTATTATATCTACCAATTTATCTTTAATATAATTAAAAAATTCAATGGATATATCGTATACATTTTTTATAAATCCAACAATTCCATTTACTATATCTGAAAAAATAGATTCATTTAATACATTTAAATTGTATGATTCATTCATTTTACTTTTACCTATATTTAATCGCATTGCAAATGCATTTCTAAAATAAGATATATTTATATCTACTAATTTTGTATATTCTTCTAAAATATTATCATCTATTTTTTTAATGCTTAATGTTCTATTAGTTCCTTCACCTTTTACTTCAATTATAAATGTTGGACTACCAAATGTTTCTAATTCTTTAACATTATAAATGTAATTATATTTATTTATATCATTTAATTTTAATCCTTCTATTCTTGCAATACCAGTCATTGCTTCGTTGACTATACATTTTTTTACCTCTTTTAAAAATTTATTTTTTTGAACTGTATTTTTAAATACATTTTTTAAAAATAAATTATATGCTTCAATTATTTTTTTAGAATCTATCAATGTTAAAATATCTTCATTTTTAAAATTTTTTATAAAATTATTGTAATCTTTTTCATATTTTGCTTCTAAAACAAGTAATAAAAATATAAAATCTTCATTTGTTATTTTATCAAAATTTTTATTAATATTATATAATTTTTCTAAAATTTCATTTATAAAATCTTTCTCTAATTTAGATTCAAAAGATTTATTTGATAATTTAAATAAATTATTTAAAAAATTAGTTTTATTTTCTTTTGGATTTTCTAAAAATTTTATAATATTATTTAAATCTTTTTTTAAGGTATCTTTATAATTTTTAAATGCAATTTCTTTAACTTTTTCAAAATATTTAGTTCTAACAGATTGGTCTTTTAAACTTTCTGGAAATTTTTTACGAAATTCTTCAAGATATACATAAAAATTTTTAAATTCAGTATCTATTATTTTTTTAAATTCAGTATTTTTATAATTAGTCAATGGAACATATTTTAAAACATAGTTTGATACTATATTTTTAGATAATGTTTCTAATTGGAATCCAGAACTATAATTTTTTACAGAAGATAATAATAATTTATCTTTAATTGCAGATGGACTGGGTCCAAAATATGCTTTGGTATCATTTGCTGTATAAAAAATATCAATTTTACTACTTTTTACAATAAAACAATCTGTTTTACTTCTTGTTAAATCTACATTTTTATAAATATTAGTTAACTGAATTTCACCCGCATTATAACAGTAATATAAATTTTTTAATGAAGATTTTTCTAAATTATTTTTTTGAGTTGACAATTCATTTTTAAAATCTTTAAAGTTATCTTTATGCTTTTTAGTATGTATATTTAATAAATCATTTTTTATTATATCTTTTTTACTATTTTTTAATTCTTTATAATTTTGAAGAACTGCTTTTTTAATTTCTTTTTCTGCGTCTTGATCCAAATCAAATGTTATATTAAGCGGAGAATTTAAATTAGATAATATTAAATAATCTTTGGGAACAGTAATATTCGGTGATAATTTACCATTGTTTCCGAATATAAGTAAATAATTTAGTGCATCGTTTACTATTTTTTCTTCTAATTCACCTCTTTTTATACTTTCACCTTCTAATAATTTTTTAAATTTACCCATAGGTTAAATATTATTTTTTTAAAACATAATTGATTTATGCGCATTTATTATATGGAATCGTGAAGATGTGGTGCTTACATTAACTATTTCAATAAATTGTTTTAAAATATCTGCTTGTGGACATTGTATATTTAATGAATAAACAAAAGAATCAAATATAGTAGATGCAGTAGTAGAAAATTCTAATTGTGTTAATGCAGATATATTTCCAGTAAATTTAATAAAAATTCTTTGTCCAGGTGTAGGTGGATTAGTAGTATCGGGATTTAAATTAACGACAAAAGTTCCACTTGCTCCATTGATATCAATAATTAAAACTCGCATATTTTTATTAATCAAAATAGTTTGGGGACTTGACCCAGTTAATGTAACAGATGTTACAGTTGCAAATTGAGTATCATTAAATGGTCCTGAAACCAAATTAAATGCAACCGGATTTGTTGAGGTTCCAACATTTAAAGATTTATTTAAACCACCCAAAGTTAAATTACCATTTAAAATACTATCCCCTGTAACATTAAAATTTGTAACAACTGAAAGATTACCTTGAACATTTAAATTTCCATCAATTTGTCCAGATGCTTCATTTTTAAATAAAATTGCAGTTACTGGATTTGAACCTTTCTTTATTAAAATGTTTCCTATATTTAAATCACCATTTGTTGGAGTAGTATTTAAATAATTTTCAATATTATTAATTGCATTTTGAAGAGTCATAAAATTTTGATTGTATGTAATTCTCAAATTATTTAAAGTATCTGACCCTAAAATTGTTTGTAATGTAATTGTTGCCATAATTTATTTGTTATTTTTTTATTTATTTATAGAAATATTTATTTTATTTATAATAATAAAATGAAACTATTTTTCTATATAATTAAAAATAAATAAGGTATGGAAAATATTTCTTTTGAAAATTTAATTAATGAAACAAATAAAACAAATAATGAATCTATGATAAATAATGAAGAATTAGATGAAATACTTCAACTTAAAAAGCATACAGAAAATGAATTAATGGAATTAAAACAAAAATTAAGTTCAAAAATAAATCATCTCGCACAAGAAACATCTGAAATTAGAAAAATGGCAGAAACAATGGTTTATTTAGTTTCATTAAGACAAGAGATAGTTGATATAATATCTGATAAAAAGGGATTAGTAATTGATTTAACAAATATAAGAAAAATGTTTTATAAAGTTTATTTTGAAGAAGAATATAAAAATAATCCTATTAAATTATCTTTTAAAATAAGAGATGATTTAATTGAATCTAAACTTAAAGATATTGATTCTGCACTTGATACTGTAAAAAATTATGTTGATTATTTAAATCAATCCTTAAAGACAGTAGATGCTTTAATTTTCTTTTTGAAAGATAGATTAGAACTGTATAAACAAATTGGAAGTTAAAAAAAAATATAATAAAAAATCCCACCCAAAAATAGGTGGGATTCAAGTTTTTTAAGTATTACAATTTATTCTTTTGCAGGTTCTTCAATCTTTTTTGGTTCGTTTACTTTTATTTCTATTTTTCGTTTTATTTCATCTTTCTTAGGAATTGCAACAGTTAAAATGCCGTATTTCAATGTTGCTTCAATTTTTTCAGAATTTCCATCTGATGGAATATAGAAACTAAATGTTTCATCTTTAATTTTAACATTCAATGTTTCTTCATTTGCAGTTACTTCAATTTCTTTTTCCGTA
>ENA-ORXB01002740-ORXB01002740.1-sediment-metagenome-genome-assembly--contig:-NODE-2740-length-14068-cov-3.623973_pt1 | contig 14068 bp, 23 predicted proteins | sample MGYA00237863_ERZ511475 | MGnify/ENA primary metagenome ERZ511475 (study PRJEB26305, sample SAMN06343858) | sediment metagenome | isolation source: hot spring sediment | place: Canada: British Columbia... | reverse complement strand
CGCAAAACTAAATAGGTCCTAAGTTTACGAGGCTGGGTTTGATATCTAGCGGTTTTAAGACCTAGCCAAGTAATATGAGGGAAGCTGGTGAAAGTCCAGCGCGAGCCCGTCACTGTAACCGGGGAGCAAGCCACGTTATACCACTGGTTTTATCCAGATATAAAAGAGGGCAATTGGTTAGTTTTATTATCTGGATTGGCTGGGAAGGTGTTGGTAAGCAATGATCCGGAAGCCAGGAGACCTGCTTAGGACCAAATGGCAAGACCACTCTCGAGGCTAAGGGTGGGGCTTAGAGCTATTTTAAGTGCTTGAGTCCTGACCGGAAGGTGGTCAGGATTTTTTTATGGTGGGAAGGAGGGTAAATTGAAAAAATATCTTGCAAGTTTGTCTATGGCGGTTTTTGTAATACCAGTAGCAGCTTTTATAATAACAGCATTGTCTACCCCAGCCTACGCTATGCATATCTCAGAGGGTATACTTCCTCTTCCATGGGCAGGATTATGGTATGTATTAGCAATGCCTTTCATGGCTAAAGGTATATTTGACATCAAAAAGAGAACAAGGCAAACATCTTTTTTTATTCCGCTTATTGGGATGGTTTCTGCCATGGTATTTATCATATCAGCCATGCCCATTCCTGTTCCGATTGCTGGTACATGCTCACATCCAGCAGGAACTGGTCTCGCTGCTATCTTGGTCGGTCCATTTGCTACAGTTGTTGCAACGTCGATCGCGCTTCTAATTCAAGCCTTGTTTTTAGCTCATGGGGGTATAACTACTCTTGGAGCAAATATTCTCTCAATGGGAGTAGTTGGAGCATTCTCTGGGTATTTTACTTTCAAGGTTTTAACAAAGGCAAAAGTTCCGCTGGTAATCGCCGCTTTTCTAGCTGGCCTTGCATCTGACTGGTTAACTTATGCTATGACTTCGTTTGAATTAGCTCTTGGTCTTAGCGAAAAAGGAATGTTTTTAAAATTGTATAATTCGATAGCTCTAGCTTTTGTTCCAACGCAGCTTCCGATTGGGATTTTAGAGGGTTTTGCAGCAGCCGGGCTTTTTGCTTTCGTTCTGAAAAGAAGGCCTGATATTCTAATAAACCTGGGTATAATTAAACCTTTGTCTCTCTATAAGGAGGGGATTGGTCACGAAGAGGTCGTTTATTAAGAAGTCATTTTTTAAAAGCTTTAGCAGTATTTGTCGGTTAGGTACAAGGCATTTAATGTTGATTTTAACATCCAATCTAGTGTTGATTTTGCTAATAAATCTAGTAGCCTCAAGGCTTGCTTTTGGTGCTGATTGGGCAGGAGTGGATGAAAGGGTTGTCGAGCACTTTGCAGAAAAGGCCGGCCGGCCAGCATGGGAACCATTTATAAATCCTTCAGGAGACATTTTGCTGTTTGCGTTTTTATTAGCTGGAACTGTAGGCGGTTTTATCGCTGGCTATTATTGGAGAGATTTATTTTGCGCAAAAGATAGAAATAAAGCAAGGTAAGGATAGGCTAGAGTTTAAAGCAAAAGAGAGTCCAAGGCAAAACCAAGCTTCAAGCAAGTCAGCAAAGCATAACAAATCGGCAACCGGCTATAAAAAGAGAGTGTGGCAATGGGGAAAAACCACATAGATTTGTTTACGGACTATTTTGCGCATTCAAGCAATGTTTTCACTAGAATTGATGCCCGCATTAAGCTAATTTTTGCAATACTGCTTCTTGTCTTAATTCTTTTTGGCAACAGAATTGAGCCATTACTATTCTTGACTGTTCTTTGCCTCTGCATGCTTTTACTTGCAAATATTCCATTGCGAGTGGTTATACTAAGACTTTCTGGCCCTTTGTTGCTTATAGGAGTTGTTGTTGTTCTACAGAGCATCTTTTTTGGAGAAACCACGCTTTTATCTCTAAGCTTTGTAGGTATTAAATTTCAGGTTTATGAAGAGGGCTTCTATAAAGGAATCTTGATTGCTAGTCGCATTATAGCTGGAACCTCGCTTGTACTTTTATTAAGCATGACTACCCCATTAACAAATCTGCTTGGAGCTCTTAAATATCTAAAGATACCTAATAGTTGGATTGAGATAGCATCGTTTGCCTATAGGTATATTTTTGTATTCATCGAGGAAGCACAGAGCATAATGGATGCACAGCGGTTAAGACTTGGCTATAGCAGGTTAACGTTAAGTCTTAAATCGTGGGGAGTTTTAACGGGATCTTTATTTACCAGGGTTTATGATCAGGCAAACGCAACGCATAATGCAATGATACTTAGAGGGTACAACGGCAATTTTCACGTCTCAAAACCAAGCCAGCTGACGATGCTTGATAAACAAGCTGGGTTTTTTATGGCCGCATTCTTTTTAATCATGCTGATAATAACTGTGGGTTGGAGGTAGCCATTGCCTTACCTAGAGATAAAAAACTTATCATATAAATATGAGGACGGAACAAGAGCTCTAGATAACGTTTCGCTATCGGTAGAAAAGGGTGAGTTTGTTGGCTTGCTTGCTTCAAATGGCGGCGGAAAAACAACTCTGCTAAAGGCAATCGTAGGCCTTATAAAGACAAAGCCAGGATCAATTAAAATCGATGGAAAACCAATAAAAGAAATGAGTCGCATGGAGCTTTCAAGCAAAGTTGGCCTTGTTTTTCAAAATCCTAGCGATCAGCTTTTTGCTCCTACTGTTGAGGATGATGTTGCATTTGGGCCTCGAAATCTAGGTCTTAATGGTGCTAAGGTGCAAGAAAGAGTTAAGAAGTCACTACAAATGGTTGGCATGGCTGGTTTAGCTAAGAAACCCATACACCATTTAAGTTTTGGTCAACAGAAAAGAGTTTCCATTGCGGGAGTTCTAGCAATGAAGCCCGAGCTCCTACTACTTGATGAGCCAACTGCTGGCTTAGACCCAAAAAGTGAGTCAAGCCTTCTTTACACCCTAGAGCAATTAAACAAAAAAGAAGGGATTACAATTATTATAGCAACGCATATGGTTGACCTAATGCCCTTATTCCTCGATCGAATCTTTGTCCTAAAGGAGGGCAGATTGACAATTGAAGGAGCACCCGAGGAGGTATTCTCTAGTACGCAAGTTATGGAAGGCGTAGATTTAAGATTGCCGTACATAACTTACTTGATAGAAGAGTTAAAACATAAAGATCACCTACCTTTTGATGAATTGCCTTTGACAATTAAAGAGGCAAGGACCAAATTGGTTTCAATTCTTACAGAAAATCTGGTTGGGCTAAAAGAGAATTATCCTGTTAGGTGATACAATCGATAGAAACGCAAAGTTACACATTGATAATTTGCTGACAACTACTGGCAAAAGCAAGTATAATAAGGTAGCTTGTATATAATAGAGCAGTTAATATAAAATTAACAAATCAACAAGCCTTTTTAATAAGTTTTAGCCTTATATAAGTTAAAGCCTAGATAACTAGGGAGGGAGTCAGTTGAAGCAAAGAAAAGGGATCTATCAAAACTGGATGGGCATTCTAGTGCTTTTATTTCTTGTGGTGGTAATGGGTATATTGATTGCCGGCTGTGCAGGCGGGGGAGAAAATGCCGGTGAATCTGAAGGTACTCTATCGCCTCAAAGGCAAGCCCAAGAAGAAAACGTAAAAGACATCACCAATCCATCTGAGCTTTACACAAGCAATTGCGGGCCGTGCCACGGACATGACGGCAGCGGCATAGTTGGCCCTTCCATCAAAGGAACGTCTCTATCGGTTGAGGAGATCCAAAAGACAATTGAAAACGGCAAAGGCTCAGAGATGCCGGGCTTTAAGGGCGGAGGACTCTCAGAAGCGCAAATAAAGATGGTTGCAAAGTATGTTAAGGAACAGCTGAAGTAACAGATAAAACAACCATTTAAGTTAAAAAGCAGCGCAAAAAAGAAAAGGCTTCTTGGCCTTTTCTTTTTTGCTTTAGTATTTGATAATGTCAGTCTTGCTATAGTGTTTAATCATGTGATTATGGGAATATTGCAGATGAGGATAAATGGCATATAAGAGCAGTTATTAGGCTGTTTTAAAAATAAGTGGAGTGATTATGCGGTGAAAAAAATTGTAGCTGGTGTAATAGGTCTACTACCACTTCCACTGACTTTTATTACAGTTGCAAATAAGGAGAATGTTTCGAATGTTTTTACCGCTTCATGGGTTGGTGTACTGTGTCCTGATCCGCTTTATATTGGCGTTGGAATTGATGCCAAGAGTTACTCGCATGAATTGATTGAAGACAACGGTGAATTTACCGTTAATGTTATTCAGGAAGAGTTTCTAAGAGATGCCGACCATGTAGGTCAGCTATCAGGCCGTGACGTAGATAAATTTGAGGAGTCAAGGATAACACCGCAACCAGCCAAAGAGGTTAAAGCCCCCATCATACTTGAAGCTGCTATAAGCATTGAATGCAAAGTTCAGGAAGTTCTCAGGCTTGGGACGCACGACTTTTATGTTGGCCGAGCACTAGCTACGCATGTTGATGAGTCCGTTTGGGATGGAGAAAAAATAAATGTTGAAGTACTAAGACCAGTAATGTATGCAGCAGACTCCTATTGGTCCATTGGAAGGAAATTGGGTCGGGTTGGCTATGTAGTACCGGAAACTTAAAGCGACCGGAGACGGAGACGGTCTCCGGTCGCTTTATCGGCAGTCATTCAAGCAGTAGTTGTTGATTTACTGCTAACGATTAATTAGACTATGAGCGTGCATCCTTAAAGCCAATTGTGCTGGCGCTCGAGAAGTGATTTTGTTAAACTAATTAGTATTTTCCGAAAATTTTTGGGAGAATGTCTTGACATTCATACCCCTAGGGGGTATATTATGAGCAATATTTAGTGCTAAAGGAGTGATCAAACAGTGGCTTCAGAAAATATCGTTGAGATAAGCGATGCTCAGTTTGATGCTGAGGTGTTAAAGTCCGATAAACCAGTTATTGTCGACTTTTGGGCTCCGTGGTGCGGGCCGTGTAGGATGATTGCGCCAAGGCTTGAGGAAATTGCAAGAGAATATGATGGCGATATAAAAGTCGTCAAGCTAAATGTTGATGAAAATCGTGAATGGGCAACAAGGTTTGGTGTAATGAGCATTCCAACCATCATGTTGTTCAAGGGTGGCAAGAGCGCAGGTCAAATAGTAGGCGCAGTTCCGAAGGATGAGATAATTCGCCAGTTTGGGCTTCAGAAGTAATCAAATAATTAGCCCATTTGGAGAAATACCGGTAAAGAAAGAAAATGACCTTAAGCCGGTAGAATGGAGGAGAAATGCCAACATATCAATTTGTTTGCGAAGACTGCGGAAAAGATTTCGAGTTCTTTCTAACAAGGCTGCTTCGCGATGCAGATAAAGTATGTCCAAGCTGTGGTAGCACGAGGGTCAAACAAGCGTATCGCGATTTCTTTGGATATAATATCAGCCGTTCATACGGGGGTTATTCTGGTGGAAGCAGCTGCGGCACGGGTGGATTTAGTGGCGGATTTGGTTGAGGATAATAAGTTTAGGCCGGGAGCCTAAGCTAGGCACGCAGGGTTGCTAGATTTTAACCAAAAATAGATTAGCCCTCATTTAAGAGGGCTAATCTATACAGCAAACCTATTAATTAATAAAATAAGTAGGCTTATCGGTAGATTATTAGCATGGCAGATTATATTTGCAATATAGATTGTTATGGATTGTTACTTTAAAGACTTTATACGATGCCACGTATTGGTATTCGTGATATACTTGCGTTGTGACTTGCAAACAAGGCAGGCTTGATAGCGAAGGGAGTAATATTGTCACAAAGAAAAATCACGGTTAGAATTCTTGTTATTACATTGTTAGTCTTGCTGGTTGCTTATCTTGCTGGTTGCGGTGGTCAAACCCAACAATTAAGCTCATCTGATTCCGGTGGGCAATTAGCAAACGTAGGGAAGGTAATGTTTTTTCATGCTGATTACTGACCATCCTGCCGAGTTATGAAACCTCTAGTTGAGGGGTTGAGAGATAAGTATAGGAATAAAGTAAACTTCGAGTTCTATGATGTAAGCGTTACGTCAAATATTAGCATAGCTGAACAGTTTGGTGTGCAAGCAATTCCCACTCTTGTATTTATTGACAAGAATGGTAATGAAATTAATAGATTGATTGGCGAAACCGATAAGAGTGTTGTGGAGCAGTATATACAGCAAATTTCTAATTAGGAAGGTGTGGAGGTAATCCATGTATGATCGCGAGGAAGCGGCCAAGCGAATTATCACTCGCCTTAAAAGGCTCGAAGGTCAGCTAAGGGGTCTCCAGCGATTAGTTGAAATGGGTGAAGACTGCGAGAGCATACTTACCCAATTTGCTGCAGCAAAAGGTGCATTTCAGAGAGTTGGCGAGATAATTTTGGCAAGCGTTATCCGTGATTGCATCCATAAGGAATCAAAGGAAAAGTCGACGGATGATAGTATCGAGTCTGCAATTGCCCTCTTTGAGCAGTATGTGAGACATCTCCAATAGGCTATGGTATTATTTATAAGTTTATTAGTGTATGGATTTAGTGCTCACCAGGATTAGAATCATAAAATAAAATCCCATCATGCGCTAGTTTTAAGTACGAGCATTATTTGGACAGCTTGTTGGATTACGTAAAATCTGCCCGGCGCTATTCTGTTGCCCAACATAAAAAATTATCCAAGCCGTTTGCAGAAACGCGAGGGACATGATAAAATTTTTATCGCAGTGCGGATGTAGCTCAGTTGGTAGAGCACAACCTTGCCAAGGTTGGGGTCGCGAGTTCGAGTCTCGTCATCCGCTCAGAAAAAGCCGCCTACAAGGCGGCTTTTTTCTCGAGAATCGAAAATTCAGTGATTCTCGACTATCGATTTTCATATAGCTTCCGGTTTTTTATATAGCCTCTGGTTCTTATTTTCTCCAACAAAATATGGTGAAATATTATCATATTGTCACATCACATAAGTCTTGCTAAAATTAGGGGGAGTTTATAGACAAAGTTTAATGCTGGCGACGTGGCCGAGTGGCTTAGGCAATGGTCTGCAAAACCATGTACACCGGTTCGACTCCGGTCGTCGCCTCAAATTGGACGTTAGATATTAGATGCTAGGCTTTAGATAAAATCATCTAAAATCCAACATCTGTCATCCAATATCTAGTATGGGCGCTTAGCTCAGGGGGAGAGCGCTTCCTTGACGCGGAAGAGGCCGTAGGTTCAAATCCTACAGCGCCCACAGGTCAGAGAGGGTATGGCTTAATCCGCACCCTCTTTTTTTAAGCCCATTCTCACGGGAATATCACATTTTTGAAAGTTTTGCTTGCCAAGCTTGTTTTTGAAGCTTTCATCTAACTGTTTAATTTTATCTCTATCCTTGTTGGGGTAGCGGTGTATATAAATATCCCAGCTAATTTTTGCGCTTGAATGTCCAGCTTGCTCTTGAATGGTTTTAATATCTACGCCTATATCGGCAAGAGCGGTGAGATAAGAGTGTCTTAAAGCATGGAAAGGACGCTCGATACGTCGCAAGCCTGCCAGTTTTATGGCGGGGTGAAGCACACGCCGAGAAATATTCCTCGCGTTCAATGGGTTCCCGTCTTTGCCTGGGAACACTAAATCATACGGATTTTTCTCAACTTCAACTGCTTGTCTTACCTGATGAAGTTTAAGCTCTTCAAGGAGAGTTTCGCCGATCATAACATTGCGATGGCTTTTATCAGTCTTTGGAGTATAGAATTTACCGTGGACAACAACGTTTCTTACATGGAAATAGCCGCTATTAAAGTCAATATCCCCCCAACGCAAACCTAAAACTTCAGATAAACGAAGCCCAGACATCATGGCTGTTAGCACGAGGGCAACATATTCTTTGCGGACATTTGATATAATTTTTACAAGCTCATCGATTGTTAAACAATCCATCTCTCGCTTCGGTATCTTGATGTTTTTAACATGTTGGGCAGGGTTGTAGACAAGATAGCCCCATTTAACTGCTGTATCCAGAATAGATTTAAACACCATTACGTTTTTTGATCTTGTGGCTGGCATAAAATTTTGTGCAATTTCAGCGCAAACTTTTTCGCAGAGTTCGGGGTTAATTGCTCGAAGTCTGTAATCTTTAAGCCATGCAATGGGCTCTTCCTTCTTGTTGCGCACGGTCACAAATTCTTTTAATCTTCCACAGGCTGCTTTATATGCTGCGTAAGTTACTGGCCGGATTTGTCCATTCTCTACTTCAGCTTCCTTAATTTTAAGCCACTTGTCTACAATCTCCCCAAAAGTGATTGATTTCTTTTCGATGTAGGTTCCGTCGCGGATTGTTTTCATAACTTCTTCCAAAGCAGCTTCGGCTTGCCTTTTCTTGGGGCCAATCGCAGTCATAACTTGCTTGCCGCTAGGGGTGCGATAGCGGATATAGTAAGTAACTGTTCCATCCTTATTTTCGCGCTTTTTGATAGAGCCTCGTGCCATACTTAGTTTTCCGCGTCATATATTCCATCTCTGATATTGTCAGCTTTTCTTATTTCGGCATCTATTTCTTTCATGAGTTCATCGGTCTTTTTAAACTCTTCTTGCATGGCCTCTTCCATATCTTGTTCCCATGCTGGGTTACTTATTTTTAACCATGCGTTCTCATTTTTTAGCTTCTGCACTTCATTGTATAGTGTGTAATAATGAATAGTGAAGGCTAAGAACAGAATCAACGCAATTATTATAATTGATTTCTTAGGCTTAAATGTAATGCTATACATGATCCCTTTTTGGCTTTATAATTAAGTAGCTTAAGCCAAGACCGGCAACTATTATTAAAGTTATTACAGCTATTGATACCTCTTTAATTATCCGAATTTCTGAATATCTATTAAGCACATAATTTCTACTGGCCTGACTTGCTTTAAAAAGATAAAGAGATTTTGCGAGCCGCAAAATCAGAAATCATCCCATCTCTTACAACCAATACAAAAGATACCAAACCAAAAGTTACTACTGCAATAATCAAAAGCAATATTATTTTTCTCTGCATTGCTCCACCTCAATTTCTTCGCTCACAACTTATGTGAAATTGGCTAAAGATTTTCGCTTCTAACCAGCCTGAGATTTGCCTTCCGTTTTCGCCTTTTCCTTTTGTCTTAATTCTTCAAGGACAATATTTGCTAATTCAGGATTTCTTTCAATGCACTCTTTTGCTTTTTTAACGCGATACTCATCAAAATATTCCGGTGGAACATTTAAGCCCTTTGCTATAATTTCCATTTTCTCAATCGATGGCTTACGTTTCCCTGTTGCAAATTTATTTAAATAAGATGCTGATATTCCAGTCTTATAGTCAAGCTGACGAAAGCTAAGGCCTCGTTTTTTCATTAATTCTTCCATTTGTTTGCCAAACGCTCTTACTTTATTAGCAATCATAAAAATGGCATATACCATAAAATAAATAAATATAAAAAAATTGTTGTGTCAATGCAAAGCGATTATGTCACCCCTGCTGCTTCTGGTTCTTTAATAGCTTCCATGAAATCTGTAAATGTTAGCGTCTTGGAACAGGCAACGCGAGATGGGACTTCAAGCTCTATTGCGTCAAGTTCTTCTCCGCCATAGAATAGATGGATGCTACCATCTATTCGCTCCTGAACCTCTATTTTAGCCTTTGTATAGCTAAGGCGCGCAGGTGATGGCAGTATTTGAAAGATACGCCCTTGATAACTTATCGTGTTATCCGCTTTTACTGTTCTTTGGTTCTTAATACAGAAGATGGTATCAAGATCAACATAAGAGGGTACCGGTAGATATGCGCTCTCATCAACCCTAGGATTAACCATAAACTTATCATTAAACCGAGGTAGAAACTCATCTAAAAATTCGTTTGCCTCAAGCTTTGTTGTTATATTTAAAAGAGCCATTTCCTTTAAGAGACGATCTTGAAGGGTTTCAAAGAGTCGCTCGATCCTGCCCTTTGCCTGTGGGCTGCCAGCAATTATGAGATTTACGCCAAGTTCATCTAACGCCCGCTCTATCTGTGTAGGTCCGTAGTCTCCTTTTATATTTACTCGGGTTGACTGCCTTTCACTTGTTTTAAAATGGGGTGCAGCATCGACATAGAAGCTAAGTGGAATACCTTTGTTTTCAACTATCTTCTTCATGAGCGCCATATTGGTAAGGGTGCCATCTGTTTCTTCAAAGGAAGCTGCTGCCACTTCAGAATTGGCATCGTCAATTGCGGCAATAAGTACCAGTTCATCCCCACGAGATAGAAGCCAGTTGTGCTCTTAAGGTATCCATCTGAATCATCATGCCCACCTTTGGCATTCTCTCTCGACGGGAGCTGTGCTTGGGGCGTTTTTTCTTTGGGCTTATCAACCCCTTTAAGAGAAGGTGTTTTCTCACCGTTTCCCTGGATGCAACTATGCCCTCTAACTCTTCTAATTTTTCAGTAAAATGAACCATATTAAATCCCTTGTATTTTTCTTCATAGAGCTGCTCTATTCTTGATAGCACTTCTTGTGACTTTTTGTTTGATGGGGACCTACCTCTGTTTTTATGAGCTACCCCTTCCAGACCTTTTTCATCAACTTCTTTTCTTAAGCGGTATATCTGCCTTGTTGAAAGTTTGAGCTGAGATGCCGCTTCTCCAATCGTTAGATTTCCTGCCAATGATTCTTTAATTATGTTGAACCTGTTTATTTCTTTTTGGCTCATCACTACTAACCTCTTAAGCATATAACCTCCTATCCTCTAATAGGAAGTTTATCCTTTTAGGTCCAGGGTGACATTTTGCCTTTGCATAAACCTGACATTATCGCTTTGCAGTAACAATCCAATAACTTTACCGTCATAAACTACCAATGTTGTAGTCGCTATCCCATCAACATTATGCTTTAAGGCATCTTCAAGCAGAAAATCGTTTAAATCTTGGTTACCACAATCAAAATCCCGGGGTAGCTGATTCTGTGATGTGAGGGTTTCAAAGAAGATGTTTTCGAAGTCTATTGCCCGTTGATTCATTAGCGCTATTTAGCTATACCAACATCCCAACGCTTTAGAGCCTTGGTGTAAGTTTCACGGGCACGGCTTAGCCTAGCCTCTTTTTCTGGGCTATACTTAGCATTTGCTAAACTCTTTACAAGGCGCCTTGCGTCTTCACCTTTTAAAATTGGCGTTGGCTCAATCGGCTTTGCCATATCTCTCCTCCTTGAATAAACAGAAATATGCGGGTACTTTATATATCGGCCGTTTTGTAATTTCTAAAACTATCCCTACCGTATCTTATTCAATGCGAAAGACTCTAATGCGATGATTCAGATTGATTTGATGATTTTATATTAGCGTAGACGCTAATAGCAAGCAATACTAGATTGCCTCAAAGTCAAGGAAAATTCCAGAGCAAAGGCCAGACTTTTTTCCAGAGTAAGTAGAAAAATATTAAGCCTTACCACCTCCGTCTTTTTTAAGATTTTTTGCTCTGTAACTTGGCCCATTTATCTTGACTACAATGGAATAATGAACAATGCGGTCTAAGATAGCCGCAGCCAGAATATTATCCGCAAATATATCGCCCCACTGCTCAAAGGTTTTATTGGTAGTAATAACAATAGAGCCTTTTTCGTATCTTCTAGAAATAACCTCAAAAAAATCATCTGCGCTATAGCTTGGTAGTTTTTTAAAGCCAAGTTCATCTAGGATAAGAAGATCAGGTGCTAAATAAAAGGAGAGCTTTTGATAATAACTGTTATCAGCCTTGGAAGCATTTAAAGTATGAAGCATCTTAAGAGACCGGGGTAAACGACACTTTAAACCCCTTCATCAATGCCTTTATGCCAATAGCAATTGATAAGTGGGTTTTACCAGTACCTGGGTTTCCGATAAAGACAATATTTCTTCTCTCCTTGATAAAATTGCAAGTCATACAATCGCTTATTATTCTTTTATCGATGGAAGGCTGAAAAGAGAAATCAAAGTCTTCAAAAGTTTTGTGAGCAGGAAGTTTGGCTTTTGAGTATCTTTTCTTATAACTGTTATCTTTTCGATTGTTAGCCTCATCTTCCATTAGAAGCTCAAGAAATTCAATGTAAGAGATTGATTTTTCTTGAGCATAAGACAATCTTTCTTCAAGCGAGTTATATATTCCTTAAGAGCTTAAACTCTCTTAATCTAGATTTTAACGTATTCATGGTCCTCTTCCTCTTCAAAGTTAAATTCTAGGGGTAAGTTATAGCTGCCATTTTGTAAGATATTTTTAATGGTTTGATACTTTAAAGCTTTAAAAGCAATTGCCCGTCTGCAAGCTAATTCAACAATCTCTTTGGTATAATCTTTAAGCAAGGATAATATGCCCCGTATGGTCCTGCCCCAGTCTCTTGGATTATCTTGAACTATCAGAAAAAATAATTGTTCAGCATAGGGACCGATTTGTGCCATCTTTGCCTGATATCTTTCTTGATATTCGGTTTCAGAAAACCTTTTATATTTTGGATAATGGCTAATATTGGTAGAGAACTTTCCTCTTCCTTCTTGCCGGGGATGTACTGCAATTTCTTTGCCCTGGTAAAACACTTTTAGTAGATTATCGGTAAGCTCGATGTCAACTTCTTTGCCTACGTATTCAAAAGGGACGGAGTAGTAATTATACTCAACGTAAATGTGGCAATCATGGTAGACTTTTCTGCTTCCTACAGCAGAGAGCTTAAATTCTTCTTTTGGAAGTGGCATAAGCCTGTCTTTCTCTTCGGCCTCAAACACCTCGTAAGGAATCTTTCTGGTTGTGCCATGCATCCTTTGGTTGCATGTGTCCTCTAGCCAATTATAAAGCTGTCTATCAAGGTCATCTCCATCTTTGAATTTTCGACCTGAGAAGAAACTACTCTTAACATACTTTATGCCAGATTCTACCTTGCCCTTGTCATTTGGTTTTCCAACCCGGCAGGGAATAGGTTTAAATCCATAATGCTTGGCAAAATTCTCGTAAAGCTTTTGATAGACTGGTTGGTAAAAATTAGCCTCAAGGATAGCTGCCTTTAAGTTGTCGATCTTTATGTATTGGCAAACACCTCCAAAGTATTTGAAAGCGTTAATGTGGCATTGGATAAATGTTTCAACCCTTTGATCGTAGACTTTCTCATAATAGTCAAGCCTTGAGTAGCTAAGGCGCATGTTAAAGATCCAGGTTTTTCTTCTTCTGCCGTCCGTTTCAGGAGTTAAGCCAGCATATCCGAAATCTACTTGGGCTTCTTCTCCTGGCCTGGTTTCTATCCTTACAAATATTTTCTCTTTTTTCCTGATATTGGCTAGGTAATCTTTGACTGTGCTTTAGCCAACTTTTACACCTATTGACCGTAAATTTTCAAAGATCCTTACACCATTTAATCCTTCGTCCATCCATTCAAGTATCTGTTGCCTGTAGGAATCAAGGATTCTTGGATGAGGCTTCTTTACAGGATACTGCCCGCCACCCTCAACCATTTTTATTACTTTAGCTACTGTTTTCCAGTCATGGCCAGTTAATTCTGCAACCTTAGTCTTATTCCTATATCGCTGCCAGAGTGTCATTATTGTTGTAACCATAGCTCCTCCAATCACCTTTATTAGCACCTCCTAATGCTTTCTAGCATTAGGAGGACTTAAGAATCACTCTGGAATTTTCTCTTGCCTAAGGTCTGGAATTTATTCTAGCTTTGAGGCCATTATGCTCTTCTTATGAGAGAGAGAATAGCAGGCTGGGATGTAGAAGCGGCTACTATAAGCGAAGTCTTGAGACAAGCTTTGGTCCACTTCTTTTAAAATTATCAAGGGATAGAGAAGGCCTGTTTAGGACATCTGTCTTTGATCATTACAAAAGAAGAAGAAAAGAGGTTTTCAAAAAAAGCGGATGAAATCATAGGTCACCTGCCAGAAGGGTTCGCAGCAGCAGTACAGGACGAGTCCATCTTTGTACATCTATATGATACCCTGGTCAGGAAGAAATTGTGGACTGTACATGGCGTGCGCCCTGTGGTTACAGTAACAGGCTCGCACCAGAAGACGTGTGTGTGTTTGGCACCCTTGCTATCGACGGAAGGCAGCTGTTCTGCCAGTACGACATGTTTGACCAGATGCATTCATCGAC
>ENA-ORXB01002735-ORXB01002735.1-sediment-metagenome-genome-assembly--contig:-NODE-2735-length-14116-cov-3.802336_pt1 | contig 14116 bp, 14 predicted proteins | sample MGYA00237863_ERZ511475 | MGnify/ENA primary metagenome ERZ511475 (study PRJEB26305, sample SAMN06343858) | sediment metagenome | isolation source: hot spring sediment | place: Canada: British Columbia... | reverse complement strand
AGTTGTTATAAAGAAAATCCCCGATAGTATGGCCAAAACGCAGTTCATACGGTTTGGCATTGGAGAGGGCAGCACTGTTATCTGCCATAGCAAAGTCCCGTTTGGGCCGGTGGTTCTAAGGAAGAACCACCAAGAAATTGCAATTGGCCGAGAGCTGGCCAGGAAAATTGTGGTTGAAAGGAAAAGTAATGACAAGTAACGGTACTACGATTAAAACAACACATGGAGGTCATTGTCATAGCGGAACGCTTGCGCTTGATCTACCTAAAGATTGCGAAAAGATTGTCCTTGTTGGAAATCCCAACGTTGGGAAATCAGTATTTTTTAACCATTTCTCAGGTCTCTATGTTGATGTATCAAATTATCCTGGCACAACAATTGAGATATCACAAGCCAGATATGGTGATAATGCCATAATTGACACTCCTGGTATTTATGGAGTGTCCTCCTTTAATGATGAGGAGAAAGTTGCTCGCGATATAATATTGAGCGCAGATAAGGTGGTTAACGTGGTTGATGCCGTACACCTTGAGCGAGATCTGTTTTTAACACTTCAACTCATTGATATGGGTCTTCCTCTTGTAGTTGCCCTTAATTTCATGGACGAGGCAGAAGAGCAAGGGTTGAAAATCGATGTGGACCTTTTATCTGATCTCCTTGGTGTGCCGGTTGTCCCCACAATAGCTGTTAAAAAAGCAGGGCTTGCCGAGGTTGAAAAAGCTTTGTCTGAGACTAGAGAAGGGCGCCAGGACCCATTTTTACATAAAAAGCTTCATGAAATGCTATCCCGCGTTGGCAGCCAGCCAGAAGCGCTTATGGTTCTTGAGGGCGACCCATATGTTGCTGCGAGGCACGGGATATCGCCGGGCTTAGACCGTGAGGAGATCTATGTAAGAAGGCGCGAGCGCGTGAACGATATAGTTAGCCATGTTGTTATACAAGAGGTAACTGTATCCGATACCATTCGCCAAAAACTAGGAAAGCTTGTACTAAGCCCAGTAGCAGGCCTTCCCTTATTAGCGCTAATACTTTATGGGCTTTACGAATTTGTTGGTGTGTTTGTGGCGCAAATTGTTGTTGGAATTACCGAAAAAACAATTATGCAGGGGCATTGGGAGCCTTTTATTAGAAGTGTTATCGAACCAATTGTAAGTCAAAAAACTTCAATTGGGACAATACTAATTGGCGAATTTGGCATTCTAACCATGACAGCGACCTATCTTCTAGGCTTGCTTTTGCCTCTTGTTCTAGCCTTTTATCTTGCTCTTGCTGTAATGGAGGATTCTGGCTATTTACCCAGGCTTGCAACACTGGTAGACCGCATGCTAAGCTCCATTGGGTTAAATGGTAGAGCCGTCGTACCTCTTATACTTGGATTTGGCTGCGTTACTATGGCAACTATTACAACTAGGCTACTTGGGACTGAGCGCGAGAAAACCATAGCAACCGCAATACTGCAGTGGGCCATTCCCTGTTCTGCACAGCTTGCCGTAATTACTGTCTTGCTTGCTGCAATTGGGGGCCCTTATATCCTGCTTTACGCTGGTTTCATCTTTTTAGTTCTGGTGGCCGTGGGCACTATACTTTCAAAGTCCCTACCTGGCGAGTCTTCGCCGCTTTTAATTGATCTTCCGCCATTGAGATTGCCAAGGCTGGAGAATGTTATAAGAAAAGCCTTCACGCGCGCATATGGCTTTATGAAAGAAGCAACCCCTTGGTTTTTAGCAGGGGCACTTGTTGTCTCAGTGATGCAGGTTACAGGAACGCTTAATGCCTGGGCAAATCTCTGGGCGCCAGTTACAACAGGTTGGCTTAAGCTGCCCAAAGAAGCTGCTACAGCCTTTGTCATGGGTCTTGTTAGGAGAGACTTTGGCGCAGCTGGCCTATATGCTATGCACTTGACTGCAGCCCAGACCGTAGTAGCTCTGGTTACAATAACGCTTTTTGTGCCATGCATAGCATCACTCATGATACTATTCAAAGAGCGCGGTTTAAAGCAGGCCATCCCAATATGGCTTGGTAGCTGGGTTCTTGCTTTTGGTTTGGGGGGTATTTTAGCCCAGATTTTAATTTAGGGAGTGCTGGTATGAAATGCGAGTTGCCCGAGCCGGAATTAAAAATTTGCAAAACCTGTGGATTTAAAACCAATAATATGCTTATCATGGTTTGCCCTCGCTGTACGGCAACTCTGCCTGGACCTGCGTCATGCAGCGATGACTGTAGCAAATGCCATTTAGGGGTTGGAAAGTAGATATGTGTATGATTGTCAGGGTTTAAGGAAGGGTACCACTACCTACAACAAAAGTCAGAAGCGGTCAATTTAATAACCGCTTCTGATAACAGATCGATGGTCATATATGCTAGTTGAGAGATTTATTACACCAAATCACCATGTTCAAGCCTCGGCTATCTGTTATTTTTGGCTACAAGGCTCACTAGATCCTGTAACCTAAATTCTCTTTTTCCCTCCGGTAGACGTTCGTCTCTGATACCTTTATCGTTTTTAATGGAAAATTTACCGTGCATACCGGCAAGAGCGGTATAGATATTTCCTTCACTGGGCATATAAAGCCCGTTCCTTGTGAGGAATAGCAGCACTTTTTCACCATTGTCATATTTTGGTTCAGCCTCAGCAATAACCGTTTTTTCGCCAATAGTCCCGCCCAACGTACGCACCTGAAGTTCTGAACCAGGGGTAACGAATTTGCCCTTTAGGACTTTTTCAACCGAGACTACTACATCACGGCCAATGATAGATTCTCTGGCCCTTGTGTCATTTATTTCTTTAGCGTTGGAGATACTTTTTACTGTTCCAATGACCACAACTTCTGATGCCTTTGCTAACCAATCATTTGAAAGAACATCGCTTGAGAATGAAGCGGAGATTTGCATTATGGTCTCATTACGTGGACTAGTCTTCCCACCTTGTCCCGGAATGTTCTTGTTTACAACCAAAATAAGCAAAATAGCTACTGCAACGAACCCTAGCACTGCAGAGCCATAAATAAGTTTTCTCTTTCTCATTATAATCATCCCTTTTACTATTAGTATTATTGGCTCCCATAAATTGCTTTTATGCCGTTGACATCATCAAGTAGCAGTGTTCGCTTTTTTGTTTCTGCGAAATATATCCAGGCATACATTGTTGCTTCAGTATCTGATACATGCTCTAAAGCTAGCCAGTGGCCAAACTCGTGAGTAGCGCAGTTCTGTACATCATAAGCGCCAGCACCCCCAGAAGTAGACCATGGATAAGATTTGTTAAAACGAGTGTAACATGAGACGATTACATTGTTTGAGTTATAAGATCTGACAGTCATCGCAATGTAACCATCTTGGCCCCAAGGGTAATATCTCACCGTGTACCCAAGTGCTCCACCCAGGGCTTCGTCGCGAATAAACCTAAATCTTGATCCGGCGTTATTCCACGTTGTGGCTGCCGAGATAATTGGTGTTTGCCAGGATGTCGGGACAGGGGCGTAATCATCAAATGCCCAGTATGTAGAGGTTCCGGGCCAATGTAAACCTTGGTAATTGTAAGCATTTGCTAACGGTGCAGAAATTACTCCCAACAGAAAGGTAAGTAATAAAATAAAGCATATGATCTTAACCCTCGGCTTATATTTCATATTTCCTCCAAATTAATAGAAACCAAACATGCCGCTTCTTATGTACTTAAGATTATCACTAGCCCTCAACTTAACCACACTCTCTCCCTGGGTTAAGCTACAGTAAGCAAGCTACCTTTAGGTTAATTTTTCTAGATTCTCCTTTATTCACTCGGTTTTCTTTTAGGTTATTTTGTGCTAAATTATTCTAGCCACCTGCTGGTTCGCACCTGAGTTATAAACTCAGCTCCAGTTGGTGGCTCTTATTTTGTAAGACCATGTTTGAGCAGCTACCATCTCTCAACTTAACCACCCCCTTATTCTCAAATATATAATTAGCGGTTAAGAAATAGCCTCTATCAAAGAGCCTCTGCCCATAGCCATCTTAGTAAGTCTGCTTAATGAACACGCCTTAATATCAGGATTATACATATTGGGAGTACATATGGTTTCTCCGGTTTGCTAGCTATTGCTTACAAGATTAGCAAGAAAAAAAAACAGACGTCAATAGTATAATGGAGAAATCACATGATGAAATTGATAAATGTTACGTTTGTGGGTAAAATCTCCTAATTTTAATGTAGGCATCGGTAGTGAATTTCCATTTAACGCTAGCACCTACAAGGGGGTCATTCCTGAAAAGTTGAAATATCCTGAGTTTCTCAGTTTTTCAGGGACAACCCCCTTATCTATTAACCTTGCAAACGAGGTTGCCACCCTTTAAAGTGAACCGAATATGAGCACACCTGTGGCGTAGCCAAGCGGAGCAGCGGCCGCAAAATCCGTGTCCGTTAGGACGAATAGGATTTTGGCCCTGTGAAGCGAGGCGTAGCCCAGGTCGCGCAATTTGAGGTGAACTTAAAGGGTGGCAACGAGAGGAAAAGGTTTCTTTGAAGGCAATCTTTGTTCTTGTTGGCCTTTTGGCTGCCTTTCGCTCACCAATTCGCAACAAGTCTAGTCTTGAGACGCTTGGATTGATATAGTATTGCTAAAGCCTTTTCTTACAAAAGTCGATATTTTTTTTAGAGCGTATACGAAGTATAAAATTCCTGCTTCTAATGGATTAGCGAGGACTTTGGCAATGAGGGATAACAACGCAATGAATGTAGCAATTATTGGGGCAAGCGATGAGGCGGCATCTATCATATCTTCTCTAAAAAACCACCTTTCTGCCAACATCGTTGGATTTTGCGACCCAGATCTCAATTCTGCAAGTACTTCAATAGCTGAGGAGCTAGATATCCCGCTATTTGAAAGGATAGAGCAGCTTTCAGCCATTGGAGATGTCGATCTTATTATTGATATGTCTGATGGAAAGCTAGCCGTTGATTCAGTGGATAGCCTTAAGCGCATAGAGGTAATTAGTGGTGCAAGCGCTCGCTTTGTTAAAGAACTCTTAGCAGCGCAAAGGTGTAGGGAAGAAGACCTTACAAGCATCATCGATGCCGGTTTTGACCTCGCATCAAAGAAGGATAGCCAGAGCATATTTCGATCAATTTTAGAGAATGCGCTAAAGATTACAGGCTCCAAGACAGGGACGCTGATTATTTTTAACGAGAGGACGGAGACGTGCAGACTTGCTGAAGTCATAGGTTATTCTGGTAAGAGCGGTGGGCTTACGTGGGAACTTCAGCCAGGAGGGATAACGGAGCAGCTTTTAGATTTGCAAGAGCCGATGTTTATACAAGATATTAACCAAGAGCCGCTTTTTGATAACCCAGTTATGAACGAGGGGACGGTCTCTGTTCTTGCGTCAGCCCTTAAGGAGGCAGATGAGGTAATTGGCCTTCTCTTTGTGGGCGACTTTAAGCCTAGGCAGTTTTCAAAAAGAGATATTTCGCTATTTTCATGTTTTGCACTGCAAGCCTCTCTTGCTTTGCAGAAAGCACTTCTTATGGAAAAGAACGAAGAGCTTGTTGTAATCGATAGCCTAACGGGCATTTACAATAAGAATCATTTCTTTGCATCTCTTGATATGGAGATAAAAAGGGCAAGAAGATACGGTGGCAATTTCTCATTGCTTCTTATCGACCTTGATAATCTTGATTACATAAATGATTATCTAGGTCGTAGTAAGGGAGACCTAGCTCTTAAGAAGGTTGCAGAAATATTGCGTCTCTGCTTGCGCCAGACTGATTACAGCGCGCGACTTGGCGATGACGAATTTGCCGTAATTCTGCCCAATACTAATAGCCCACAAGCAACCATTGTTGCGAATCGCATAAGGCGCCAAATAAATGATATTTCAATAAAATCGGAGATAGATGACAAAAGCATAAAGCTTACTGCCAGTATAGGTATTGCGGAATTTCCATGCTTGGGCAATGATTGCGACGACTTGATGAATGCAGCAAGTACCGCTCTTTATATCTGCAAACAGCGCGGAAGAAATCTGGTCTGTTGTTTTGAGGATACTGGTGGACTCAGCAATGCTGAGTCTGCCAAATCTTAATTTTCCTTTGTTCCTAGTAGAAATTTGGGATCGATTTGCTTAATCTTTTTAAAATAAAACTCGGCCTTTTCACGTTCGTTGTTTCTTTCTGCATTTAGGGCAAGCACATAGTAAATATTTGGGTCTACTTGGCCTAAGTTTTTAAGTTCTTCTGCCTTTTCTGCTGCACTTTTTAAATCGTTTTGCAGCATTGCAATCTCAAGCAATCTTCTCTTTACAACTACAAAGTCTGGCCAAAGGCTTTCTGCAATCCTGTAGTAGCTTTTAGCTTTATCTAAGGCCATCTGGTTTTCAGTTAAGTTATAGTCTAAAAGGTTTGCCTCTGCAATATAGTATGCTAGCTCGACATCCCTTGGATTGATCTTTAAGCCTTGCTCAGCTATTGTTGATGCCCTTCGAGCAAAGATATTATTTTGCGAATAAGAGGAATAATCAAGATAAAACGAAGCTGCTGCCTTAAGATATGATACTTGGTAAGGGTCAAGTCGTATTGCCTCCTCAAAATCAGAGCTTGCCTTCTCTAAAGAAATTCTTGATTCATGCATACCTTTAAACGTATACACATCTGCAATTATCGGCTTAATCGTAGCCACAATTATTGCTATAAGAATTAGTACCGGGATTGGCTTAATCGACTTTGATTTTAGCCACTTGGGGAAGACTACCTCAATTTGCCTGGTTGGATATCTAATGCTTGCTGTAGAACCAAGCAGCGACCAGATTATAGGTGTAATAAAGACTGCTGGCATACCTGTTTGGGATTGGGCAAAATAGCCTATAAGCGCACCAAAAAGACCTGTCGAGTGAGGCACTCTTCTTGCCCTCTTGCCCTTAAATAAGCTTAAAAAAGCTATAATAAACATCCATGTGTAAAACAGCAATCCAGGGATTCCTAAGTCAATTGCCACTTGTAGAAGGTCATTGTGAGCGCGGTCAGCTATCTCGCGTGGAGCCATTTTTGTATGTTCTGCCGTTTTATACTTTGTAAACCAGTACCCCATTTGCTCAAGACCATAACCTTGCAGCGGTCTATCAGAAATCATTTTCAGCGACGCTTTCCATATCTCACCCCTAATTGCCAGCGATTGATCTGAAAGATTAAATGTTGATTTTAAGCGCTGGCCAAGGTCACCATTTGGCGCAATAAATAGCAAAGCAACTACAGCAAATGTCAGGAATAATGATATTGCTAAAATCAATGTCTTAAGCTTGTCCTGACCAGTAGCAGCCACATTTTTCCTTCTTATTGTACTTGTTGCGCGATCTCTCGTCGGCCTTAAGATTGTTGCAATGATTATTGCGACGAGACCAAGCCAAGCCCCCCTTGATTCTGTGTATATGAGATTGATTATGCCAAGCAAGACAAGTATCCAGGATAAAAGCCTCCATTTTTCATCCTTACAATTTCGTGCAAGGCTAACAAGCAAAGGCAAGGTAATGACTAAATATGAGCCAAAAAGAACTGGATTTGCCAAGCTTGAGTGCACCCTTGACTCAAACCTAAGCACGGTTGGGAAATCAAGACCAGCTGCCTGCAATAGTCCATAGAGGGAAACTGGAATAAATCCTAGCGCTAATGCTTTAAGAATATACTCAAAATGCTTTTCTTGCCTTACCAGCTGGACAGTAAGGAAGAAGATTGCTGCATAGCAAAAAATAGAAGGCAGGCCCTCATAGCGCTTGTATTCGCCAATTAATCCAATAAGTGGCGCATTTGAAAGAAACAATGTGATGCTGGCATAAACAAGGATTAGCATTATTGGTATGTCAAAATTAGACCGGTAGATTATAGTCCTGCCGGCTCTTATTGAACGCGCGAAATAGAAAAAGAGCAAGAGAAATGTTGATAAGTATAAAAAGGTCACTTTAGGCAAAGCGTACATGTCAGCACTGTAAGGAAATATTATAAGGGGAAATAGAGCTAGGGCGATCGACAAAAATAACGATATCGGATCGCTTAAAAAAATATTCCTCTCACTTGGGCTACTACTTTTTCCCATCTGTTATCGCTTCAAATCATTAGGCAATAATAATCACCTAATAGTATAGGCTTTCGTTGGTTTTAAATCAAAAATAAGGGCCCGCCATAAATCCAGCAGAGCATACTTTGCTAGCAAAAAAACACTGAGTGGTCCATGTTACACTATTCACAAGCTCGCCTCCTCCAAAAATTTACTTTCACAAGCTCACTTCCTCTGGTTTTGAATAATACCAGCTATAGTAGGCAATTTAGCTCAAGCTATATTTGCTATGGCTTGACTAACATTTTAATTTATCATATAAATTAACTAATGATTGTAATTTAGACTACAAAGGATGTGATTTGTTATGCATAGACTGCAGGAATTAAGGCCAACACCGCCAGCAGTTCTTCATCGGCTAGCTCTTTATCATTGCTTACTGACCGATTGGCTATTAGCTGGCAAGAAGGGAGCAATAACCTCAAAAGAAATAGCAAATGCGCTTGGGCTTAACGAGGTGACAGTAAGAAACGACCTCTCGTTCTTAAATGAAACGCCAGGAAAGCGCGGAGTCGGATACAGTATTGATGGCCTAAGGCAAATGATCGGCGAATTTCTATCTTTGCCATCGTTTGCACCAATTGCATTTGTTGGTTCGGCAACGGTTATAAACTCGCTGCTTAGCTTCTTCCTTGTCGAGAAATTTGGTTTTATATCAGCTGCTTTCTTTTCGGAGGACCCAAATGATAGGGGAGTGGTGATTAATGGAAGAGAAGTCCAGCCAATCGAGGCAATATCTTCTGAACTGGGATCGATGGGAATAAAAGTTGCTGTGGTTGTGACGCATCCAAGCTGGGTTCAGCACAGCATCAATCTTCTTGCTTCAGCGGGAATTAAGGGAATACTGGTACTGACTCCATCGGTAGTGATTGATATTCCAGAAGGCGTTTACGTTACCCAGATAAGAATTCCCTGCGATCTTAAGTCGCTTTTCCATCGAGTAAATGGAAATGGACTTAATTAAAACAAAAAAAGTAGGAAGAAGCTTCTTTTTCTAGCCAACCATCGCAAACCTTTCTCTTGACAAAGGCAGGCATAGCGATTAATCTATAGTCGAACACACGTTCGATTACAGGAGAAATCATGATACTTGATGTGCATGAAGTAATTGAAGTATCAGCTGTCTTTGCTCGTGGTTTCCTAAAGCCAGTCTCTTTTGTATGGAACTGTAGATACTATAAGGTTACCGAGGTAACTGGCATCTACAAGTATTTCACCGGCACATCTAAATGCTACAGCTATATGGCAAGATCAGGTGCTGATCTATATGAGATATCGTTAAACGCTGAGAGCATGACTTGGCAGCTGGAAAGAATACATGGCGATACGTAGTTATGTCAAGGATGATTGTTCATATCGACATGGACGCATATTTTGCCTCGATTGAGCAGCGTGATGTGCCGATATATCGCAACAGGCCGCTGGTTGTATGCCATACCGATGACCCTTCCTCTTATAGGGGTGTCGTGGCAGCATCCTCTTATGAAGCAAGAGAATTTGGAATAAAGTCTGGGATGTCGGTTCTTGAGGCAAAACTAAAAGCCCCAAACGCAATCTATGTGGCTGGAAACTATGAAAAGTACTTGTATAACACCGGGCTTTTGATGCAAATCTGCGAGAAATATTCCGATCTTGTTGAGGTCTATTCAATCGATGAGGCTTTTCTGGACATCACCCCCACCGCTCGGTTTTTTAAATCAGCCGAGAAGGCAGCTGCAAGACTGCAAAATGAAATAAGGGATAGGCTTAAGTTAACATGCTCAATTGGTGTTGCCCCAAACAAGCTAGTTGCAAAAATGGCGTCTGAACTCAGCAAGCCAGCCAGCTTAACAGTAATCAATGCAAGCGACCTACCAGAGGTAGTATTTCCGCTGCCAGTTGATAGCATCCCAGGGATAGGCAGGCGTATGAGAAAGCACATGGATGCTTTGGGGATAAAAACCATAGGGCAACTGGCATTTGCGCCAGTTGAGTTGCTAAAGAAAAAGTTTGGCCTTGTTGGAGAGGTGCTTCATCGGGCAGCGCTAGGGGTTGATGACAGCCCGGTGATTCCAACCCACCAAGGAGTGGAGATAAAATCGTTTGGTCAGAGCATGTCTTTGGGAAAGGGAAGCACTGATATCGATTGCTTATGTGATGTCCTGCTTGGCCTGTGTGAAGGAGCAACAAGGAGGATGAGGAAGGCCGGGTATTTGGGAAGGACAGTCTCAGTACACGTCTGTCTTGGGCGGGTCTTTGGGATTAGCAGGCAAGCTAGTCTGGGAGGCTATACTGATCTACCTAGAAGAATTTATATTGCGGCCAAAAAGCTTCTGCTTGCCTTGCTGGATGAGCGAGCCTCCCTTGATGTCTATCCGGTTACTAAGCTGGGTATGAGTGTGACAAATCTGACCAGGAGAGAATTCGGGCAACAGTTGTCAGTCTTTGATTTTTTAAGTGAAAGGGAGGCCATGTTAACCTCTGCGATTGACCAGTTAAAGAATAGATATGGTGAAAAGGTGGTAACAAGGTGCTCGCTTTTGGGGTTGCTCGGTAAATATCTTGGGGTCTCTAGAGCAGAGCTTGGAATGTTTTAATTTGAAGTTTGGTAAAAGATCTTTCGCATTGAAAGATCGGTAGCGTATAAGCTAGCGTTGTTAAGCCCACTCTCGTCATTGCCAGTTCCCCACCGAACAATAAGCAGCCAGCAATCATTTCCATTAAACTTTGCCTTTTCTAAATAAACCGGCAGAGATAGTCCCTTTACCTGGTTTAAAAGCTTGCCAATTTCATCCTTTAGCTTGCTTTGGCCTGTCTTAGCATATGCCTGATCTGCTAGAGATTCTACAAATCCATAACGGTTTTCTTTAGCATACTTTATATTGTATAGGCCGTCGGTCTCATTTTTTGTTTTGCTAAGCAATCTACTTGCGGCAGCAGAATCGTAGTTATTCTTTGTTGCCTCAACCCTTGGCCACAACTCGGTTGCTGGCATAGGTGCATAGCCGCGCAAGGTACCCGCATCACTGTTTTTATCTTCTAAGTTATAACCAGAGGTAGCATTAGCGCCATAGGATTCTGTAGCTGCCCCGCCCGCCTTCAGTCTTCCTGGATAATCGGCCTTTTCTTTTGTTTGGTCATATGCTTGTTCCTTGATGTCTTCCTCCTGCGTAAGAGCTTTATATTTAGGCAGGGCGCTTTTAGCCGCTGGTTTCCTTGATCCCCCGCTTTTGACCTCATTTTGCTTGCTGGTGAGGCTTGGATTAACCTGAGGCCATATCGATACCAGCGCAATAGCTGCCACCGCGGCGATAGGTATTAGATATCGTAAGTAAGATGCTAACGAACGCTGTTTTGCGAGCTTAATCTTGACTGGTCTATCTATAGCTATCTGCCTGAGGGCGCTCGAAACATCGGGGGGCACTTCAAGCTCACCAAGGCCTTGGAGCATTGCAATGGTATTTTTTATTGCAGCAAGCTGTGTTTGGCAATTAGGGCAAGCTGACAGGTGGAAGGACACTTGTGCGCGTTCTTCCATTGATAATTCTCCGTCAATATATGCGCTAAGAAGACCGACTACATCTTTGCAAATCATGGCTCCTCAATCATTTAGACGTTAATTTTTCCATATCGTTCCTATATGGAGCGAGTTTATCAGCTAACTTTAGCCTAGCCCGAGCTAGGCGCGACTTAACTGTGCCAACCGGAACGCCAACGATGCCAGCAATATCTTTATAATCATAGCCCTGCAAATCATGCAGGATCACCATTAAGCGCTGATCTTCCGGCAATTCTAATATAGCTAATTGAACAAGGGTTTGTATTTCCCTTTGCTCACAAAGCTGACTTGGGCCAATACCATTATCTGGTAGCAAAGTCTCGTTAATCTCTATAGTCTGAACGCGGCGCGATTCCTTCTGCAGCCAATCCTTGCTATAGTTTACAGCTAGGCGGTATAGCCAGGTAGAAAAAGTGGACTCGCCTCGGAAGCTAGATATTTTTCTGTAGAGATGAATGAATATTTCCTGGGTTAAATCCGCAGCGTCTGTGGAGTTACCAACCATTCGATAAACTAGGTTATATATCGAGCGCTCATGGCGATTTACAAGCTCATTAAAAGAGTTCTTATTGCCAGCTAGGAAGCTCTTAATTATTAGCCAATCTGGGTCGGGCTTGATACTTGCCATATATCCCATCCGAAGTATTGCTATTACGCCTTTCTGCTGACAGGATATCACACATACAAACACTAAAACGCTAGGCAGCCTTTTAACCATTAGGATGGGAACCAAAATGGACAATTGCCAGTCTCCCGCCCCGGTCTCCGGTCATTTTCTTCTGGCGGCAGTCGGCAGTCTTCTTTTATAGATAAGCAATAATCTCGTCGCTTCGTTTTTTAATTTCCCAGCGAATGCGACCCAATGTTGTCCATTGAGAGGCTACTATAACAAGAACAATGTCCTCAACAAGCGGGGCTATCACAACTGGCCCCTGATTGTATTCAAGCATAGCCGTTCGCAAGCCACCCTGGCCAAGCTCATTGCCAATCTTATCAAGCTTATCAAAACCTGTTGCTATAACTGCGCTAACCATGTCAAGATCAAGCTCAACATCTGTAGCGCTATCTACAGTGAAGCCGTCACGAGAAACTACGAGGGCTGCTAAAACGCCATCCAGATCTGTAAAGCTGCTAAGTATTTGCCGAAGAGCGGCTGGCTCGCTTGATCCTGGCTTGCTCAATAAAGTACTGACCTCTTCTTTTGTGACCAGCTCTTCTTCCTCCGAAAGTTTATCAAGGTCTTCTATTGCAGAATCCTTGGTCCCCACTTCTTTCTCTGCTTCTTCATCGATAGAGGTTTCCTCTGCAAGTTTTTCTGCGTCAATTGCTACAGTGGCAGCTTCTTTAGGAGCTGACTCCGCCTTTTCGTCTGTGCCTTGACTGCCCTGAGATTCCTTTATCCGTTCAGCAAGAGCTTCAATTATGCTCTTGCGAATCTCTGCCTCATTAGATGGCTGCTTTGTTATAGCAGGGTCTGACCCTTTCTTTTCTTGGCTGCTGGAAACATCATCCAGTTCGCTACCTTTTAGAAATACGGATATAAGCTCGGCAAAATCTCGCTCGTCCAAACCAAACCTCCTATGGGATAAGACCTACCAATATTACTAGTTTACAAGCAAAGTGTTTAATTGCCAAGTATTGGAAAGAAAGCTTAGCCTATTAACCCCTGTCTTGCTTTCTGTATAACTCTTGGAACAACCTATATTGCCTTATAAGACCGATTAAAACCAGGATTAGAAATAATAACTCAACTAGCACCTGGATATTTTTTAGCACTAATATTATCGGCTCCCAAATTTTTATTGTTAGCATTGCTTGCTTTTTAATCAGGCTTACACTGAAAGCTAGGTCAAACACTGGCTGGGGGACTGCATATTTCTGCAGTAGGTTATGCATAACAAGAATGGCAAACGATATAGCATATACCGGCACGCTCGGTAGTATCCATCTCCAGCTATCCGCCAAGTCGTCTTCAACCAAAAGCCATGTTTTGCGGGCGATAAGAGCTGCAGCAATTCCAACAATGGTAACAACGATGGCTAGAAGATTAGCAGCTGTCATTTAACACCCCGATCAGTGAGACCTTTTAAGATGCGATATTGATAAAGCAAGCCAAAAAAGGCAAGTATCACAAAAACAAAGTGAGAGATATAGGTTAGAAGTTGCAGGCTAATGCCAGCAACAGATCTGATACCTAGCTCATAGATGGCTGTAAGAAGTGTTGAAAGAGCAAGTATTTGAAAGGCAATGAAAGAATACCTCCAGCTTAAGGCAAGGTCACCTGTAACCTTTCGTATGATCCCAAACGAAATCAATGCCGCAAGGCTTGCTAGAAAGAAATTAATGGTTGCTGCAAACATTACGAAACTCATTAGCACTACCTTTTTCTGCGTATGAGCCCTTCTTCAAGAAGCGTTCTACCGCTTATTTGGCGAGAGGGAAATCCGGTTAGTATTCCTTGTTGCCCTGCAAATTTGGTTTCGATGTTTATTCCACT
>ENA-ORXB01002732-ORXB01002732.1-sediment-metagenome-genome-assembly--contig:-NODE-2732-length-14119-cov-3.379576_pt1 | contig 14119 bp, 15 predicted proteins | sample MGYA00237863_ERZ511475 | MGnify/ENA primary metagenome ERZ511475 (study PRJEB26305, sample SAMN06343858) | sediment metagenome | isolation source: hot spring sediment | place: Canada: British Columbia... | reverse complement strand
CGCGACCACGACGCCCCGGCCACCGTCCGCGAACCGGCGCAGGAACCGGCCGAGCACCTGCTTCGTCTCGGCGTCCAGCCCGCGGGTGGGCTCGTCCAGGAGCAGCACCGGTGCGTCGGTGGCCACGACCGCCGCGATCGCGATCAGCAGCCGCTCGCCCGACGAGCAGTCCCGCGGGTGCCGGCCGGCGAGCGCGCCGATCCCGACGAGCTCGAGCACCTCCTCCGGTGCGCGGACCACCCCACGCGCCCGGAGGGTGGCCGCGACCTCCTCCGCGGCCGTCTCCGCGAACAGGATGGTCTCGGCGTCCTGCGGACAGGCGGCGGCGTCGATCCCCGGCCGCGGGGGCTGCCCCGAGCGCGCTCGCACCTCCCCGACGACCGGCGCGTGGACGCCCGCCAGCGCCCGCAGCAACGTCGTCTTGCCGGCGCCGTTCCGCCCGATGAGCGCCACGACCTCCCCCTCGCGGACGGCGAGGTCGACGCCGCGCAGCGCGATCCGCTCCCCGTAGGCGGCCCGCAGGCCGCTCGCGCGCAGCAGGACCTCCCCCGCGGGACGCCGACCGTCGATCGGGGGCGCCGGCAGCGCGAGGCCACGGGCGCGCTCGCGCGCCTCGCGCACCGTAAGCGGGACGGGCTCCCAGCCGAGCAGCCGTCCGAGCCGGGCCACCGGCGGCCCGCCGGAGCTCCCGTCCAGGAGGGCGCCGGGCGGACCGGCGCTCGCCCGTCCGCGGTCCAGCCGCACGACGAGGTCCGCGAAGCCCGCCACCCGCTCCAGCCGATGCTCGGCCGCGAGCACCGTCATCCCGTGGTCGTGCACCAACCGCGCGAGGCCGGCCAGGACGTCCTCGGCCCCCTGCGGGTCGAGCTGGCTCGTCGGCTCGTCCAGGACGAGCACGCGCGGCCCGAGCGCGAGCGCCGCCGCGATCGCCACCCGCTGCCGCTCGCCCCCCGAGAGCTCCCGCAGCCGGCGCCCCCGCAGGTGCGCGATGCCGAGCAGGTCCAGCATCTCCTCGAGGCGTCGGCGGATCAGGCCGGGCTCGAGGCCGAGGTTCTCGCACCCGTAGGCGATCTCCTCCTCGACGCGGTCGAGCACGAAGGACGCGAGCGGGTCCTGCGGCACGAACCCCACCACGTCGGCGAGATCGCGGGGGCGGCTCGCGAGCGTCTCCCGCCCGGCGACGAGCACGCGGCCCCGGAACGCGCCACCGGTGAAGTGGGGGACGAGGCCGTTCGCGGCTCGCAGCAGCGTGCTCTTCCCGGCGCCCGTCGCGCCGACGACGAGCGCGAGGGCCCCCTCCGGGATCCCGAGCTCGACGCCCTCCAGGGCGGGCTCGACCGCCTCCGGGTACCGGAACGTCACGCCGTGGTAGGCGACGGCGGTGCTCACGGGGAACCTCCACGGCCGAGCGCAGGCGCAGCGAGGAGGGCGGCCGCCAGGGCGAGCGGGACCGCCACCCCGGGTGTGCGCGGCGGGAGCATCGAGGGCGTGAGGTGCCCGAGCCCGGCCGAGCTCGCGACCGCGAACGCGGCCCCCGCGGCCAGGCTCGCGGCCGTCACGGCCGCGCTGGCCGGGGTGAAGCGGTCCGGCCGCAGGCGCGTCCTGCGGCCCCGTCCGTGGCCTCGCGCGTCCATGCTCTCGGCGAGCAGGACGGCCTCCTCCAACCCCGTCGCGAGCACCGGCACCGCGAGCGCCACGAGCGAGCGCGCACCTCGGACCTCGATGCCCCGCATCCGCTGCGCCTCGCGCACGCGCCCGATCGCCGCGACCGTCCGCGGCGCGATCTGCAGGGCGAGGGCGGCGGCGAGGGCCGCCTCGTACAGGCGCCCGGGTGCGAGACGCAGCACCCCGAAGGGATCGGCGACCGAGTTGAACGCCCCGACCACCACGAGGATCGTCGCGAGCCGCGCCCCCTCGAGCGCGGCGGACAGGACGTTCCCGAGGCCGAGCGAGCCCCCGGGTGCGAGCAGGAGGACGAGCACGAGCAGCGTGCGCAGCACGAGCGCCGCCGCGGCCGCGAGGGCGAAGCCGCGGAAGGCCCGCCCCTGCCCGTGGACGGCGTGGACGAGCCATGCCGCGGCCGCGATCACCGCGAGGTACGCAGGGTTCGTCGTCGTGCCCGCCGCGACGAGGCCCGCGACCGCCCAGACGACCCACACGAGCGGGTGCATCAGCGCCCTCGCCTCCTGCGTACGAGGAGCGCGGCGAGGCCCAGTCCCGCCGCGAGGCCGCCGGCCACGGCCAGCCCCGCGCCGGGCCCGGAGCCCCCGACCACGGGGCTCGCCCTCGGCGGGCTCGTGGGTGCGCTCACCGTGGGCGAGGGGGAAGCCGCCGCCGAGGGAGACGGGGATCGGTCCCGCTCGCGGCCGGCACCTCGCTCTCCCTCACGCTGCGAGCTCGGCTCCCCCTCACGCTGCGGGCTCGGCGAGGGCGAGCGCGGTGGGGCGGAGGGCTCCGGCGGGGGCGACGCGCGGGTCGGGCTCGGCGAGGGCTCGGCGGCGCAGACCTCCTCGAACCGCACGGAGGGCGGCCGGGGGTGGGTCTCGCCGTCGTTGCCCTCCCCCCAGGACCAGCCCTCGACGTCGCCCGCCCGGACGGTCGTGCTGCCGGCCCCCACGTTGGACCAGGTCCAGCCGCCCTCGCCGTCCCCCCGCCAGTAGCCCCAGAACCTCGGGTAGTCGGCGAAGCAGTCCGAGCCGTCCGGCCCGACCCCCGCCAGGCTGCACACGGCCCCGCCGCCGTAGCCGAGCGAGTAGGCGAGCCCGTGCTGGTCGCCGGCGAGCTCGATGAGCTGGATCCCGCTGACGGAGCCCGTCGGGAGGGCCACGCACAGGCGCAGCACCCGCTCGCCCGTGTCGATCACGAGCGCGGCCGAGCCGCCCTCGCCGGCGCAGGCCACCCCGGTCCCGAGGCCCGGGACGAGGGCGACGACCAGCGCCGCGCCGGCGAGGAGCGCGCTCAGGCGGCGCACGCCGGCTCCCTCAGGCGGCGCAGGCCGGGAGCGCCGGCGCGGCGCCGCGCGCCCGGCCCGTGATCGGGAAGGGCTCGCGCAGCAGGCCCGGCACCGCGCCGATCGTCGCCCCGAGGTCGGGGCCGGTGCGCGAGCCGTCCGGGTTGAAGGTGAACGCGAACGCCCCGCAGCGCAGGTACTGGAGGCTGCGCAGCGCGTGCATCGCGCCGCTCGGCAGCTCGACCCCGAGCGCGGCGTAGGCCTGGATCACGAGCGCGGTGGAGTTCGCGTCGGTCGTCTGGTATCCCCACGTGTAGCCCCAGCCGCCGTGGTCCGGATCCTGCAGCGCGTCGAAGAAGGCCACCGGATCCGCGGCGGGCGCGGGGCCCCCCGCGGCCTCGAGCGCCATCACGGCCATGCCGGTCGTGTTCGTGTCCGAGGTGAAGTAGTCGTCCGATGCGCCGCTCGAGCAGTGCTCGTCGTCGCCGGGGCCCGCGGGCTCGTCGTACTGCCAGCCGCCGTCGCCGCACTGCGCGTCCGCGAGCCACGCGAGCGAGGCGTCGCTCGGGGTCCGCCCGGCCGCGACGAGCGCGAGGATCCCGAGCGCCTGGTCGAAGACGGCCGTCGTCGCGTCGAGCCGGCCGTCCGGCTGCTCCGTGGTCCGGATGGCCCGCACCAGGTTGGTGCCGCCGAAGCGACGCGGGTCGCCGCCGGCAGCGACCACCGCGAGCACGACCTTGGCCTGCAGCCCGACGCCCTCGACCTTGTCGCGCCGGACCTTGCGCTCGAGGTAGTCGAGGGCGCGGTCGATGGTCGGCCGACCGACCCCGGCCGCGACGAGCGAGACGACCGCATCGGCGGTGGAGCCGACCGGCGAGAACGCGGGGATGGCGCCGTTCGGCCGCTGCTGCGAGGCGATGTATCCCGCGGCGCGCTCGGCGCGATCGGAGGCCGAGAGCGCGGCCTGCGAGGGAAGGGTGGAACCGAGGGCGAGGACGGCGGCGAGGAGCGCCGCCACGAGTGACCTGCGCGCCATACACGTGCTCCTTTCGTGCGAAGGAGGACCCGTGCGATCCCTCGAGGCAGGTCTCCTGGCTCCCGGATCACCGCTCCCCCGACCCTTCCCGGGACCCCGGTCCCAGTGGCTCCGTCGGGCTCGCTCCCCGGTCACAGTGGCGGGACCGCGCCGGACTTGCACCGGCTTCCCTCTTCGCGGTGCCGGGACCTCCCCGGCCCGCTTCCGACCGAGCCGGCCGCCGCCGGCCCGATCACCCCGAGGGCACGAACCTCTGCAGTTGTCCTGCGGATGGTACCGCGCTTCCCGGGGCCCCGCAGCCGCTTTGGCCCGAGTGGCGAAACCGACCCCGATTGGCCTTCCGACCCGGCGAGGGCTATGCTCCGGCACGGGTGCGGAGGGTCATCGGCTGCCTCGTGCTCTGCCTGGTCGCCGCGGGCTGTGGGCCGGCGACATCCCCGGCGACGCCGGCGGCGGGCACCATCCGGATCCACGAGTCACCGAGCCCGTTCCGGCAGGTCACGGCCGGCCCCGTCCGAGCGGTGATCCCCGACGGCTGGCAGCCGGTGGCGGCCGGGAGCCCCGGCGATCCCCGCGAGGGCATCATCGCGCGGCCGCGCCCCGGCGCCTGGGAGGACGGGCGCGTCCGCGAGGGCATGGCGGTCCTGTGGGTCGACGGCGCCCGGGTCGGCGTTCCCTCCGACTACTACTACCTCGCGGCGTCCGATCGGGCGCTCGATCTCGTCATGGGCGCCGCCGACTGCAGCACCACGCGAGAGCGCGTGATCGCCGACCACCTGCCGGCGTGGGCCTCGGGAGACCCGGACTCCCCCGGCGACTACGTCGCGCGCGGCTCCGGGTGGTGCCGAACCGGGCGCGCCGCGATGCGGTGGGCGTACTTCGTCGCGGCGCCCGGCTACGGTCCGGTGCGCGAGCTCGGGATCCCGAGCTCGGGGATGTACCTCGTGGTCGCGGTCGTGCCCGCCGGGCCGAGAGCGACAGCCATGCTGAACCGCCTGCTGCTGCGCACCACGTTCGGCGACGCCACCGTCGAGGAGCTCATCGCCGCGGCGCGGCGCACCTAGCGGGGGTCCCGGTCCACGAACGGCGGTCGGACCACCTCAGCCGGCGCCGCGCGGCCGCGGATGTCGATCTCGACGTCCTCCCCGGGCCCGAGATCCGGCCGCAGGTAGCCCATCGCGATCCCGACCCCGAGCGTCGGCGAGAAGGTCCCGCTCGTGAGCTCCCCGATCACCTCCCCACCGACGAGCACCCGTTGACCGTGCCGGGGGATGTGCCGCCGGTCGCGCGTCCGCAGCCCGAGCAGGCGGCTCGGGGGGCCCTCGGCCCGCTGCCGCAGGAGGACCTCGCGGCCCGGGAGCTCGGGCTTGTCGAGCGCGACGGCCCAGGTGAGGCCCGCCTCGATCGGCGTGCGGTCGGGCAGCAGGTCCTGACCGCAGAGGGGGTAGCCCATCTCCAGGCGCAGCACGTCCCGGGCCCCGAGCCCGCACGGCGCGATGCCGAAGGCACCCCCGGCCTCGAGCAGGTCCTCCCACAGCCGGTGCGCGACCGAGGCCGGCCCGAGGAGCTCGAACCCGCGCTCGCCGGTGTAGCCGGTGCGCGCGAGGATCAGCTCGCTCCCTCCGTAGCGGACCTCCGCGCACCCGAGGTACGGGAGCCCCGCCGCCTCGGCGAAGAGCGCGCCGACGACCTCGAGCGCGCGCGGCCCCTGGACGGCGAGGATGCAGCGCTCCTCGACCGGCTCGACCACCGCGGCGGGCGAGCGCGTGCCCGCGCCCTCCGCGAGCAGCCCCGCCACCCGCTCGGCGTTCGCCGCGTTCGGCACGGCCGCGAACCGCTCGGCCGCCAACCGGTAGACGAGGAGGTCCTCCTCGATGCCCCCGCGCTCGTTCAGCAGCAGCTCGTACTGGGCGCCGCCGTCCCCGATGCGCGCGAGGTCGTTGGAGAACGTCCGCTGCAGGAGCTCGAAGGCCCCCGGGCCCCGGACGTGCACGAGCCCGAGGTGCGAGACGTCGAACAGGCCGACGCGCTCGCGCACCGCTCGGTGCTCGGCGAGGGTGCCGTCGTACTCGATCGGCATGAGCCACCCGCCGAAGGGGCCGAGCCGGGCGCCGAGCGCGCGATGGACGTCCTCGAGAGGACCGTGGCGCTCCACGGCCGCATCCTACGTTGGCGGTAGCATGGATGCTCGATGTCCGACGACTACGACGTACTCGTCATCGGCGCGGGCACGGGAGGCTACTCCTGCGCCCTGCGGCTCGCGCAGCTCGGCAAGCGCGTTGGCCTGATCGACCGGGACGAGCGGGTCGGCGGCACGTGCCTGCTCCGCGGCTGCATCCCGACGAAGGCGCTCCTGCGCTCGGCGGAGGTCATGGACACCGTCCATCGCTCGCGCGAGTGGGGCGTGAAGGCCGCGGGCGAGCCCGACTGGGCCGCGATCCACGGCTTCAAGGACCGCGTCGTCGACAAGCTCGTGACCGGCCTCGCGGGACTGCTGAAGGCCCGCGGGGTCGAGGTGATCCGCGGGAACGCCCGCCTGCTCCCCGGCCCCGAGGTGGACGTCGAGGGGCGCCGGCTCCGGGCGACCGACGTGGTGCTCGCGACCGGCTCGCGCCCGAAGATGCTCCCCGGGCTCGAGCGCTCGGAGCGCATCATCACGAGCGACGAAGCCCTGCGGATCCCCGCACCGCCGTCCGCGGTCGTCATCGGCGCGGGGGCGATCGGGCTCGAGTTCGCGAGCCTGTGGCGCTCCTTCGGCTCGGAGGTCACCGTGCTCGAGATGCTGCCGGCCCTCGCGCCGCTCGAGGACGCCGACGTCTCCAAGGAGCTCGCCCGCGCCTTCCGGCGCCGGGGGATCACCGGGGTGCCGGGGGCCGCCGTCCGAACGGTCAAGGACACCGGGTCCTCGGTCGACGTGACCTACGAGGCCAGGGGCGAGACCACGACGGTGAGCGCCCAGGTCTGCCTGGTCGCGGTCGGCCGCGGCCCGGTGACGGAGGAGCTCGGGCTCGAGGCCGCCGGCGTCGAGCTCGACCGGGGGTTCGTGAAGGTGGACGGACAGTTGCGCACGACGGCGCCGCACGTGTGGGCGGTGGGGGACGTGGCCTCGACGCCGCTGCAGCTCGCGCACGTCGCCTTCGCGGAGGGCTACGCCGTGGCCGAGCGCATCGCCGGCCTCGACGCCCCCGAGATCGACTACACGGGCATCCCGCGCGTGACGTACTCGAGCCCGGAGATCGCCTCGGTCGGCCTCACCGAGGCCCAGGCGCGCGAGCGCGGCCACGACGTCGTGATCGAGATCCTGAACCTGCAGGGCATCGGCAAGGCCAACATCCTCGGCGAGGGCGGGATCTGCAAGCTCGTCGCCGAGCGCGACGGTCCGGTGCTCGGCGTCCACCTGGTCGGCCCGCACGTGACCGACCTCATCGCGGAGCCCATGCTGATCGTGAACTGGGAGGCGACCCCGGCCGAGGTCGCCGCCCTGTTCCACCCCCACCCCAGCCTGTCGGAGGCGGTGGGCGAGGCGCACCTGGCGCTCGCCGGCAAGCCGCTCCATGGAGCCTGAGGAGGGGCCGGTGGCGACGAGGATGGACCAGCAGCGGGCGACCGCCGAGCGGGACTGGCGCGTCGGGCTTTCCGACGACCAGCTCCGCCACGTCCTGTACCTCCTGAAGCTCTGTCGGTACTTCGACGAGCGCATGGAGGCCCTCTACCGCCAGGGACGTCTGCCCGGCGCGATCTACTCCGGACGCGGTCAGGAGGGCACCCACGTGGGGGTCGCCTACGCCCTGCGTCCCGAGGACTCGCTGTTCCCCACCCACCGAGACCTGTCGGCGCAGCTCACGAAGGGCCTCGACCTGAAGCGGGTCATGGCCCAGTTCTGGGGTCGGATCGACGGCTACACCCGCGGCCGCGACGGCAACAGCCACATCGGGGACTGGTACGGGGCGCGCACGTGGACCGTGATGTCCCACCTGCCGATCGCCTACCCGGTCGCGTGCGGCGCGGCCCTCGCCTACCAGCGGCGCGGCGAGCCGCGGGTCGCGATGGCGATCTGCGGCGACGGCGCTACCTCCAACGGCCGCTGGCACGAGGCGCTCAACGTCTCCGCGATCCACCGCCTGCCCGTGGTCTGGGTCGTGAACAACAACCAGTACGCGTACTCGACGCCGAACCGGCTCGAGATCCCGACCCCGACGATCGCCGAGCGCGCGGCGGCCTACGGGATGCCGGGGGTGCGGGTGGACGCGCAGGACGTGCTCGAGGTCTACCGGGTCGCCCACGAGGCCGTCGAGCGCGCGCGGTCGGGCGGAGGCCCGACCCTGATCGAGTCGGTCAGCCTGCGCTGGCGCGGCCACGCCGGGCACGACCCGGCGAAGTACGTGCCCCGGGCCCTGCTCGAGGAGTACATGGAGAACAAGGACCCCGTCCGCCGGTTCCAGGACCTCCTGCTCGCTCACGAGGTCGTCGACGAGGCCGCCGTGAAGGCGATCGAGGAGCGCGTCGAGCGCGAGTTCCAGGAGGGGTACGAGTTCGCGCTCGCCTCGCCCTTCCCGGTGGGCGAGGAGGTCACGATGGGGCTGTGGGTCGAGGACGGCTACTGGCAGCGCGAGCCCTCGCGCGAGGGAGGGACCGAGGCCCCATGAGCGCGACGAAGATCGAGGCGGGCGCCGCCGGACACGGCGCCGAGCCCCGCGGCAAGCGCACCGAGGCCGGCGAGGCCACCTACCTCATCGCGATCGCCGAGGCCCTGTGGGAGGAGATGGAGCGCGACGAGCGCGTGTTCCTGCTCGGCGAGGACATCGGCGTCTACGGCGGCGCCTTCAAGGTCACCGAGGGCTTCATCGAGCGGTTCGGCCCCGAGCGGGTGATGGACACGCCGATCGCCGAGGAGACCATCACCGGCATCGCGATCGGCGCGGCGATGGAGGGGTTCCGCCCGGTCGCCGAGTTCCAGTACGCGGACTTCATGTCGAGCGGCTTCGACATGATCACCACGGCCCTCGGCCGCTACCACTACCGCAGCGGGGTCCCGCTGCCGGTCGTGCTCCGCGGGCCCTCGGGGGGCGGCGTGCGGGCCTCGAGCTTCCACTCCTTCAACCCCGAGCCGTGGTTCGCCCACTCGCCGGGGCTGAAGGTGATCTGCCCGGCGTTCCCGACGGACGCGAAGGGCCTGCTCAAGGCCGCGATCCGCGACGACAACCCCGTGATCTTCCTCGAGCACAAGTGGATCTACCGCCGCATCAAGGAGGTCGTGCCGACGGACCCCGACTTCCTCGTGCCGATCGGGAAGGCCCGCGTCGTGCGCGAGGGCACCGACCTGTCGATCGTGACGTACGGCACGCTCGTCCACTGGGCGCTGGAGGCCGCCGAGCAGCTCGAGGCGGGCGGCATCTCGACGGAGATCGTCGACCTGCGCACGATCCAGCCGCTCGACACCGAGACCGTGCTGCGCTCGGTCGAGAAGACCAGCCGCGTCCTCGTGCTCTACGAGAGCCACCGGTTCCTCGGCGTGGGCGCCGAGGTCGCCGCGCAGATCGCGGAGGAGGCCTTCGAGCACCTCGACGCACCGGTGATGCGGCTCGCGCCGCCGAACGTGCCGATCCCCTTCTCCCCCACGCTCGAGGACGCGTACCTGCCGCAGGTGCCGGACATCGTGGAGGCCGCGCAGCGGCTGGCCGCCTGGTAGTCGGGAGGGACCGATGACGACCGTGACGATGCCCCAGCTCGGCGAGACCGTCGTCGAGGGGACGATCCTGCGCTGGCTGAAGCGCGAGGGCGATCTCGTGCAGGCCGACGAGCCCCTCTTCGAGATCTCCACCGACAAGGTCGACACGGAGGTCCCCTCGGTCGCCTCCGGGCGCCTGGCGAAGATCCTCGTGCCCGAGGGCGCGACGGTGAAGGTCGGGACCGAGCTCGCCATCATCGAGGAGGAGGGCGCACCGGCCGCCGCGCCGGAGCCCGAGCGCGCCGCCCCGGCTGCCGAGCCGGCGCCCCAACCGGCAGCCGCTCCGACCGCCCCCCGTGCCGGCGTCATCTCGCCGCTCGTGCGGCGCCTCGCGGCCGAGCACGGCGTGGACCTCTCGCAGGTCGTCGGGACCGGCGCCGGCGGACGGATCACGAAGAACGACGTGCTCGCCTACATCGCGGCCCGCGGCGAGGCCGCACCGGCCGCCGCGGCGCCTCCCGCACCGGCCGCAGCGCCAGCCGCGGCTGCGGCAGCGCCGGCCCCGGCTGCGGCAGCGCCGGCCCCGGCTGCGGCACCCGCCGTCACCGCGCCGCCGGCTCCCGCGGCCGCCGGAGCCGAGGAGGAGATCCTGCCCGTCTCGCACGTGCGGGCCAAGATCGCCGAGCACATGAAGCGCTCGCTCGAGGTCTCGGCCCGGGCCTGGACCGCGGTCGAGGTCAACATGGAGAACATCGCCCGCCTGCGCGAGTGCCACAAGGACGCGTTCAAGGCGCGCGAGGGCTTCGCCCTCACGTACCTGCCGTTCGTGGCCCGGGCGGCCACCGAGGCCCTCCTCGCCTTCCCGCTCGTGAACTCGGAGCTGCGCGGGGACCGCATCGTGCTCAAGCGGTACGTGAACCTCGGCATCGCCGTGTCCTACGACGAGGGGCTCATCGTGCCGGTCCTGAAGGGCGCGCACACGATGAACCTGCTCGGCATCGCCCGCGGCATCAACGACCTCGCGACGCGGGCGCGCGCGAAGAAGCTCCTCCCCGACGAGGTGCACGGCGGCACCTTCACGATCACGAACCCCGGCTCGTTCGGCTCGCTCATCAGCCTGCCCATCATCAACCAGCCGGAGACCGCCATCCTGTCCACCGACGCCGTCGAGAAGCGCCCCGTCGTGATCGACGATGCGATCGCGATTCGCCACATGATGTACCTGTCGATGTCCTGGGACCACCGGCTCATCGACGGCGCCCTCGCGACGCAGTTCCTGGTCCGCGTGAAGCAGAACCTCGAGACCTGGGACTTCGCCGAGGACCTCGCACTGTGACGGGCCGACCCACGTCGGGGTCGATCAGCGTCGCAGCGCCGCCACCATCAGGAACGTGATCCCGAACAGGATGCCGAGCAAGCCCGCCCACAGCCAGACGGGACCTGGAGCCTCGGGCAGGAGGGCCTCGCGGTTCAGTACGATCACGGCGCTACCCACCAGGACGAGGAAGATCCCGGTACGCAAGCTGGTGATCCACCGGTCCCGAGGTGCCGGTTGCGCGGCACCCGAACGCCGTCTCCTCAAGACCCACCACCCGCTGGGATCACACGCGAAGGCAAGACCGCCATCCGGCGGGGCGGACGGAAGGGGCTACCGATCCATCCCATCGTTCGCAACATACCCGGCGATCGGGGCATCGGCCGAGGCCCAGGCATAGATGGGGATCTCGGGCGCACCCACAGCCATCGTTGCGTTGCCATTCCCTCTCCCTGGTGCCTCCGAACGCCCCCCAAGCGCCGTCAAGCCCAAGCCGGCCCTACGCATGCGCTATCGGTCGGTGCCGGTAGGCTTCGGGATGCGATGGATCCGCCCGCCGGCGCCGAGACATCCTGCCGTGAGATGCGGTTGATGCGTCTCTCGGGGCTGGTGCCGTACGCGGAGGCGAACGCCCTCATGCACGAGCTCGCGGAGGCGCGCCTGCGCGGCGAGGGCGAGGACACGCTCATCCTGCTCGAGCACCCGCCCGTCTACACGGCCGGGCGGACCTCCCGGGACGAGCACCTGCGCTGGAGCGAGGAGCAGATCCGCGCGGCCGGCGCCGAGCTGCACCGGATCGACCGCGGCGGCTCGCTCACGTTCCACGGTCCCGGGCAGCTCGTCGGCTACCCGATCCTCGACCTCGGCCCGCGGCCGGAGGCCCTCGGCTACGTGCGGCGGCTCGAGGAGGTCGTGATCCGCGCCGCCGCCGCCATCGGCGTGCCGCTGCACCGCAGCGAGGTCCAGACCGGCGTGTGGTCGGGCGACCGCAAGGTGTGCGCGATCGGCGTCCGGCTCATGAAGATGCGCGTCGCCCTCCACGGCTTCGCGCTCAACTGCGACACGGACCTCTCCTGGTTCGACGCCATCGTGCCCTGCGGCCTGGCGCACACCGGCGTGACCTCGCTCTCGGAGCTCGCGGGGCGCCGCGTCACCGTGGCCGAGATGGCCCCGCTCGTCGTCCGCGCGTTCGAAGAGGTCTTCGGCGTGCGGCTCGTCGGCGAGCCCGAGCCGCGGCTCGGCCTGCGGATCGACGTGACGAGCGTCGCCGAGGCCCTCGAGCGCCTGGAGGGTGCCGACCACCGCTGAGGTCTCGAGCCGGGGTACGCTTCCTGCGTGCGCACCCTCCTGCTCGGGGTCGGGATCGCCGTCCTCATCTGGGTCGCGGTCGTGCTCGCGCTCGCGCTCACCGGGCGGCGAGCCCGAGCCCGGGAGCTCGCAGCCCTCGTGCCCAACCTCCTGCTCCTGTTCCGCGGGCTCCTGCGCGACCCCCGCGTGCCGCGGCGCGCGAAGCTCTGGCTGGTCTTCGCGGTGGCCTGGATCGCCTCGCCCATCGACCTCGTGCCCGAGTTCGTCCCGATCGCCGGGCCGCTGGACGATGCGATCGTGGCCGCCCTCGTGCTGCGGCACCTCCTCCGGAGCACCCCGAGGGAGGTGCTCCTCGAGCACTGGCGCGGCGAGGAGGCGATGCTCGGCCGGCTGCTCCGCGCTTGAGCGCAGGAAGTAGAAGCGGATGGTATGGTATGCGCATGCTTGATGCTCGCACCCAGGTCCTCCTCTCCCGGGAGCAGCGTGAACGGCTCGAGCGACTGGCCGCCGAACGCGGCGTCTCGGTCGGAGCCCTGATCCGCGAGGCGATCGACCGCTACCTGCCCCCGCGCTCCCGCTCGCCCGAGGAAGCGCTCGCCGCGATCCGTCACCTGTCCTTGCCCGTGGACGACTGGGAGCGCATCGAGGCCGAGATCATCCGGGGAGCGACCCCCTGACCGTCTTCATCGACACCGGCGTCCTCATGTACGCGGGTGGGGCCAGCCATCCGCTGCGGGCCCCGTGCCTGGAGATCCTCGACCTCGTGGCGACCGGGCGACTGGACGCGGTGACATCCGCGGAGGTCGTGCAGGAGATCTTCCACCGGTTCGCCCGGAGCCCGCGCGCTGCGGAGGGCGCCGAGCTCGCCCAGGCCACGATCGATCTCTTCTCCCCCGTCCTGCCGATCACCCACGGCATCGTCGCCCGGATGCCGGAGCTCGCCCGCCGCTACCCGACGCACAGCGCCCGGGATCTGATCCACGTCGCGACCTGCCTCGCGCACGGGATCGAGGCCGTCGTCAGCCCCGACACCGACTTCGACCGTATCCGGGAGGTCCGCCGGATCGCCCCGGAGGATCACGCCGGGCTGTCCTCCCACGTGCGGCGCTAAGAGGGTTCGCGGCCGCAGGTCCGGCCACGAGGGCGGTCAGCCCTCGGGCGGAAGGTCGAGGACCGACCAGGGCGCGCCGTGCTCGGTCATGAGTCGGAGGAACGTGCCCGGGTCGAGCTGCTCGGGCGCGAACACGCCCGGGCCCGGCAGCTCGCCGCGGAGGACCATGAGGGCCCCGCACGCCGCCGGGATCCCCGTCTGCAGGCCCGTGCCCTGCACGCCCATCCGTGCGAAGGCCTCGTCGTGCGAGGTCACCTGGTACATGAACCGTCGGACCCGCTGGCCATCGACCGTGCCCTCGGCGAGCGTGCCGACGCACACCGAGCCGTGCAGCTTCCCGATGAGGTCCACCGGCCTCGGCAGCCGCGAGACGAGGAGGTCGAACGGGCGGAACCGGCACCCCGCGAACTCGATCTCGTCCTTGTGCGCGAACCCGAGCCGCTTCCAGCTCCGCAGGAGCTCGACCCAGGGGTCGGGGAGCGCGATGTAGAAGGTGGCCAGGCGTAGCCCCTTGTCCGCGAGGAACCGGGCCATCAGCGCGGGCTCCTCGTGGTCGATGTGCCACACGCGAAGCCGTCCGACCGGCTCCGGGAAGTCGAACTCCGTGCTCAGGGTGAGCGGCTCGCTCAGCAAGAACCTCCCGTCCTCGAACCGCTCGGAGATCGGAAGAGCACACGTCTGAACTCCAGTCACATGTCAATCTCGTATGCCGTCTTCTGCTTGAAAAAAAA
>ENA-ORXB01002731-ORXB01002731.1-sediment-metagenome-genome-assembly--contig:-NODE-2731-length-14125-cov-3.765945_pt1 | contig 14125 bp, 15 predicted proteins | sample MGYA00237863_ERZ511475 | MGnify/ENA primary metagenome ERZ511475 (study PRJEB26305, sample SAMN06343858) | sediment metagenome | isolation source: hot spring sediment | place: Canada: British Columbia... | reverse complement strand
GTTTACCTGGTAATATTATACCAATAACCGGCCTAAGAAGCAGCAAAGTAAAGGGGAGTTTTCACACGGTCTGACGTTGCTATATATTCTATAAATTCCTCAAGAAAATAGACTAAATATAGCAACGTCCCTGAATTCCATCGGTCTCCACTTATACCACAATAGCCCCTTCAGAGATTTCCTTAAAAAGCCTAAATTCAGTTTTCTTTGCAAACCACACGAGAGCAAGCATTACAGGAACCTCAATTAACGGACCGATAACAGTTGCTAAAGCAACTGTTGGGTTAAATGCGGTAATAGCAATAGCAATTGCTATCTCAAAGTCCCTTCCCGTTGAGTTAAAACCAACAGCAACTGCATCCCTATAGCTTAAACCTAGCTTCCAGCCAACCAGGTATACAACAACAAACATTGCCCAGAAAAATATTGTCATTGGAACTACCATTTGAACTACAAAAAATGGCTTCTCAAGAATTAGGTCACCTTTTAGAGCAAACATTACAATGAGAGTAAAAAGAAGGCCAATTATTGACATAGTGTCAAGGTGAAATTTAAGTTTGCTAAACCATTCTTCTCCAAACCGTTTTACACCAAAAAATCTTGTAAGCATTCCTGCTGCTAAAGGCACGCCTAAATAGAGAAGCACGCTTTCCCCAACTACCCATACGTCGAAACTGATACTTCCTAAGAGAAGTTTTGCGTAAACAGGTATAAGTATCATCTGGACAATGGAGTTTAGGGCTACAAGGATGATAGCAAGCGGGCCGTTGCCTGCCGCAAGATAGGTAAATACAATAACCATCGCAATACATGGTGCAAGCCCGTACAAAACAAGCCCTGTATATAGGTCAGGCTCTCCGCTTAAGAAAAGCTTTGCAAGCAAGAGCATGAAAAAAGGCGCTATTGCATAATTAAAAAACATCACAATAAGAAGCTGCTTTGGAGAGCGGGTTGCTTTGCCTAAGTCTTCAAATTTAATATTTGCCATGGCAGGATACATCATCATAAAGAGGCCAACTACCACGCCAAGCGCAAGGGTATTTGGAATGTTAAACACATAGCTGCCGGCAATTATAGATTTTATAGCGTCAATTGGAGGTGTAAGAGCAAAGTTAGAAATCCCGTATATCTTGCCAATTGCAATCCCTATAACCATGCTTACAACCACAAAGGCTGGCAAAAGCCTAAAGTTATGAAGTTTTTCAAGAAATCTTCTTATCACTCTTAACCACCTCTACAAGCTCAATCACTTTTTTCTTTATCTCATCTCTTGCGCTGCGAAATCGCCCGTTATTTCTTCTTAAATCACTAAATTAAACAAATAACCGGTAAAGGTGATAGCAAAACCAACTGTTATGAAGAATGTTGCTAGCAGCGGCTTTTTTAATACTCTTCTTAATATAATCATCTCAGGAAGGCTAAGCGCTGTTACCGACATCATAAAGGCAAGGGCAGTTCCCATGGGAATGCCTTTTTCAACTAGCGCGGTTACAATGGGGATAGTGCCAGCAGCGTTTGAATAAAGAGGGATGCCAATGAGAACGGCAATCAGCACTGCCAGCGGATTGGTTTTTGCTGCAACGTCAGAAAGCAGCTCCTCAGGAGCATAACCATGGATAAATGCTCCTATCCCAACGCCAAGTGCAATGTAGGGGGCAATTTTTTTGACAAGGTCAAGCGTATAGTTCTTAGCATCATCAGCGCGATTCTTCCAAGTAAGTTTTATGGTCCCCATAGCCGTATTGCCTGCTTTAATTTGATAAACAAAATCCTCAACCCATTTTTCAAGCCCTAAGCGCCCAATAATAATACCGGCAACAATTGCGATCAAGAGCCCCGAGCTTATATAGATTAGAGCAATTTTCCAACCGAAAAGTGTCCAAAGAAGCCCAAGGGCAATCTCATTTATCATTGGCGAAGCAATAAGGAAGGAAAATGTTACACCAAGTGGGATGCCGGCTTCAACAAAGCCAATAAAAAGCGGCACCGCTGAGCATGAGCAAAACGGTGTTATGATGCCAAAAAGTGCCGCTAAAACGTTGCCAACATATTCGTTTTTGCTAGATAGGATTGCTTTAACTTTTTCTGCTGGAATAAAAGAGCGAATAATTGCTATAGCATAAATTATGATGGTAAGCATAAGCAAGATCTTTACTATATCGTAGATAAAAAAGTTGATCGCTCCGCCCAATAAGGATGTCTTGCTAAGACCAAGCAAATTATATGTAAACCAATCTACGGCCCTTTGCCACATGCTTACCCCTTCAATATATTTTTTATCTCGCTTACGTTTGGTACCCGGCCAATTACTTTAATTTCTCCATTAACAATCAGAGCTGGCGTTGACATAATCCCATAACTCATAATTTCTTTGATGTCTTCTACCTTCTGGATGTCGGCATTCAAGTTTAGCTGTGCTGCAGCTTTAAATACATTAGCCTCCAGCCTCTTGCAGTTGGCACATCCCGGCCCCAATACCTTGATCTTCATATTCTCCTCCTGAGACTATTAGGTTATATAGGTTGGTAAAATAGTTAATTCTATCGCTGTTTACTCGATAATGAATCCACTTGCCTTCTCGTCTTGCAAGGACAAGGCCTACCTCTCGTAGAGCTTTTAAATGATGAGAGGTAAGGTTTTGTGGCAAACCAAGGGGTTCATGAATATTGCAAACGCATCTCTCTCCTTTTTTAAGGAGGCACAGTATCTGTAAGCGGTTTACATCGGAGATAATCTTTAAATATTCTGATAGCTCTTTAAGCTGCTTGAGCTTTACTGAGTCGCCCTTGCAACATTCTTCGACATCAAGATTTTTCATGGCTACCTCATATCAATCTTAGTTATATCAATGGTTGTTGATATATTAGTCTAGGTTTTTCCTTCTGTCAATAAAAATTAATCAACTGTTATTAATTAGCGATAGTAATTAGCGGTAGCGTCACCTGAAATTAAGCAACTCACTAATAAACCTGCCGCACGCTGTCGTTTTTTGCTAGAAATGGTGGCGAGAACGCGTAGATGGAACTAGAATTTTCTTACCTCGTCTAAATCCATAAGGCTTGGCAGGCAGGATTTAGCGGCTTGCAGATGCATTTTATTTCTAGATGTTAATTTAGGCGTTAATTTAAGGAGAATTTATGCAAAAGATAAACTTCAAGAGGGCGGGCGTCGGTGCTTTCGTTACGTTGATGGTTGTTTGTCTGGTGTATGTGGCGGCAGCGGTTTTAGAAAAAGATGATTGTGACAAGCTCATTGAGGCTGGAAGCAAATCCAAAGAAATACCGTTAAAGCAGCAGTTAAGCACGGGGAAGAATGAAGGAGTACCGCAGGGAATCATAGAGGATGTAGATAGCATGGTAGATAAGTATGATCCGAACATCTCCTCAACTTACAAGAAACCGTATGCCAAGCTTAAAAACGAGCTGCTTTACGCAAGATTATTCCTTTATGAAAAAGGCCATGCTCGGCACTACGTAAAAACAATCCGAAACAAGGATCGATTAGTAAAGATTGTACGGGAATTTGATAAGCTAAGATCTAGCGTTCCAAGAGAGTATAATTTTTCTAGGGGCAAGTCTTATGTCTTAGTTATATGGCGAGAAGGCAGATCGGTTTCGTTTGTCTTTTGGCAGAACAATTCCAATTTTTACGAAGGTAGCTCTGCATTAAGAACTAAAAAAGGAAATATGGTTAAATATGGTTTTAAGAAAAATGCCACAGAAGTTGATCCGATTGATTATGGAGTGACAGCAAAAGTAGACCGCAGGTCAGCGTCTAGAGTGGATTGTAAAGAATCTTTATTTGCTAAGGCAAAATGGATTTGTTTCTAAGACCTTGCATATTTAGAAATCACATGATAGGCTGTTGGTTAATATATGATTAATATATATAGAAGAAGCATTTTTGCTTTAAAATAAAGGATTTGCAAAGCCGTGGTCAATTCGCTAACTGGTCGGCAAAAACAGATATTGAGATTAATTAATCAAGGATTAACCAACAAAGAAATTGCTAGCAGGCTAAATTTAAGTGTTTCTACAATCGATAACCACTGCAAAGATATATACCGAAAGCTTCAAGTAAATAACCGTTTTGACGCCGCACAAATAGCAAATGACCACAGGCTTGTCTAAAAGCAACCTTTACCATCCCATCTGTAACAGGCTCACCCACTAACCTTCTTGACTGCGGCCATATTCCCCTTGGTTAAGCTTCCCATAGCTAATTTAGCCAACTTTAGCTATTTTTAGCTAGAATTAGCCAGTTTTAGCCATCTGATCGCTATGTATTTAGACCATGTATAAGGGATAAAATAGAACTGCCTGCAATCAAACGGCATGCAACGCTATATAACCATAGACCTTCACAGGTGAAAAATGCTAATCTAGGGGGTGATTAATCGAAAGTGAATAATTGAGTTAGTTGGGTTTTACTTGCAAGTTGTCTGGATGTGAACGAGTGCCTAGAAGACCAATGGTTGATGTGAGAATGGGAGAGAAAATGAAATTAAAGCAAAGATTTAAGCGTACATTCTTAATTGTGCAGATATTTTTGATATTAACACTATCTGCTTCCGTTGCTTTATCGGCTGGACTTGAGCTATGGATACCGGCAGTAAAACAAGCGTATAGCCAATGGTGCTGGGCTGCATGCTCTGAAATGGCAATAAAGTATTTTGGCGGATATGCGAGCCAATACGATGTGGTGTATTATACCTTTGGAGGATTCTCAAATCAGCCCGGAACCTTAGATCAAACCACCAGAGCGATTAATCACTTCCAAAGCCAAAAGACCAGCACTTGGCTTGCTAGCAGCTTTTCTTTCTATGGTGTTCAAAATGAAATTAATAATAGGCGTCCTATTTTGCCTAGGTGGGAGTGGAAAAGCTCCCCAGGTACCGGACACTTGCTTGTAATCAGAGGCTGGGATAACAATAATGGCAATCGCGTTAACTACAATGACCCATGGTATGGTCAGGCTTATGTAGTATCGTATGATTGGTTTTTAGAAAACTCCGCACATAAGTGGTCGCATACAATCTATTTTAGATAGGTAAAAGGAGCAAGCGATGATAATAAAATTATTACTCTATAGTTTAATAGCTTTTTTATTGCTACCTAATGGCATTTCATTTGCCGCTGTTCCAGCAGAAGTTGACCGTGCTATGAAAGAAAACATGCCCTATATAAAGGGTCACGTAAAGGAAAAACCTGATTTTTGGGAAGTTAAGGACCCATCTAAGACGCCAGCAAGGTTAGGTCAGCCTTACCAGGTTTATGGCCTTCACGTTAACAATGTTATCGCCTCGGCTAAGGATTATAAGAAAGGCCATATAGAATTACTGCTAATACCAGACTCTTCCTATTGGGAGTATCCTTTACTTGATGAATCAGGCAAGCTTATTATGTTAGCTCAAATAGGAAAAGAGAATGGTGCTTGGAAGCTTGTCAAGCTTGGACCTTATTTATCAGAGCCAAACGAGGCTTTTGAGTTTTTCAGCGCAAACGAAGGAGATATCCGCAAATACCTTCGAGAGCAGGGTATTCTCGAAGTAACGAATATAATGCGTTTAACAGCAGAGGCTCTTCATATGGAGCTTATTTATGCAGAAACCAAGGACAACGACTATCTTATCCCACTCTTTGGAGGTCTTAAATCAATAGACATAGAACAGAAAAAGGTCTACCCTGCTGCAGAGGCTTTAACTATTATCGCTACAGAGGCAGCGAAACTTGACTCCAGCTTCGATAATAATAATCCATTAGTTGGCGGAGTCGGCGGTAGTAGCATTCAAGTGGATTCAGTCTTTACCAAAAGCCTCGTACCTCTAGTAGTCGTTTTAGTTGCCATATTAGTTGGGATGGGTGTCTTATTGGCGCGCCGGAAAAGATCATGCTAGCGATATTTAAACAATGAAAATCTAAATTCTGAGTAATTAAAAAAGTGCCAGGCTTCTGTACCGTCTTGTTGGCCTGGTGCTTCATCTTTTATCCATCTGCATAAACATGTTAAGGCTGCACAGCCTTGCACTTGCAAGTAATTCAAGTGTTAAAGGCCTTCTAAAAATGTTTTAGAAGTCCTCTTTTTATCTTTTACATACAATAATGCAATAATGGCTTATAAAAACCCTAATCGTTTGCTTATCATGCCTTTACACCTCTATCAATAACAGCAAATAATGTTTAAAATACGCATATGCGGGTATTTTCACTGGAATAACCCTATAGGCGTTTGCTTATATAAATGATAATCTAAATAATAGCTGACTATGTAATCGGTGGCGAAGCAGGACTATATAATATATTACGAAGCAGGATTATATATTAGCTGAGGTACGGGGGTGTATTCACTACGTGAATGCAACTGTTGGTATTCCGCAAGCACTGCTTTTCTATAAATATTACCCCTTATGGGAGACTTTTCTTAAAGAGCTAGGGGTTGATATAGTTGTCTCTAACCCAACCACTAAGAAAATCGTAAATTCGGGCACCTTGCTTGCTGAAAACGAGCTTTGTTTACCGGTAAAGATATTCTTTGGCCACCTGGTTGATTTAAAGGACAGAGTAGATGCAATCTTCGTGCCTCGGGTTGTAAGCGTTGAGAGGGGCACTTACACTTGTCCCAAGTTTTTAGGATTGCCGGATTTAGCAAGGTCGCTTGATACGCAGCTTCCAAAAATACTTGATCCAGTTTTTAACTCGCGGCTTGGTCGTAAGCGCTTTTACGAGTCAATATTTGATTTCGGGAAGCAGTTTACCAAGAGTAAGTTCAGGATCTGGCGGGCATGGATGGCTGGGGTGTCTGCCCAGAAAGCTTACCAAAAAAAGCTGTTAGCAGGTGCAACTCCAATCGAAGCCATTGCTGATGAGCAGGTTAGCACAAATAACGGCGATCTTAAGATAGGCTTGGCAGGCCATCCATATAACGTTCATGATCCTTACATTAATCTTAACCTTATTAAAAAGCTTAAAAAATGGGGCGTTTCGGTAGCAACAGAGGAGATGATTCCACCAAAGATACTTGAACATGAGGCAAACCGCCTTCCTAAAAGGCTTTTCTGGTCGTATGAAAGGGAAGTTGTTGGTGCAGCGTTTCATTGGATGAGGAATAAATCTGTGGATGGTATAATCTACATCCTCTCTTTTGCCTGCGGACAGGACTCATTAATTCAGGTTTTGCTTGAGTCAGAGGCAAAAAGGCGAAAAAGTGTGCCGCTCATGTCGCTTGTTATCGATGAGCATAGCGGCGAGGCGGGAATGATTACCCGCGTAGAGGCTTTCATAGATATGCTTAGATGGAGGGCGGTGTAATGAAGGTAACCTTCCCTCATATGGGCACGATTGATTTAGTGCTTTCCGATCTTTTTGATAGAACGGGCTTGGAATATATTATTCCCCCGCGTACAAGCGAGAGAACGCTTCAGCTAGGGCTTCGCTATTCACCAGAATTTGCGTGTCTTCCATTAAAAATTACACTTGGAAATTTTATAGAAGCACTTGAGGCTGGGGCTGATACGCTTCTTATGGCTGGAGGGGTTGGTCCCTGCCGATTTGGATATTACGCGGAAGTCCAAAAGTGCATTCTAAAAGAGGCAGGCTACGACTTTGATATGATTATTCTTGAGCCGCCAGCTATGGGCTGGAAGCTTTTTATTGATACCCTAAGACTGCTTGCCCCTGGTAAATCAATTCGTCAGATATGGCGCATAATTAAGACTGGTTTTCGGAAAGCCAGAGCTATAGATGAGCTTGAAAAATATGTTCTTAAATATCGAGCGTATGAAGTTAAACGCAGCGATATGACAAAAGCATATAAAAAAGCACTTGAAATAATAAAACCTGCAATAACAGATGAAGAAATAACTGAGGCTCGAGAGGAGGCCTTTTCAATCCTTGAAGGTGTTGAAAAGGACCTTGGAAGGCCATGCTTAAAGGTTGGCATCATCGGTGAATTTTACCTACTTCTTGAGCCATTTGCAAACTTCGGCATCGAGGAGTATCTAGGGAACATGGGTATTTCATTAGAAAGGTCGGTTTATCTTAGCGATTGGATAAGCCCATCGTCTAAAAATTTAATCATGGGTATAAGCGACCAAGAGGTTGCTCAAGCTGCAAGACCTTACCTCAACCATTTTGTTGGGGGTGAGGGCCTACCGAGCGTGGGTCACACAGTAATCTATGCTAAAGAGGGGTTTGACGGCGTGATCCACCTGTTCCCATTTACATGCATGCCGGATACAATTGCTAAGTCAATACTTCCAAAAGTAAGCCGTGACTACGATATACCAGTAATTTCTTTTGTAATCGATGAGCAGACGGGGCGAGCCGGGTTAATAACTAGGCTTGAAGCCTTCATTGATCTTCTAGCAAGCAGAAAGAAACAAAAGAGTAAGCTACACAAAGAGCATGATATCCTGGTTAATCCACGCTTTGGAGTTGATGTGACTTTAAGTAATTCCGAAAGGGGGCTGGCATGAGGGGTTATTTGGGTATTGATGTTGGTTCGGTTAGCACAAATCTAGTTGTAATGGATGAAAAAGGAGACGTGATAAATTTAATATACAGAAGGACTCAAGGTCAGCCCATAAACGCAGTTCGGCAGGGAATGGATGAGCTAAGACAAAATCTTCCCAACGATATAGAGATAGCAGGTGTTGGGACTACTGGCAGTGCTAGATATTTAAGCGGAGTCATGGTTGGTGCAGATGTTATAAAAAACGAGATTACAGCGCATGCTGTTGCAGCATCCCATATTGTGCCCCAGGTAAGAACTGTCATTGAAATTGGCGGCCAAGACTCGAAAATAATCCTGCTACGCGAAGGCATTGTTGTTGATTTTGCCATGAACACAGTTTGCGCTGCCGGGACAGGCTCTTTTCTTGATCACCAAGCAGCAAGACTGGGAATTCCTATTGAGGAATTTGGGCATTATGCGCTTCGCTCAAAAGTTGCATGCCAGATTGCAGGACGCTGCTCGGTTTTTGCCGAATCGGATATGATTCACAAACAGCAGATGGGATACCGCATGGAAGATATAATTTATGGTCTTTGCCAGGCGCTTGTAAGAAACTACCTTAACAACCTTGCAAAAGGCAAGGAGCTTGCACCACCTATTGTATTTCAGGGTGGGGTTGCTGCAAATGCTGGCATGAAAAAGGCTTTCGAGGAAGCACTCAAGATAAAAATTATCATTCCAGAGCACCACCATGTGATGGGTGCAATTGGAGCAGCCCTTCTTGCGCGAACAGCAATAAAAAATCGAAAGACCAACTTCAAAGGTTTTGAAGTTTCCTCTATTGATTATCAAACAAGGAGTTTTTATTGCAAGGGTTGCGAAAACAATTGCGAGGTTGTAAAAATACAAGTTGAGGGCAAGACACTTGCCTGTTGGGGTGGAAGATGCGGCAAATGGGAAGTTCAAGGCCCAGAAGAGCTTGACACGGTAGTGTATTCCTCGACAAATTAGTGCTTTCAGAAGATATTTATAAAAATGTTATTGGTACTAGCTACTTACTACTATAAGTGCAAAATTTATTAGCCTAGCACCTACAATTCTTTGCAGTCCATTAAATTACACCAACAAGGCTTATATCCCAAAAAGGCCTTGACATTTTCTTTGTTTGAAAATTATCATGAAGTATGCTTTTTTGTGCGGGATTGCACAATCGAATATGCAAAGGCCGTAGAAAACGATCCGAGGAGGGGAGTGCAAGTTGGCTAATAGGATACTTGAGAAGAAAACGTTCCGATCAGATCTATTTTTCTTCGTAGTTGATGCGCCTGAGATTGCAAAGAAAGCCCAAGCAGGGCAGTTTGTAATTATCCGCGTCGATGAGATTGGCGAGCGCATACCACTTTCGCTAGCTGATATAAACCCAGAAAAGGGGACAATTAGCCTCATCGTAATGACGGTTGGCGTGACTTCTACCAAACTTTCAAAACTTAATGTCGGGGATGAGATTAGCGACATTGCCGGACCAATGGGCCACAAGACACCTATTGAAAATTACGGGCGAGTTATTCTAGTTGGCGGTGGCTTTGGAGCCGCACCACTTTACCCAATTGCACGGGCAATGAAGCAAGCCGGCAATACCGTAATCTCAATTATCGGTGCAAGAACAGCAGATCTTTTAATCTACGAAAAGGAACTTGGTGAGTTTAGCGATCAGGTTCTCGTCAGCACCGACGATGGAAGCAAGGGAGTAAAAGGCCTGGTTACAGATGTTCTCAAGGCAGATATTGAGGCAAACGGTGCAGACCTAGTTATGGCTGTTGGCCCAGCTATCATGATGAAGTTTGTTTCATTAACAACAAAACCCTATAATGTTAAGACACTTGTCAGCTTGAATCCGATCATGGTCGACGGGACAGGCATGTGTGGTGCCTGTCGTGTGTCGGTTGGTGGTAAAACCATGTTTGGTTGCACCGATGGCCCGGATTTTGACGGCCATCTAGTTGACTGGGAGCTTTTAATGTCAAGGCAGCGTACTTACCTACCTGAAGAAAAAGCAGCCATGGAAAGGTATTTGTGTAGCTGCGCTGAAGATGCAAGTGCGGTCGGATCAAGGTAAGGAGAGGTCAGATGGCAGAGGTAAAAATACATGAATACTCGAAAGAGGAATTAAAAGAGATAAGAAAAACCCGCACTCCGATCCCCGAGCAAGATCCCATTGAGAGGAGCAAGAATTTTGATGAGGTAGCACTTGGTTACACAGTTGATCAGGCACTTCGCGAAGCAAATCGCTGTATGTTCTGCTCTAAGAGAAACTGTGTTGCGGGGTGCCCAGTCGAGGTTCCCATCCCCGAATTCATAAAGCAGATGAGAGACGGAGATTTCTTGGGTGCGGCTGCTACAATTAAGCAGAAAAACAGTCTTCCGGCAATTTGCGGGAGAGTTTGTCCACAAGAGACTCAGTGTGAGGCAGTTTGCACTCTTGGCAAGAAAAACGAGCCTGTGGCTATAGGCAGGCTTGAGCGCTTTGTAGCTGATTATGAGAGGATGCATGGCGGTGGCCAAGTGGTTGAAAAGCCAGAGCCAACTGGCTTTAAAGTTGCAGTTATAGGCTCTGGCCCTGCTGGTCTTACAGTCGCGTCAGATTTAGCCAAACTTGGCCACGATGTGACAATTTTTGAGGCGCTTCATAAAGCAGGCGGTGTTCTTGTCTATGGTATACCAGAGTTTAGATTGCCAAAGGCAATTGTCCAGGCAGAGGTTGATGGTATAAAAGCACTTGGTGTAAAAATCAAGGTTAACTCGGTTATCGGAAAACTCCACACAGTAGACGAACTTTTAGCAAGCGGTTTTGATGCTGTCTTTATCGGCTCTGGGGCAGGGCTGCCAATGTTTATGGGAATAGAGGGCGAGAACCTAAATGGCGTTTACTCGGCAAATGAATTCTTAACAAGAGTAAATCTTATGAAAGCATATCTATTCCCTGAGTATGATACGCCAATTAAGAGGGGTGCGCATGTGGCGGTAGTTGGAGGCGGAAATGTTGCAATGGATGCTGCAAGAACCGCACTTCGTCTTGGTGCCGAGCAAGTCTATCTGGTATATCGTCGCTCAATGGAAGAGCTTCCGGCAAGGAAAGAAGAGGTCCATCATGCACAAGAAGAAGGAATTGACTTTAGACTTCTTACAAATCCAGTCGAGGTTGTTGGTGAAGATGGCTGGGTTAAGGGCCTTAAATGCATCAAGATGGAACTTGGAGAACCAGATGAATCAGGTAGGCGCCGCCCAATTCCAATCGAGGGCTCAGAATATGTAATCTATGTTGATACAGTTGTTATAGCAATAGGAACAGGCTCAAACCCGATCATTCCTGAGTCAACACCAGGGCTTGAGCTTACAAAGCGTGGGTATATCATGGCAGATGAAACTGGTAAAACCTCAAAACCAGGCGTATATGCTGGTGGCGATATTGTCACGGGTGCTGCAACTGTTATATTGGCAGCCGGAGCAGGCCGCAAAGCTGCAAATGCAATACATGAATACTTGATGAGCAAGGTTAAAGCTTAAATTCATCTTTCATCCCGTTTATGTTGCTCCTTTAGGGGAAATAGAGAGTATCGTATAAAAATGAAAGGGGGCAGCATACATGGCGGTGCGCGCAAAGGCTCTTCGAGCAACTAGCGAGCAGTTGGAAGAGCGCGCTGCAAGACTTTTACAAGAGGCGCGAGAGAGAAACATTTTAACATTTGCAATCACGGCAGTATCTGGATTTACACTTGGTTTATTGACTGGCATATTATTCGCTCCAGCTAGTGGTCATGAAACTCGCCATAGAATGAGCGATCGTGCATCAGGTATGGTGTCAAGCGTAAGGGAGATGGCAAGAAGAAGAGCTAGGGAGGTATCTGAGAAAGCGGAAGAAATAGCTTAAACAAGATGCTAAAAAAGATATAAGCAATTAAAACTTTTAAGTCAATTGTTTAGGCTTGTGAGGGGGGCTGGTATGCGTCCCCCACGCTTAATAAAGTTTTTGCAGGAAAGATTGCTGATCGGCATAACGGGGGCACTTCCAAGTAAGCCTCCAAAAACTGCTCTGTCTCCTGCCTTCTTGCCTGGTGCTGGGATTAACCTTACTCCTGCAGCCTTATGGTTGATAACAGCTATTGCCATCTGGTCAGCAATAATTCCGGCAATTGTTTCAACTGGTGTATCGCCAGGGATAACTATCATATCAAGACCTACCGAGCAAACAGCAGTCATTGCCTCAAGTTTTTCAATCGATAGAGCTCCGCTTGCAACCGCCTCTGCCATTGCCAAGTCCTCGCTTACTGGAATGAAAGCTCCTGAAAGACCTCCTGCTGAGGATGTTGCCATTGCACCACCTTTTTTAACTGCATCATTTATGATGGCAAGAGCTGCTGTTGACCCTGGGCCACCGCATTTTTCAATCCCCATAGCTTCTATAATTTGGGCGACGCTATCACCTGGGGTTGGGGTTGGCGCAAGGGAGAGGTCAACCACTCCTGGTTTAGCTCCCAGAAGAGCCGCTGACTCCCGGCCAACAAGCTCACCCATCCTAGTAATTTTAAATGCCGTCTGCTTGATTAATTCGGCCACTCTTGTTAAGTCAACGCCTGGATGTTTTTCCAGCACCGCCCTTACTACTCCCGGCCCACTTATTCCAACATTTATGACCTTATCAGGCTCCCCAAAGCCATGGTATGCTCCGGCCATAAAAGGATTGTCCTCGGGAATATTGGCAAATACAACAAGTTTGGTACACCCTATACCGTCTTGCTCTTTTGAAAGCTCTGCGGTTTTCTTTATGACTTCAGCCATTCTTAAAATGGCATCCATGTTAATGCCGGCTTTGGTTGAAGCCACGTTGACTGAGGAGCAAACTCTCTCAGTTTTGGCAAGTGCCTCTGGGATTGAATCTATAAGACAGACATCACCCCTGGTCGATCCTTTGTGGACAAGGGCAGAGAAGCCACCTATAAAGTCAATGCCAATGTCTATTGCTGCCTTATCAAGTGCTTGAGCAACTGGTATGTAGTTTTCAAGGTCGCTGGACTCAGCAATTACCGATATCGGCGAAACAGCAACTCTTTTGTTTACAATTGGAATACCATACTTGCTTTGCAATGACTCGGCAACATCAATGAGGTTCCTGGCAGACTCAACAACTTTCCGGTAAATATTTTTTTGCAATCTGTCTCCGCTGGCGTCAACGCAGTCACGGAGACTGATTCCCATTGTAATCGTTCTTATATCCAGCTTTTGTTCCTGGATCATGCTAATTGTTTCTCTTATCTCATCTGGGTTGATCAGCATTTAGATGCCCCCTATATTCTGTGCATGTAGCGGAATATGTCTTCGTGATGGAGCGTGATTTTAACGCCTAGCTCCTTGGCGACCTTGTCTAGCTTGTTTTGTAGCTCTACCATAGATATTTTCTCTTCATCCATGGAAACTAGCATGATCATGGTAAAGAAGCCCTGCATGATTGTCTGGCTTATGTCTTCAATATTAACATCGTTTTCGGCAAGAACTTTACTTACACCGGCAACTATCCCAACACGGTCTTTACCAAGAACCGTCAAAATCGCTTTGCTTTTCATTTATGCCCTCCTTTAGCACTACCTAGCCGTGTATATTTTGAATCTTAATCAACTTA
>ENA-ORXB01002730-ORXB01002730.1-sediment-metagenome-genome-assembly--contig:-NODE-2730-length-14129-cov-17.389055_pt1 | contig 14129 bp, 12 predicted proteins | sample MGYA00237863_ERZ511475 | MGnify/ENA primary metagenome ERZ511475 (study PRJEB26305, sample SAMN06343858) | sediment metagenome | isolation source: hot spring sediment | place: Canada: British Columbia... | reverse complement strand
AGCCGGGGGCGGGTCTCCCGCGGCTCGATGACGTCGTCGATGTAGCCGCGGGCGGCGGCCACATACGGGTTGGCGAACTGGGCGCGGTAGGCTTCGACCAGCTCGCGGCGGCGCGCCTCGGGATCCGCGGCCTCCGCCAGCTCCTTGCGGAAGATGATGTCGATGGCTCCCTCCGGCCCCATCACGGCGATCTCCGCGGTGGGCCAGGCCAGGTTAAGGTCGCCGCGGATGTGGCGGCTGCTCATCACATCGTAGGCGCCCCCGTAGGCCTTGCGCGTGATCACCGTCAACTTGGGCACCGTAGCCTCGCAGTAGGCGTAGAGGAGCTTGGCCCCGTGGCGGATGATCCCCCCGGCCTCCTGCGCCGTCCCCGGCATGAACCCCGGCACGTCCACGAAGGTGAGCAGCGGGATGTTGAAGGCGTCGCAGAAGCGGACGAAGCGGGCGCCCTTGTCCGAGGAGTCGATGTCCAGCACCCCGGCCAGCACCGCGGGCTGCTGCGCCACGATCCCGACGGACCGGCCGTGGAGGCGGGCGAAGCCCACCAGCAGGTTGGGGGCGAAGTCGCGGTGCACCTCCAGGAACTCACCATGGTCGACGATGCGCCGGATGACCTCGCGCATGTCGTAGGGCTTGGTCGGCTCCTCGGGGACCAGCGTATTCAGTCCATCGTCCATGCGCGCCGGATCGTCGGTGGGCTCCAGGCGCGGCGGCTCGTCCAGGTTGTTCTGCGGCAGGTAGGCCAGCAGCCGGCGCACCAGCGCCAGGGCCTCCTCGTCGTCGTCGGCCACGAAGTGGGCCACGCCGCTCCTGGTCGCGTGCACCCCCGCCCCGCCCAGCTCCTCGTGGCTCACCTCCTCGCGCGTCACCGCCTTCACCACCTGCGGGCCGGTGACGTACATGTATGACGTGCCGCGCACCATGATGATGAAGTCGGTCATGGCCGGCGAGTAGACGGCGCCCCCGGCACAGGGTCCTAACACCGCAGAGATCTGGGGGATGACGCCGGAGGCCAGGACGTTGCGCAGGAAGATCTCGGCGTAGCCCCCCAGTGCGGCCACCCCTTCCTGGATTCGGGCCCCGCCGGAGTCGTTGAGCCCGACTATGGGGATGCCGCTACTGAGCGCCAGGTCCATGACCTTGACGATCTTCCCGGCATGCCCCTCTCCCAGCGACCCCCCCAGCACGGTAAAGTCCTGGGAGAAGACGGCCACGGGCCGGCCGTCGATGGTCCCCCACCCTGTGACCACCCCGTCCGCGGGCGCTTCCACTCGGTCCAAGCCGAACTCGCGACCGCGGTGGGTGACGAAGCGGTCCAGCTCCACGAACGACCCCGGGTCCAGCAGCAGGTCCAGGCGCTCGCGGGCGGTGAGCTTGCCGGCAGCGTGCTGCCGGCGGACCCGCTCCTCGCCGCCCATGGCCAGGACGGCCTCGGCGCGTCGGCGCAGCTCGTCCAGCCGATCCACGGGGGCGTCCCTCTCCTGTGCGGGTCGCCGGATCCGCCTTCCGGCGCGCCTAGGCCTGCACGGGGACTTCCCGCGGCAGAAGGGCGCGAGGTCGGATGGAGATGATGGCGTGCTTGAAGATCAGCTCCTCCACACCCCGCGCCTGCACCAGCAGGCTGTAGGTACCGAAGTCCCGCACCACCGCCTCGGGAATCTCGTAGCCGTCGCGACAGCGGATGTGGACTGCGACCCCGCTGTGGATCAGCCGGCGGTAGAAGTCGTCTTCGAGCCCGCCCCGCCCCGCGGCACGGCCGCCCTCGGCGCGGTACGGCTCCTCGCGTGTGGCCATCCCTGCACCCCCCTGCACTTCCGGACGGATCTCCTGCACGCCGGCGACGGTGTCCTCCGCCCCGCCACCTGCAGGCTTGGCAGCCGCTGGCTCGGCACCGCCGCCCGGCCCCTCGCCCTGGCCCGCAGGCGACGGCGGCGCCTGCGGCAGGCGGATCAGCCGCTGGTAGTGGGCACGCATCTCCTCCATGCGGCTCCACCGGTCCCGCGGCCGCGGCAGCTCCTCGTCGAGTGTCTGTCCCAGCGCCCGCAGCGTCGCCCTCGCCACCGCCTCCGTCTCGCTGGCCCGCACCACATCGCCGCCGACCTGGACCAGGGGGCTTTCCACATCGCCACCCGCGGCGGCCAGGGTGATCCCGACCAGCGCCACGGAGACTCCGGCGAAAGGCACCACCGCCACGGACTCGGGGGCGGCCTTCCACCCGGCGTCCTCCAGAACCCTGCCCGCGGCCTCCAACGTGGCCTGCGCCACGGTGCGCAGGCGGAAGGCGGCCCCGGGGGAGGACTGCGCCACCCCCACCGCCTGCTTCTGCGCACCCTGACGCTCGTACCGCAGTTCCACCAGTACGCGCGTGGAACTCTCGGTGAGGGTCTCCTCGATACGGAAGAGGCGGAAGCGGGCGGCGGGCGCCCGGCCGGGCTCGGGCCGCAGGTGCGCGATCTGCAGGCGCCACCCCTCGATGGGCAGGCCGTACTCGCTCATCAGCGCCGCGCTGACTTGGCGGCGCAGCCCCCCGTCGTCGCGCGCGCTCTCCGTGGTCAGGAAGATGCGCTCGATCTGCCCGTCCTGGTTGGCGACCACCCGGGCTGAGGCCACGCCCTCCAGCCGCTCGAGGAACTGCTCGATCTCCTCCGCGTAGACTTCTCTGGCCATGACCGCCCCCGCTCCGGCCTCCCTATTGTAGCGGAATGCCTCATCCTGCGGCGGGCCTGCTGACCCCAATCCGCTGGCTCGAACTTCCAGGGCCCCCGGGCCGATCCGGATTCCCCGGAGGCGCGCCTAGAACCGCGGGAAGGTCGGCGGCCGCGGGAGGGGATCCTCGATGATAAACCCTTCTCCGCCCAGCGCCTTCCGCGGCTGTCCCTCGATCAGGATGCGCACACGGGAGACGCCAGAGAATTGTGTTCCCGTGTAGACCAGTTGCCAGACACGGCCCTGCACGCTGGACGACCCTCCCCCGCGCTCCACCTCCGCGGAGAGGTCCACCACGACCACGTCGCCGCTCACCGCCAGCCCGCGCAGGACCGTTCCCGAGGGGATCTCCGTGGCCAGTCCCAACGCCCGCTCCCCTTCCGAGGGCCCTGCCAGCAGCGCCGCATACGCCCCGCGCAGCCGGCTTTCCAGGCTGCGGGCCAGGACAAGGCGCGCCACAGGGACCAGCGTGGCTTCACCGTCCTGGACGCGGGTGAAGTAGACGGCGACCTCGGTGGGCACAGGGCGGATGAAGAAGTACCAGACCAGGGCGGGTCCGACGACCAGGAGGAAGGCGAGCAGCTGGCGTCTTTTCACGGGCGGGCTCCGATCAGGGCGAGGAAGGCGGCCTCGTCCAACAGGCGGATGCCCCGCCGCCGCGCCTGCTCCGCCTTGGCCCCCGGCTGCTCGCCCACGACGACGTCGGTGGTCCGCGCCCCCACGCTGCCAGCCACCGTACCGCCCAGGGCCTTCACCCGTGCTTCCGCATCCCCCCGGGTGAAGCGCCGCAGCGTCCCGGTGAAGACGAACTGCCGCCCGGCCAGCGGACCGCCCCCAGGCACATCCGGCGGTGCGGGGACCACGCCCGCCTCCAGCAACCGCTGCACCAACGCCCGGTTCTCGGCCTCCTGGAAGAAGGTGACCACGCTTCGGGCGATCGCCGGACCGACGCCGGGGATGTCACGCACCTCCTCGAAGGACGCCTCCATCACCGCTTTGATGTCCCGGAAGTGCGCCGCCAGCGTCTCCGCCACGGTGGCCCCCACGTGCCGGATGCCCAGTGCGTACAGGAAGCGGGCCAGCGTGGTCTGCCGGCTGCGGGCGATGGCGTCCAGCAGGTTTTGCGCTGACCGCTGAGCCATTCGCTCCAGGCCCAGGAGCTGCTCGCGGCGCAGGCCGTAGAGGTCGGCGGCATCCCTGACCAGGCCCGCGGCCAGCAACTGCTCCAGACGCTTGGTCCCCAGACCCTCGATGTTCAGCGCGTCCCGCGAGGCGAAGTGGAGCAGCCCGCCCATCACCTGCGCCGGGCATGCGGGGTTGGGGCAGCGCGTCACCGCCTCACCCTCCGGTCGGACCACTGCGGTGCCGCAGACGGGACAGCTCCCCGGCATCTGGAAGGGCCGCTCCTCCCCGGTGCGCCGCTCCGTCAGCACCCGCACCACCTCGGGGATGACCTCCCCGGCGCGCTGAACCACCACCCAGTCGCCAGCGCGCACGTCTTTGCGGCGCACCTCGTCCTCGTTGTGCAGCGTGGCGCTGGTGACCGTCACCCCGGAGACGGCCACCGGCTCCAGCATGGCCACCGGGGTGAGGGCTCCCGTCCGCCCCACGTAAACCACGATGTCGCTGACCCGGCTTACGGCCTGCTCCGCTGGGAACTTGTAGGCGACGGCCCAGCGCGGCGCCTGGCTCGTCGCCCCAAGCTCCGCCTGCTGGGCGATGCTGTCCACCTTCACCACCACGCCGTCCGTCTCGTAGGGTAGGTCGCGGTGCCGCGCCGTCCACTCCCGCACGTAGGACCGCACCTCGTCCAGGGAGGCGCAGCGCCGGGTGTGAGGGTTGGTGCGGAAGCCCGCCTCCCGCAGCCAGGCTAGGGTGTCCCCGTGCGTGGACAGCTCCAGGCCCTGCACCGCGCCCACGCCGTAGACGAAGAGGTCAAGGGGCCGGGAGGCGGTGACCTGGGGGTCGAGCTGGCGTAGCGATCCGGCGGCGGCGTTCCTTGGGTTGGCGAAGAGTGGCTCCCCCCTGGCGGCCCGCTCGCGGTTGATCACCTCCAGGGCCTCCCGCGTGAGGTAGACCTCGGCCCGCACCTCCACCAGTGTCGGCGGCGGGTCCGCCCTCAGGCGCAGGGGCAGGCTGCGGATCGTGCGCAGGTTGGGCGTGACGTCCTCGCCGCGCTGCCCGTCCCCGCGCGTGGCGCCGCGGGTGAAGCGCCCCTGCTCGTAGACCAGGGAGACGGCCGCCCCGTCGATCTTCAGCTCGCAGACGAATGCCAGGGGAACCTCCCCCAGGATGTGGACCAAGCGGCGGTGCCAGGCGTCTAGCTCCTCCTCACTGAAGGCGTTGGCCAAGCTGAGCATGGGCTGGTGGTGCACCACCGTGGCGAAGGCCTGGGCGGGCGGCGCGCCCACCCGCTGCGTGGGGGAGTCGGGCGTCTGCAGCTCAGGGAAGCGCTCCTCCAGCTCGCGCAGCTCGCGCACGAGGGCGTCGTACTCCGCGTCGCTGATGGCAGGAGAGTCCAGCACAAAGTAGCGGTAGTTGTGCTCCTCGATCTCGCGGCGTAATTGCTGCACGCGGCGCAGCACCTCGGCTGGGGCAAGAGAGGGCGATGCCATGCGCATCTTCCTAGGAGCGGACGGTGGCACCGTGGGCGTCCACGTACACGGTGCGCGTCTCCGCCGCCACGCCGTGGCGGGCGAAAGCCTGGCGCATGGCCTCCCCCACGCGCTCCGCGCGGCCGGGGGGAGTGAAAGCGGCCACCGTAGATCCGGAGCCCGCCAGCACCGCGCCGTAGGCGCCGGCCTCGCGCGCCGCCACCACCACCGCGGCGAACCCCGGAAGCAGCCTGGCCCGGTGCGGCTGGTGCAGCCGGTCGTGCAGGGCAGCGGGAAGCAGGGCCCCGTCCCCCGTGAGCAGCGCCGTGACCAGCAGCGCCACTCTGGAGACGTTGAAGACCGCGTCCGCCAGGGGGACGGTGCGGGGCAGGAGCGCCCGCGCCTCTTTGGTGGGGACGACGCGATCTGGGATGGCCAGGGCGATCTCCAGGTCCAGCCGCGGCAGGAAGCGCCCGGCACGCAGGGACTCCCCCTCCCGTGTGACCACCACAACCCCGCCGAGCAGCGCCGCCGCCACATTGTCGGGGTGACCTTCCAGCCGCGCTGCCAGATCCAGCAGGGCCTCCTGATCCAGGGGCCGGCCCAACAGCTCGTTGGCCGCCACCGCACCCCCGACGATGGCCGCGGCGCTGCTGCCCAGCCCGCGGGTGACGGGGATGGCCAGGCGGGCCTCGATGGCGAAGGCTGCAGGCCGCCCCGACCTCCGTGCGGCCGCCTCCGCCGCCCGCAGGACCAGGGGCGCGGGCTCGCCAGCCAGCGCGGCGGCGTCCGCCCCGCTGAAGGAGACCGCCGGCCCGTCGGCGATGCTCACGCGAAAGCGGTCGTAGAGGTTGACCGCCATGCCCAGGGCGTCGAAGCCCGGGCCGAGGTTGGCGATGCTGGCCGGGACGGCCACCTCAACGGTCATCGGATCCGCACCACTGTCTCGTCCTCCCCAGTAGTTCTTACCACTGTACCTCGACGGGCAGGAAGGGGGCCAGCGCCGCGGCGACCGCATGACGGTGGGCCTCCTCCCGCGTGATCAGACCCTGGGTGAGCCAGCCGATGGCGCCGGCAATCTCGCCCCCAGCCACGCCGCACCGCTGGCGGACGATCCAGCCGAGGTCCTCCCCCCGGCGGACCGCCTCCGCCACATCCGGCGGCAGGGCGATTCGCATCCCCGCTCCCAGCCCAACCCTTCCCCCCCGATCCACGGCGGCCGCCCAGCTCCCGAGAAAGGTGCCGTACGGGGTCTCCTCCACTCCGTCTTCGATGCCGATGGCCAGATTGGCATGGCCCTCCACCAGCGCACGCCTCGCCCGAGCCAGCGCACCCCTGATGGTCTCATCGGCCGAGAGGGGAACCGGGCCCACGTCGCCCTCAATGGCGAGGGCGACGATCTCCGCCTGGGGGAAGGCCGCCCGCAGGACGGCCGTGGCGGCGGCAACCTTGGCCGGTTGCTGGGAGCCCAGGGCGATGCGCCTGGGTTGGGAGCGAAGCGGGCTGGTGCCGACGCGCGGGACCATCTGCTAGACTGGTGCGGCGATGAACCCCGTGCTCTTCCAGGCTGGCCCGCTGGTCGTCCGCTGGTATGGGGCGATGATGGCGCTGACGATCCTGAGTAGCCTGCTCTTCGCCCTGCGCTGGGGACCGCGCTTTGGCATCGCCCGGGAGTTCATCGACCGCATTACCTTCCGGCTGGCCCTCGTCCTCTTCGCCGGGGCCCGTCTGGGGTACGTCGTCTCCCATCCGGGAGAGTTCGCCGACCCGCTGGAGATCTTCCGCCTGTGGCACGGCGGGCTGACCTCGCATGGGGCCATCGCCGCCGGACTGCTGTACGGGTACCTGGTGGCGCGCCGCGGCGGCGTCTCGTACTGGTCGCTGGCTGACAGCATGGCCTGGACCATCCCTCTGGGCAACATCTTCGTCCGCTTCGGCAACTTCATGAACGGGGAGCTCTACGGAGACCCCACCGCGCTCCCCTGGGGAGTCGTCTTCCCCACGGCACCGGATGGGCCGCGCCACCCCCTGCAGCTCTACGAGATGGCGGCGGCCGTGATGGTCCTGGCGGCCGCCTGGCGGGTGGCCCGGCGGCGGGCCTTCCCCGGCCAGGTGTGGTGGGTCGTGGTCGTGCTAACCTCCGCCGGACGGATCTTACTGGACGTCCTGCGCAGCGAAGAGCACGTCATCCTGGGGACCTTTGCCTACGGCCAGGTGGCCGCGGTGGTACTGCTGCTGGTCGGGGTGTGGTTCATCTGGCGCCGAAGAGGTCGACCAGCGGATGCACCGCCTGTGTCAGCGCCCCGGGGAGCACGCCAAGGAGGATCACCGCCGCCACCGCCGTGACCAGGACGGCGCGCACGCCGGGCGCACGGACCACTTCCATGCCTCCCACATCCCTGCCCGCGAACATCAGGTAGGGGACGCGCAGGTAGTAGTAGACGGAGACCACCGAGGTCAGGACGCCCACCAGGGCCAACGCCGGCTGGCCCGCTCCCAGGGCCGCGCTGAACAGGTAGAACTTGCCGATGAAACCCCCCGTCGGAGGCAGGCCCGCCAGGGAGACCATGAACACGGCCATGGCCGCGGCCAGCCACGGCGCCCGCCCTCCCAGGCCGGCGTACTCCTCGATCAGGTCCGCTTCCTCGCCCGCCCGCTGCAGCAGCAGCACCACGGAGAACGCACCCAGGGTCATGAACAGGTAGGCCACCAGATAGAAGACCATCGCCCACGCCCCCTCCGCCGTCCCGGCGGCCACCCCGATCAGCAGGTATCCCGCGTGGGCGATGCTGGAGTAGGCCAGCAGGCGTTTCATCGAACGCTGAACCAGCGCCACCAGGTTCCCCAGGACCATGGTGGCCATGGCGAGCACGGCGAGCACCACCATCCACTGGCCGGCCAGCCCCGGAAGCGCCAGGGGGAAGGCGCGAAGGACCGCGGCGAACGCGCCCACCTTGGCCACCACGGCCATGTACGCCGTCACCGGCAGCGGCGCTCCCTCGTAGACGTCGGGAGCCCAGGCGTGGAAGGGCACAAGGGCGGCCTTGAAGGCCAGCCCGATGGAGAGGAGGGCCACGCCGATCCCCAACAAAGGAGTCATCCCCGCCGCCGTCGCCTGCGCCAGCGCCGCGAGCCCGGTGGACCCGGAGGCGCCGTAGAGCAGCGCCACACCGTAGAGGAAGAAGGCCGTAGAGAAGGAGCCCAGGAGGAAGTACTTCATCCCGGCCTCCTGAGAGCGGACGTTCCCGCGGCGGAAGGCGGCCAGGACGTACAGGGGGATGGAGAGGGTCTCCAGGCCCAGGAAGAGGACGATCAGGTCTCCGGCGGCTGCCATCACCATGGCGCCCAGGCAGGCGAAGAGGAGGAGGGCGTAGTACTCCCCCCGTTCCAGGTCCGCCCGCCGCAGGTAGTCGGCGCTGAGGAGGGTGGCCAGGGCGGCAGACAGCAGCGCGATCCCCTGGAGGAGCTGCGTGGCGGCGTCGCGCAGGTAGGCGCCGGCGAAGGCCGGCGGGCGGAGCCCAACCCACAGCACGGACGCGGCGGCGGCCGCCAGCCCCAGGACGGTCACCGGGGCCAGCACCCGCCGCCCCCGCGCGCCGGCCAGCGCATCCCACAGCAGTACCGCCATGGCCAGCGCGGCCACCAACATCTCCGGCAGGACGGCGCGCAGGTCGATGGCCAGGCTCACGGCGTCACCGTGCCTTGGCAGGCAAGATGCCCCCCGCCGTCCCACCGGGGGCGCTGGCAGTCACCGGATGCAGCCAGAGCTCTCCCTGCGCGCGGCGCTCCACCCGCTGCACCACCGCACGCACAGAAGCCTCGGAGCGGCGCAGCAGGGGGGAGGGATAGAGGCCGATCCAGAAGATGAGTGCCAGCAGCGGGAGGAACACCAGCACCTCCCGCGCGTCAACCTCCACCAGGCGCTCCGGTGTCTTGGCCACGACCGGCCCCTGCATCACCTTCTGGTAGGCCCACAGCAGGTAGATCACCGAGAAGATAGCACCGCTGGCGGCCAGGGCGGCCAGCGGCGGGGATCGGCGGAAGGTTCCCAGCAGGATGAGGAACTCACCAACGAAGCCATTGGTCGAGGGCAGGGCGGCGGAGGAGAGCATGACGATGGTGAAGATGGCGGCGAAGCGCGGCATCAGCGCAGCCACCCCGCCGTAGTCGGCGATGGCCCGGGTGTGCAGTCGGTCGTAGAGGACGCCGACGATGAGGAACAACCCGCCGGTGGAGATCCCGTGGTTGATCATCTGCAGCAGGGCACCCTGAAGCGCTTCGGTGGTCAGGGCGAAGATGCCCAGGGTGACCAGGCCCAGGTGGCTGACGCTGCTGAAGGCGACCAGGCGCTTCAGGTCGGGCTGGGCCCAGGAGACGATCCCACCGTAGATGACCCCTACCACCGCCAGGGCCAGCAGCAGCGGCGCGGCGTCGACCGCCACCTGGGGGAAAAGCCCCAGGGAGAAGCGGAGGAAGCCGTAGGTCCCCATCTTAAGCAGGAGAGCGGCCAGGATGACGCTGCCGGCGGTGGGTGCCTCCACATGCGCGTCCGGAAGCCAGGTGTGCAGCGGCCACAGTGGCACCTTTACCGCAAACGCCAGGGTGAAGGCGGCGAAGAGCCAGGGAGCCAGCCCCTCCGGCAGCGCGGCCTCCTGCAGGCGCAGCAGGTCGAAGGTGCGCGCGCCCGCCGGCGCCGCGGCCAGGTAGAGGGCGATAATGGCCACCAGCATCAGCACGCTGGCGGCCATGGTGTAAAGGATGAACTTGTTGGCGGCGTAGGTGCGTTGCGGGCCGCCCCAGATCCCGATGAGGAAGTACATGGGGACCAGCACCGCCTCCCAGAAGACGTAGAAGAGCACCAGGTCCAGGCTGAGGAAGGTCCCCAGGACGGCGGTCTCCAGCAGGAGCATGGCCACCGTGAACTCCCGCACCTTCTCCGCGATCGCCCCCCACGAAGAGAGCAGGGCGATGGGAAAGATCACCGCGGTCAGCATCACCAGGAGCAGCGAGATCCCATCCACCCCCAGCGCGTACTCGATGCCCACTAGCGGCACCCAAGGCCGGCGGACGACGAACTGCATCTCCCCGCTGCCCGGGACGAAGGCCTGGAAGAGGCGGACGGCCAGGATCAGGACGGCCAGGCTGGCCAGCCATCCCAACCATCGCGCTGCGGCGGCCCGTCCCCGCGGCAGCACCGCCACCGCGGCTGCGCCGATGGTCGGGGTGAAGACAAGCCAGGTGAGCATCAGCGCGCCACCCAGTAGGCCATGAGGAGGATCGCCCCCACCAGGATGGCCGCCGCGTACTGCCGGATGTAGCCGGTCTGCAGCCGACGCAGCCCGCGGGCCCCTGCGGCGGCCAGCGCCCCGACCCCGTTCACCGCGCGGTCGATCAGGCCCAGGTCCACCGGGCCCGCCAGCAGGAGTGCCAGCCGCCTGGATGCGGGGACGAGAATGCCGTCGTAGAGGTCGAGGAGGTACCAGTGGCGGCGGAAGAGTTGCGCCATCCAGCCCAGGTCGGGGTCGCGCCGCTCGCGGTAGCCAAGCCAGCCGATGCCCAATCCGGCCAGGGCGGCGAGCAGCGCCAGCGCCGCAGCGAAGACCCCTGGGGCGGGGGCGTGGGGCACGCTAGGAGCGAACTGCGGAGCGAGGAACTCGAGCAACGGCGCGCCCACCAGCCGCGCGCCGAACAGCCCGCCGAATAGGCTGAGGGCGGCGAGGCCAAACATGGGCCAGAGCATCACCGGCGGGGCCTCATGCGGGTGCGCCGCCCGGTGCGGCATGTCGAAGAAGGTGTAGCGGGTGGCTCGCGCCACGTAGACCGCTGTCACCAGCGCCGTGACCAGCCCCAGGAGGAAGGGCAGGGGGCTCCTCCCGGCCGCGGCGTGCTCCCACGCCCCCTCCAGGATCGCGTCCTTGCTGAAAAACCCGGCAAACGGCGGGATCCCCGCCAGGGCCAGAGCACCGATGACAAAGGTCCCCGTGGTGTAGCGCAGCGGGCGGGCCAGCCCGCCCAACGCGCGCATGTCCACCACGTTGTCCATGGCGTGCATGACGCTGCCTGCGGCCAGGAAGAGGAGCGCCTTGAAGAAGGCGTGGGTGGTCAGGTGGAAGATGCCCGCCGCGGGAGCCAGCACCCCCATGGCCAGGAACATGTAGCCCAGCTGGCTGATGGTGGAGTAGGCCATCACCCGCTTGATGTCCCACTCCACAAGGGCGATGGTGGCGGCAAAGAGGGCCGTCAACCCGCCGACTGTGGCCACCACGGCCAGCGTGACCGGGTGGGTGAACAGGGGGAAGAGGCGGGCGATCATGTAGACTCCGGCGGTGACCATGGTGGCCGCGTGGATCAGGGCGGAGACGGGGGTGGGGCCCTCCATGGCGTCGGGCAGCCAGGTGTAAAGCGGCAGCTGCGCCGACTTCCCCGTGGCGCCGGCAAACAGCAGCAGCGAAGCCGTGACCGCCACCGGGGCCGGCAGCGTGGCGGCCTGAGCGCCGATGGCAGGCAGCTCCAGCGTCCGCAGGTGCGCCCACAGCAGCAGGATTCCCAGCAGGAAGGCCACATCCCCGATGCGGTTGACCACGAAAGCCTTGCGCCCGCTGCTGCTGGCGCGCTCGCGCTCGAACCAGAAGCCGATCAGAAGGTAGGAGCAAAGTCCCACCAGCTCCCACCCCACGAAGAGGACCAGGAGGCTCTTCCCCAGCACCAGCAGCAGCATGGAGGCCATGAAGAGGTTCAGGTAGGCGAAGTAGCGGCTGTAGGCCCGCTCCCCCGCCATGTAGCCCACGGAGTAGATGTGGATGAGCAGCCCCACGCCGCTGACCACCAGGGCCATCACCAGGGAGAGGCGGTCCACCAGCAGCCCCGCCTCCACGGCGAAGGACCCGGCGGCGATCCAGGGGAAGAGCGCTCGCTCCTGCGGCACCCCGGGGAAGGTGATCCAGGCGCTTGTGGCGGCCGCCGCGGCCAGGGCCACACTGCCGCACCCCAGGAGGGCCACGGCTCGGCGCGGCAGCATCCCCCCAACCAGGCTCAGCGTCAGCCAGCCCAGGGCCGGCCACAGCGGAATCGTCCAGGCGAAGCTAGCCACGGAGCAGGTGCACCTCGTCCAGGTTGACGGTGGAGCGGGAGCGGAAGATCTCCACGATGATGGCCAGCCCCACCACCACCTCCACACCGGCCACGACGATGGTGAAGAAGACCGCGAGCTGCCCGTCCATGGAGGGGAGGTGACGGCTGAGGGCGACGAACGTCAGGTTCACCGAGTTCAGCATCAACTCGATGGACATGAAGACGATCAGGGCGTTGCGCCGCACCAGCACCCCCACCACGCCCAGAGAGAACAGGATGGCGGCCAGGACCAGGTAGGCGGGCAGGGGCACCATCAGCGCAGGACCTCCGCCCGTACCTTCTCCTCATGAGGGCGCGCCGCCGCAGGCACCCGCAGCAGCAGCGCCCCCTTGGCCAGCACCACCGCGGCGATGATCCCCACCAGCAGCACCACGGAGGCCAGCTCGAACGGCAGGAGGAAGCGGGTGAAGAGCAGCCTCCCGACCGCCTGGGCACTGCCGAAGTCCTGGGGCAGGGGCGGTGCCGGATCCGCCAGGGCCGGAGCGCGTAAGGCGGCGAAGAACACTCCGGCGAGGAAGAAGGCGGCGGCGAGGGCCGATCCCGCCCTCCAGGGCCGCAGGCCGCGAGCGGCGGGCTCTCCGGTGGCCATGTGCAGCAGCATGATGACGAAGAGGAAGAGGACGACGATGGCGCCCGCGTAGACGATCACCTGGAGGGCCGCGATGAACTGCGCCCCCAAGAGCAGGTAGAGCCCGGCCAGCGCGCACAGGACCAGGAGAAGGGCCAGAGCGCTGTGGACGGCCCGGACGGAGGCGACCACTCCCAGTCCGCCGGCCAGGGCCAGCGCGGCGAAGAAGACAAAGAGGACGGGCTCCATCACACCTCCCGGTGGGGATCGCGGCCGCTGGCACCGGGGTACGGCTCGGTTAGCATGGGCTTGGTGTAGATCAACGCCTCCCGGCTGGGGCCGGCCAGCTCGTAGTCGTGCCCCAGCACGATGGCCCCCGTGGGGCACGCCTCCTCGCAGAACCCGCAGAAGATGCAGCGCAGCATGTTGATCTGGAAGTCGGCGGCGTAGCGCTCCCCGCGGCTTACCTGGTGCTCGGGGGTGTTCTCCGCCGCCTGTACGAAGATGGCTTGGGAGGGGCAGACGATGACGCAGAGCTCGCAGCCGATGCACCGCTCCAGGCCGTCCGCGTACCGGGTCAGCCAGTGGCGGCCCTTGAAGCGCGCCTCCACCGGGGGCTTCCTGTCCGGGTAGACCACCGTCACCGGTGGGCGGGCGAGGACCCGCAAAGTCACCCCCAGCCCGCGGAGCACACCCAGCACCTGCTGCAGGCGCACCGCCATGGCCGTGCTCACCCACCTCCCCGGCGCATCCTACGACCCCCGCAGTGCCACCACCACGGCGGCGAGCAGCACGTTGAGGAAACCCACGGGCAGCAGCACCTTCCAGCCCAGGGCCATGAGCTGGTCATGCCGCACGCGGGGCAGCGTCGCCCGCAGCCAGATGAAGAAGAAGACACCGGCCAGGATCTTCAGGACCACCCAGAGGGGGCCCGGCAGCCACCTCCCCACTAGCGGCGGCCCGTACCAGCCGCCGAGGAAGAGGGTGGCCGCCAGGGCGCTAATGGTGATCACGGACATGTACTCGCCGATGTAGAACATGGCAAACTTGAACCCGCCGTACTCGGTCTGGTAGCCGGCGATCAGCTCCTGCTCCGCCTCCGGCAGGTCGAAGGGGGCGCGGTTGGTCTC
>ENA-ORXB01002729-ORXB01002729.1-sediment-metagenome-genome-assembly--contig:-NODE-2729-length-14139-cov-15.637178_pt1 | contig 14139 bp, 12 predicted proteins | sample MGYA00237863_ERZ511475 | MGnify/ENA primary metagenome ERZ511475 (study PRJEB26305, sample SAMN06343858) | sediment metagenome | isolation source: hot spring sediment | place: Canada: British Columbia... | reverse complement strand
CGCCGACCTGAACTGCGACGGCACGGTAGACGACGCCGACCTGCTGACCGTGCTGTTCAACTTCGGCAGCGGGTGCTGACCCTCACCCCCAGCCCCTCTCCCGCTCGCAGCGGGGGAGGGGCGTCGGGGGCGCGCCTGCGCCGAGGGGCAGTTTGGCTATCTTGGCGTACAACCGCCATAGGCTGGCGAACACAGCGTTTTTTCCCGATAATTCTACTGGGAGGCTATCTGATGCGGAACAGACTCTTTTGGCTGATTGTAGGCGTAGCGTCTTCGATGGGCGCGTTGATAGCGTTCCAACGCGCACAGGTATTCATCAACGGCAAGGAGACCAAAGAGGTGCTGGTCTCCAACAACAAGGTCTATGTCTCGGTTGCCGCGTTGCGCGAGGCGGGCGCGGTGGTGTCGCAATCGGGCGGTCGGCTCGACATCCAGTTCGAGCCGCTGCGCGGGCGACTGCAAGGCGATATGATCGAGGGGCGCATCGGCGAGTGGCTGAGCAACGGCACTTGGCGCGTGCGCGTCTCCAAAGTGGAGCCTGCCCAGAACCCCTTCGGGCGCGGGCAGGGCTTCACGGCGACGGTGGAGTTCCGAAACCTGACCCCGAACACGATTTCGCCGTTCGGGAGCGGGCTGGACAGGGTGCTGCTGCTCGATGACGCGGGCAACCAGCTCAGTTGCGCCGACAACTCCTTCCAGCAGAAGTACCGCTCGATGGTGCGTGCGGACGGCTTCACGGCGGAGCTGAAGTTCGGCGACCCGAACAACCAGCTCTCGGAGTTGGGGCAGCCCGACAAGCTGCTGGTTCAGTTCCGCTCGTCGGGCGGTAAGCCTGCGCTGCGGGGCTTCCGCATCTTTCTCAAGGAGCCGACGATGCAGGAGGGGCAATAATGGCGCAGCAGTTGCCCCGTCTGCCCGATGTGGGTCAGCGGCTGCCGCGCATCGAGAGCCTGTTCTCGCCCGACGCCGAGCCGCTGACCACCTCGATGGCGGACGCGCCGATGCCGTTGCGCTGTCTGGACGCCTTTCAGCCGACGCGCTTTCGGTTTCTGCATTCGCGCGAGCGGCAGCCCAACGGCGCGTGGCGGCTTGAGACAGGGCTGTACGAAGTTGCGCTCCACTCGTTCTGCGGCAGGTTCGCTACCTATGCGCCCCACAAAGCGTTGGGCTACCTGCCTGCGCCGTACAAGGGGCGCGTGGCGGGCGTCTTCCAGAAGCTGATGCAGCGGTATGTCGACCGCGCCGACCTTGAGCAGAGTGATGTGCAGATGCTTGTGTGGGGGCTGCTGTCGCGGGTGAAGCCGTCCGCGCTCAAAGGGCGCGCCCGCGCCGCCGCCGAGAAACTGCTCACCGCCGCCGAAATCCGCGAACTGGACGGGCACGGCGTCGACGCGCTGCGCGATGAGGTGATGCGCCGCCTGCTGCCCCAAGTACGCAACGCGCTGCGCCCACTGCTGGAACTCGAAAACCGCGTGCGACACTTCCTCACCGAAGGCGCGCGCAGCTACCAAGAACTGGAGCAACTGGTAATGCGCCCCTTCGATCCGAAGGACAAGATTCTGGTGGAGCCGCGCCACTGGTACTGGGATCCGAAGGGGCGGCACTTCCTGCGGTTCGAACCGAACGGCTTCGCACGCACCCGGGTCCTACTCTGGGTTCCCCGTCCGATTGAGGCGCGCTACGACGCGCGCGGGCGCATCGAGTCGCTCGAATCGGCAGGGCAGTGGCGCATCAGCGTGCAGTACGACGACGGCGTCGAACCGTGGCGCTGTCCGCGCGAGCCGCGCTGGTTGGCGTATCGCTTCACAGCCGTCCGCTTCGAGCAACCTGATTTGAGCAAGGAGCACACCGCGGAAGTGAACGGCTGGCTGTTCGCGACCGAGAAACGCGCCTCGAGCGCGGGAGGCGTGCGCGTGGCGTCTCGCGCGGCGGTCTCGCCGTTCCAGCGTGAGCCAAGTTGGATCGGACGCTGGACCGACCGCGTGGACGAGGCGAACCAGACGCGACGCGAAATCGATTCGTATCGGGAACGGGCGGAGTGGGCTGGGCGTGTCTGGCAAAGACAACCATCCACCGACTCCTTATTCGATCGGGAGCATTATGTGCATGGCGTGCGCGACGCCATTCGCGGCACATCCGCCGAGCGCATCGAATGGATTGCTGAGACCCATGCCAACGCAGCAGAGGCTGCAGCGCACGCGATTAATGTGTTGGACGCGCTACCGACGGAATCTTACGCAGAGTACGACCCGTCGGCGTATGTTGCGACCCCAGGCTCGAGCGGTGGACAGCGGCTGTTGCTGAGCGGGCGGGTATCGTAGGGGCGCACGGCGGTGCGCCCTGTTTGCTTGCCGCGAGCCCTGTTTACTTGCGCGCGCCCTAATTGCTTCCCTCCGCGCGCCTTGTTCGCTTACCGCGTTCCCTGCACGACCACATCGGCGAGCGGTCTGCCCTCCAGAAAGCGCAGCACATTCTGGATGACGCCCTGCGCGATGCGCTGCTGCGCTTCCTGCGTGACGCCCGCGCCGTGCGGCGTGAGGATGACATTCGGCAGGCGCAGCAGCGGGTGGTCGGGCGGGGGCGGCTCCTGCGCGAACACATCGATCGCCGCGCCGCCCAAGTGCCCCTGCAACGCCTCCACCAGCGCGCCCTCGTCCACCAGCTCCGCCCGCGCGGTGTTAATCAGGAACGCACCCCGCTTCATCGCCAGCAGCCGCTCGCGCCCGAACAGCCCGCGCGTCTCAGGCGTCAGCGGCATGTGCAGCGTGAGGATGTCGCATTCGGGCAGCAGCGCGTCCAGCTCCAGATAGGTGACCCCCAGCGACTCCTCCTGCTCTGGGGGTAGCAGCTGGATGTCGTAGTAGAAGGTGGTCACGCCGAAGGGCAGCATGCGCGCCGCCACTTCGCGCCCAATGCGCCCCATACCCACGATGCCCAGCGTCTTGCCCTGAATGTCGCGCGCGTGCGCAATCCAGTACGGCAGCGACCACTGCCCCTGCGCCAGCTGGTTATGCGCGGGGACTAACCCCTTGATAAGCGCGAGCGCGACCATCACCACATGCTCGGCGACGCTCACGGTGTTCGCGCCCGTGACGGCGGCGACGGTGACGCCCAACGCGCGCGCGGCGTCCAAGTCCACATGGTCAACGCCGACGCCCGCGACCTGAATGAAGCGCAGGCGCGGCGCAGCCTGCAACATCGCGCGGGTGAGCGGGGTGAACGCGGTGGAAATCAGCACTTCCGCGTCGGGCAGGTGCGGCTCCAGCTCGGCGGCGTTCGTCGCCAGCTCCACCGTGTGCCCCGAAAAGAGCGCACGCACCATCGAGACCTGCGCCTGTACCTGTTCCGAAGGGGGTAAGATTGCGACAACCTTCATCGGTATTCCTCCAGCATAGGTGTTCGGCGCGCGCTACGGGTTTCCTACCGCCTGCAGGATGCGCATCGTGCGTTGCAGGGCTTGCTCCAGCGGCGTATTGCTTGGCTCGACCGTGATTTTGAGCCGCTCGTCGTCCCAGTCGGGCGCGCCCTTGCCCTGCCACACGCCGTACAGGCGCACTATCACCCCGTCGGCAAGGCGCAGGTCTAACCGCCCGTAGACCACCGCCAGATGATACAGCAGCCAGCTGACCGCCTCCCAGTCAGCTTTATACGCTTCGTCTATCTCCAACGGGTAGCGCACCAGCTGCGGAATCAAGTTGGGACGACCCCCACAGCGCAGGATGAACTTATTGTCAGAACTTAATACGACCACTTTACGCCCGCCTTTGGCAGCGAAATGTGCGTATGTGTCAGCGATTTGCTTATCTGTATCCTTCTCGTTTATCGGGGCAGTCTCTACAACTTCGCATGTGCCTGACCGCAGAATCTTGTTCCATTCCGCCAATCCCAGTAAGCAGAGGCGGTCGTAGAGGCAGCTCTGGTTGGTAAATATGCGCTTGATTGCCACATTTGGAAACGCTTTGTTGAATGCCTCCAGGAACTCGTAGAGTATCTTGCCTTTCTCCTTATCCAGCTCCTCGCGCACGGCTTGCGCGAGCAGCATGTTCGGCTCGGGGCGACCGCGTTGGGCGGGCTTGAGGTACAGCGAGTAGAGGCGGTTGCGCAGCGCGTTGTTGTCGAACGCGAAGTAGTAGATGTCGCCCCCGCGCGCGGGGTTCGACGCGCGCGCCTGCTCCAGAACCCGCTCCAGCTCGCCCAGATTCTCAGGGGATACAATCCCCGCTACGCGGAACGCCTCGCACAGGCGGTTATGGTCGGGCACCTCCGCCATCATCTTTACCGCCGTGTCGTTAGGCAGAGCAGCCTGCACCTGCTCTTTAACCTGCTTGTATCGTGCGTGGTATGTCGTAGAGTCAATAATCCCCTCGATGTGCGCCGTCGCTTGGGCAAGGTCTACCGTGAACAGCGTCGCGTGCTGCAGCAGGGGCGCATCGACCTGCACGCGGTCGCCCAGCAGGTTTAGCAGCGCCATCATGTAGCGTTGCGGCACGAGAATCATCGCTTTAGCATCTCCACCAAATCGTGCAGTTTCTGCTGATGACGAGGAATGAGCGGGTGAGGCGCGTTCTCATATCGTCGATCGAAGAGGTGGTTGTAGTAAAGACGCTCCAGACGGATATCCGTACCCCATCCGATTGCCAATCCGAAGGCAGACATGCATTTCCTGCCTGCCGTAATGTCCAGCACCACACGGGAGCATGTGCGCTGGGCATCCTCCAACACCTGACTGAGGATATTGAAGAACTGTACAAGGTCGTCCTCGTCGATCGGGCGCGTTTCGATGACGGGGTTCGGGACGCCGAATTCGGGCAGGATAGCGCGCAGGTAGCGCGTGACCTCCTCGAGGCTGCGCTTCACCTGCGGCTGCTCCAGCGCCCCCAGCAGCTAGATGTGCGTGGGCACGACGCCCCGCTCGCACGCCTGCCACAGCGTGTTCACAACCGCCATCGGACTCCAACCGACGACGGTGACCCATGCGCGTTTCGTCTCGGTCTGCATACCACTACCCTGCCACAATCGCGCGGGTCAGTTCGGCAGCCTCCGCTTCGGCTTCCTCGGTCTCGCGGTAGAGTTGCTCCAGCGTGAGGCTCCGCGCCCGCGCCAGCCGATTGTCCCGCCGCATGAACTGGTTCATCGCGTAGCCCAGAAACTCCTCCTTGTCCAGTCCGAAGGGCATGTTCGGCTCGTACGGCTCGAACACCTCCTGCACCACGCCCAGCGCGTAGGGCAGCAGGTCGTTCATGCGCTCCTGAATCGCGTTCCAGACGGGGTCGCCATGCTCGGCAATCAGGCGCGAAAGCAGGTACACCCCAAAGGCGATGTGGCGCGACTCGTCCTGCATCATCTTGCCGATGCCCTGCACCAAGCCAGGCATCTTCTGCTGGCGTTTGTATGCCTGAAAGAAGCCGTAGTAGCCCGTCTCCGCCAGCACGCCCTCCACAATCATGTTGTAGGTCACGGACGCCTCCGCTTGGGCGATTGGCGACGGGTCATAGGTCAGGCGGTGCATCGCCTGCGGCAACGCCTCGTAGAAGATAGCGCGGTACGACGGCGAATGGTAGCGCGAGAGGTCTTCCCCGCGCACGCCCGCCACCTCCGTCAGGAAGCGGTTCATAAACTCCACATGCTTGGCTTCCTCGAACAGAAACGAGGTCAGGAACATCTCCTCTTCGAGGCGTCCCTCGCGGGCGATGACCTGAATCAGGGGCAGCAAATCCAGCGTCACGCTCTCCTCGCCTGCTTGGAACAGCGCGATGAGGCGCAGGGTGGCGTCTTTCTGCTCGTCGGTGAAGGTTTGCCAGTCGGCGCGGTCTTGCGTGAGGTCAATCGCGGCGGGGTCCCAGACGCCTAACTTTTTGGCTTTCTGGAACATCTTCAGCGCGGGGTGTTCGCGGTTGAGACCCCGCGGGCTGGTCGTGAGGAACTCCGTATGCGTCATCATCGTTCGACCACCTCGTCAGTTAAAGCATACCCGTTGCGCTACCGTATCAGGTTCGGGTCGGTCGCGCGCTGTTCGCGGACGCGGGTCTTGGGCGTGGAGTGCGCCTTGAGTTCAGTCAGTAGCGCGTCGTAGGCGGCGCGGTCAACGGGGATCGAGACGGGCGCGCCGCGCTTGCTGGAGAGAATCAGCGCGTTGATGACCTCGATGGCGTCCAGCCCCTCTGCGCCTGGGACGATTAGCGGCTCGTCGTAGAGAATCGCGCGGGCGAAGTTCTGGATCAGCGCGGGTTGCCCTTGCAGCGCGCCGTCGGGCGTGGGTGGAATCGGCGGCTCGATGCGCTCGGCGGGAATGCCGTCCCACATCCCCTCTGCTTCGTAGGTGAACTGGCGGATGGAGTGCTTGAGCCGCCACACCTGCAACTCGCCGTCGTGCAGGCGCAGTTTGCCTGTGTCGCCGCAGATTTCGATCAGGTTCTCGCCCGGCTCCTCGTTGGTGGTCGCGTACAGGTAGCCGTGTGCGCTGTTGGGGTACTCCACCAGCGCGAACGCCTCGTCTTCGGTCTCGATCGCGTGCAGGGCGGCGCGGGTGTGCCCGAAGACTCTGCTGGGCAGCCCGCCCAGCCAAGTCCACAGGTCGATAAAGTGCGGCGCTTGGTTAATCAGCACGCCGCCGCCCTCGCCCGCCCAAGTCGCCCGCCAGCCGCCCGAATCGTAATACGCCTGCGTGCGATACCACGCGGTGATGAGCAGCGTGCGGCGCACCTCACCGATGACGCCCTGCTCGATCAGGCGGCGCGCTGCCTGCACTTCGGGGCGAAAACGGTGCTGGTAGCCAATTGCGAACTTCGCGCCTGCCCGCTGCGCGGCGGCAATCATCTGGTCGCCTTCCGAGACCGCCACGCACAGCGGCTTCTCCACCAGCACATGCAGCCCGTGTTCGAACGCGCTTATCGCCACAGGCGCGTGCCCATAGTGCGGCGTGGCAATCAGCACAGCGTCCAGCAGCCCACTGCGGAACATCGCCTCGTGGTCGGTAAAGTACGGCACGCCGAACTGCTCGCCCGCGGATTGGGCGCGGTCAGGGTGCGTGTCGCACACAGCAGTCAGGGTCGCTTCGGGCACAACCTCCGTCAGGAAGCGGCAGTGCCCCAGCCCCATGCCGCCGAGTCCAACCACGCCGAACCGAACCGTGTGCATAGCGCGAGGATTCGCGCCCAAGCGCGTAAATCCTGCAGGGAACACCGACGCCAAGCCCAAACGCGCCAATATTTAGCCACGCTATACATTTGGGGTATTCTTAAGCGCAGGTGAGACTGTGAGAGAAGCCATCAAGCTGCCGATTGCGCTGACCGAAGAGCTGCTCAACCATGCCGAGTTGGTCGCGGGGGTGTTCCTGCAGGCGATGTATACCTCCATCGGCGAGAAGTTGCTGGAGGAGCTGGCAGAGTCGGATTTGACCTACTCGCAGATGCAGGCGTTGCGCTACCTGAACACGCACAAGCGCGTCACGGTGGGCGACTTGGCGGAGGGGCTGAACATCTCGTACCCGTCGGCGACCAACATGGTGCATCGCTTGGAGAAGAAGTCGCTGATTCGGCGCGTGGCGAACCCGCGCGACAGGCGTCAGGTCGGGCTGGCGCTGACCGACGCGGGGCGCGAGATGATTCAGCGGCTGGATCAGGAGCGTCGCCAGCGGTTCGCCAGCGTGCTGGCGCAGATGGAGCCGTCCGAGCGGGGCGCGTTTATTCAGGGCTTGAGCGCGTTCATTCGCGCGGGCGTCGAAGCGGGCATCCTCAAGCCGATGGAGGTGTGCCTGCAGTGCGGCGCAAGCGCCGACCCTAACTGCCCGCTGGTGGAGATGCACGCGGTGGAGGAGTGTCGCTAACCACCCCCATTCGCACGGGAGAACTCCGTATGTCAAGCGGCTGGCTCCAACGATGGCGCGACGCATACTACACAGAAAACCCCATCGTCTGGCTGCTGGCGAAGACCGAGAGCGAACTATGCCTGCGCCAAATCAGCGCGCCCGAAACCGCCGAAACAGGCAGCGCGCCCAGCCGACTCCAACTCCTGAAGTCTGACCCTGTTTACTCGACACGCTATTTCCTCTGGGCGGACGAGAAAGAGTTTGAGCGCACGCTGCTTGCGCCGTGGCATCTTCCCTCGAATCGTTGGATGCCCGTGTCCGACCAAATCTACCTTGCATTTGCCTCGTTGGTTACGATGACCGCGCTTGTGATTCATTACGCGCTGGCGAAGTCGCCCGTGTGGGTGGGCGCGATCGGGGTGGGGGCTGTTGTGCTGGCGTTTTTCTTGCCAATGGCGCGCCCGATGCTCGCGCTCCATAGCCTCGCGCAAACCCTCACAGCAGACACACCCCTACATATCGGCGTTTCCCGGCTCACGCCTGCGCATCTGGTGTACGGCGCGCTGTTGTACGGGGTGGGTCGCATCGCGCGTGCGTCGGCGGTCTACGGTATCCTGCCTGCGCTTCTCGTGGCGACGATCGCGCAGGGTACGGTCTTTCGGGGGCTCCCAACGGCGATTCTCCTTTGGGGCTACAGTGTGTGCGTCGGCGCGCTGTGGATTCTCTGCACGCTGGCGACTGTGTATGGGCAGGCGACTCGCCTGTACGGCGCGTCACGCGACTGGGTGCGCTGGCAGAACATCCTTGCGCTGGCGGCAGGGCTGCTAAGTGCGAGCCTGCTGGCGGTGAGCGTGCCCGCGCCTCTGCCCGCGCCTGCGCTGACGGCGTGGGTGCATACGACGCTCTGGTGGTGGGGCTTTCTGCCGCCGCTGGGGATTGTATCGGGGCTGGCGGTGGGCTTCCATCCGCTCTGGACGCTCTCGCACATCGTAGGGACGCTGCTCTACATTGGGCTGGGCGCGACTGCTTGCACGCGCCTGCTGCGCGGGGTGTGGCGTAGCCAAGAGCAGCCGCTAAACGCGGAGACGGAAGGATGGGAGTAGCCGACGCGCGGGCGGTGTTTCGGCTGGAGTTTCGGCGGTATCTGCGCTGGCGACCGCTGCGCCGATGGCTGTTCGGCTGGGCACTGCTCGGAGTGCTGTCGGCTGTGGGCATATGGACGCTTGCCGTGCAGGGCGACGCGCTGCGGTCGCTGGGCGCGTGGGGGCGCATGCTGCTCGGTGTGCTGTATGTGTTGCCGACTTGGGTGGGGTTCAGCAGCACGATTCTGCTCACCCAGCGCATCGCTTGGGACGCGACACGGCGGGGCGTGTTGCACGATTTGTACCTGACCACGCTGTCGCCGTTCGCGATTGCGCTGGGCAAAGTCGCCGCGTGCTGGGCGTTGACGGGGATTCTGATGGCGGCAGCCGCGCCTGCGAGTGCGCTCGCTGCGCTGCTGATGGGCGTTCCGCTGGGTAGGTGGCTAAGCGCGCTGCTGATGGGCTGGGGCATGCATTTTTGGGTCTGCGCGGCGGTCTATCGCTTCCAGTGGCGCACCATGCCGCCGTTGGAGTCGGTGCGCCTGTATCCGCTGCGGTTGAATGGCGCGAGCGCCGTCGTGGTGAGCTTGGGGCTTGTGGCGTTCAGCCTGTATCTGCAGGTGTTCGCGGTCAACCCAATACCCGCGACGCTGCCGATAGTTCACCTGTTGCCGTGGAACGCGATGTTGCACGCCGACGGTTTCTACCCGACGCCCGTCGGTCCAGTTGCTGTGTGGGCGTTTCTGTCGCTCTTTTCGCTGCTGGGCGGGCTGGTGTTTATTGTGGCAGGGGCGCAGTGGCTGGGTGGGTGGTCGTTGTGGGGCTATTGGTTTCAACGCACAGTCGGCGGCGCGCTGCTCATCGCGACAGCAGCGCTCAGCTTCGCAACGATTGCGCCCCAGAGTGTGTTCGACTCGCGCAGCGGAGAGCGGCTCTTTTTCTGGGGGCTGTTCGTGTGCCTGCTCATCGGCGTCCTATTGACCCGCTATGTGCTGGGCTACTATGGCATTCCGCGCGGGCAAGACGCCTCTGCGCCGACGGGCGGGATGGTTCGCGAGTGGGTGCTGTTCGGGACGCTGGCGATTCTGACGGCGTGGGTCATTCAAGCGAGTTCGGGTGTCGCGCTCATCGGAGCGCGGCTAACGGCGCTTGGCGTCTACTTGGGCGGATGGCTGTATCTGGTGCAGCAGATCTCGGCGGGGCGTGCAACGACGCGCCTTGAGACACAGCACAGCGCAGGCAGCGCTTCAACACGGCAGCGCGTAGTCGCAGAAGTCGGACACTTGCGGGACAACCTTGGTTGCCTCACGCTTTCCGTGTGGCCAGCGATAATGATTTTCTCCGAACCGTTGCTCCGAAGCCTCTTTTATTACCCCCTACTCATCACGCCGCTTGGCGGGTTTCTATCGCTTGACTTTCCCGTTTGGGCGTACTGGGTGTATGGGCTATATACTGCTTTGTTTAGCGTTGCGCTGGTCGCCCGTCGGAAGCAAGCGCCAACGCAGGCGGCGGGGTAGACTATGGATATGCAGCTAAGCCAACGAGCGCAAGACCTTCTGGCGGGCGCGGCGGGGCGCATCGAGAAGCATCGCAAGGCGGATGCGACCATCCGTCTGCTCGACTCGCGCGGCAGACCTGTGCGCAACCGAGTTGTGCGGGTGGAGTTCGTGCGGCACGCCTTCCTGTTTGGCGCGAACATCTTCCCGCTGTTCGATTTCGAGGGCGCGCAGCACGAGACCTACGGGCGACGGTTCCGCGACGCGCTGAACTACGCGACGCTGGGCTTCTACTGGGGCGCGTATGAGCCAGAGCAAGGGCGCACCACAGGGCGCGAGCGGCAGATACGCATCGCCCAGTGGTGCCGACAATACGGAATCGCGACCAAAGGGCACCCGCTGGTGTGGCACGAGGTCTACCCCCGCTGGGCGCCGAACGACCCCGACGCCGTGAAACCTCTGCTGAAGGCGCGCGTGCAAAGCATCATCCGCGAGTTTCAGGGGCTGATTGACCGCTGGGATGTCATTAACGAGGCGACCGTCTCGCAAAACTTCGACAATGGCGTCGGCAAGTGGGTCGCCCGCGACGGGGCAGCCGCCGTCGTGCTGGAGACCCTGCAGTGGGCAAAAGAGGCGAATCCGAAGGCGTTCCTGCTGTATAACGACTACAACCTCAGCCCCGCGTTCGAGCAGCTGGTGGAGACGCTGGTCAAGCGCGACGCGCCGCTGGACGCTGTCGGCATCCAGTCGCACATGCATCGCGGCGAGTGGACGCTGGAGCGCGCGTGGGAAGTGTGCGAGACCTACGCGCGGTTCGGCAAACCGCTACACTTCACCGAAATCACCGTGCTGTCGGGGCAACACGGCTGGGAGTTGCCGCGCCCGTGGGCGTCCACGCCCGACGGCGAGCAGCGCCAAGCCGACTATGTGGAGCGGTTCTACACGCTGCTGTTCTCGCACCCTGCGGTGGAGGCAATTACTTGGTGGGATTTGTGCGACCGTTTCGCGTGGCAGGGCGCGCCTGCGGGTTGGCTGCGCGAGGATCTTAGCCCCAAGCCCGCCTACGAGCGCGTCCGACGCCTGATTCGCGAGCAGTGGTGGACGCCGACCCAGACGCTGACCACCAACGCGCGGGGCACGGCGCGCCTGCGCGGGTACTTGGGAACCTACCGCCTCACCGTCGGCGCGACGACGCAGGCGTTCGAACTCACGCGCGGCAGAAACGAGTGGGTCGTGCGGGTGTGAGCCTCGTCATCTGGTCTCGTGAGCGCTGCGGGTTTGACGATGGACAACCGTTCGCTGGGGCATGTGCCGACCCCGCCTGAGATTGTGCAGGCGATGGTCGCGCTAACAGCCCCGTTGCCTGCGTCGCGCTGTCGGGTGCTGGAGCCTGCCTGCGGCGACGCGCCGTTCCTGCACGCCTTCCGCGCAGCATACGGCGCAGGGCACGCGCTGGTCGGCGTGGAGCTGCGCCCGCCTGCAACTTGCCCGCCCGACGCCCGCATCCACGCAGCGGACTTCCTGCTGTGGCGCACCGACGAACGCTTCGAGGTGGTGCTGGGCAACCCGCCCTACGGCATCGTCGGCGACGCCGCGCACTACCCCATTCACGCCCTACGCGAGCGCAAGGCGGACTACAAGCGCGCCTGCCACACTTGGCGCGGGAAGTATAACCTGTACGGCGCGTTTCTGGAGCGCGCTGTGCGCCTGCTTGCGCCATCGGGCAGGCTGGTGTTCATCACGCCCGCCACTTGGCTGGTGCTGGACGACTTTCGCCTGCTGCGCGGGTTTCTGGCGGCGCGCGGGCGGCTGGAGGTGTTTGCCGTCGGGCGCGTGTTCCCCAGAGTGAATGTGTCGGCGGTCATCCTGCGCTTCACAGCAGGCGCGCAGGGGCTGGCGCTGTACGACTGGCGAGGCTGTGTCGGCGCGCCGCGCCTGTGCCGTGACCAGCCGCGCTACGACGGCGACCTCATCCGATTCGAGACCGCCGAGACGCAGGCGTGGGAGCGGTCGGGCGCGCCGCTGGGCGAGGCGTTCCACATCCGATTCGCCGCGCGCAGCACCGAGTTTCGCGCCAGCGGGCTGACGCGCCCCGCGCCCGATGCAGGCGATGTGCCTGTCCTGACGGGGCGCAACCTCGCCGCGGGCGCCATCGACTACGCCGCCTGCTACTCGGGGCTGTGGATGCGCCGCGAGGATGCGCCGACCCTGCGCGCCTTCTACGCCGAGCCGCACCTGGTGGTCGGGCACACCAAAGGCGCACGCCTCGTATGCGCGGTGGACTGGCAATGCTACCCGTGGCGCGAGGAGTACCACCTGCTGCCGAAGGCGGGCTGCCCAGTGGACTGGGCGCGGCTGGAAGCGTACCTGAACAGTGAGGCGGTGCAGCGACACTTGCAGGCGATGTACCGCGACCTGACCCCCCACTTGACGCGCACGATGCTGGCGCGTGTGCCCCTCCCGCGCGGGTAGGCGCGCTACGCGCAGGCGAACGCGAGCCTGCGCACGGCGTCCAGCACCTCGTCCACCTGAATCGCCGCCATGCACGACCGCCCCATCTCGCAGGCGTTCGACTTGTCGATGATGATGTGTTTCTCGCCGATGGGACCGTAGCGTCGCGCGGAGGTCGCGCCGTACAGCCCGACGACAGGCGTCCCGACGGCGGCAGCCAGATGCGCGGGCCCCGTGTCGCCGCTAATGAGCGCGTCCAGCCCGCTGATGGCGACAATCAGCTCGTCCAGCGTGAGTTTGCCTGTGAGGGTGAGCGGCTCGGTGCGCATCGCGCTCAGGATGGCTTCGGCGAGCGGCATATCGCCCGCGCCGCCCAGCAGCAGCACGCGCGCGCCGTCGTGTTGCAGCGCGTCGGCGACCTGCGCATACCGTTCGGGCAGCCACTGCCGATGGGGCGCGCTCGCGCCGGGGTTGACGCCCACCAACGGTCGCTCACCGCGCCAGCCCGCCTGCGCCAACTTCTGCGGCAGGCTCTGGTACGCCTTCGGATCAGGGAACAGCTCCAGCCGCCAGTCGCTTGTGTCGCAGCCCAGCAGCTCGACCACCTTGCGGAAGTGGTCGTTCATATCGTGCGCGTTGGGGTCCCACTCGATGCTGGCGGTCAGCAGCCTGCCAAACAGCCGCTTGCGCACGCCGTAGCGCTGTGGGATACGCGCCAGAAAGGTGTGCAGAGTCTTTTCGTCGCTGCGGTCTAAAATCACGGCGCGGTCGAACCTGCCGCGATAGAGGTTCCAGATACTGCGCAGCTTGCCCCGTAGCCCGCGCGGGCGGATGCGCACCCACACCTCGTCCACATAGGGGCAATAGCGCAAAAGGGAATGCCCGCGCTCGCCCGCCTCGATGGTGAGATGCGCTTCAGGGAAGCGACGGCGCAACGCGCGCAGCGCGGGTATTGTGTACACGATGTCGCCGATCCCTGTGCGTGCAAACACGAAAATCCGTTCGCGTGTCCCTCTCACGATTGCCCTCGTGCATCAGTAGTGTACCTAATACCGATGCACGAGGGTGTGCCGCGATTATCGCAACGGTATCCCCGCAACGGTGCCGCCGTTCGTCTCGGCGCGGAACGAAGTGAGCAGGCAATAGCTGTTCTGCTGCGTGCCTGTGATGAGCAGGTTCGGGTGGTAGCGCGAGCCGACATGCAGCGTACTCTCGCCGTACTCCAGCCGATTGAGCGGGTTCTCCAGCGTTACGATGCGCAGCAGCGCCTGCGGGCTGCTCTCCTCACGCGCGAGTTGCCCCA
>ENA-ORXB01002711-ORXB01002711.1-sediment-metagenome-genome-assembly--contig:-NODE-2711-length-14228-cov-6.129602_pt1 | contig 14228 bp, 17 predicted proteins | sample MGYA00237863_ERZ511475 | MGnify/ENA primary metagenome ERZ511475 (study PRJEB26305, sample SAMN06343858) | sediment metagenome | isolation source: hot spring sediment | place: Canada: British Columbia... | reverse complement strand
CCCACACATCCTTGCCCGGGAAGAACACCGCCCGGCCCTCGGGCAAACCCTCGACCTGCAACTCGACAACCAGTTGCTGGCCGTTCGCCTGCGTCCGAATCGTTACGGGCAAGGGCAGCGTGTTCCTGAAGTGGTAGTCCCACCTGTTCCACCAGACCGCCGCGTTGTCGCCTCCCGGCGCGTAGGGGACGCTGCCCGGGTGCCGGTGTCTCTCCACCACCTGTAAGCCCGCGTCGACCACAGCGCGGTGGAAGGCCGTGGCCGCCTGGCAGACATCACCGCCGACGTCCCTGTAGTACCTGTCAGAAGCAAAAACAAAAACGCCGGGATTCCCCGGCGCCTAACCTTAATGCCCCAGTCTTCCTTTGATGTCCTGAAAAACATTGCCGATGCTCGTGCCCAGCGCCTGGGTCGCCGCCCAGACCGCCAGGATGATGAGCACCCCCAGGGCGGCCCACTCGACCAAGGTGGGCCCGCGCTCCTCGCGGAGTATCCTTACGAGCTTGCTCAACTTAGGAACCCCCTTTCCTGGAAGGAATTCTATTTCCCGCCCCGAAACCTGTTTAGCAACAGGACGAGGACGACGACAACGCACAAACCCGAGCCAACAATAAGAAGCCACGACCCCTTCTCCCGGTATGCCACCCAGAGGGACATGCCTAAAAGAAACAGGAGGGGGCCGGCGTGCTGCAACAACTCAAGAATCTCCGCCACATTCCTACGGGCATTGCGATCGTTCATGTTGCAGTCTTCGCCGGAGTGTTGCCCGAAATCACGCCTCCCGTCTTTGCTTTCTTCTTTGTAGTTGTTCCGCTCGCAGGGATAACTCTTATTGAAGAAGTTCGTGTCCACTACGGGCGGAAAAAGCCTGACATCGCTTCTGAAGCGGAGTATCCGCACGAGCTTGCTCAACCTGGGAACCCCCGTTTCTGAAGGAATTCTATTACTCGCCCCGAAACCTGTTTCTTAGAAGCGGGGCGAGTAGAACGGCAACGTATAAACTCGCGCCGGCAATAAGAACCCACAGCCCTCCCTCCAGGTACGCAGCCCAGAGGGGTATGCCAACAAAGAGCAGGATAAGCAAACCATGCTCCAACAACACAAGAATATCCGACATGTTCCTACGGGCTCTGTGATTGCTTCTGCCGCATTCGGCGCCTGGGTGTTGTATAAATTCATCCCCCCTGGTTTCGCTCTTATCGCGGCCATCTTCCCCGCAGGAATAACGCTTTTCGAAAGTGTCCGGGCCCACTACCGGAAAAAAGCGGACGTTGTCGCCGAGACCGATATTTCCGTCTTGTGGCAGGCCGTTAATCTCGGCGGACTCGCGATAGTGGCCATCACATATGTCTCGGCATATCTGACCCACCGAACCTTTTTTACTTCCGGTATTGTTTGTGTTGCCGTAATGGGAACTGTTCTCTGGCAAAGTCGCCGTTGGCTTGGTGAAAGCTATTCCGCTGTACCCCGCGTCTTCCCGAACCACAAGCTGGTTGCCGGAGGACCATACCGACTTGTGCGACACCCTATGTACACCTACCTCATCGCCCTTCTACCGGCCTTGGGGCTCGTTTTCGGTGCCTTCCGGTCGCCTGCGACAGCAGCCGGCGCGCTCGTCGGAACGATTCTCTTCGGGACGCCCTTGATAAAACGCGCGCTCCTCGAAGAAGAACTGCTTGGTGCCTTGCCTCAAACACCAGAAACGCCCAGGTTCATACCCACCCCAAGGAGCCTGTGGCGGTATTTGAGAGAACCGTTCCTTCCCTAACGCAGCACCTGCCCGAACTGCTGGAGGGCGGGGTAGGCAAGCAGCACCATCAGTGGAAAGACGATGAACACCACCATCGGGAAGACCAGCTTCACCGTCTGCTCCCGGACCCTCTTCTCCGCCTCGTGCCGGCGCATGAGCCTCGTCTGCGCCGCGTAGGCCTTCACCGCCTCCGCCACGGGGGAGCCGTAGAACATCGCCTGGGTTATGGTCCTGACAAGCTGGGTGAGCTCGTCCACCCCGCACCGGTCGGCCATATCCCTCAACGCCTGGGGCGGTCTCTTTCCCGTTTCCATGGCGTGCAGGGCGGTCTCGACCTCCTTCCCCACCTCCCCGCCCAGGTGCCGGGCGACCTGGGCGAGAGCCGCGCGCACGTCCCCGCCGCCGGCTTCCAGCACCGTGGCCAGGAGCACCGCAAACTCAGGCGTGTCGCGCCTGATCTTCTCCTGGCGCTCCCGGACCTTCCTGTTCAGCCATATGTCCGGGAAGACGTACCCCAGGAAGGCCAGGAGGAGAAGGGGCACGGGGCTTTTTCCGGCCAAGGTAAAAGCGAAGGCCAGCGCCGGGAAGACAATGGCGCAGGCGAGCTTCAGGGCCAAAAGATCCTCGGGATGCATGCCCCTTATCCCGGCCCAGGCGAACTTCCTGGAGGTCTCCTCGCGCACGCTTTCGGGGTAGACCACGGTCACCAGGGGCCCCAGGGTGCGGGCGGCCCCGGCAAGGAGGGTTGTTTTCTCTACCTTCGCGGCCCCCGGCGGCCTGCGGGACAGAAATAAGAGCCCCGCTGATACAGAAGCCAGCAACCCGGCCAACAGTATCTGCTTGATGCCAACCACCTCCCGGGAAGGAAAACATCCGGCGCGAACCTAACAGAATACAGGGTGCTGTCCCATCGAAAGGAGAAGAGAAATGGATTCTAAGACAGCCGATGTAGCTCTCCAGGTCATCGACAAGTACACATTTGCGGAACTTAAGGACGGAATCCCGCAGAAACTTACGCCGCAGGATGCTGCAGAAGCGGCAGCACAGATCTATGCTATTATCTTCCGAACCGTAGCCGAAGCTCACAAACGAGAAATCTAATCTCGCTCCTCCGCTTTTGTGAGCCGGGCGATGGTTTCCGCAAGCTGGCAAAGGGACTGGATCTCGGGTGCAAAGTTTTGCTCGGCGGAAGTTCCCAGACCGCGAATTTTCGCAACAAGTGCATCCGCCTGCGCCTGAAATACTTTTGAAAGGGCAGCCACCATTTCGTCGAGCAACGTGTCACCTCCTGCACAAGTTTGTGGGCAGCACCCTTCTACTTAGTCCTGGACGGCCACCATTCTCCTAATGACAAACCACCCCGCAACGATCATCCCCACGCAGAAGAAGAACACAGCAAGCCCCTTCGGGGTGTTGAAGAGCGGGGCCGTGTACTCGGGGGACATCCACCGGAAGAGGGCGATGAACCCCAGGGGTAGGGCGGCCAAAACGTTCGCGGAGAGCTTCCCCTCGGCCAGGGCCGCGTCCACCTGGGCGCGGAACGCCTTCCTCTCCCGGATGGCGTCCGCCAGGGAGTCGTAGACAGCCGCCAGATCCCCTCCGGTCTGGCGGCAGAGGGCCGTGGCCGCGGCCGCCAGCTTGAGGTCCCTGGATTTGACGAGCTCCGCCGTCTCTTCGAGGGCAATATTCAGAGACCTGGTGCGGGCGACGAGGACAACTCTCTCCAGGACCTCCTTCGCAGGGGAAGGGGCGTTTAAAGCGGCCTGCTCCCACGCCTGGTCGATGTTGGCGCCCGCCCGCAGGGCGGCGGCCATGTGGCCGAGAGACTGCTCAAACTGCGTCTCGAAGAGCTTCCTCCGGCCCCCTATCCGCCAGTTGACCCACGCGCGGGGGACGAAGAAGCCGGCGGTCAAGCCGAGCAAGGCCAGGCCCGCCTTTCCGGTGACTGCGTAGGCCCCGACGAAGCCCAGGAGGGCGCCGGCCAATCCGGCGAGAAAAAGCTGCCCAGGGGTTACCGTGACTCCCGCCGCGATCAGGTCCCGGATCTCCTGGGGCGTGTCGGCTTTCTTTTGCGTCCGGTAGGCCGTCCAGTGCGTCTCCGCCTTTCGCCGGCGCACCCCCAGGAGGAAGAGCAGCACGGCAGTGGACGTGAGGGCGTAGATGAAAGCCATCATGATAACAACCCCTCCAGTTTAGCCTGCCTGGCGAACGGGTGTCCGGTTCGCACCCAGCCGTCTTTGTCGTAGACGTATATGGGCCGCAGGGCCACCGCCGGGCCGGTTTCCCTGACCTCGATCCCCGTTGTTTCGCAGACCTCGGCCACCACCCTCCGGCCGTCCCTTTCCCTGTTCAAGTGGACGACCAAGTCCACCGCGCTGGCGATCATGCCCACCGCCGCCTCCCTGGGGAGCGGGTTCTCCATCATCAAGACCATGCTGGGGAGCCGGACGTTGAGCATGTCGTCCGCGCTGTTGGCGTGGCCCGTGGACATGGAGCCCTCGTGGCCGGTGTTCATGGCCTGGAGCATCTCGAAGGCCTCGGGGCCGCGGCACTCGCCCACGATGATCCGGTCGGGGCGCATTCTTAGGGCGTCCTGGACTAATTCTCTCTGGGTGATCCCTCCCTTGCCCTCCACGTTCGGGGGGCGGGCCTCCAGACTCCGCACGATGGGGTGCTGGAGCTGGAGCTCCGCCGGGTCCTCGATGGTGATGATGTTCTCACTGTGGGGGATGAAGGAAGCCAGGACGTTGAGAAACGTCGTCTTGCCCGTGCCCGTGCCGCCCGAGACGAAGATGTTGAGCCTGGCGCGGACGCACGCCGCCAGGAAATCCAGAAGTTCCCTACTCAGGGTGCGGTTCTCCACCAGCTTCTCCGCGGTGATGTCCTGACGGAACCGCCGGACGGTGACCGTGGTCCCGTGGACGGCCACCGTGGGGATGTGCGCCTTGAGCCGCGACCCGTCAGGGAGCCTGGCGTCCACCCGGGGGTTGGCCAGGTCGATCCTCCTCCCCGTGGGGGCGAGCATGCGGTCCAGCACATCCCGAAGGTGCTGCTCGTCCCTGAACTTCACAGGGCGGCCCAGCTCGTCCGTCGCGGGAATCAATTTTTTGTCCTTCTCGATGTAGACCCTGTCCCACCGCACGACGATGATCTCCGTGACGAGGTGCGCCTCCGGCCCGGAAAAGAAGGGCTCGAGCGGCCCGTACCCCAGGAGGTCGTCGACCAGATCATCCACGAGGGAGACGAGGGCGGGCTTTGGAAGCTCCGGCGCCCTCTCTTCCACGACCTCGGAAACGGCCCGCCGCACCCGCTGCCTGAGGGCGGGGGAGTGTCTGTCGGCCAGCTCAAAGGCCGAGAACCTTTCCTGGACGCGTCTCTGGGCCAGGGGGAGGAGCTCCCTGAACAGGGCGTCGCGGTCGGGCCTCCTTAATTCTTCCGGCTTCAGAAACGGGTCGCGGTCGAGTTCCTGAAGGTGCCTCGTCAAATGAGAAGGCTGCTTGCCGAGCACCTGCCACACCTCCTACATTCTTTACCTGGCTAGTGCCTTCCTGAAGATGCCGAAGAAGGACCTTCCCCTCGGGGCTTCCGGCCTGGTCACGAAGAGGGGCGTGAAGTGGTTAATCACTTCCTTGATCTCCCGCGTGAACTCCCCGTCGGGATTGGTCAGGACGTAGGGCCGTCCCCTCTGCACCCCGTGGCTCACGGCGGGGTCGTAGGGGAGGCGCGCTATCACGGGCAGGCCGGTGAGCTCGGAAATCTTGGCCTCCACCGAGGGGGCGTCGAAGAAGCGCGGGTCGCCCACCAGGTTCATCACGCCGTAGAGTTTAGAGGCGCAGTTCAGCTTTGTCATAAGACCATAAAAGGTGACCAGGTCCTTGATGTCCTGCACGTCGGGCTTCAAAACAACGACCGCCGCGTCGGCCTCCTCCACCGCCGCCCAGGTGGCCGGCCCCTTGGCCGTGGGAGGAACGTCGCACACGACTAGCGTACAGTGCTTCCTGAGGACGTTGACGATCTTTCTCACCAGCGACGGGTCGAGCTCGTCGTGCCGCTCCGGGGACGGGGCGGCCGGCACCACCAGGAGGCCCGACGCCCGGTGCAGCACCAGCGCGTCGTCCACCTCCTCCCTGGTCGGGTTGTCCGGCATGTACGCCCAGGTGATAACGCTGCGCGGGGCCAGGGACTCGTCGTCCCCCAGATCCAGCTGCAGCGCGGCGTTGCCGCTCTCGTTCAGGTCCACCAGGGCCACCCTGATTTTCCCCGAATCCCTGGTCAGGGCAGCCGCCGCGCAGGCCATGTTGACGGCCACCGTGGTCTTGCCTGTTCCTCCCTTAGTCCCCGAAGTCACTACCAGGACGGTCTGTCTTACCGTGTGGGCCTGGGACTCTACCCAGACGGTGTTCCCGTAAGGCCCCCGGCCCGGGGCGCGCTCGGGGAGGGACTGCGTTTTCCTCCTGACCTCTTCCCTGGCGGCGTCCACCCACCTCTCCACCTGAAGAGCGATCTCGGCGGGGGACAGCCTCTTGTCCAGCACGTCCCTTATCCCCAGGGCGACGGCCTGCTGGACCAGCCCCGCCCAGGGGCTGTCGCTCAAAAGGAAGGTTACCGTCCCTGGGGAAACGCGCCCGATCTCCTGGGCGACTTCCAGGCCCGAGGCGTCCGTCAGGCCATGGTCGATGAGGGCCGCGTCGGGCGCCCCGTCGCGGGCCTTCCTGACGGCGTCCTGTCCTGTGTGAGATAGGTACGCCACCCGCAACCTGGGGTGGCCCTCGAAGCCGCGGCGCAGGTACTCCCTGTACTCCGTGTCGTCGTCGCAGATGAGGAGTCTTATGACCTCGGGCACGGCTAATCACCCCTCGGTAATCCGTAGACTCCGGTCAGCGTGGCCGGCTTCGCGGTCGAAGCCTTCCCTTCCGCGTTGGTCACCGCAATGACTTTCCCCTTCGCCATCGAGAGGGCCAAGGGGGTAATTGCCTCGTCCCGCACGGCGACGACGACCTGCGCCTCCCTGGCCGCGGGGTCCTTCGGGTCTACCTGCGGTACGTACACTACAGGGGCGGACTGCACGATAACCCGCGAGACGGTCTCGGAGCCACCCTTGCCCAGTGCTGGTACGTCCATCACGCCGACGATGTCCACCCTGTCGCCCGGGACGAGGTTCAATCCCTGGGTGGCTTCGGGAGGGAGCGCGACGGCCCGGAACCCCTCGCCGAGAAGGGCAGCCCGCACCGCCACCGTGCCACCCGGAACTTTGAACTCGGCCAGGTGCGCCCTGCGGAGCACGTCGCCCGGCGCCAGGTCCGCCGCCAGGCGGTAGCCTTTCTTCAAATCCTCTACGGTCAGGGCATCCTCCGGGAGCGCCGCGCGGGGGAGCGTCCTCTCCTCCGCCGTCGCCGGGGAAATGACATCGCCCGGCACCAAATTTTTCCTGGCCACCAGGACCCTCTCGGAAGGCACGGCAGCGCTCACCGCTCCCACCACGAGGACGCCAGCGAGGACGGCGGCTATCAGGGCAAAGAGAAAGTACCAGTTGGAGCTCTTCTTTCCGGTTTTCACCACGGCCTTTTTCCTGAAGAACATTAGCGCGACAGCACTCCTTTCTTACTAACCTGATAGGGTTTCCACGCGGCAGCCAGGGCCCGCGCCGCCCCCAGAGTGTCCCGGAAAGCCCCTAGCATAGGCAGGCCGAAGGACGCCGCAAGGGAACCGCTGCCGACGGCCACCAGCGCCCCTTCGGAAAAGGGGCGGTAGAACTCCCAGGCGCGGGCGGCGTCAGGCAACACGCGTTCGTTCACCACCAGGATGCGGGTCCCGGGCGCGTCCAGTTCCGGGTCGGCCCCCGCATCCACCAGTATCAAGTCCGCAAATTCCCCGGCAGCTGAGATTACTTCTCCGACCGGGGCCGGAGGGAGATTGCCCAACGGGTCGAGCGGGAAGACGTACAGCCGCTTCCCCAGGCGCAGGGCCACAGGCTCCCGGCGCCAGTCGTAAGGCCACACTTCGTCCGGCGAGAGCCCGAGGCGCGCCGCCAGTGAGGGGTTCTCAAAATCCGCATCGATAAGGGCCACGGCTACCCTGCCGGCCAAAACTTTTCCGGTTTCCACCATGAGTGTTGTCACCCCCGCCCCCCTCGTCCACGGTGAGCTGAGGACAAGCACCGGAGAGGTAAGCACCATCGGCACATATGAGCCGGGTTTTTCTACCGTCTCCGCCGGTTTTACCAGTTCGGCCGGCAAAGGAATAGACGCGTCGACCTCCACCGCGTTGCGCGCCTGTTTTGCCCTGTAAAGCATCCTGTCGGCGTCCGCGACCACGTCTCTTCCGGGGGCATATCCGGCCACGCCCGCCGAGAAGGTGCATTTTATCTCGCCGCCGGGGACGGGCACGGCTGCTTCCGCCCAGGCCGCGCGCAGCCGGTCCACGACCGCGGCCGCCTCTTCGGTACGAGCCTGAGAAAGCCCGAGGATGAACTCCTCCCCGCCGTAGCGGGCCGCCACGTCGCTTTCCCGGGTGCGGCTCTTGAGGAATTGGCCGAAGGCCCTGAGAACGGCGTCCCCCGCCTGGTGCCCGTAGATGTCGTTTATCTCCTTGAAGTGGTCCAGGTCGATCAGCGCGACGGAAAAACGCCTTCCCAGCCGAATTTGCTCCTGAAGCCAGGCGTCCCAGAAACCGCGGGTGTATAAACCGGTGAGCGGGTCCGTCTCCGCCCGCTCCCACAGGGAGCGCAGCCTGTCCGCCAGGGCTGCAACCTCATCCACCACCGCGTCCGTAATTCTTCCGACGCACCTGTCGGCGCCGGCCTGGACGAATTCCCTTCCCCCGCCCACGACCACGACGGGGATTGCCCTGGACCTGGGATTGCGCCGCATCTGCCGCACGGTTTCCTTGCCCCAGGACGCGGGGACGAAAACCGCCAGGCAGTCGGGCCTGCTCATAATGGTTTCCGGCGTCGCGCTCTCGTCTTCCACCAGTCCATCCGGGGTAAGCAGCATTGGCACGGCCCTGGAAGGACGCGGGACCAGACGCGCCAGGCCAGCCACGATTTCCTTCACCGAAGGCCTGGGGGTTTTCTCCTCCAGTTCCTGAACCGTTACGCGGGAAGTTTCCCCCTTGCTCCCGGTGACCTTTAAGTCGATGTCGTAGTCGGCGAAGGTCTTGCGGGTCTCTATGAGAGCGCAGAGGGTGTCCGGGGTGACTTCCTCGACGCGGTGGATGTCGTAGATCCCCAGCTTGGCTATCTCCTGGACCAGGGAGTCGCTTGCTCTTGGTCCCAGGATCAGGACCACGCGGCTCGTGGGGCAGGCCTTCCTGAGTTCTTTAAGTTTTTCGACCAGGGCCGCGTCGCGGTCGAACCTCCCGTCCACCAGGGTGGAGGCCATCGCATCCCCCAGGACCATGAAGGCATCCGGCGGGTTTTCTAAAATCTGGGCCGCGGCCACCGCCGCCTCCAGGGTACGGTCGGAGCCAATTATTTCATATTTAGCAGACAGGTGCTGGCACAGCCTTTCCGTGTACTCGCCGAAAACCACATAGAGGCGCAAAGAAAACCACCTCCTGCTGAAAAACGAAAAAGCCGCCCGGAAAGGCGGCGCCTAATGCCCAGCGGCCCGTAACTCCTATACAGCCGTATGGTGCGGTTCTGCCTCACATAATCCGGACTGGCGGAACACCCGGTAGTGATTGCGTAGCCCGCCGGGGCCGCTGCCCGGTTTCCACCAGGCCGCCTGGTCAGCCAGTTGCCCCCGGTCCCGCCAAACCGAGCCCCTAACCCAAGCCTCTGACTTCAGTCAGGAGTGATTGACGGTTATTGGCCTGCGTTCTCGGACCATCGTCATCGTGACTAGCGTGCCGTCAGGACATCCCGCACTTTTGTCCATCGGATACCTGGATAACGGTTGTTGTCGAGCGGCTCGAGTTTCGCTTGTCCGCTGAACATGTTGTACAGGTACTGCATGCCTTGCCAAGGTGGATAGACTGCGCTCCTCTGCGGAAAGATTGCGCGTGTGACCTTGATCAGTGTGTCGAGCCTCCTCAGACCTCCTGCACGAAACAGGCGGAACTTTTCCCCGGTCACTTGACTTGCGACTTCCACCAATCCTCGGGCGCTTACTTGATCACCAGCAATGCGCAAGAATCTGGGAGTAGAAGGGTCGAGAGCTGCGAGTGCGGTGAATTCAGCGGTATTATCCATGGTTGTGAAGTCCAGTAGCTGATCGGGATCCCCCCAGTAGACAACCCGCTTCAATTTGAAGAGGATGATCGGCGCCTGACCGATCAGCAAATCCGTGAACATGCCGTTGAAGATCGAGGTAGCCGAGATCGGTGCCTTATCGAGGCGCTCGTGGAATTCTCGACGCAGATCGAGATTGCGATTCGTTCCAGGACGCAACTTCGTGAAATCGATGGAGAAGTCGGATGGGATGAAGCGTGGCACCCCAGCCTTGACCGCTGCATCGAGCAGCAACGTCTGCGTATCAACGATTACGTCCCGCAGTCCGGACAGGGCAGAGATGACGCAGTTTCCATCAGCGCACGCCCTGGTCAGCTCATGAACGTTGTTGAAGTCCACCTCGGCGATCTCCGCACCCAGCTTCCGCAACTCATCGACCTTGTCAAGCCCACTGCTACGACGGACGAGCGCTCTCACTTTGGCGCCCCGCTCGAGCAGGGCTTTCGCGATGCGCCTGCCGAGATTACCGGTAGCTCCTGCTAAAATGATTATTGCGTTACCCATCGACAAACCTCCTTTTCTCAAGGCGGTCGCCTCCACAGCGGCGGTGTAGTCGTTGCAATGGACGATCACCCAGGCGTGCTCCCCACTTCAAGTAGCTCGGCCACGGCCCGGGCAAACCCCTCCGCGCTTTCGGGGTCCCTGCCCGTGACTACCTCGCCGGAAACAACCGCGTACTTATCCATATATTTCGCGCTCGCGGCTCTTAGCTCCTGCACCGCCGCCGGGTCAGGGAAGACGGTCGCTTCCTTGCCCTCAAGGCAGCCGGCGCGCGCCAGCACCACAAGCGAAAGCTCGTGTCGCTTTTTCAGGCGGGAACGCTCGGCAGCAACGTCCTTCTCTTTCCAGCGTGAGGGGTTCGGCTATTCTCCTGACTACGGCCAGCTTGAGTTCGTCGGTTGGCAAAGCGCAAATGTGGCGGAACCAGGTAGACTTCCACACATCATCCAGATTCTGGAGTTGACGGCCGTCAACCTCCCCGTTGACGGCCTCTTTGGAGTACTGGTTGACGGAGTTGCGAATCTCCGTCAACGCATCTTCAGGGAGGTTGGCGATGTTGAGGTAGTGGTGTGCACTGCTTTTGTCCTTCCACCCCAGCTTTTGCGCTACAGCATCTAGCGTCCCCAAATCGCTATACAACCGCTTCACTAAAAGCGCCCTGTCCAGAAAGTCCCACGGCTGGACGCCTTCGTCGTTCTCCTGCGTGCGTAGGGCGAGTCTAACCGGGTCCTCATCTACCGGGTACTCGACCACCGGGATTTCTCTCAGGTTCAGTTCCCGCACTGCCTGGAGCCGGTGGCAGCCGTTGACCACCAGGTAGCCTTTTCCGTTCGTCTGCACCACCAGCGGGCACGCGGGGTCGTAGCCTTTTTGCTGAATGCTCGCCTTCAGAAGGCCAACCCGCAACCCCAGCACCGGCCGCAGGTTGAGCGGCGTGAGTTTGTCGACCGGGACGATCTTCGTGGGTTGCAACGCGAACACCTCCGGAAAAAGCAAAAGGCCGGGCATATCGCCCGGCGCGAAACCCCCTCCCGGGGCGTCCCGGTCACTCTCAGCCACAGGGTTCCCTCTGGTTTGCCGGAGGACTGAGTTCCTCCACCTGAGCAAGTCTCTCAGGAAGGGGCGCAACCTGCCGGACAGGCGGGGCCTTCTTTTCCTGGTAGAACCAGGGCAAGACCAGGGCCAGCACCGCAATCAGGACGGCCAGAATTGTCTTGCTGGCGAAAACGATCAGGAAGGTCAGCCACACGAAGCAGGCTGCCGCAAGGCAGGGCGCGCAGAAGCGTTCCCCGGCGAGCATGGAAATGACCAGGGCGGGCACACCTGCCAGGATAACCGGGAAAACCGCTGCTTTCCCCCGCCAGCCCACGTTTAGGCCTCCTAAGGAACAGGGGGTCTGGCACAGCGGCTCCCGCTGTGAATTCCCGACACGTACTCCGCAAACCAATCTACCAGCTGTTTGATCCCCTCTCTGGTGTCGATGCGATGAAACTCCAGGTATTCCTCGACGACACTCTCGTCCAGGGCTTCTTTCGCCTCTTCCTCCTGGCTCCCAAACGCGACCAAAAGGCGGTACCGCCGGCAGTTCTTTTCCAGCAACACAAATTCCCGGTGCGGAATGCCGCTTCTGATTGCTTCTTCCGCTGCAGAATCCAGATCTATTTGCAATTCCAAAGGCGGCTGACCTTCGGCCACATCCATCAGGTACCACCAGCGCCCGCCGCGGTGCTCAAAGCTCCCAAAAGCGGGAAGACCTCCGAGGGCGTCTTCGCCAGAAAAAACCCGCGACATTACCGCCGCCTTCACAAGGTCGAAAGGGAAACCAAACACCTTCCGGGACATGCAAGCAGGCCCCCTTCGCTTTCGCGCTTTCCCGGTCAAAAGATCCCCGGCTCCAAAACACCCGCCTCTAACTGTTTCAGCCGCTCCGCAAAAGGCAACTGCTTCTCGTGCGTGGGGCGTTCGCAGGCGACCACCCACACGGGCGGACTGTCGAAGTCCCAGGCCATATATACCGGCGGGCACTTCCTGCGCCGGTCGTCCCTGTCGAAAACGTACCAGTGGGACAGCAGGATGTCCTCCGCGTCGTGCCCCGAGATACCTTTGGGGAGTTCCAGCTCGACCACTTTCCACCGACCGCCCCTCTTCCTGACCGCCACCACACCCACCTCGACGGCCAGGTTTTCGTCCCAGCAAGAGGGCCAGTCGACCACAAAGCATTCCTTCCGGCCGCGCACCCGGTAGGGGGCTACGCGCCACACAAGGACCTCTTCCCCCAGTTTGAGAAGCCGTCTGCCGGGCACCCTTGCCCCTCCTCTCGGTTTGCTACCAGTTCCCGTCAACGCCTGCCGCACCGGCACGCAAGCCAAACTTTCGAAGCTCCAGCAACTCCACCCCGTGCACCTGCCGTACGAGGGTCCTGCCGAGCCTGAACTCGCCCCTGACGTGCAGGTGGCCGCAAATCAGCACCGCAGGCCCCATCCTGGAGACGTACTCCGCCAGGGAAACCGACCCCTCATGCGGGTCGTGCCAGCGGTCCCCCACAGGCGGGTCGCACCACGGCAGGCCCACGGGCGGGCAGTGGGAGACGAAGATGTCGACCGGCGGCATCCCGTCCAGGATCTCCGCGTACTCGCTGTCCCAGAAAAGCCACCTGCCACCAGGCTTGTACCGCAAAGAGCCGCCCAGGCCGCCTATCCGCAAACCTTTGAATTCCACGACCTTGCCGTGCAGGTTCGTCACGGGGGCGCCGCAAAAGGGGTTGGCCAGATCGTCGTGGTTTCCCGGAACCCCGAAGACAGGCACGCCCGGGAACAACTCCGCGATCTTCCTGGCCGCGACCCCCAGATCGCCTGCGAAGATGAGCGCGTCGGGCCGAACCGGAACGGTCAGGTCGGGTACGCCGCCGTGCAGGTCTGAAAAGCAGAGGAAGCGCATCACTGCGTTAACAGACGGAGCATCCGTAGTTTGGAGTACCTGCTGGCCCTGGTGGAGCAGGAGATCATCAACCGGGAGGAGCAAAGCCTCAGGCGTCGTCTGAAAAACGCCCGCTTTCCTTTCGTGAAGGGCCTGGAGGATTACGACTTTCAGCTTGTGCCCTCCCTGAACAAGAACAAGGTGCTGGCCTTGAGCCAGGGAGAGTTCATCGCCAGGAGGGAAACGGTCATTTTCGTGGGCAACTGCGGCACAGGCAAAACCCACCTGGCTATCGCCCTGGGGCTGGGTGCCCTGCGCAAGGGATACAAGGTGCGCTTTTACACCGCCGCGAGCCTGGCCAACGAACTTCTGGAGGCGCAACAGGAATACCGGCTGCAAAAACTCGAGAAACAGTGGCTGGCCTACGACCTGGTTATCCTGGACGAGGTGGGGTACGTGCCCTTCACCAGAACGGGCGCCGAGCTTCTCTACCAGTTTTGCGCCAGCCGGTACGAGAGAGGGAGTATCGTTATCACGACCAACCTGGAATTTTCCCAATGGGCGGAGGTGTTCGGGGATGAAAGAATGACAGCCGCTCTCCTCGATCGGCTCACCCACCGAGCGCACATCTTCGTGATGACCGGAGAGAGCTACCGGTTCCGGGAGAGCTTGAGAAGACAGGAGCTAGAACGTGAAAAAATGACGGAGCCTGCCTGAAAATGACCGGAACGAAGGTGGTCCCCTTTCTGATTATGGGCCTGTTGCCAAACTCCTTAAGCCTGAAGGATTCTGGCGGATCATGTAGAATTCTCCTCCATAAAAGACAAAACA
>ENA-ORXB01002709-ORXB01002709.1-sediment-metagenome-genome-assembly--contig:-NODE-2709-length-14236-cov-3.127763_pt1 | contig 14236 bp, 10 predicted proteins | sample MGYA00237863_ERZ511475 | MGnify/ENA primary metagenome ERZ511475 (study PRJEB26305, sample SAMN06343858) | sediment metagenome | isolation source: hot spring sediment | place: Canada: British Columbia... | reverse complement strand
CCGACGGGACTCGCCTGGCCTACATCTCCACCCGGCCGAACGGGCATTTCAACATCTTCGTCCGGCCGATTCGCGACGGTCGCTGGGCGGGCGAGGAGGTGGCGCTCACCCGCGATAACGCCTACGGGCGCGACCGGCTTTACTTCGGCCGCTGGGACATGCACACGCAGCCGGCCTGGACGCCGGACGGCCGCGAGATTGTCTTCGTCTCCAACCGCGGCGTGCCGCTCGGCTCGGGCGATCTGTGGCGGATGCCGGCCGAGGCCGGCGGCATCGACCGCGCCGTGCGCGTGCTCGAAGAGCAGACCCTTTACCGGACGCGTCCCGATGTCTCGCGCGACGGCAAACGCATCCTCTACAGCTCGACCGGAGGCGCCGCCGACCAGTTCAATCACCTCTATGTCATCCCTCTCGCCGGCGGCTTCCCGTACAAGCTGACCTTCGGCGAGCACGACGACTTTCACCCGCGCTTTTCCCCCGACGGCGAGTGGATCGCCTTCATCAGCAATGAAGGCGGACTGCCCCAGCTTGTGCTGCTCGAGACCTACGGGGGCGCGCGCAGGCGGATCGCCATCCGGCGGCGTGAGTGGCGCAGGCCGATGGGTCGGCTCGAGGTGCGCGTGCTCGATGAGGCCACCGGCAAGCCGACCCCCGCGCGCATCCACGGCCTGGCCTCCGACGGCAAGTTCTATGCGCCGGCTGAGGCCTATTCCCGGCTCGGCAACGCCCGCGTGCACAGTTTTCATACGCAGGGCGAGTTCGCCGTCGAGGTGCCCCCGGGGAAGATGCGCATCGACGCGGTCAAGGGCTTTCAATACCTGCCCGCATCGGCCGAGGTGGAGATTCGCGCCGGCGAAACCGCCGAGGTCGTCCTGCGCCTGGCGCGTCCCCAGCGGCTGGTCTGGCAAGGCTGGCGGAGCGGATCGACGCACGTGCACATGAACTACGGTGGCAACCTGCTCAATACGCCGGCGAACCTCGTCCAGATGGCGCGCGCCGAGGGCCTGGACGTGGTGATGAACCAGGCGGCCAACAAGGACAATCGCGTGCTCGACTATCAGTACTTCGCCGGCGCCGCCGAACATCCGGCGAGCAGGCCCGACGTCCAGCTCCACATGGGCCAGGAGTACCGGCCGCCTTTCTGGGGCCACGTCTTCCTGCTCGGCCTTCGGGACCATTTCATCTCGCCGTTCACCACCGGCTACGAGCGCACCGGAATCGAAAGCCTCTACCCGTCCAATACCGACATCCTTCGCAAGGCGAAGGCCCAGGGCGCAGTCACCGGTTACGTGCACGCCTTCTCGGGCGACGCCGACCCGCTCGAGGGTGGACTTGGCGTCGCCAAGGCCTTTCCCGTCGATGCCGCCCTCGGCGCCGTCGATTGCCTGGAGTGGTCTTCGGCCAACCGCGCGACGCATCTGGTCTGGCGCCATGCGATGAACAATGACCTGCGGATCGTGCCTGTGGGCGGCGAGGATTCGATCTCGGACTTGCACTGGAGCAAGCTGATCGGCTCGGTGCGGACCTACGTCTACCTGGGCGGGGCGCCGTTCACCGTGCGCGCCTGGCTGGAGGCGCTCCGGAGCGGCTACGCCGTCATGAGCACCGGCCCGCTGATCGACTTCAAAATCGACGGCAAGATCCCGGGTGAGGAGATCCGGCTGCCGCCTGCCGGCGGCGCCGTCACCATCGAGGTTCGCGTCGAATCGATCGCGCCGCTCGCCCGCGTCATCCTCTACCGCAACGGCGAGGTCTTCCGCGAAATCCCGCCGGGAGCGCCGTTTCGCGAGCAGGTGCAGGTGAATGCGAGCAGTTGGTTTTCCGTCTATGCCGAGGGTCCGCCGTATCCGCTGCTCGAGGCCGACTATCCGCAAGCGGTCACCAACGCCATACGCGTTTACGTGGGTGAGTCGAAGATCCGCAATCGCGCCTCGGCCGAGTATTTCATCCGCTGGATCGACCGGTTGCGCCAGATGGCCGACGCCTGGCCCTGGTGGCGGTCGGAGGCGGAGAAGGAGCGCGTGTTCGCACAGCTCGCCGAGGCACGGCGCGTCTACGAGCGGCTGGCGGCGGAGGCGGGCCGGTAACCCTCCACCGGCTTCTCAGGCGCGCAGGTACGGCCTGACGCCCTCCCAGTGGTAGTCGATCTCGGCGATCGCCTCCGGCGCGGGGTCGAAATCGCGCCGGCGCGAGCGCCAGGTCTTGAAGACGCCCCGCTTTTTCATGATGTAGAGGCGCGTGCCCTCCACCTGCTGCTCCGCGTTGAGCATCAACAGCAGCTTGCTGAAGATCTCGCGCGCCTCGTCGCGGCGGCCGGCCTGCCAGGCCTCCCAGACGGCCACGTAGAGGTCGGCGTAGGGCGCCCCCGGCATGGTGCCGTCCAGGCCCAGGCGCAGCTCGTAGGTGAGGCCGCGGCCGCCGCGGCCGCTGAAGATGGCCCGGATCGCCGGCCGGTGCTTTGCCAACTCCCGCATCCGGGCAATCACCGGTTCGTGTTCCTCCTTGATGTAGCCGAGGCGGGGCTCCTCGCGGGCAAGCTCAACCAGGAAGGCGACCGTCGGCTCGACCCCTTTCGCCCCGCCGGTGGTCTGGACGAAGACGGGGCGGGTGCTGGCACGGGCGATGGCGCGGTAGTAGTCGCGGAACTCCTCGATCGAGCGCGCCTCGACCGGCGGGATGGCGATCAGGGCGTCGGGGGCGAGCCGTTCCGCCAGGCGCGTGTAGTCGAGCGCTTCCGCCCTGTTCCGGCCTTGCACGCCGAGCACCAGCGCCGGCTTGCGGCCGCGGCAGGCCTTGGCCAACAGCTCCATGCCGGTCAGGCGCTCCTGCTTGGTGAGCCTGTCGTATTCGCTCGCCATCTGGGGCCAGACCATGCCGTGGACGCCGCAGCGATCCAGAAAATCGACCTCGCGCTCGAGATCCTCCCAGTCGACTTGGCCCGAGTCGGTGTACGGCGTGGCCATGATGATGAAGATGCCGCGCAGCGGTTTTGCCTCGGCCGCGCTCCGGCCTGCCTCGCCGGCGACTACTGCGGCGCCGCAGGCGGCAAGAAAGCTTCGACGCCTCATCGTTCGTTGACGCCTCCCGGGTTCGCCAATCGCCGCCGATCTTACCACGACGCGGCGGACGGCTCAGCCCGCCCCCACCGCCCGGGATAGTAGTAGGATGAAATCGCGATCCCGATGAGACGCCTTGTTGGCCTCGCCGCTCTTTTCCTCGCAGCCCTGCCGTCTCTCGCGGCCAACCGGCTGCTGGTGACCGTCATTGACCGCCGCAGCGGGGAGCCGGTCACAGATCTCAAGGCCGGCGAGTTCCGGGTCACCGCCGCCGGCGTCCCCAAACCGGTCGAGCAGTGCGAATTCACCACCGGAATCGTGGACACCATGCTCCTGCTCGATTCCAGCCTGATCGGCAACGTTGTCAGCCCGCTCGCCTTCGATCTGATCAAGCAGCTCGGCGAGAAGGAGCAGATGGCCATCGTCGCCTACCATTCCTCGGCCGACCTGATCCAGGACTTCACCTCGAGTGAGGACGAGCTGCGGCACGCCGTCGAACAGATCCAGTTCGGCAACGCCCCGCGCCTCCTAGATGCCCTGTACGCGGCCATCCGGGAAGGCTTCACCGGGGCCAGCTACCGGCGCGTCATCCTGCTGCTGACGAGCGGCGTCGACGGCCCGAGCTCGGTCTCCGAAAAGGAGGTCATCCGCCTGGCGCGCCGCCAGGGCGTCTCCATCTACCCAATCTACGTCATGGGCTACGGCCGGTCGCTCATGGAGCAGCTGGCCGCGCAAACCGGCGGCGCCTCCTTCAACCTGCGCGACATGGCCGAGCGGATGCGCGGCTCGCCCGCCGAACGCATCTTCCAGGTGGTCCGCAGCCACTACATCCTGACCCTGCCGGGCAAGCTGCCCCTGGGCGATGACTTCAAGGTGGAGGTGACGCGCAAGCAGCGCCTGCTCGTCTCCGCGCTTCCGCTCGAGTGAGCACCGACGGTTTGCGACGACTCGAAACCCGTCTTTGCGAGCGGCTCGATTGGGTCGCGGCGGGCCTGCTTGCCGTCGCCTTCCTCCTGCGCTGGCGCCTGGCTTCGGAAACCTACCTGAACCCGGACGAGGCGTGGGTGAGCCTGCTTGCGGCGCCCGGGTCCCTCGGTGAACTCTACGCGCAGGCCACCCGCACGGCGCACCCGCCGCTCGCCGTCTTCTTGCTCCATGCCGTCAAGCGGTTGAGCGACTCCGAGCTGGCGTTGCGCTTTATTCCGCTTCTGGCAGGTGTCCTTGTTCCCTGGCTGGTTTACCGCTGGCTGGGGTGCATCTGGAGCCGCACAGCGGGTTTCCTCGCTCTGGTGCTGCTCGCCTTTTCGCCGGCGTTGACCGCGCTCAGCGCGCAGGTGCGCGGTTACACGCTGCTGCTCGTCTTTGTCGCCGCTGCTTTGTACTGGCTCGAGCGCGCCTTGCGCGAGGATTCCCCCTTCTGGATAGGCGCCTTTACCGCTGCGCTTTACCTTGCCATCTTGACCGAATACTCGGCGGCCTTTTTTGCGGTCTCGGCGGCGCTTTACTTCATGTGGCGGGCCAGGGCGCGGCGTCTCCGGCCGGCCGTCTGGCTGACCTGGCTAGTCGGGCAGGCCAGCGGCGCACTCATCTATGTCGGCTTGCTCTACACCCAGGTGCTGCCCCGGCTCGAGCGGGCGCGCACGAGCGGCGAGTTCGAGAGCTGGCTTGCGCCGTTGTTTCCCAGCCCGGGGGAACCGCCCTGGGGCGTGCTTGTTCGAGGAATGCTTGCGCAGCTTCGCTATCTGTTTGCGGCAGAGTGGGCGCCGGCGGCCTGCGCCTTGCTCTGGCCGCTGGGTATTGCGCTGCTCGCCCGTCGGGCGCGTGCTTTGCTGGTGCTGTTTGCCGCTCCCATCCTGCTCATGTGGCTGGCGGCGCTGGCGCGGCTGCACCCGTATACGGGGTCACGCCATTGCATCCTGCTGGCTCTGTTTCTGGCGGCCGGCGTCGCCGTGGCGGCCGACCGGCTGATCGGAAGCCGGCCCGCACTAGCGGCGCTGCTTGGTCTCTATCTGACATTTACCGGCGTGTGGCCGAAGGAGGCGCGGGCCCGGGCAGACATGCCTGCCGAAAATCAGGCGAAGGTCCATCTCGCAGCGGCCCTGAGATTTCTCGGCGAGAACGTCCCGCCCGGCGTCTTGCTGGCCGACGTGGAAACCCGCCTGCTACTCGGCCATTACTTGGCCGGCCGCCAGTGGCTCCCCGAAACGCGACACCTGCCCTCGGAGGAGCAGATCGGTCCGTTGCGGGTGTTTGCCACCCGCTGGGCGTATACTGCACTCGACGAACTCGTCTTGGATTTCAAACTGTATTGCGCACGGTACCATCCCCCGCCCGGTCAACCTGTTTGGGTGATGGATGCAGGCTTCACGAGCGCACTGATCAAGCGTCCGGAGGCGCTGCTCGCGCTCTGGCCCCGCGCCCGCCCGCACCGTTTTGGAGAGGGGATACTCCTTCTGGAAATTCCCCGTCAATCCGACAATGCGGACGACGTCGGCGACTCTGTGGCTCCGTCGCGGGAGATGTTGTTCCCGTCGGCCCAGAGATAGCCTCCCCGGAACACCGTCAGAATCTTGGATCCCTCCAGCGGGCCGAGCTTACGGCGGAGACGCTGCACGTGGACATCCAGCGTGCGGCTCTTGACACCGTTGCGATATCCCCAAACGTCGTGAAGCAACTGCTGGCGCGAGAGGCACTTGCCGGCATTGTTGCGCAGGTATTGAAGCAGATCGCTTTCTTTTCTCGTCAGATGCAGCCGGCCGGAGCGGCTCGCCGGCCCAGATACAACAAGCGAACCATCCGCCATCGATGCCATCCAGACCAACCTCCCGTTACTTTAATTCTGCTTCAAACCCGTGAAGGCTCTCAAGCCGGGGCGCGAAGGGCGCACCTGCCCTTGTCCTCCGAGAGTCTTACAGATTGATGCGCCGGCGGGCCTTCGGGTGACAAAAACCCGGCCCGGTTTCACGCTTCGCTGCCGGGGCCGGTCGGCGCCGTGCCACAATTGAAGTAATTCGGGCTGTGAACGCAACCTCACTTGTAGAACCGGCGACAGCGCGCCGGCTAGCCGTCCGGGGCAGTCTGGGCGTTCTCGTCCTGCTCTCGCTCGGCCACTTCTTCGTGGACTTGTATTCGGGAGCGCTCGGAGCGCTCCAGCCGGCATTGGTCGAGCGGCTGGGCCTGTCGCTGACACAGGCGGGCATCCTGGGAGGCCTGTTTGTGTTTTCCTCCTCCCTCATGCAGCCGCTTTACGGCTTCCTGTCGGATCGATATCACACGAAGCTGTTTGCGGCATTGGCGCCGGCGGTGGCGGCCATCGGCATCACAGGGCTTCCTCTGGCGCCCGGCTACGGCTGGCTGCTGGCGCTCGCCACGTTTGGAGGGGCCGGCGTAGCCGCCTTCCACCCTCAGGCCTCGGCCGCCGTGGCCGCCGCCTCCAGCTTCCGCCGCGGCGCCTGGATGGCGATTTTCATCAGCGCCGGAACGCTCGGCTTCGCCCTCGGCCCGATTTACTTTTCCGAGGCGGTGGCGCGACTGGGGCTCGCGGGCGTCGGGTGGGCCGCGGCGCCGGGTGTGCTGGTGACGCTGTTCCTGCTGGTGCAGCTTCCGGCGCCCGCCGGTGCGGCGCGGCGGCGCCGCTTCGACTGGGCGCCGCTCAAGGCCGTCTGGAAACCGCTCACCATCCTCTACCTGCTGGTCTTCATCCGCTCGATCGTGCAGGTGACCTTTGCGCAATTCCTTCCCCTCTACCTGATGCTGGAGCGCGGATTCAGCTACGCCGCCTCGAGCTACGCGCTGGCGCTATATCTGGCCGCCGGCGCTTTGGGCGGCTTCATCGGCGGTCATCTGGCGGACCGCTGGGGCGGCAAGCGAGTCATTCTGTTTTCGATGATCGGCTCGCTGCCGTTCTTGCTGCTATTCTTTTTTGCCGGCGGCGCCACGGCCATGTTCGGCCTTGCCCTCGGCGGCCTCATCTTGTTGTTCACCATCCCGGTGAACGTGGTCATGGCCCAGGAGCTGGCGCCGGCCCAGGCGGGCACCGTTTCATCGCTGATGATGGGCTTTGCCTGGGGCATGGCGGGCCTGGTCTTTATCCCGCTGGTCGGGCGGGCCTCCGACGTCTTCTCGATGCACGCCGCGCTGATGGCGCTGTTGGCCTTTCCGCTCGCGGGCTTCCTCCTGGCTTTGAAACTCAGGTGAGCGGCCGGCCGAAAGCGGTTTGTCTGTTGAGCGGGGGCCTCGATTCCTCGACCGCGCTCGCTTGGGCGCGCCGGGAAGGTTTCGACTGCTACGCCCTGTCGTTCGATTACGGCCAGCGCCACCGCATCGAACTCGAGGCGGCGCGCCGCATGGCCAGCGCGCTCGGGGCGGTCGAGCACCGGATCGTTCGCCTCGATCTGGCCCAGTTCGGCGGTTCGGCGCTGACCGCGGACATTGCCGTGCCGAAAGGGCGCTCGGAGGAGGAAATCGGCTCGGAAATCCCGGTGACGTACGTGCCCGCCCGGAACACCATCTTCCTGGCCGTGGCGCTCGGTTGGGCCGAAGTGCTCGGCGCCGCTGACCTGGTCATCGGCGTCAACGCGCTCGACTACTCGGGCTATCCCGACTGCCGGCCGGAGTTCATCGAGGCCTTCGAGCGGCTGGCGAAGCTGGCCACCAAGGCGGGCGTCGAGGGCCGCCTGCGCCTGAAGGTGCACACGCCGCTCATTCACCTCACCAAGGCCGGCATCATCCGGCTGGCCGCCGAACTCGGCGTCGACTTCGCGCTCACCCACTCCTGCTACGACCCCCGTCCGGACGGGCGCCCGTGCGGCGCCTGCGACTCCTGCCTGCTGCGCAAGAAGGGTTTCACCGAGGCCGGCCTCGCGGACCCCCTGGAAGCGCCGCCGTGAAGATCGCCGAGCTGTTCTACTCGATCCAGGGCGAGGGGATGCTGGTGGGCACGCCCTCGGTCTTCATCCGCACGAGCGGCTGCAATCTGCGCTGTTGGTGGTGCGATACTCCGTACACCTCATGGGCGCCCGAAGGCCGGGAGATGTCGATTCCGGTCATCCTGGACTACGTCAAGTCCCACTCCAGTGGATTCGTGGTGGTCACCGGCGGCGAGCCGATGATCGCCCCCGAGATCGTCCCGCTCACCGAGGAGCTCCGGCGCGCCGGCCAGCACATCACCGTCGAGACCGCCGGCACCGTCGACGCGCCCGTCGTCTGCGACCTGATGAGCGTGAGCCCGAAGCTCGCCAACTCCACACCCTGGGAGCGGCAGGGCGGCCGGTGGGCCAGGCGGCACGAGGAGCTGCGCATACAGCCCGAGGTGCTGCGGCGGCTGCTCGCCCGCTACGCTTATCAGTTAAAGTTCGTCGTCGCCGAGCCCGCCGATCTCGCCGAGATTCGCGCGCTTGTGCAGGAGCTTGGAGCGGAGCGTTCCCGAGTGGTTCTGATGCCGGAAGGGACGGACCCTGAAATCCTGCGCGAGCGCGGCCGCTGGCTGGCTGAGATCTGCAAGCAGGAAGGCTACCGCTTCAGTCCGCGCCTGCACATCGATCTCTGGGGAAACCGCCGGGGCGTCTGAGGGCGGCGCGGCCCCGGTTACACTGTTACAGTGAGTTACCAGGCCGAGCTGGAATACGCGCTCGAAGTGGCTCGCCAGGCTGGTGAGTTGGCGCTCGGATACTGGCGCCGCGGAGTGGAGGCCGAGCAGAAAGCGGACAACTCGCCGGTCACTCTCGCCGACCGCGCCGCCGAACGGTTGATTCTGGCCGCGCTCGAAGAGGCCTTTCCCCAGGACGGCCTGCTCGGGGAGGAGGGCGGCGGAAAACCGACGCTCAGCGGCCGCCGATGGATCGTCGATCCGATCGACGGCACACGCGATTTCGTTCGCGGAAGCCGCTGCTGGGCGGTCATGCTCGCGCTCGAGGCGGACGGTGACATCGTCCTGGGGGTGTGCCACTTGCCCGCGCTCGGCGAGACCTACTGGGCGCGGCGCGGCGGCGGCGCCTTCGAGAACGGCGAGCCGATCCGGGTCTCGACGACCTGCGATGTAGCCCGCGCCGTGCTGTGCTTCAACGACTTCGCCAACCTCACCCGCTGCCCGTTTGCTCCTTGGCTCCCCGACTGGATGGCGCGCTTCTGGGCCGTGCGCAACCCGGGCGGCTCACCCGGCGCCCTGCTCGTGGCCTCCGGTCGCGCCGACGCCTGGATCGAACCGAACGCCCAGCCTTGGGACCTCGCCCCGCTTAAAATCATCACCGAGGAGGCCGGCGGCGTCTTCTCGAACTTCAACGGCGGCCGCAGCATCTTGGGCGGCGACTGCTTTACGTGCACCCCGCATCTCAAAGCGGAGCTGCGCCGGCTTCTCGACAGCCCTCTGCGCGATAATCGCTAGAAGAGACTGGTTTTCATCCCGCTCGATGACCGATCGCGACATTCGCCGTCAGGCCCTCGCCGAGGCCTTAGCCACCCGCATCGTGGTCCTCGACGGCGCCATGGGGACGATGATCCAGGCGCGGCGCCTGACGGCAGACGATTTCGGCGGCCCCGCGCTCGAAGGCTGTAACGAATACCTCGTCGTCAGCCGCCCGGACGTCATTTTGGACATCCACCGCGCCTATCTCGCCGCCGGCGCCGACATAGTCGAAACGGACACCTTCGGCGGGACCCGGATCGTTCTGGCCGAGTACGGCCTGGAGGACCAGGTCTGCCGGCTGAACTACGAAGCGGCGCGGCTGGCCCGCCAGGCCGCGGACGAGTTTTCCGCGCCCGGGCGACCGCGGTTCGTCGCCGGGTCGATGGGGCCGACCACCAAGGCGATCTCCGTTACTGGCGGCGTAACGTTCGAGGGGCTCCGAGAAGCCTTCTATGAGCAGGCCAAGGCGCTGGTGGCGGGCGGGGCGGACCTGCTGTTGCTTGAGACCTGCCAGGATACGCGCAACACTAAGGCCGGCATCCTGGCCGTGGACCGGCTCCGCCGCGAGCTCGGTGAGCCGGTCCCGCTGATCGTCTCCGGGACGATCGAGGCGACGGGCACCATGCTGGCCGGGCAGACCGCCGACGCCTTTTGGGTGTCGATCTCCCACGCCGACCTGCTGGCGGTGGGCCTCAACTGCGCCACCGGTCCCGAGTTCATGACGGACCACATCCGCACCCTCCACGAGATGGCCTGGACGGCCCTGGCCTGCTATCCCAATGCCGGTCTGCCGAACGAGGAGGGGCTGTATCTGGAGACGCCGGAATCGCTTGCCCGGCAGCTCGAGCGGTTCGCCGATCACGGCTGGCTGAACCTGGTGGGCGGCTGCTGCGGCACCACCCCGGCCCATGTCGCCGCCATCGCTCGCATGGCGGAAGGCAAGAGGCCGCGGCGCATCCCCGGCCGGTCCCGGCGGTCCTACTACTCCGGCATCGAGTTGGTTGAAGCGGAGGAAAGCAACCGGCCGCTGCTCGTCGGTGAGCGCACCAACGTGGTGGGCTCCCGCCTGTTTCGCCAGTTGGTCTCGGAGGAGAAATGGGACGAGGCCACCGAGATCGGCCGGCGTCAGATTCGCAACGGCGCCCACATCCTGGACGTGTGCCTGCAATCGAGCGAGCGCGACGAGCTCGCCGACATCCCGCCTTTCTACGAGCAGTTGATCCGCAAGGTCAAGGCGCCGCTCATGATCGACACCACCGATCCGCGCGCGGTAGAGCTGGCGCTCACCTACTGTCAGGGCAAGAGCATCATCAACTCGATCAACCTCGAAGACGGCGAGGAGAAGTTCGAGCGCATCTCGCCGTTGATCCGCGCCTACGGCGCCGCGGTGGTGGTCGGTTGCATTGACGAGGACAAGGCCCAGGCGCAAGCCTTCACGCGGGAACGCAAGCTGGCTGTGGCCGAACGCTCGGTGCGCCTTCTGACGGAAAACTACGGCATCCCGCCCGAAGACATCATCATTGACCCGCTGGTCTTTCCCTGCGCCACTGGCGACGAGAATTACATCGGCGGCGCCGTCGAGACCATCGAGGCCGTGCGGCTGATCAAGCAGCGCATCCCGTTCGTCAAGACGATCCTCGGCATCAGCAACGTCTCCTTCGGCCTGCCGCCGGCGGCGCGCGAAGTGGTCAACTCGGTCTTCCTTTACTACGCCACGAAGGCGGGTCTCGACCTGGCGATCGTCAACTCGGAGAAGCTCGAGCGATTCGCCTCGATTCCCGAGGAGGAGCGCCGCCTGGCGGAGAACCTGCTGTTCAACCGGCCGCCAGAGGCGGACCCGGAGTTGCGCCAGGCCCCCGAGGACTGGAGGCTCCAGAGCCGCAAGCAGCGGATCGCCGTCAACCAACACCACATCGCCGCGGCGGCGGAACACTTTCGCCAGGCGCGAGCCCGCAAGCGCCAGGCCGAGGAACTCACGCTGGACGAACGGTTGGCCAACTACATCATCGAAGGGGTGCGCGACGGCCTGATCGCGGATCTGGACCGCAAGCTGGCCGAGGGCGCCACGCCGCTTGAGATCATCAACGGCCCCCTGATGCGCGGCATGGACGAAGTGGGGCGGCTGTTCAACAACAACGAGCTGATCGTGGCCGAAGTGCTCCAGTCGGCCGAGGCCATGAAGGCGGCCGTCAGCTACCTCGAGAAGTTCATGGAGAAGGCCGAGACCTCGGTGCGGGGCAAGGTGGTCCTGGCCACGGTCAAGGGCGACGTCCATGACATCGGCAAGAACTTGGTGGAGATCATCTTCGCCAACAACGGCTACCAGGTGATCAATCTCGGCATCAAGGTGCCGCCCGAGGAGTTGATCCGCGCCTGGCGCGAGCACGCGCCGGATGCCATCGGCCTGTCGGGGCTTCTGGTCAAGAGCGCGCAGCAGATGGTGGTGACGGCAAGCGACTTTCGCCAGGCCGGCATTCGCGTGCCCTTGCTCGTCGGCGGTGCGGCCCTGTCGGAGAAGTTCACGCGGACCCAGATTGCGCCCGCCTATGGCGCGCCGACGATTTACGCCAAGGACGCCATGACCGGGCTCCGGCTGCTCAACGAGATCATGGACCCGGCGATGCGTGAAGAGGCCCTGCGGCGCCACACGGTCGCCGAGGCGAGCTCCTCCGCCGCGCCCGTGCGCTCCTGTCGGACTGCCCACGCCGAGCAGCGCAGCTCGAAGGTGCGCTCCGATGTCGCCAAACCGCGCCCGCCGTACCTGGACCGCCGCCTGCGGCGCCTCCCGGATCTCAACGAGATCTGGGGCTATCTCAACCCGTACATGCTCTACGGCCGCCATCTGGGCTTCCGGGGCCACTTCGAGAAAGCGCTCGCCGAGCATGACCGCAAAGCGCTCGAGCTGTATCAGGCGGTGGAGGAGATCAAGCGCGAGGCCCTGGGCTTCATGCAGGTCCGTGCCGTCTGGCAGTTCTTCGAGGCCGAACCGGAGGGCAACGCCGTGCATCTGTTTTCGCCCGGAGGCGCCTCGCCGCTGCATACGTTCCGCTTCCCGCGCCAGCCCAAGGAGGACGGTCTGGCTCTGAGCGATTACGTGCTGCCGCCGGATTCCTCCGGGCGCGACCACATCGCCCTGTTCGTCGTCACCGCCGGCGAAGGCGTTCGCGAGCGCGCCGAGGCGGCCAAGGAGGCGGGCGAGTATTTCCGCTCGCATGCGCTCCAGGCGCTGGCGCTCGAGACCGCCGAAGCCGCCGCCGAATGGCTCCATCGGCGGCTCCGCGAAGACTGGGGCTTTCCCGATCCGCCCCAGATGACCCTGCGCGAGCGCCTCAGCGCCCGCTATCGCGGCAAGCGCTACAGCTTCGGCTATCCGGCCTGTCCCAATCTGGACGACCAGGAGGGGATCTGGAAGCTGCTGCGGCCCGAGGAGATCGGCGTCCGCCTGACGGAGGGGATGATGATGGAGCCGGAAGCCAGCGTCAGCGCCCTGGTCTTCCACCACCCCGACTGCACCTACTTTTCGGTGGCCGAGGTCGACTCGGCGGTCGAGGTTCGCTGACTACATCCGCACCAGCTCGAAGGTGAACCGCTCCGGAGGCAGCGACGCCTGGGGCCCCGGCGTCATCTCCGCCCAGGTTCGGTACGCCGATGTCGCCACGGCGGAGTTCAGATAGAGCAGGAACTGATCGGAGAAACAGGCGAGCGGTGGCGGCTGGCGGAAGGTCAGCCGGAGCCCGACGGCCTGATCCAGCCGGATTCTCGGCTGGGGAACCTCCTTGTCTTCGATCAGCGTCACGAAACTCGACCGGCCGGCATGGGGCCAGATGTCGGGTCGGAGCAGCGGCCGGAGCTCCGGCTGGGCCTCGAAGGTAAGCTCGCATTGCCGGATCCACTCCAGGATGCTGTCGCCCCAGCGCCAGTGCGCCACAAAGGCCAGATACCTCTCCACCAGGTTGATCGCCAGATCCATCTTCCGCCGCTCCAGTTCAGCGTCGACGGCCGGATCGATGCCCGGGCAGATGGGGATAAGATGCTCGCTTTCAACGAGTTCGTTCGCCATCTGCATGACCCGGTCCAGGCGCTTCACCTGGCTATGCCCGGGAATGAACAGCGGCGGGAGCTGGTGTGTCCCGGTTCCCGGAAGCTCGATGAACTGGCGATGGCCGACGACCCTCATCGCGCGCCCCCACATGTGTGCTTATCGGTCGAAAGCGCTCTCTCATGCCGCCCGGGCCCTTGCCCGATCCCGGCCTCCCCGATTGTCGTTGAGAACAAGACGGCCCACGGCGCACCACCCAAGAGAGAAGATCCGGAGCCTTCAGGCCCGTGTGGAAGCTATGAGCCCTCGACCGGCAGAGACCAGCTCGCGCGCAGCTGGATCGCCCCACACCCGCTGGATAACCCATGCCACCGTGTTCTTCACCGGGGCCGCCGTGCTGGTCATCGAGATCATCGGCACGCGGTTTTTGGCGCCCTTCTATGGGGCGAACCTTTACTCCTGGTCGGCCCTCATCAGCGTGACGCTGTTCGCCTTGGCGCTCGGCTATTACCTCGGCGGGCGGCTGGCCGATTCGCGCGGCTCACCCGCGCTGCTGGACGCCGTGATCGCTCTGTCGGCCGCTTGTGTGGCGGCCGTGCCTCCGCTGGCGCAGGGGCTTGCCGAGCCCCTCACCGCCGCCGGCCCCCGCGCCGGCTCCCTTTGGCCGACGTGCCAGGAGCGGCTGGCAAGCAACAGCCCCACCGGCGCAGCGGCCACGGCAAGGGCAAGAGCCAGAAA
>ENA-ORXB01002708-ORXB01002708.1-sediment-metagenome-genome-assembly--contig:-NODE-2708-length-14241-cov-16.902217_pt1 | contig 14241 bp, 14 predicted proteins | sample MGYA00237863_ERZ511475 | MGnify/ENA primary metagenome ERZ511475 (study PRJEB26305, sample SAMN06343858) | sediment metagenome | isolation source: hot spring sediment | place: Canada: British Columbia... | reverse complement strand
ATGGAAGCCGACGCCGCTGTCCCATCCAGCGAGAGCACACGCGCCGCTGGAAGGACGGGCACCTCCAGCGGCGTGGGGTCGCCCATCCGCCAGGCCAGCAACGCTGCTTGGCCGGCGGCCCTGAACACCAGCGCGTAGACTCCGGGCCCGCGGAGAAGGTAGCCGCCGAATGCCAACCCCTGAAGCGCCTCCAGCACGCGAGTCGCCGGTTCGTCCACCTGTGGCACCTGAGGGATGACGAAGAGGCGTTCCGCCCCGCCCGCCCGCGCGACCGCGACCGCCCGCACCAGGGCCGCGGCGTCGAGGCCGGGATTCGCCGTCCACTCCAACCACAGCGGCCGTTCGGCCCCCCGCAGCACCCGCTCCCGCAGGACGGACAGCGGCCGCAGCCAGCGCTCGGGGGAAAGGCCTGATGGGGCCATGGAGACGATGGAGACCGCGTCGGGGGCCTGCGTCACAAGCCGCTGCACGTGGGCCAGGTCGAATCCCGGCGGCGACGCGGCGGCGATGCGGCTGGCGGGATCCGCGGCCTGCGACGCCCGACGAGCCGCTATCAGCAGAGCCAGGTACTCGGAGGCGGTGCCACGGAAGTGCGGCAGGGAGGGTACCGTCCAGACCTGCCACTCTCTGACCCGGTCGCGGTAGCGACGCACCGCCGCGCCGACGAAGCGTTCCCACTCCCCAACCTGCCGTGGCGGCATGCGCGTAGCCACCAGGGGGTCGCGCGCCTCCGCACCTTGCGCCAGCGAGGCCCACACAGGGGTGAAAGCCAGGACGACCACCGGCTCAAGCCCGGCGCGCCGGGCCGCCTCCACCGCCAGGTCCAGGTCCGCCCAGGAAAAGCGCCCCCGGGCTGGCTCGATGGCACTCCAGTCTGCGGTGATCTTGACGGTGCGCACCCCCACCCGGCGCAGCGGGACGTAGGCCGTCGGCTGCGCCACCACGGCCCCCAGGGCGAACGCCTGATCAGCCCGGCCCGGCGGGGCCGCCAGCAGGAGGACCGTCCCCAGCAGGACCAACGCCCAAAGGGTCGGCGTGCGTCGCACGTCAGACCGTGCGCCGCAGGCGCCGCCGGTACATTTCCGCGATCTCGTCGACGGTGGTGGCGTCGGATGGCCCCTTGTCCTCGCGGTAGCGGCCGGTGAAGCGGGGAAAGCGGATGGCCAGACCGCTCCCCTGGCGGAAGCGGTCCCGACCCGCCGTGTGCACCGGGCTCAGGGTGATCTCGGCGCCCACGATCTCCAGCACCAGCGCCGGCGTGCACCACACGTCCGGCTGCAGGCGGGATTCCACCCTGGGATCGGGGCCGCTGCGCAGGTAGGGCTTGAGGCGGCGGGGCAGCTCCGTCAGGTCCTGGTCGCTGAAACCCGACCCGACCTTGCACACCGTGTAGAACCGGTCGGTGGCGCGGTCCCATGCCGCCATGAGCAGGGCGCCGTAGGCGCCGGCGCGTTTGCCGCGGCCGTGGAAGGCCCCCACCACCACCAGGTCCACCGGCTCGCTCATCTCGCTGCGGTACTCCCGCTTGAACTTGATCCACAGCCATCCCCGCGCCCCGGCCTGGTAGACGCCGTCGACCGCCTTGCACAGCAGCCCCTCGCAGCCTTCTACGATGGCCTCCTCGAAGAAGGCCTGCAGCGTCTGCGGGTCCCCCACCTCCCGCGAGGCGGCCAGTTGAAAGCGTTCGCCCGTGGTGATGGCCCGCTGCAGCGCCGCCCGCCGCCGCCCGTAGGGCGTTCGGGTGAGATCCTCCCCGTCCAGGTAGAGGGCGTCGAAGACGAAGAGAGCCGTGGGGATCTTCCGCACCGCCTCGGCTATCCCGTACTTGCGCCGCCGAGGCATCAGGTCCTGGAAGGAGCGCAGCTCGCCGGTGTCCGGGTCGACGGCCACCACCTCCCCCTCTACGATCGCCCACCGCGCCTTCAGGTGGGAACGCACCAGCTCCACGACGTCGGGGTACTGGGCGGTGATCCGCTCCAGGCGGCGGGAGAAGATCTGCACCTCCTCCCCCTGGCGGTGGATCTGCAGCCGTTCGCCGTCGTACTTGAACTCGGCGATGCAGCGGCCTCCCAGCTTCTGCAGGATCTCCCCGGCATCCCCCAGGCGCTCCGCCAGCATGGGCCGGATGGGCTTGCCCACCACCACCGAGACGCGACGCAATGAGGCCAGCCCGCCGCTGGCCATGCGGTCGGCGACGAATCCCAGGTCGGAGGTCAGGTTGTAGGCACGTTCCACCTCGGCCCGCGCCTGCCTTCCGCCGCCGTAGACCTCGGCCAGGGCATCCAGCACCGTCATGTCTCCCGCGCCCAACCGAAGCTTGCCGGTGACGGTGCGCACCAGGTATCGCGCCTCCAGCGGCGTGGCCCGCGCCAGCAGGCCGGCGATCTCCGCCAGGCGCGCCGCCTGGGCCCCGCTGCCGGAGGCTCGGGCGGCACGGTCCAGCGCGGCGTGGACCTCGTCGATGGTGAGGACAGGCTGGCGGCGGGGGCGGCTCGCCAGCAGGGCCTCGGCCACCGTCCCCAGGTCCCCTTCTCGGGCCAACCGGCGCGCCACGGTCTCTTCCTGGGCGCCGGCCGCCTGCGCCACCGCCCGCAGGGCGGTCTTCTCGGCCACACCGATCTCGATCCCCTCGAAGTCGGGGTAGAGCTTCCCCTGGGTCAGGTAGACGACGCGGGCGATGTCGGACCGGGGGGTGGCGCGGAAGAGGTCGGCCAGGAGGGCGGTCATCTGCAGGCGGGAGGTCGTCCGTTCGATGGCGGCGTAGGCCTCGGCCAGCACCCGGTACTTCATACAGCGCGCCACCCTCCCACAAGGACGCCGACCACGGCGCCAAGCGTGTTGGCCCCCAGGTCCCACCACTCCGCATCCCGCCCCGTCAGCCCCTGCAGCCCTTCCAGCAGCGCCCCGTAGGCCACAGCGGCCAGCACCGTCGCCACAGCCGGGAAACCGACTGAGGAGGCAGGGAGGGCCCACCGCAGCAGCAACCCCAGGACCGCGTAGGCTACGATGTGGGCTACCTTGTCCGGGACCACATCCCGCCCTGGCATGTCGGGGGTGATGGAGAAAGCCAGGATCGCCGCGGCCCACAGGGCCACGAGCAGCCAGGCGGTGCGCGGCGGCGGACGGAGGATCATCACACTTAAAGCTTCGCCCTTGACGCGCCAATCCCTCATGGGGTTAATGGAGGCGTTGACTCCAGAGGGGAGGCCGGCCATGTGGGAATTCCCCAAAGCGGTGAGCCTAGTGGTGGGCGCGGGCGAGGCGGCCACCGAGCTGAACGCCTTCGACCGCGCCCTGATGGACGCCGGGATCGCCAACCTCAACTTCATCAAGGTGACCAGCATCGTGCCGCCGGGTGCGGCGGTGGTGCCCCTGCCCACCCCCCGCCCGGGGATGCTGGTACCGGCTGTCTACGCCCAGATCGTCAGCCACACCCCCGGGGAACGCATCGCCGCCGCATTGGGGGTCGGCATCTGCCGTGACGCCTACGGCGTGATCATGGAGTACTCGCACATGGGGACGGCGGAGAACGCCGAGGTGATCGTGCGGCGCATGGTGGAGGAGGCCTTCCGCATGCGGGAGCTGCGCCTGGACGAGGTACATGTGACCTCCCGCGAGCATGTGGTGGAGCGCACCGGCTGCGTGGTGGCCGCGGCGCTCATGTGGCCGGGCCCCGAGGGCGCTCCGGCGCCGGGAGCCATGCGATGAGCGAGTGGCTGCACGACGCCGGCGGGGCCGGCTTCGCCCACGCCTACCTCATCGAGGAGGAGCTCTACCGCGGACGGTCCGCCTTCCAGGAGATCCGCGTCATCGTCAATCCGGAATTCGGCCGCATGCTGGTCCTAGACGACGCGGTGCAGACCAGCGAGCGCGACGAGTTCGTCTACCACGAGATGCTGGCGCACGTACCGCTAGTGGCCCACCCCGCGCCTCGCCGCCTGCTCATCATCGGCGGCGGCGACGGCGGCCTCCTGGAGGAGGCGCTGAAGCACCCGCTGGCTGAGGCGGTGATGGTGGAGATCGACCGCGAGGTGGTGGAGGTCACGCGGCGCTTCCTCCCGCAGATCCCCGGCAGGGCCTTCGACGACCCGCGCACCCGCCTGGTCATTGGCGACGGGATCCGCTACGTGAGCGCCTCCGCCGAGTCCTTCGACGTGATCCTGGTGGACTCCACGGACCCCAAGGGGCCGGCGGTGGGTCTGTTCGGCGAGGCCTTCTACGCCGACGTCCGCCGCCGCCTGCGGCCAGGCGGCCTGGCGGCCGTGCAGAGCGGCTCCCCCCTCTACCAGTTGGAGCTGCTGCGAGCGGTGCGGGCAGGTCTGGGTAAGGTGTTCCCGGTGGTCTCCACATACCTGGCCACGGTACCCACATACCCGGGGGCGCTGTGGTCCTTCACCATCGGGGCGACCGCAGGCGATCCGGCGCATACCCCCGCGGAGGAAGTGGCGCGGCGTACGGCCGGGTTCGACCTGCAGTACCTGACGCCCGCGGGCTTTCGCGCCGCCTTCGACCTCCCGCCGTTCCTCGCCCGCGATCTGGGTATCGCCGGATAACGGGATAAGGTGTTTCTGGCCGCCCGCTCCACTCTCCCTCCGGGGTCGTTCCCTGCGGCCACACTGCTAGGGGTCCCCTACGACCGCACGGCGTCCTTCCGCCGCGGTGCCCGGTTTGGGCCGGCGGCGATCCGCTGGGCCTCGCAGTCCATCGAGTCGTACAGCTCCCTGCTCGATCGCGACCTGCAGGAGATCACCCTGCTCGACCGCGGCGACCTGCCCGTGGAGCACCTCCCGCCTGAGGCCACGATCGAGGAGGTCGCTAGCGCCGTGAGCGAAGCCACGGGCCTCCCCCTGGTGCTCGGCGGGGCCCACACCGTGACCGTGGGCGCCGTGCGCGTCCTGGCTGGACGCTACCCCGCTCTGAGGGTCCTCCTCCTGGATGCACACCTGGACCTGCGGGAGGAGTACGACGGGACGCGCTGGTCACACGCCTGCACGGCCCGCCGCCTGGTAGAGGTGGTGGGCGAGGAGCGCTTGGCGCTGCTGGGTGTCCGCGCGGGGACCCGCGAGGAGTTCGAGCTGGCCAGGCGGCTGCTGGCGGCGCAGCGGACACTCATCGTCCCTCACACGTTGTGGACGCGCCTGGAGGAAGGGCCGCTCTACATCTCGGTGGACCTCGACGTGCTGGACCCGGCGGCGGCACCGGGTGTGGGGAACCCTGAACCGGGAGGGCCGCCGGCGGAGGACCTGCTGGCCCTGCTGCGGACGCTGGCCACCTTACGGGTCGTAGGCCTGGACGTGGTGGAGGTGTCCCCTCCGTACGACCCTTCCGCGCGTACCTGCGTGCTGGCGGCCACGCTGGTACGCGAGGCGCTGCTCACCTGGGCCTCCCCGCAGCCATGACCGGTTCGACGCCAAGAGTACTGTTCCCCCGACCGGTGCCACCACGTCCCTACCGGCCCCAGACCTGGCGGAAGACCCGCATGGCGTTCTCACCCAGGATCTTGCGCACTTGCTGCGGGGTGTAGCCCCGCGCCATCAGGGCCTGGGTAAGGTTGGGCAGCCGGGAGACGTCCTCCAGCCCCTGCGGCACCTTCTCAATCCCGTCGAAGTCAGAGCCCAGGGCCACGTGGTCGGCCCCTACTACCCCCACCATGTGGTCGATGTGCGCGACGACGTGCTCCAGGGTCGGTCCTCCCAGAAATTCGGGGTAGAAGTTGATCCCCACCACCCCGCCCCGGGAGGCGATGGCTCGGAGCTGCTCGTCGGTGAGGTTGCGCCGGTGGGGCTGCACAGCGGCGGCATTGGAGTGGGTGGCGATGACGGGGCCCCTCGTCGCCGCCACCACGTCCCAGAACGCCTCAGCGGAGAGGTGGGAGACGTCTACCACCATCCCAAGCCGCTCCATCCGCGCCAGGACGTCCCGCCCCAGCTTGGAGAGCCCGCCGTGACGGGCCTCCTGCGCTCCGTCGGCCAGCGCGTTGGCCCGGTTCCAGGTCAGACTGGCCAGGCGGACGCCGCGGCTATACAGCCAGTCCACCCGGGCGACCTCCCCCTGGATGGCATCGCCCAGGTTCTCCACAGAAAGCACCGCTGCGATCTTTCCGGCGCGGACGGCCGCCTCGATCTCTGCCACCGTACGTGCAGCCGCAATCTCGGCGTGGTGGCGCTCCATTGCCTTGTAGAAGGCGCCGATCAGCTCCTCCGCCCGCTCCCTGCCGCGTTCGGCCAGGCGCGGGTCGATGTAGGCGGCGAAGACCTGGGCGTCCACCCCGCCCTGGCGCAACCGGGGCAGGTCCACCTGCCCGCCGCCGGAGGCGCCGTCCAGCGTACGCTTCCCAGCCGCCAGGTCCAGCAGCGTGTCCGCGTGCAGGTCGACGACGACCGCGTCGCGGTGGACCTGCCGGAAGTCAATCACGGCCGCCGCCCCCAGGGCCAGCACCAGCAGGACCACCAGGCGAGCCCCGCTCATCCATCCGGGCCAGACCGCAGGAGCGAAGGGGGCTCCCCGGGACACGCGCAGGGGTCAGCGCCGCAGCGGGGGCAGCCTGCGGCGTAGCGGGTGACGGCGCGGGCGGCCTCCACTCCAGCCAGAGAGGCGACGCTTACCGTCCAGGCCAGCAGGTCGCCGACCTCCTCCTCCAGCGCAGCGGGATCGCGCTGGCGCAGCGCTCGGGCCAGCTCTCCCACCTCCTCCACCAGGCGGCGGAAGGTACCATCCAGGCCGCGTGCCCGGTCCCGCTCTCCGTAGATGGCAACGATACGCTGCTGGAATCCGTGAAAGTCCATCGTCCCTCCCCGGAGTTGGCGGGGGACCCATTCAACCCGAGGTCCCGCGGAACCATTCGCCTCCGCGGCTGCCGCGCCCTTTGCGGGCGGGTCAGAGCTTGATGTCCACCACGCGCGCTGCTATGAAGGGCGGCGCCCCCTCGCCAAGGACCGTGACCACCGTACCCGGTACGAGCGCCGACGGCGGCCGCAGGCTCGTCCCCCGCAGGATCCAGGTGTCGTCGCGCATCGCGACGACGGCGCCGCCGGCCATGGCGAAGCCGACTCCCGGCCAGTACACGGTAATCCGGCCGCCAAGGCGAGTGGCCGTGCGGGGGTCGAAGAGCACCGTCAGCACCCGGGCGCTCAGCGAGCCGTCGGAGTTCCGGGCTCCGGCCGCCCGCACAACCGCGTGGAGAGCGATGACGCCGGAGGTAACGGTGGTCCCGGTGATGAGCACGGTGGTGAGCACGTTGCCCTCCCCCAGGACCGACACCGTGCTGTCGTTTCGCCCGACCACGACCCCCTGCAAAGCCCCGCCTTCGCGCTCCACGCGCGCGGCCACCGCTCCTCCCAGCACCACGACCCGCAAGGCTACCGGCACTCCGCCGGGTACCGCCAGCGCCCAAACACGCACCCGCGCGCCTGCGATCAGCCCCGCGGCGGGCAGGGCCGTCCCCGCAAGGAGGCGGAACCCGACCGTCCCCCCGGAGTCCAGGCGCAGCGTGAGCACCCCTCCGCCCACTTTCAGGACGATCCCGCTGACGGCGTAGGGCTGCAGGCGATATGGCGGGGCAGCCAGAGCAACCCCCGCCAGGAGGAGACCGCCCAGCGCCGCGGCCAGGAGCGCGGACCAGCGGCGGGCGGGCATCATCGTCCTGAGAACCCCGTGGCCAGTGCCAGCAGCACGGCCCTCGGCTGAGCGCCCACCACCACCAGGCGCAGCCCCCCTTCCTCCCACGTCAGCACGCGGATGTCTCCCAGCTCGACGACCCGCAGGGAGATACCCCCTACGGTGGCCGCCTCGCCGGCCGCCTCCCAGGCCCGGCCGTCCACCCGCCGCGCGGGGACCTGGAAGACCGAGATCGGCGCGGTACCGTAGGTGTAGCGCAGGACGGCGGCGGCCAGGGGGCCGTAGCGCACGGCCTGGGCGCGGTCGAAGCGCACCCCGGGCGGCAGCACCCCGGGGGTGCGCACGCGGAATCCGACGGCGCGCTGCACCGCCTCCAGTGTCATCGCACCGTCCTCGGCGGCGAAGAGGGCGAACGTCCGCGCACCCGCGGGCGCGCGGAAGCGGAAGAGTGCCGCCGGCAGGTTCAGGCTGAAGGAGACGCGGGTGAAGTAGGCGGTGTAGACGCCTCCGGCACCGCTGCGTTCCTCCATGCGCAGCGGCACTCCCGTGGCCTGGTCGATCCACAGGAGCCTGCGGGCATCCCCGCTCCTGGCTTCCAGTACCAGGACGAAGGTGGGCCGGCCGATGACCTCCTCCGTGCCCGCCAGCGCCAGGCGGTAGGCCGCTAGCAGCGCGCGTAGCTGCTCCCTCGGACGGCCGGTGCGGGCGAGGGTCGGTCCCTGGAACACCGTGTGAAGGGAGGGCTCGTAGTGCCAGGCCTCGACTCCGCTGTCCACCACCAGGCGCCCGGCCAGCGGCTCCGGGGAGAGGAACTCCAGGCGGGTCTGGTTGGGCCGCTTGTGCGCCTCGAGTACCACCACGGTCTCCACGCGGTCGCCGCGGCGGGTGGAGATCAGCTTTGTACCCTCGTAGTCTATGAGGGCCGGCGCCACCAGCGCGCTGTACAGGACCGCCGCAGCCCGGTCGGGTGCACCTCCCGCCTGCCTCCCCGCGGCGGGAAGCTGCAGGAGCCACAGCGCCGCAAGCGGGAGCGCCACCAGCACGGCCAGCCCGGCGGCGGGGCGGCTCACCGCTGCACCACCCCACGCGGCTGCCCGATGATCCGGAGGTTGGCGTCGGTGACAAGCAGCGCCAGGTGGGCGCGGTCGGCGAGAGGGTCGGCGGCCGCGGCTAGGGCGTGCTCGCGGACGAACAGGTCCAGGCCGAACTCAGCGGCGCGCAGCCGGTCCATGCGACCGCGGGCGAGCGGCACCAGCAACAGCAGGACCACCACGGCGGCCGCGGCCAGGGCCGCTGCCGGTCGGAGGCGCCATCCGGCGAGCCAGGTGCGCCAGGCCGGAGCCCTCCGGCTGCCCAGCGCCCGACGCAGGTCCGGCCAGAAGGATTCCGGCAGCGGGCGCTCGGGCAGGCCGGCAAGGAGGAGGCGCAGGCGCTCCAGCTGCGAGAGCTCCTCCCGGCAGGACGGACAGCCCGCCAGGTGAAGGCGGACTGCCGCCTCCTCCTCGGGCGTCAACTCCCGGTCGAGGTAGGCCGAAAGCTGGCGTTCCCCGTGGTGCGCCACCGGCTCAGGGGACCTCCTCTCCGCCCGCAGGGCCCCCCGGCGGGGCAAGACGGGCGTGCGCGCGGTGCGGGTACCGCTCGCCCAGCAGCGGGGCCAGGCGCTCCTGCAATATCCTGCGCGCCCGGTGCAGCCGTGACTTCACCGTCCCCAGCGGCACCCCCATCACGCGCGCGATCTCCTCGTAGGAGAACCCCTCGATGTCGCTGAGGACGACGGCCATGCGCAGGTCGGGCGGCAGCGCCAGCAGCGCCTCCTGCACCGTGGCGTCCATCTGAGCGCCCAGCGCCGCCTCGGGAGAGTCGGCCTCCGGCGCCGGAGGTTCCCGCGTGGCCTCGCCCTCCGAGGTGGGCAGGGGTGCGGAGAGCGATTCCACCCGCCCCTTGGGCCGCCTGCGCACCAGGTCGATGTAGAGGTTGGTGACGATGCGGTACAGCCAGGGTTCCAGCGCAGCCGCCGGGTCGATACGGCGGAAGGCGCGGAACACCCGCAGGAACGCCTCCTGCGCCAGATCCTTGGCGTCGGCGTCGCTGCCGCTCATCCGGTAGGCGATGTTGTACACGTACGGCCCGTACTTATGGACCAGCGCCTCGTAGGCGGCGAGCTCCTCCCCCGTCAGGGATCGCGCGTCCCCCACCGGTTTCGGGCGGCGCCTTGTCTGGTCGTCCCGCTTGTCAATACGCAACGGCACACGGATGGGTTCGGTCACTTCCCCTTGCGGAGCGCGCCCCGCCGGGGTGCGCGTGCAGGCCCTACCGCACCCGCACCAGCGGCCGCAGCCGCTCCAGTACTTTAGGACCGATCCCCTCCACCTCCAACAGGTCCTCCAGGCGCTCGAACCTCCCGTGGGCCCGCCGGTGCTCCACGATTCGCCGCGCCAGAACGGGGCCGATCCCGGGGAGCGCTTCCAGCTGGGCGGCACTGGCGGTGTTCGGATCTAGGGGTCCCCGGGGCGGCGCGGCAGCCCCCGCCCTAGCGCCTGAGCCCTCCGCCTCCGCCCCCTCAGGCAGCACGGGCTCGGGCACCCTGGGGATGAGCACGCGCTCCCCGTCCCGCAGGGGCTGGGCCAGGTTGACCGCGCTCAGATCGGCGAGAAACGTCGGGCCGCGAGCAGCCCGCAGCGCATCGGACCAGCGCGCCCCTGGGGGAAGCCGGTAGACGCCGGGCAGCACCACCTCTCCGACCACGTGCACGAGCAGCGCTGCAGGCGTGGGCGAGGCGGGCAGCAGGGAGACCTCACCTGGCTGCCGCCGGATCCACGACCGGCCGATCACCAGCAGGGCCAGTACGGCCACCACGGCCAGGGCTACCTGCTCCCGGCGCAGGGTACGCGGCTCGTCGGTCTCCACAATCCCGCCTCCCGGCGGCCGGAGGCCGCCACATAGCTTTATCGGCCGCAAGAGGCACTTTTGCAGGCTAGCGGACGACGACGTTGACCAGCCGGCCGGGGACCACGATCACGTCAGAGACCGGGCGGCCGTCCAGGACGCGGCGCACTCGCTCGCTCTCCAGAGCCAGCCGCTTTGCCTCCTCCGCGGAGATGTCGGAGGGCGCCTGCACCCGGTCGCGCACCTTGCCGTTGACCTGGATCACCAGCGTGACCGTCTCCGCCCGCGCCAGCTCCGGGTCGTACTGCGGCCAGGACTGCTGGTGGATGGAATAAGGCCGGCCGGTCCTCGCCCACAGCTCCTCGGCTATGTGCGGAACGAAGGGCGCCAGCATCAACAGCAGCGCCTGGACGGCTTCTTCCCAGGTCTGGCCGCTTATTGCCGGGGTCCCCTTCACCGCCTGCAGGAAGTTCGTGAACTCCATCAGCGCCGCGATGGCCGTGTTGAAGCGGAAGTGCTCCAGGTCCTCCGTGACCCGCTTGATGGTAACATGCGTGCGGTGACGCACCTCCCTGGGGGAGACCCGCGCGTCGGCGCGGGCGCCATGCGGCGCCGGGTCGGTGACCAGGGCCCAGACGCGGTGCAGCCAGCGGTGAACCCCCTCGATACCCTTGGGGTCCCAGGGGCCCCCCTCGTCCCAGGGCCGCATGAACATCAGGTAGCCGCGGACCGTGTCCGCGCCGTACTGACGCACCTGCTCGTCGGGGTCCACCACATTGCCCCGCGACTTGCTCATGCGCTGCCCGTCCGGCCCCAGGACGATTCCCTGGTTGTACAGGCGCAGCATGGGCTCGTCGAAGTCAACCAGTCCCAGGTCCCTCATCACCTTGGTCCAGAAGCGGGTGTAGAGGAGGTGCATCACGGCGTGCTCGATGCCCCCGGTGTACTGGTCCACAGGCAGCCAGTAGCGCCCCACCTCCGGGTCGAACGGCCGCGCATCGTCGTGCGGGCTGAGGTAGCGGTACTGGTACCAGGAGGAGTCGACGAAGGTGTCCATGGTGTCCGTCTCCCGCTCGGCGTCATCCCCCCCGCAGCGCGGGCAGCGCACCCTGCGGAAACCCTCGTGGTACCGTAGCGGCGACTCCCCCGTGGGGCGGAACTCCGCGTCATGCGGCAGGACGACCGGCAGGTCCTCCTCCGGCACCGGCACTGTCCCGCACGTCTGACAATAGATAATCGGGATGGGTGTCCCCCAGTACCGCTGCCGGCTGATCAGCCAGTCGTGCAGGCGGTAGTTGACCATGCGCCGCCCCACCCCGCGGCGTTCCATCTCGTCTGCGATGCGCTGCCACCCCTCAGGGCTCGGCAGGCCGTCGAAGGGACCGGAGTTCACCATCGTCCCCTCGTCCAGGTAGGCGCATTCCAGCTCCTCGCCCCGCCACCCCGGCGGCGCCACCACCACGCGGATGGGCAGCCCGTACTTGCGGGCGAACTCGAAGTCACGCTGGTCGTGGGCGGGCACCCCCTGGATGGCTCCGGTGCCGTAGGTCAGCAGCACGTAGTCGGCGATGAAGATGGGCACCGCCTCGCCGTTCATGGGGTTTATGGCGTAGGCGCCTATGAAGACCCCGTCCCGCTCCTTCTCCGTGGACAGACGCTCGATGTCCGAGACGCGCGCCGCCTTGAACTTGTAGGCTTCCACCTCCCCCCGCCGATCCGGGGCTGTCAGCTCGTCCACCAGGGGGTGCTCAGGGGCCAGGACGGCGAAGGTCATGCCGTATACGGTGTCTGGCCGTGTGGTGAACACAGCGAAGGACCTGCCCGGATGGTCCCGTACGGGCAGGGAGAACTCCACGCCCCCGCTGCGGCCGATCCAGTTCTGCTGCAGTATCTTCACCCGCTCCGGCCAGTCGATCTTGCTGAAGTCCAGCAGCTCGTCGGCGTAAGCGGTGATCCGGAGAAACCACTGCTCCAGGTTCTTCTTCACCACCGGCGTGCCGCAGCGCTCGCAGACGCGGTTCTCGCCCACCACCTGCTCGCGGGCCAGGGTGGTGTTGTCCTGCGGGCACCAGTCCACGGGGGCCAAGGCCCGGTAGGCCAGCCCGCGCTCGTACATCTTCAGGAAGAACCACTGGTTCCACTTGTAGTAGCCGGGGTCGCAGGTGACCACCTCGCGCTCCCAGTCCCAGGAGGCTCCCATGGAGCGGAGCTGGCGGCGCATCCGATCTATGTTGTCCATGGTCCAGGTGTAGGGGTGGATGCCGTGCTGGATGGCGGCGTTCTCCGCCGGCAGGCCGAAGGCATCGAAGCCGATGGGGAACATGACGTTGTAGCCCTGCATGCGCTTGAAGCGGGCGGCGGCATCGCTGGGCGCCATGGCATACCAGTGCCCGATGTGCAGGTCCCCCGACGGGTAGGGGTACATGGTCAGGAAGTAGTACTTGGGGCGGGGGTCGAAGTCCGGCGCGTGGTACAGCCGGTCGGCCTCCCAGCGCGCCTGCCACTTCTGCTCGATTCCCTGGGGGGCGTAGCGGTCTGCCATCGTCCTCCTCCTACGACGGGGCTGCCCCCACACCCGCCGGCCGCACGGGAGTGCGCCAGCCGTGGCGGTCGGGCAGCCGGCCCTCGGCCAGGGCGAAGAACTCCTCCTGCAGGCGTGCCGTGATCGGCCCGCGCCTTCCGTCCCCCACAGGGATCCGGTCCACCGAGCGCACCGGGGTGATCTCGGCGGCGGTGCCGGTGAAGAAGACCTCGTCGGCCACGTACAGCATCTCCCGCGGCAGGAGGGCCTCCCGCACGGGGATGTCCAGGTCGGCGCACAGGGTCAGCACCACCTTCCGGGTGACACCCGGTAGGATGGAGCTCGATAGCGGCGGGGTGTACACTACCCCGTCCCGCACCACGAAGACGTTCTCCCCGGAACCCTCGCTGACGTAGCCCTGCACGTCCAGGACGACCCCCTCGGCGAAGCCGTTGTCGGCCGCCTCCATGGCCACGAAAGAGGAGTTGACGTAGTTGCCTCCGACCTTCGCCATCCCAGGGTGGGTATCCGGTGCCACGCGCCGCCAGGACGAGACCATGACATCCACGCCCTCCTCCAGCGCACCCTCCCCCAGGTAGCGCCCCCAGGGGAAGGAGGCCACCGCCACCTCCACAGGCGACTTCCGCGGGTCGACGCTGAGCGACCCGAGACCCCGGAAGACCACCGGGCGGATGTAGCAGGCCTGGTGCCCGTTGCGCGCCACCACCGTGAGGATGGCCTCGCGCAGCACCCCCATCTCGTAGGGTGGCGTCATGCGGAAGATCCGGCAGGAGTCGTAGAGGCGGCGCAGGTGGTCGTCCAGGCAGAATACCGCCGCGCCTTCGGGCGTGGAGTAGGCTCGGATGCCCTCGAAGACGCTGCTGCCGTAGTGCAGGGCATGTGCCAGCACGTGTACGCGAGCCGACTCCCACGGGACGATCTCCCCGTTGAACCAGATCACTTCGGACGCCTGCACACGCATCCCTCCCAAAACGTCGGGCCGCCCCCGTCCCAGGGACGAAGGCGGCCTCCGCGGTACCACCCTGATTGGCGGAACCGGCCGCTGGCCAGCTCCTGCCCGCTTGAGCCCGTCACGTGGGCAAGCGGCGCCAGCTCAGCTCGGACTCCCACCGCCCGCTTCGCCGACGCAGGCTTCCGGACGAGTTCGGTGTCTCCCGCGACCGGCTCGCACCTTCCGCCGGCTCTCTCGCGCGGGA
>ENA-ORXB01002699-ORXB01002699.1-sediment-metagenome-genome-assembly--contig:-NODE-2699-length-14301-cov-3.340129_pt1 | contig 14301 bp, 14 predicted proteins | sample MGYA00237863_ERZ511475 | MGnify/ENA primary metagenome ERZ511475 (study PRJEB26305, sample SAMN06343858) | sediment metagenome | isolation source: hot spring sediment | place: Canada: British Columbia... | reverse complement strand
AGGTTTACGGCTCAATGATTACCCTTGATAACACTTATATTGATATCAAAGCAGGAACAGACATTGAATTTATGATCAGCAACAACAGGAAGGGATATATTTCGAGTAGCTCCAGGGATGGAATGATGCTAACCACCGGCGACATCAATCGCACCGTCAGCCGCCAGGGCGAGAGTTATCCACATGTCATGTCATTCCCCGGCAATGCTGCGCTGCTCATGCCTCTTACATTCGTGACATGTAGAGGTCTATGGTTCTGCGAGATGTATTCGGGCGGCGGTTATTATCATCTTACTGATATTAGCGGTAACGGTAGGCACATGACCGCTACTGGCTGGAATGCGTTTAGAGATAAGGCAACTCCATTTTTGAGGGGGCTATCTCTTGATGGTGTGGATGATTATTTTTACCGTACTGCCGATGGCGGCTTGCAGGCGAATAACTGGATCGGTGTTGGCGGATGGTTCTACATCCAAAGCACAGGCAGGCGACATGGGTTTATGCGATGTGGGACATCGACGCAAGCATGGGCAGTCTATACAGATACGGATAATATACTTAGAGCCTGGTATTTTGATACTACAAACACGGCCAGGTATATATTAGCAGGAACCCTTACGACAGGATATCACTTTATAGCATTCCTGTTCGGCTGGAATAATTCTAGTAGCTACATAATAGGACTATATTATGATGGCACATGGTATCCTATCGGCTCTGCTCCTTACGGCATGAGAGCACCAGCAGGCAATTTCGAGTTTGGCAGGACTGCTGACAGTGGGGGCTTCTTATTACATGGTGCTGTGATGACTGCATTCTTTGCCGGTACGATTTTAGACTGCTATATTGATTACTACAACTATACCAAAGGGCTGTTTGGCTACTAAAAGCAATAACCATTCAGCTAATGCTAAAATGATGTTCGGAAAGGAGTTAACATGGCTCTAAAAAAGAAAATCATGACCAGATATGGCATCGAGTGCGAATACTGGAAGATTATCTATGCCCAGCTTGACTATCGCACAAAGACTATCAGTTTTGATATGGCTGGCTATACTAATCAGGAAGCCAGGCTTGCCAACCACGAACCGGTTGAGCGCAGGAACTATTATGGGCAGATAGAGCAGTTCACCGAGAACGATATCCGTATTGACCTGTACAATCACCTGAAAAACCCGCCGGAGCCGGTGCAACCACCGGTTGGCGGCGAGGAAAATATAGAAAATAAAGGTGCCGGATTGGAAGCTCCGCCACCCAAAGAAGGCGAATTGGAAAGCCGATCTATTGTTTTTGCCACCCCGATAACTCAAGACTTTAAAGACGCAGAAGACATCTAGGAGGCAAGTATGAAAGTATCGTATATTGACATCATCCAGCTCTTATCGGCACAGGACGAGCTGAATAAGCTCAAACTACCGGCGAAGTATGCCATCAGGGTTGCGCGGGCAATCCGCCGCGCGCAGGACTACTACAAAGATGTTGAGGAAATTCGCAAGAAAATTCTTTCCGATGTCGGAATTGTTGAGGGAGATGACTTGACAGAGGAGCAAAAACGCCAGAATGAAGCAAAGCTCGGTGAGGCGAACGAGTTGTTCAACAAGGCATTGGAGGAAGAGGTTGAGATTGATGTCAGCCCGATCAGCCTTGCCGAACTAGACGGCACGGAGATGTCGGTCGAATTACTCCAAAAAACGCTCTGGCTGTGGGGTGATTAGTTTTCGATGTCGAAAACCAGTTAAAAAAAAAGAAAGAGCGGATTACCGCTCTTTCTCAGTATCAAAGATGTTGGTCGAGTCCTATGATGTATAGACCCAAGTTGCAAAGATGACACCCACATCTCTCCGCACCGTGCACGTTCTCGTCTAAGAGCTTTCTTCGTAACTCAGGTACGTCCTCCAAGTTTACCCCGTCGAACTCAAGAGCAATGTGGTTACCTGCAAGTCCAGTATCGCCCTTATAGTGCTTTAGATGTAACTTATTGTTTACAATTTCATAATAAGCTTTGATTTCTCCATACTCGCTGCCCGCTATAATTACAACTTGTTTGTTCATAGTGACCTCCTAATTTGATGTATGTCGTATTATAGCAATAACGAGTATTTACGACATACGGAAAATTCCCTAATTTTCCAAAGATGTGATGAAATTTTTGACATCAATATCCTGTAACACACCGTAAATCTGATCGGTTACGACTAGCGATGAGTGCATAACATTAGCACTGATTGCTTTTAAGTCCTTAATCGTCTTTGCATGTTGAATTGCGTACATGACGTGACCATGCCGTAGTTTGTGAGGAGATAAATATGCAACCCCAACAGTTTTGCATATCAATCTAACATCTTTTTGTATTGTGGAGTTACGACCTTGATAAGCAACTGTGGTTGGAATGAGTCTGCTATTATCTCGTGAGATTGGTGAATACCACAAGCAATATTCTGGAAAATAACGTACCATCTCATCCCACTCGCGAATTAACTCAAGCAACGGATTGATGGGTAATAAGTAAGTAATGCTAGATTTATAGTTTTTTGTTCTAACTCCCATTTCCGGAAATTGTAAGATGCAATTATTCTCTAAATCGACACAGGATATTGGCAGTGAAGCCAGAGCATCGGCGCGCATACCTGAACAAAAAAGCATAGCCACTGCGATTTTTGCTCTTTTCAGATGTAAATTAGTGGTATCGTATTCGGCAATTTTCATAACTTGATCAAGAGTATAAAATTTGTGGTTTCGCAAACCGGGATTACTGCGGATTTTACGATTAGGTTTCAAACTGGCAATCCAAGTGTCTGATATTGTTTTGTACCGGCTTTGCCATGCGGTTTTGGCATAGGCGTAAAACTGGCGGGCCTGAGTCAAGCATTTGACTATCGTGCTTGGAGCCAGTCTTTTGCCGTTAGATACATAATTTACGAGATAAGTTGGGAAGGTAGGTGTGATAGATGGACTGCGCGGAAAAGGCTTTTCATCGGCCCATTCCAGCAAGTGGCGCAGATGCGACCAGGCGCGCTTTATGGTTGATTTTTCGGCTTGCTGAATGTTCTCCATGTAGTTAAGGTAGGATTTTATGTCGTGATAGTTTTGGCGATTGATCATGGCGTTCTCCCTCTAGCGCGGTTGATTTTAGCTTTGCATACCGGACATTTAGATTGCAATAATTCGATGTAATTATTTTGGTAAACGATAGATGGATTGATCAATTCGACAGGCTTATTACAGCGCATACACCAGGCGGTGTTATCCGGCAATGGCTTACGGTTAGCTTTGTTTTTAACAATGGTTTCCTGCGCCCAACTGACAAACTGTTTGCCGTTAATCCAAATATCCCCTTTTTCATCCTTTGTAAACGGCATACCTGCCGGGAGATATGAGCGATAGATGGTTTCTGTAGATATACAGAGTTCTTCCGCCAGTTCAGATGGGCGGTACATCATATTCAGTATGCGGCCCAGACGGATGATGCTTACTCTTTTTAGCACGCGTGGCATGAGACAACTCCAGACAAGAGATCGGTGTTGACATCTCAGCCACGACAGGTTACAGTTAGACCTGTTTTGTCGGGGCGAGAGGATTTGAACCTCCGACCTCTTGCACCCCATGCAAGCGCGCTAGCCGGTCTGCGCCACGCCCCGATCGCAGTGCGCATTATAGCGCAGGTAGGCTAATCTGACAAGCGCAAAATGGAAATTCGGATGATCCTTTCGCCAACCAAACGGAGGAGTACAACCCTACAGAGACTTAAACTGTTGATGCAAGTTCACTGGTGGAACTTGAAACCTTTCCAAAAGGGAATTTCAGGCTGGTTCTTCATCGGTGCACTCACAATTTTTCTGTCAGGTTGTGCTTACCAGACAGGTGGATTTGCGGTGACCGAGATTTTGACGCCTGAACCAGCTACAGTCCAACCGAGTGCTACCGCTATCGCCCAGAACCAACCCATTCATATAACCCTGCATCCAACTCTGACAGCTACTGCTTTGCCCTCCTTACAACCTTCGTCAACCCCGATCCCCCAAAGCGAAATTTGTTCACCACTGGTCTCTGCAAAACGCAGTGAACTGATTGAAATTGTTTCAGATGGCTTTCACCCACCGCCACCCGGGCAAGATGGACGCCACCAGGGGGTGGATTTTGCTTACTATAGAAAGTTTGGGCGCGCTTCGATTGCTGGGGATGGCTTTCAGGCTGTCCTGGATGGTAAGGTCGCTGCTTTGATTGTGGATCGTTTTCCATACGGGAATGCGTTGATCATCGAAACACCTCCTTTGCTTGTACCTTCATGGGTAAGAGAAAATATTCAACTTGCTCAAGGCGAGTCGCTCTATGTTTTATATGCCCATCTGGCTGAGTTCTATCCAACCGAGATCGGGGAAACCGTTTCGAGTTGTCAATTGATTGGAGTGGTGGGGAACTCGGGAGATGCCGGTGTTGCCCACCTTCACCTGGAAGTCAGGGTTGGTGAAGAGGGTCAAATCCTTTCGAGCATGGCGTATTATGTTGCCACTGCTACACCAGAAGAGCGTCAGGCGTACCTGAGGTGGCGGACTTCTGGTGAATTTCGGGCAATCGATCCCATGACCATTTTCGTAGAAAACGGCGGGTAGATTTTTTCTAATCCGCTCTTAACTTGACAACCCCTATAAAGTTTGCTATGCTTAAACTACCGAACGGTCGGTAGGTTATTCCCATGACACGCGATGAAATCCTTGAAGCCGCAGCGCAGATCTTCCGTCAAAAGGGCTATCACGCCGCTTCAATGCAGGATATAGCCGATGCGGTAAAGCTGCAAAAAGCCAGCCTCTATCACCATGTCAATAGCAAACAAGACATCCTGCTGGCTTTGTTAGATCGAGCACTGGATTTGTTGATCGAAGGGATGGAAAAGGTTCTGGCATTGGATCTGGCACCGGAGGAGAAGCTACGTCAGGCGATGCTCGTCTATCTCCAGATCATGCTGGAACAGCGAGATTTATCCTCGGTGTTACTATTAGAGTATCGTTCTTTGGAGCCAGAGTACCGTCAGCGGCACATCCGGCGTCGTGATCTATATGAGTCTTTATGGCGCAATCTCTTAGTTGAGGGGGCTGAACAAGGAGTCTTTAAGGTTTCAGATGTTGCCCTTGTTTCTCGTTTCCTTTTGGGTGTGATGAATTGGACGATTACCTGGTATCGCGAAGACGGTCCGTTAACCCCAGCCCAACTGGCTCAGGAATGTGCGAACCTGTTTGTGCTGGGTTTGAAAAGACGAAAGAGCGAAGATGAGCAATGATTTTGAAATTAGAGAGTTTCGTACCTCGGGTGGGGCAAGGATCTTTGCTATCCCTTTGCAACTTTTTCCCATCTTGCAGGGGTTTGCTTATCTTGTGGTAGACGAAGAGGAGAACCGTCTGAGCTTCTCCCTGATCGACAGTGGATCAGGCACACTCGACTCCAACCAGAACCTCATCTCGGGACTGAAATTTGTAGGCGAAATGATGGGCCAAGAGCTCGATCTTTCGCGCCTGGATCGGATCTTCATCACCCATGGACATATCGATCACTTTGGTGGTTGCGTGCAACTTCGCAGTCGAACTTCTGCCCGGGTCTATATCCATGAACTGGATCTTCGCAATCTGACCAACTATGAAGAGCGAATTGTGGTCGTCTCCAAACATTTAGAAGAATTTTTGGTGGAAGCCGGAGCGAGCGACTCTCTCAAGGAGCGTTGTCTTGAACTTTATCGGATCACCAAAAGCCTGGGACGTTCCATCACGGTTGATCGTACCTATGAGGCTGAAAACTTCCGTATCGGTCGCATTCAAGCTTTGCATGTCCCTGGTCATTGTGCTGGTCATGTCGTTTTGAAGTTGGACAACGTACTTTTTAGTGGAGATATGGTTCTAAGCCATATCAGTCCCCATCAAGCCCCAGAGCGGTTGACTCATTTTACGGGTCTGGGGCATTATCTGGAATCCCTGGCGAAGCTGGAAAAGTGGGCAAGCGATGTGGAGATTACCTTTGGTGGTCATGGAGCTCCGATAATCGACTTGCCAAAACGGATTGGCGAAATTCGGGAGGTGCATCAGGAGAGATTAGCAATCGTATTAGAAATTTTACAGCAACCGCAGACCATTGCGGAGGTCTCCCACAAGTTGTTTGGGGAGGTGAATGGTTACAATGTTTTACTTGCCCTGGAGGAAACCGGTGCGCATGTCGAATACCTGTATCAGCGCGGCCTGCTCGAAATCGCCAATTTGGAAGATTTAGAGAATTCGCATCGGGCAGTTCCAATCCGCTATCGGCGGATATAAGCTTTCCCTAGGAGGAGGATGTTTTTTCCCGAAGGAAGAAACGGAAACAGCGAAAGAAAAGGAGTGTCCTATGTATTCGTTTGAACCCTCTGAAGAACAAAAAATGTTGATTGATGCCATCAACCGCTTTGCTGTCAACGATTTACGCCGTAAAGCGCATGATGCCGATGAGGAGTATGGCTACCCGAAAGAGGTTATCGAGAAGGGATGGGAACTGGGAGTCTTGCAAGCCTCAATTCCGGAAGCGTATGGGGGCTTTGGCGAACATTCGGTCTTGACCGGCGTTCTCGCTGCCGAGGAAATGGCATATGGTGATTTCGCGGCGACATTAGCTGTGTTAACGCCAGCACTGTTTGCCTTACCCATCCTTGCCTGTGGGAGCGAAGAGCAAAAACAAACTTATCTGCCACCCATTGCTGAAGGGGAATGGCAGCCATATACCGCAGCCTGTATTGAACCCTTTTTCGACTTTGATCTGCTAGACATGCGCACCACTGCAGAACAGAAAAATGGAGCATACCTCTTGCGAGGAGAAAAAATCTATGTGCCATTCGCCAACGAAGCTGAACAAATGATCGTCTATGCCAATTTGAATGGCCAAACGCAAGGGTTTATTCTCGACTGCAACGCTTCAGGGGTAACCATCGGTGAGCGTCAGAAAACGATGGGCATTAATGCCCTGCCAATTTATAAAGTCACCCTGGAAGACGTTCTTGTGCCAGCCGAGCGACGCCTGGGTGGCATCGAAGGGCATGATCCCACGCCGATTTTCGATTCGATGCACCTGGCGATGGCAGCGATGGCGCTCGGGGTCAGTCGGGCGGCGTTTGAATATTCGCGTGATTATGCCAAAGAACGGGAGGTCTTTGGCGTTAAAGTTGCGCAAAAGCAAGCTATTGCCTTTATGCTGGCTGAAATGGCAACCGAGATCGAGGCGATCCGCTTGCTGACCTGGGAAGCAGCCTGGATGGTTGATAACAAGAAAGAAGGAGCGAGCAAGCAAGCCTATCTGGCGCATGTCGGAGCGATGGATATGGCCATGATGGTTACCGACCGGGCAGTGCAAATTTTAGGTGGTCATGGATATATTCGCGAACATCCGGTCGAACTCTGGATGCGGAACGGGCGTGGTTTTGCCATGCTCACCGGCCTGGGAATGATCTGATGGAAGGAAAGGAAGGTTGGAGATGATTGAGTTTGAGATGCCGAAACCGATTGCTCAACAGAGCTATGTCCTGCAAACCGTGGCTGAAAATATGATGCGGCCGGTCTCGCGTTATTTCGATGAACACGAACATGAAATCCCGTGGGATTACATCAACTTTATGCATATGGCAATGCGTGCCACCGGTGCAGGTTCTCTGGCTCCTCCACCCGAGAAGAAAAAAGAGGGTGAGGAAACAGAGGAAAAGAAGGAAAAACGGCCTCCGATTGGCTATCAGATGCTTGCCTTCATGTTGGAAATGCTTTCGTGGGGGGATGTCGGTATCTATCTATGTACGCCTGGGGGAGGACTGGGGGCTGCAGCCGTTGAAGCTGCCGGCACGCCAGAGCAAAAGCAGAAATTCCTGGCTCGTTTTCGCGAAGAGAAACCGGTCTTCGCGGCTATGGCCATGACGGAACCCCATTGCGGTTCGGATACTTCTGCTATCCGGACCACAGCGGTTTTGGATAAGAACACCAACGAATGGGTGTTGAATGGCGAAAAGATCTTCGTCACCGCCGGGCAGAAGTCGCTCGAAGAGAGCAATGGTTTTGTGGTTGTCTGGGCGACCATTGATCCGAGTGCAGGGAGAGCGGGAATGCGCTCCTTTGTGGTTGAAGCGGGTACGCCTGGCGTTAAGGTGACCAAACTGGAACACAAGTTGGGGATTCGAGCGAGTGATACCGCTTCGATTGTTCTTCAAGATGCACGTGTGCCATTTGAGAATATTCTCGGTAGCCCTGAAATCCAGCCTGATACCAGCAAGGGTTTCAAAGGCGCTATGGCGACATTTGACGCAACGCGACCATTGGTTGCGGCTACTGGAGTGGGAGTGGCTCGAGCGACACTCGAGTTGGTTAAGGAACTGCTGGCTAAACAGGGAATCGAGATCCGGTATGGCCTACCACGCGCCAAGTTAACCAATGTCGAACGCGAGATCATCGACATGGAAGTCATGCTGCGCTCAGCATGGTTGTTGGTGATCAAATCGGTCTGGATGGCCGATAATCGCAAACCCAATCCGCTCGAGGCCTCGATGGCGAAATTGCGCGCTGGAGACATCGTAACCCGTATCACCCAGAAGGCTATGGAGTTAATGGGGCCCATTGCCTATTCGCGAGACTACCTGCTAGAGAAGTGGTTCCGCGATGCAAAGATTACGGATATCTACGAAGGGACGGGTCAAATCAATCGCTTAGTCGTAGCACGCAATATTCTCGGTTACTCAGGCCGAGAATTGCGGTAGAAAGATCAGGAAGGAGGCAGGATGAAATACCACATCAAACACGCGGTGGTCGTTGGCGCGGGGACAATGGGCGCTGCCATTGCCGCCCACTTAGCCAATGCGGGAGTTCGAGTAACACTATTGGATATTGTGCCTGATCGCCTGACACCCGAAGAAGAAGCCAAGGGGTTGACTCTCTCTTCTCCTGAAGTACGTAACCGGATTGTGCGTGAAGGGTTTGAACGCGCTTTGAAGGCCCGACCGGCGAATTTTTTCACTCCCGACCATGCGAACCTGATCCGCCTGGGCAATCTGGAAGACGACTTCGACTGCGTTTCCCAAGCGGATTGGGTGATTGAGGTAATTGTAGAGAATCTCGCCATCAAACGTCAACTGATGGAGCGGATTGATCAGGTACGATCAGCTTACACCATCGTCAGCACCAATACCTCTGGAATTCCGGTTACTTCGATTGCCGAAGGACGCAGCGAAGGTTTTCGCCAGCACTTTCTGGGAACGCACTTTTTCAACCCTCCTCGCTACCTGAAGTTGCTCGAAGTGATCCCTACCCAGGATACCTTACCCGAAGTGGTCGAATTTATCAGCCATTTTGGAGAATATCATCTGGGCAAGGGGATTGTCCTATGCAAGGATACGCCGAATTTTATTGCCAATCGAGTTGCGTTTGGATCGGCAGCGTTTGCTTTAGATTACATTCTCGAGAACGATTATACGGTCGAAGAAGTTGACGCAATCACTGGTCCGCCGATTGGCAATCCCAAAACAGCCACTTTTCGCCTGATGGACCTGGTTGGCATTGATGTTTGGGAACATGTTGGGCGGAATTTAGCCCCGGCAATCCCCCACGATACGCACGCCCAAAAATATCTCAATTCCGAGCGCGTCAATCAATTGATCCGCAAGATGGTATCGGAAGGCTGGCTGGGGAATAAGTCGAAACAGGGATTTTATAAAGAGGTAAGGACGGCTGATGGCAAGAAGGAGTTCTGGGCGCTGAATCTCAAAACATTGGAGTATGAGCAGCCTCAGAAGCCGCGCTTCGATTCGATAGGAAAAATCAAAGACGAGGAAGACCTTGGAAAGCGCCTTAAAGTCCTCCTGGAAGCCCAGGATCGAGCTGGGCAATTGGTGCGCGCTCTGACTTATCAGAGCTTCGCCTATGCCTCGGAGCGCATACCGGAAATTGCGGATACGCCGAAACCGATTGACGATGCCATGCGTTGGGGTTTTGGTCGCGAGGCAGGTCCCTTTGAAACGTGGGACATGCTGGGTGTGCCCCAAACTGCGCAAGCAATGAAAGAAGCTGGCTTTCCTCCTGCCTCCTGGGTAGATGAAATGCTTGCCAACGGTTTCACCTCTTTCTATCAGATAGAAAATGGCACAAAGGTTGGGGTTTATCACCCGGCAAAGAAAACCTACCAACCGCTTCCACCCCATCCCTCTGCTATTGTCCTTGCAGAGCAGAAGAGCGCTGGGAAACAGTTGAAGGTCAATCCAGGTGCCAGCCTCATTGATCTGGGAGATGGTGTTTTGTGTGTGGAATTTCACACCAAGGTGAATGCTCTCGATGACGATATCTTCAATATGATCCTGGAAGCGATGGATCTGGCTGAAAAGGATTACGAGGGGATTGTCATCGGGAACGATGCCGAACAGTTTTCGGCGGGGGCAAATATCTTCATGATCGTGATGGCTGCCCAGAGTGGAATGTGGGATACCCTGGATGCCGCAGTGCGAAAGATGCAATCGATGAATATGCGGATGCGCTATTTCACCAAGCCGGTTGTGATTGCTCCGGCGGGCCTGGCAATTGGGGGCGGTTGTGAAGTGATGATGCATGGTAGCCGCGTGGTTGCCCATGCTGAACTTTATAGTGGTCTGGTCGAGATCGGTGTTGGCGTTATCCCGGCTGGAGGAGGTACGAAGGAGTTGGTGCGGCGCATTTTGACCCCGCCAATGCGCACCCAAAACGCCGAGGCTTTGCCTTTCTTGCAGCGCATCTTTGAAACCATCGGGATGGCAAAAGTGGCTACCAGTGCGGAGGAAGCTCGCCAATTCGGATTTCTCACCCCCGCCGATCGAGTCGTGATGAATCGCAGTCACTTGCTGGCAGAAGCCAAGCGTGAGGTGCTCCATCTGGTAGCTGATGGCTATCGTCCACCTTTGCCCGAAAAGATCTACGCAGCCGGTCGCGACGCTCTGGCTGCTTTGCGAGTCGGCGTCTACATGATGAACCAGGGTGGGTATATCACCGACCATGAACGGTTGATCGGTGAGAAACTGGCTTATGTGATGTGCGGTGGAGAACTCAGCCGGCCGGCATGGGTAGATGAGCAGTACTTCCTGGATCTGGAGAGGGAGGCTTTCCTGTCCTTGTGTGGGGAAGAAAAGACTCAACAGCGCTTATGGCATATGCTCCAGACGGGTAAGCCGTTGCGGAATTAGGTGAAGGTAGAAAAGGAGAGTCCAGAATGGCTGTAAAAGACAAATTTCGAACACCAGTCATCGTAGCGGCTGCTCGAACGGCGGTTGGAAAAGCCAAACGAGGCAGTCTGGCAACCACCCGGCCAGATGAATTAGCAGCCACAGTGATTCAAGATCTATTCAAACGGGTGCCAGCCCTTAAGCCAGAGATGATTGATGACCTGATTTTGGGGTGTGCATTTCCGGAAGGCGAACAGGGAATGAACGTGGCGCGTTTGGTGGGGCTGAGGGCTGGATTGCCGGCCTCGGTTGCTGCCGAAACGATTAATCGCTTTTGTTCATCGGGTCTGCAAAGCATCGCTCACGCTGCTTATGCCATCATGGCAGGGCAGTTGGAAGTGGCCATAGCCGGTGGACTGGAGTCTATGAGTATGGTGCCAATGACCGGCTTCAAGTTTTCACCTACCCCCTATCTGGCACAATATCACCCCGAAGCTTTTACCAACATGGGGTTGACGGCCGAGAATGTGGCTGCCAAATATGGAATAACGCGCCAGGAGCAAGATCAATTTGCCTTGCAGAGCCATCAAAAAGCGATTCATGCCATTGAGCAGGGCTATTTCGAATCTCAAATCGTGCCCGTTGAAGTCACGAACGTCGAATTAGGGGCAGATGGAAAGCCTGTTAGTAATACCTTTATCTTCAAAGTGGATGAAGGCCCGCGCGCAGACACCAGCCTGGAGGCTTTAGCAAAACTCAAGCCGGCTTTCAAAGAAGGAGGGACGGTGACGGCAGGCAACTCTTCTCAAATGTCTGATGGGGCAGCAGCTGTGGTTATCATGTCACAAGCAAAGGCTGAAATGTTAGGAATCAAGCCCCTGGTTAGGTTTGTCGCATTTGCTGTAGGGGGTGTGCCACCGGAAATTATGGGAATTGGACCGGTCGTTGCAGTGCCGAAAGCGCTTAAGTTAGCCGGGTTGAGCCTTGAGGAGATTGGTTTGATTGAACTCAATGAAGCCTTTGCTGCTCAATCCCTGGCGGTCATTCGCGAATTAAAGTTGAACCCCGAAATCTTGAATGTAAACGGCGGAGCGATTGCGTTAGGTCATCCTTTAGGGTGCACTGGGGCAAAGTTAACCACGCAACTGATCTACGAAATGAAACGGCGTAATGTACAATTTGGAATGGTGACCATGTGTATCGGCGGTGGCATGGGCGCAGCCGGTATTTTTGAAAATCTTTAATCATGAAGGAGATAAAGCCATGTCTGAGATCACTATCCAAGAATTGATGAATCGAATGCCCAAGGCATTCCTGCCGGATCAGGCGGAGGGTGTGAACGCAGTGATTCAATATCACTTGACGGGCGAAGAAGGTGGCGATTGGGTAGTCACTATTCGTGACGGGAAGTGCACCGTTGAAACGGGCACGACAGAGAACCCAACTATGACCCTAATGGCAGACGCGCAGGTATATAAGGACATCGTGCTCGGAAAACTTGACCCCATGGCAGCCTTTATGCAGCAAAAGGTCAAGTTAAGCGGTAATCTCAACCTTGCATTGGGATTGACCAAATATTTTAAGATGCGTTGATTTCGACTTTGCCGTGCGGAGAGCGATGCATTGACGAAATTTGCTCTCCGCACGTATTTAATCCCCGAAAATTCTTGACTTTTCGTTTCAAAATGTGCTATTCTTTGCATGTTGAGGACGACATCCTAGGAAAGACATTGAGTACCTTTTTCTAATACCCCGAAAAGCGAGTGAAAATTATTCGTTGACGGTCAATGAATGGGCTGATTCAAAAGATTGCCGGGCGATTAGCCCGGTCGTTTTCTGAACGCGGCAGTCTTTTGCTGGTTTGCAATCATCATCATTGCTCTTCGGAGAGATAAACGAGGTCATGGTGCAACGGGAACGAGTCGCAGAAAATGTATATTTTTTCCAAAGTGAAATCTATGCTCAGGTGACTGCTGGGGCAGTGGTTGGTCCAAATTGGGCTGTGGTGATTGATACCCTGGCACTTCCCGAGGAAACTATTGAAATTCGCAATTTCATCGAGCAGGAATTGGCTGTACCAATTCGTTATGTGATTATCACGCATTATCATGCTGATCATAGTTGGGGGACATATCTGTTTCCTGGAGCCACGGTCATTGCTCATAGTTTGTGCCGTGAGTTGCTGGATACGCGTGGGCGGTCTTCTTTAGAAGAATCTCGGGCACAGAGTCCGATCTTTCGGCAAGCACGCATTATCCTTCCTCATGTAGTGTTTTCTGAGGGAACGATGGGATTGCGTGTGGGCAAGAAAGCACTTGCTCTAATGCCTCTGCCAGGTCATAGCGCAGATAATATTGGTGTTCTGGTTGAGGAAGACCGAGTGTTATTTGCCGGAGATGCTTGTATGCCTTTGCCCTACATTGTAGATGGGAATATTGATGACATGGTCGCATCGTTGAAGAAAATCGGCAGGATGGGATTGGAAAATATCATTCAAGGGCATGGTGATATTGTATTGCGAGGCGAAATTGACGGAACCATTCGCGAGAACTTGGCTTATCTTTCGGCGATTCGCAAGGTTGTGCGCAGAGCCGGTAGGCGCAAATACTCTCTGGATATCTTGAGAGAGGCTAATGTCGAATCATGTGGAAAAAGCAGGGTGCTGATTGGTGGATTGGCAGAGCGACTCCACCAACGAAACTTACAGGCTTTGTATAAACAAATCTTTGGTAAAGAACCAATCGGTTTAGAGAGCGAAGAGGAATGACCTTTGGGCTGGGTGTCCAAGAAAACAGCCCTCGAAGATAAGGTAGAAGACAGATTTACGCTAATGATAATCACTCATTGTCTATTTCTTGCTCCCAGTCCATATTTACCTCGATGGGTACTTCGAGGATCTTAAAACTCATAAGACCTCGATGAATCAGGTAACCCTTACATTCCCACCCGCCTTTGGGATTTATTCCCCAAATCAAGTAAACCGTATTGGGATAATAGGCTTCCCTTACATCTATTGGAGAGGGATAAGGTGGTCCTTGAGGATGGGAATGATAAATGGCTAGTAAATCCCATCCCAGGTCTTCCATGTTTTTCATGAGATGGTATTGCTCTTGAGGGTTCATGCGATAACG
>ENA-ORXB01002695-ORXB01002695.1-sediment-metagenome-genome-assembly--contig:-NODE-2695-length-14350-cov-3.788061_pt1 | contig 14350 bp, 16 predicted proteins | sample MGYA00237863_ERZ511475 | MGnify/ENA primary metagenome ERZ511475 (study PRJEB26305, sample SAMN06343858) | sediment metagenome | isolation source: hot spring sediment | place: Canada: British Columbia... | reverse complement strand
AAATCCAGGGTATATTTGTTTGATTTCTATTATTAACCTTTATATACCCATTTTCATCAAGGTCTATTAATCCTTTTAAAAAATCTGTTTTTGGGGTATAACCAACAAAGATAAAAAGTCCATCAAGAGGTAAAAAAGAGGTTTCTCCGTTTAGCTTATTTTTTATATTTATGCCTTTTAATGTATCATCACCTTCTATGGAATCAACCACAGTATTCCATATCACCTCGATCTTCTCATGTTTGAATAATTTTTCTTGTAAACACTTTTCGGCTCTTAATTTGTCTCTTCTGTGAATTAAATAAACTTTTTTAGCAAAATTAGTAAGAAATAATGCTTCTTCTACAGCAGTATTACCACCGCCAATAACAGCAACAATTTGGTCTCTAAAGAAGGCACCATCGCAAGTTGCACAATATGATATACCTCTTCCAGTTAGCTCCTCTTCTTTAGGTAAATTTAGTTTAGATGGAGTTGCCCCAGTAGCAATAATTAAAGCTTTACAAATGTATTCTTCTGTTTCGGTAATAATTTTTTTTTCATTAATGTTTATTTTTTTCACACTATCATATTTGATTTCTGCACCAAATTTTTTTGCCTGTTCTTCCATAAGCATTGCGAGTTCTGGTCCCAATATGCCTTTTGGAAAACCGGGATAATTTTCAATATCAGTAGTTATTATTATCTGTCCTCCCACTGCTTTCTCTTCAATAACAAGTGTATTATGTCTTGCTCGACTTGTATAAATTGCTGAGGTGAGCCCAGCTGGACCACCACCTATTATGATAATATCTCTTTCCATAAAAAAACCTCAAAAAAGATTTTTGAAAATGCTTAAAATCATTATATACTTATTGCATGTGGCAGGCAATAGTTGATTTTATCAATGAAGAAGAGAAAGATTATATTTTAAATACTGTATACCTATTTGATACAGGTGGGATTTGGGAAAAGGATAGACAATTAATTGCTTATTTTAATGATACTCAAGAACTTGAAAAATTCAGGGAATGTTTGAAGAATAAAAAAATTTTTTTTAAAAAAGTTAGGGAAAATATTAAATGGAACTCTATATGGCATAAATTCCATAAGCCAATTTCAATTAAACCATTTTTTATCATTCCAGCATTTTATAAAGGTGGAATTCCAAGGGGATATAAAAAAATTGTTATAAACCCATCATTTGCCTTTGGTACGGGAAGTCATGCTACTACAAAGATATGCATAAAATTTTTGATAAAATATATGAAAAAGGGGATGAAAATACTTGATTTAGGGACAGGTACAGGTATACTCGCTATTGTCGCAGAAAAATTAGGTGGTGATGAAGTATATGCTGTCGATATAGATTCTCTGGCTATAAAAGAAGCCACAAGGAATGTGAAAAGAAATAGATGTAAAAGAATAATAGTGACTGATAAAGTTGAGAATAAAAATAGCTTTTTTGATTTATGTGTATCAAATATTCTTTTAGACGAGTTAATAAAATTAAAACCTTTTTTTGTAAGTATTTTGATTAAAAGGGGTATCCTTGTATTGTCTGGAATTTTAGAAGAACAGAAGGTGGAAATTATCAATAATTTTAAAGATTCTTTTAGGATCCTTTAAGTAAAAAATAAAAAAGATAAAAGCTTTAACTGGGTGGGGATTGCTTTGCAAAAGATATGACAGTACCAAGAATTTTTTTAAAAAAGCTTCTTACAGAAAACGAGATAGAGAAAATTGTTGACAGTAATTTTCATTACCTAATTAGGGTAATGAGATTAAAAAAGGGAGATAGATTTTATTGCGTTGATGAAACAGGAAGGGAGTTTATAGGTGAGGTTTTGAGCATACAAAGAAATAAACTTATTGCAAAGTTTAATTATTTAAAACTTGATTCAGGTAATGACTATGATATAAGTCTTTACTATGGGCTATTAAAGGGGGATAAGAACGAGTTAGTTGTTAGCATAGCATCTTCAATAGGTATCACAAAAATTGTTCCTGTTAACATGGAGCGGACAATAGTAAAGTTAGAAAAAGATAAAGTTCAAAAAAAAATGGAAAGACTAAAAAAAATTGCTGTTGAGTCTTCACGAGTTTCTTATATTTCTAAAGAGCCTGTCATTGAAGGCGTTACTAATCTAGAGGAACTTACTTTTCCCAAAGATGCTTTAAAGATTTTGTTTTCAGAAAAAATGGGGTTACCAAATTTAGTTGATTATCAAGATAGGATTAAAAGGGCAAATAAAGTAATACTTTTTTTTGGACCAGAAGGTGGCATAACTGAAAGAGAATTTGATTTTTTGATTTATAATGGTTTTTATCCAGTCTCTCTGGGGGATAGGGTTGTAAAAGCTGAAATAGCCATTTTGTATGCTCTATCAGTAATTAGATTTCTTAAGAATGGGAAATTGTAATGGAAAGATTGTTTGATTATTTGGTAGATCAGTTTCAGAAGTTATACCAGTATATTTTTAAAAAGATTGATTTAACAGAGTTGGAAGAACTAAATTTTACAGTCGTTGATCTGGAAACAACTGGATTTCAGTATCCACCAATAGATAGAATTATTGAAATAGGTGCAGTAAAGATAGAGAAACTGCAGATTAAAGATTCCTTTTCAACACTTGTTAATCCACTAAAAAAAATCCCACCAGTTGCAACAGAAGTGACAGGTATCACTGATGAAGATGTTGCTAATGCCCCAACTATAGGTAAAGCTTTAAAGGACTTCTTCCGTTTTTCAACAGATACTGTTATTGTAGCCTATAATGTATCTTTTGATTATCACTTTATTCAGGAGACATCAAAATTAAGTATGGGATATGTACCAGATGCAAGAACCCTTTGTGCCTTTGAATTATCAAAAAAGATACTCTATTTTTTAGAAAGATATGATTTAGATGTTGTCGCTGAATACTTTAATATAAAGATTGAAAATAGACACAGGGCGCTGGGTGATGCAATTGCTACGGCAAAGATTTTCTTAATTTTAATTGATATTCTTAAAAAAATTGGAATAACTAAATATGGTGAGGCAAAGCTATTTGAAAGAGCGAACTTAACTCCACCAAAGATTAGAGAGTTATTGGAACATTATAGAAGACTGGGTATAATTTAATGAAGTTCAAGAAGTTCTTGTATTGTAATATTGTATTGTTTAATTTTTCTCCACAGGGTTATTCTACTATATCCGAGAATTTTTGAAGCCTCATTTCTGTCCAAGTTTGTTTCACGAAGAACTTTAATTATTTGTTCTCGCTCCTGTTGGGTTGATTTGGTTTTATGGCTTTTAATTACGGTATCTCTTATAATAGCTGGCAACATTTCTGCAGTAATTTCTTTTTTTGTTGAACTTGATGTTAAATAAATATGCTCAATAACATTTTTTAATTCCTGAACATTTCCTTCCCAGGGATACTGTAATAGTAAATTTAAAGCTGACTCACTAATTTTAGATAAGTTTTTCTCTTTACCTTTCTTTTTCATCTCCGCAAGAAAATATTCAATCAAACCTACTATATCCTTCTGTCTATCAATAAGAGAAGGTAAACTAATTTTTAGACTTGAGATAAGTTCATATAACTCATCATTAAATAGACCTTTTTCCAGCATAAATTTTAAATCTTTTGATGTTATTGCTACCAGTTGAAAAGATGTTGGATATGGAGTATTGTCGCCCAATCTATAAGTGGTTCCTGTTTTTAAAACTGATAATAGTCTATTTTGTGTTTCTAATGATAAATCACATACATCATCAATGATTAGAATACCATTGTTCGCCTTTTCTATCAGTCCTTGTTTTGATTCAAAGGCGCCTTCAAAAGAATCCTTTGCATAACCAAAAAGTTCATTTAATATTTGGTCAGAAGAAAGTCCCTTTGTATTTAAAGTAAAAACATGAACATTGGGGTTACGATGGAAAAGCTTTAGTTTTGATGCCAGGAATTTTTTTCCGGTTCCTGTTTGTCCAGTTATGAGAAAATCTTTATTTGAAAAGCCAGCTACTGCGAGCAAGCTGATCACTTCCTTCATAGAATCACTTTCTGTAATTATATCATCTAAAGGATATTCCTTCTTAAGTCTTTCGAAATCAAGGATTCTTTTAACAACTGCTATACCACCAACAAGTTTTTCTGATGAGTCTTTTAACAGTTTAATCTGAGCCTTAACTAATATGGGTGTTGAATTTTTTCTTAGTATAATTGAATATATTTCTTCCTTATCCTTCTTATTTTTATAGCAATAATCAAAGGGGCAGCTATAACCTTCTGGTATATAACATATCTTTGGACATGGTTGGCCAATTAGTTCCGATAAGTTATATCCTGTGATATTCTCCATTGATTTATTTGATTTAAAAATTTTAAAATTTTCATTCACTAAAACAATACCTTCATCAATCATATCAAAGGTACTTTCATAAAAATTTATTAGATTTATTGTTTTATTAGGGATATCAATTGTTTCTGCCTCTTTTAAATCTGTGTTTGAAGAAGCAATTGTTATAAGTGCACCCCTTGTTTTATCATATTCATAAGGTGATATGTTGTAATCAACAAGTTTAGCTTCTCCTGAGTCATCATAAAAATTTATTTGTTTTTTCTCAAAACTTGAATTATGTTCAAAAACTGAAATAAATGGGCATTCCTTAAAACATAAATCACATGTTATGGCATTATAGCAATACTCGCCAATAATTTTTTCTAATGGTTTGTTTAGAAAATAGCTCAACAATTGATTTGCATATATAATCTTGTGGGCGTAGTCTATTACTAATGCTGGTTTATTTAAACTTTCTAATACTTTAATCCCTTCTTTCATAAGTTAAATTAAATTATACACAAGTTTTTTTATGTTGCAATATATAATTATTGGATTTTATTCTTTTTTTTCTTTTTTTAAATTTTCTTTATAAAGGTCAAAAATTATACATGCAACCCTAAATTTACAATAAGTGTTTGGTGTTGGGCAAACAGGGTTGGATTTAACTATTTTTTTACCTGATTTGGTGCAGGTATAAGAATATTCTTCATTTGCAGTATTTATAGCTAAATCATGCTTCATAATATTGTTCCACCTTGTTCAATTAATTCGATCAATCTATACATATTTCCGATCTTACCAGCTGCTAACTTTTCCTTTAAATTATAATAATCAAGACAGGTTCCACAACTGAGTATTTCTACACCTTTACATTCTAAACTTTTCAAATCTTCGATAACAAAAGAGTCAGTAGTTGTCAAATAAACACCTCTATTTACAAAGAATATTGTTTCAGGTAATTTATCTGATTCATTTAATGTGTGAATAAAAGACTTTATTAAAATTTCTCCTAATTTTTTATCACCTTCACCCAGATAGTCTTTGGTAAAAATAATCTTCAACCTCTGGTTTTTCTGAAAAGCACTTGATTTTTGAGTGGCATCTGAATCTTTAATTAATATGTAATATTCATTTTCTTTTTTAGATACATCAAATTTTATGTTACATGTAGTTAGAAACCTGATTATGTTTTCCTTTGAAACATCGGAGTTCGTTATAATCTCTAATTCATCAAAGTCTTTTGAGGATATGGCTTTTTTGGTAAGTATTACTGGTTCTGGACAGGGTTTGTCTCTTACATCAAGAATTTTTTTCATTTCCTCTCTCCATATTAGAGTGAAAAATTTTAATACATGTGTCTTCAACCACTGTTATGCCATGCCTTTCTAATAACTCCTTTGCTTCTTGATTCTTTATACCCAATTGCATCCAGAAACATTTAATTCCTGTATTAATTGCTTCTTTTGCGATGGGTAAAATGTCCTCTGATTTTCTGAAAACATCAACAATATCGATTTTATCTGGTATTTGTGAAAGGGAAGGATAGCATTTTTCGCCTAAAATAAATTCATATTTAGGATTAACAGGTATAACTCTATAACCAACAGATTTAAGGTATTTTGCTATTTGATAGGATGGCTTCTCTGGATCATCAGAACATCCTACAATTGCAATTGTTTTTGCATTTTTAAGCAAGTCGTTCAATTTATTCATTGAAAATCTCCGTCATTGCTTTTACTAATTTTGCTACTTTTTCGTTGGATACATAATACTGTCTTTTTACACCAATTTTCTCTGCTTTAATAAGATGTTTATTTTTTAAAATTGCCAGATGTTGAGAAACAGTTGCTTGTGGCAGTCCAAGGCAGTCCCATATATCTTTGACGCAGCTCTTTCTTTGTAATAATCCCGCTAAAATGGTTAATCTTATAGGATGACTTATCACTTTTAATATTTCTGCTAAATCTTCAAACTTTTTATAATCTTCCATGGTTTCCTCCAATCTCATTAATTATATGTATATTATTATATTCAATTTTACAAAAAAGTCAATTATATAAGCCCTGCCTTGTTTGCTCAGCAATTTCCTGTAATGCTTTTATATCGTAAATAATAATTTTATTTTTAACTGTATCCAGAATATCCATCTCCTTGAATTTTTTTAAAGTCCTTGATAGTGTTTCGTTCACTGTGCCAATTTTTTTTGCTATTTCTGTCTTTTTTAGTAAAAGTTCAATTTCTATGTATCTATCTTTTTTGATTCCCCTTGTTGCTGCTTCATTTAAAAGAAATTCTGCAAGTCTAATGTCTACTGTTTTTAATGAAACATCATCTATTAGATCGATTACCCTTTTTAGCATAATGGAAAGACTTATAATTAAGTTAAGGCTAAGCTTTGGGTTTTTTTCAAGGGTTTTTAAAAAAATATTTTTATCAAAAAAAGCCACAACACTATCAAATATAGTTTCTGCAAAAGCTGGATATGTGTTACCAATAAAAATTGCTGCTTCTGCAAAGGTATTATGGGGGTTTATTATGTGAAGGATCTGTTCTCTACTATCTGGTGATATTTTGTAAATTTTTACCATACCGGATAAAAGAACATAAAAACCCTTCGCAGGATCACCTTCAGAGAATATGAGTGTTTTTTTGGGATATTCTATTATTTTAGCTGTTTTAGCGAGCTCTTTTATATCTTCATCATTAAGACCTGAGAAAATTAGACATTTTTTTAACTCCAGAATATGATCCATATTAACTCCTCAAATACAACTTATATTTTCTAATATCATAAAGAGAGCGTCCATTTGTAAGGGGTCAGACTTATTAATAACAGAGAGAACTCTACCAAGTTGGAAATGTTTGTGTAATTCTAAAGCATCTTTTGAGCTGATAATAATAATTTTATGAAAAGGAACACCTATGGATTCTGCATAAGTGAGAAATTTTTTACCATCCAGAAAGGACATTTCCCAGTCAATTATTAAAAGGTGGAACTCTTTATTTAATTCTTTAAGTGCCTCTAAGGGATTATTAAAAGTTTTTATGAGGAAACAATCAAATTTTTTTTCTATCTGCTCTTTTATAACATTTAGAAAAGTTATATTATCATCCACAATTATTATTGTCTTCATTTTATTAGCTTTTTCTTCATTAGATTTATTGAAAGAAAAAAATAAACTATTCCGTGTATTATTGGTAATATGCCTTCAATTAATAGTTTCGGGTCAAAAGATTTTTCTAATCCTCGTAACGAAATCATAGAAAATGTTAAAGGAAATATAATTTTACTTGAATGTACAACTACATCAGGGAAGTTAGTAAGGGGGAAGAATGTTCCTGAAAAAAAAATCATTGGGGTATAATATAAAAAAATTGGATAATTAAAGGACTCAATAGTTGAAACGATTGATGTGAATAACATACCTAAAGAAGAAAAAGTAAAGGCTAATATGGATATGATGGGAATGTAGAATGTAAGGTGAAAAGGGGGTGTCAATCCAAGAACAATAAATAAAATTAAAACCATAATTCCGCTTATAAAGCCTCTGGTTGCTCCCCACATTATCTCTCCTACTACAACTTCTTCAATACTTACAGGGGTTGCAATTATCGCGTCAAATGTTTTCTGAAAAATCATTTTAACAAAACTTGAATAGGTGGTATAAAAAAATGAGGAGCTAAGTGTTGCCATAGCAACAATTGCTGGTAAAATGAATTTTTTGTAAGGCATCCCTTCGATCTCTTTTACAAAACTACCTAAACCAAACCCAAAAGTTATTAAATAGAAAATTGGTTCCAAAAGGGGTAGAAAAAAATTTACCCAGAAAAGTTTTTTAAAAACATCTTTATTCCTTTTCCATACAGGTATCCATCCGCTAGAGAGTATCATTCTTTTAATTCCTTTCCAGTTAGGTAAATAAAGAGATCTTCCAGATTTGATGGTCTGACAGTAAACCTGACATCATCACAAATATTTACAAGCCTTTCTAAAGTTTCTTTTTTATTATCAGTGTGAATGAATATTCTATCTTTAAAAAATACCTTTTTACCTTCGATGTCATTAAGTCTTACATCACCACAGTTATAAATTTCTACAGTATCAGTACCTATGTGTTTTATAATTAGTTCCTTGGGGTTACCGGAAGTAATTATTTTTCCTGAGTCCATTATGTAAATCCTATCACATAGTTTTTCTGCTTCTTCCATATAGTGAGTTGTTAATATTATAGTTTTACCATCTTTTTTTAAATCTTCAATCATTCCCCAAATTTTTCTCCTTGCCTGAGGATCCAAACCAGTAGTTGGTTCATCAAGAATTATTAGTTGTGGATTATTAATAAGACTCCTTGCTATTATTAATTTTCTTTTCATACCGCCAGACAAATCTGTAACCTTTTCGTTCCTTTTATCAGTTAATTCAACAAAATTCAATAATTTTTCAATTCTTTTTTCGGCATCGCTTTTTTTTATTCCAAAATAACGTGAAAATACAAGAAGATTTTCATATACGCTAAAGTCTGGATCATAATTATTATCCTGGGGAACCAATCCGATACAGGCTTTTATCTTTCTTTGTTCTCTATCAGTATCTAAACCAAAAACTGTTAATTTCCCTGAACTTTTAAAGGATGTGCAAGTTATAAGTTTAATTAGTGTAGTTTTACCAGCACCGTTAGGACCTAAAAACCCTGCAATTTCACCTCTTTTGACAAAAAAAGAGATATCATCTAATGCTTTAAAACCGTTATAATTTTTGCATAAGTTTTTACCCTGTATTATGATCTCATTATTGACACTATCCCCCATACCTGAAAACCCCATATCCATACTTTTCTTATTATAATTATTTATCCTGAGTTTTCAAAATTTTTGCTTTATAAGACTTAGGCAAAGTTGCTTTTATCCTGAAACCGGTTTCATCATATTCTACTTTTTCAATTCTACCATGTTGTTTAATAATGTCTATAATGTTTAATTGGTCAAAAAAGAAATGGCTATCCAATATCTCCCAGTCTTCTTCTATATATTGAGAGATTTTTTTTATCAGCTTATCGAGACCTTTCCTTTTAGAAGCAGAGATGAAAACGTATGGTTCTATAATGTTTTGTTCAATCTGTAACATTTTAAGATTATCTTCAGTTATTTTATCGATTTTATTAAAAGCTACAATAACTGGTTGATTAGCTCCTAATTCGCTAAGTATTTTATTGACTTCCCTGTATTGGTCTTCCCAATTTTTATTGCTTATGTCAACTACGTGAACTAATAAGTCAGAATTTACTATTTCTTCCAGTGTTGATTTGAATGCTTCAATAAGAAACACTGGTAATTTTTTTATAAATCCTACTGTGTCTGTAATTAAAAAAGGGCGAACTTCTGGAAAAACAATTTTTCTTGTTGTCGGATCAAGCGTAGCAAATAGCTTATCCTCTGCCAGTACATATGAATCGGTTAAAGCGTTAAGAAGTGTTGATTTACCTGCATTAGTATATCCAACTAAAGATATAACGGGGATTCCTTTTTTCTTCCTTGATGTTCTTTTTTCAATTCTGCTATTCTCTATCCTTTCTATTCTCTCTTTAATTTTCTGAATAAGTTGCCTTATTTTTCTTCTATCGGTTTCTAATTTTGTTTCTCCAGGACCTCTTGTACCAATACCGCCACCCAGTCTTGATAGAGCAAAACCTTTTCCTTTTAATCTTGGAAGTATATAATTTAGTTGTGCCAGTTCAACCTGGAGTTTTCCTTCTCTTGATTTTGCTCTTTGAGCAAAAATATCAAGTATCAACCCCGTTCTGTCAACAAGCTTTTTCTCAAAAAAGTCTTCTAAATGCCTTTGTTGAGTTGGTGTAAGTTCTGTATCAATTATAATCAAATCACAATCTTGTGATAAGATTTTAATCTCTTCTGCCTTACCTTTACCAATTAAAAAAGCTGGATTGTATTGCCGTATCTCAACAATAGTTTTACCTTTTACGTCTGCTCCGGCGCTAACAGCTAAATGATGTAACTCTTCAAGAGATTCTTGAGCCTGAGCTATTGTATCTTTTCTATTTCTTATACCAATTAAAAAAGCTTGTTCTTTATTGTTTTTTATATTCCTTTTCCCCCGGCTTTAGTATGAAGTCTTTAGGAGGTATAATTTTAGAGAGAGCATGTTTATATACTAAAACCAATTCTGGCTGGGTTTGTAACAAAATACAAAAATTGTCAAATCCTTTTATGATACCAGAGATTTTCTTCCCGTCCAGCATCTCGATTACTACAATTGTTTTTTCTTTCCTTAACTGGTTTAAAAAAAGGTCCTGAATATTCATAATTCCTCCCCCATGAAAAAGTAAAAACCATAATAAAAATTTTACTAATTGTTATGCAAGAATTTTTTTGCTTTTTCAAGAAAGATTTTTAAATGGTCTCGATAATTTGCATCAATTAATTCAATATTTTTTTCTTTTTTAAACCATATTTTTTGTCTTTTTGCATATTCTTTTGTAGATTTAATTGTTAGGTTTATAGCTTCGTCAAATGATATCTTACCTTCTATAAACATTAATGCTTCTTTATATCCAATACTTTTCAAAGGTTTAATATTAGTTCCAAATAACTCAATTATTTTTCTTGTTTCATCTATAATACCCTCTTTAAAGATTTTTTTTGTTCTTTCTTCTATTCTTTTTAAAAGAATGTCTTTTTCAAAAAAAGGTATAAGTATAATAAAATCATAAGGCGATTCTTGAAAACTAAATTTTTTATGCATTTGACTGAGTTTTTCTCCCGATGCTGTATAAAATTCTAATGCCCTGATTATTCTAATTCTGTCATTTGGATGAATCTTATGGGCACTCTCTGGATCTATCTTTAATAGTTCTACATATAATTTCTGCAATCCCTGTTCTTTTAATTTTTCTTCCCAAAACTTTCTTGCTTCTTTTATAACTCGATCATTTTGTTCAAAAAGCCCATATAGGAAGCATCTTATATAAAGTCCAGTACCACCAACAATTATAGGTACTTTATTTTTGGAACAAATCAGATCCACTTTATCTTCTGCTAATTTTTTGAATATATAGGCGTTAAAATCTTCATTAGGTTCTAATATATCAATCAAATGGTGAGAAATTTTATTCCTATATTCTATAGGTGGTTTTGCTGAGCCAATATCAAAATATTTATAAACCTGAATGGAATCAGCATTTATTATTTCTCCATTTAATTCAGAAGCAAGGTTAAAAGCTATTTCACTTTTTCCTGTTGCAGTTTGACCTGCTATTATTATAACTTTCTTCACTTTCTAACTTTTCCTGCCAAATTTTTTTTCTAATTCAGCAAGTGTAATTGTTATGATGAAATTTCTTCCATGAGGACAATAAGTCTCAATATTTTTTTCTGTTAATGTATCGAGTAAATATGCGATTTCTTCGTTGTTTAATTTTGTGGTTTTTTTAATCGCTGCTTTGCATGCTGAATTAAAAGATGAAGATTGAAGAAAGTCTTCCTCTTTCTTAAAAATTTCTTTTGTATCACTGAGATTAGCAAAAAGTTCAATTGCAGTATCAAGGGATAGTGTTGATGGGATAGCAGTAACTGCAATACTCATGGGACCACTATCTTCAAATCTAAAACCAAATTTTTCAAGTATTCTTCTGTTAATCTCATAAAATTGCTTTTTACTTTCAGTAATATTTATGACATGGGGGATAATTTTTTGAAATTTTTGGTTATTTTTTTTGTAATTTTCCAATATGCTGTTATATATAAGTCTTTCATGGGCTGCATGCTGATCAATAACATATAATGTTTCATCCTTTTCGAGTAAAAGATATCCATTGCAAAAAGTCCCTATAATCCGATAGTTATATTCTTTTTTTGTATTATTTTCATAAAAATCTTTGGGAAAAACTTCTAAAGGCTCTTTCTCGTCATAAATAGTAAGATGTTCATTTATATTGATGTGAACATTCTTCTCGATCTCAGGTATGTAGAATATTTCTCGTTTATTTGCTGTTTCTAGTAAATTTCTTAAGAGATTGTAGATTTCACCCGCTTTATGAAATTTTACTTCCCTTTTTGTGGGATGGACATTAACATCCACATCTTGAGGTGGGATTTCAAGGAAAATAGCTACAAAAGGGCTTTTCTTTCTTTGATTACCGTAAAAGTCCTGTAAAGATTTATAAAACAATCTATCTTTAACAAATCTTTTATTTACTGAAAAAATTTGAAAAGGTGCTATGGGTAAATCTGGTTGTGATATGTAAATTGTAGCATTGTATTCATCTTGATTGATGGTTGAATAGTTTAATTTACCGTGGAGATCAGGAAAAATTTGTAATATTCTTTCTTCTGTGGAACAAGTTGATTTTAAAAGTAGATTAATTTTGTTTTTATCTGAAAACACAAGTTCTATTTCTGGATAAAGAATTGCTATCCCTTCTAGATATTCTAATATTAAAGCTTTTTCCCACACAGAACTTTTTAAAAACTTTTTTCGTGCAGGAATATTGCTAAACAGATTTTTAACAATTATGAAAGTTCCATCTGTTGTTCCAATTTCATTTATTTCTGGTTTACTTCCATATCTTGATATTAATTCATATCCGTAAGACTGTTGTTTGGTTTTAGTTCTTATGACAAGTTCTGAAACAGAAGAAATACTGTATAAAGCCTCCCCTCTAAATCCTAAACTTTTTATATTATATAAATCATCTATTGTGGAAATTTTACTTGTAGCATGTTTTAGTAAGCATTTTTCTAAGTCCTCTTTATCCATTCCAGTTCCATTATCTTTTATCCAGATTAATTTTTTACCACCTTCTTCTATCCCGATTTCAATTCTTGTTGCTTTAGCATCGATTGAATTTTCTACAAGTTCTTTTACCACTGACAATGGTCTTTCCACCACTTCACCTGCGGATATTGCAGAGATAATCTCTTCATTCAAAAGTATTATATTACCCATTTTACTCCCAGTTTTCCCATGTTTTTTTTGCTCTGTTATAAAGATATAAACATGTAATTATACTCAAAATTTCAAAAATAAAAAAACTTAAGAAAAAATTCATAATATTTATTGTTTGACTGAATAATTTGCTTTTTAGATAACCATAAACAGGACCAGCTTGAATGACGAGACTACAACCAATATACAGCATACTGAACAGCATGTAAATTATACCACCATAACTAAAAGAAATTTCTGTAATATTTGAGTATTTGAAATTAGGATAAATAATACCAAATGATAAACCAAAGAAAGTTAATGTAGCTGTCATAGTAACCACATTTGCAATTGTAAAAAAATAAATAAAACGATCAGCATTTAAAAGCTCATTTGAGAAAACTGAAAGAAGTATTCCAAATATTAATAAAGGGAAGAAATAGAGGATAAATTTGGATATAAAAATCTGTCCTATATTTAGTGGGAAACTTTTTATAATCCACATAGCTTTACCTTCTTGTGAAAAAGAAGGAAAAACAAAACGATTTATTAAAGCAGAAAGAATAAACTCAAGAATTCCAATATTAAAAAATGCAACCATATTCATTGTTATAGTATGTTTGATGGGCAGGCTTTTGATACTAAAAAGATAAACAAAGACAAGCCCAATTAATAATAGAAGCTGGCTCCATTGTCCCGTGTCTCTTGTAATGTCTTTTAAGTCTTTTAAAAAAAACTGTTTTATAGGTGAAGAAAAAGGTAATAGTCTTGATATGAAATTTAATTTGCTTTTTATTATCGTTTTCTTCTGAAAACCAGATTTTGCCCTTGAAAAGGAATGGGGATAAATTTTATTCGATATTAATAAGAAAAAAGTTATAGAAAAAAAAGTAAATAGTAAGAGGATTAAGAGGTAAACCAAGAAATCTAATATATTTCTATCAAAGGTGAGGGATGATAGTCCCTTTGTAATCCATGTAGATGGAAGATAAGAATATTCCGGGACTTCGAGTTCTTTTAAGAAATTCATAAATTCTTTTTCAGATACAGGTCTGAATAATCTTTCTGGTCTTATCAGTCTAATTACAACAAATATTG
>ENA-ORXB01002689-ORXB01002689.1-sediment-metagenome-genome-assembly--contig:-NODE-2689-length-14383-cov-3.756116_pt1 | contig 14383 bp, 12 predicted proteins | sample MGYA00237863_ERZ511475 | MGnify/ENA primary metagenome ERZ511475 (study PRJEB26305, sample SAMN06343858) | sediment metagenome | isolation source: hot spring sediment | place: Canada: British Columbia... | reverse complement strand
ACTAGAAACTGAAAATTAGATGTTGGATACTAAAGACGATGAAAATTCAAAATGCAGAAATGAAAAAATTTTGAATTTTGAATTTACCAAGCCCTGGTCCCTGGCTTCTCCAAGCCGAGCTTCGCTCAGGACCCTGGACCCTATTAGTGAGGTTGGACCCTATTAGTGAGGTGTTTATGTGCAACTAAAAGATTTGATAGCCAAATTTAATTATCGTCAGATAGTTGGAGATGCGGGCGTTGAGATATCTGGCCTAACATATGATTCGCGCAAGGTCAAAAGTGGCGACCTTTTCTTTTGTATTAAGGGGTTTAAGGTGGATGGGCATTCCTTTGCATGTAAAGCGTGTGAGATGGGTGCAGCTGCTATCGTTGTTGAAGAAATCCAGCCAGATTTATCGGTAGCTCAGATTGTTGTTGATAACACCCGCTACGCGATGGCACATCTCTCCAGCGCGTTTTTTGGCAATCCTACACAAAAGCTAAAACTAATTGGAATAACTGGAACAAATGGAAAAACGACAACAAGCTTTATGGTCGAGAGCATATTGCGCTCTGCTGGATATAAGACAGGACTTATAGGAACAATTGAATACAGGATTATAGATGAGAAGATACCTGTTGATCGGACAACTCCAGAATCGCTTGACCTGCAGAGACTTTTTGCAAAAATGGTAGATGCTGGCGTGGAGGCCGTGGCCATGGAGGTATCGTCGCACGCAATAGATCTATTCAGAACTGAAGCATGCAACTTTGATGTTCTGGTTTTTACTAATCTCAGCCAGGACCACTTAGACTATCACGAGAGCTTGGACGAATATTTTAAAGTAAAGAGCAGAGTTTTCTCCGACACGCCTTATGCCATCCAGGTGATTAATGCTGATGATGAATATGGCTGCCTGCTTATAGGGAAGGGAAAAGAGCAGCTTAGGTACAGCATTAAAGATAAAGTAGAGCTTTATGCCAATAATATCCTGCTTAAACCTGATGGATCGGATGTAACACTTCACATACATGATAGAAGCATGCGTGTAAGTCTTAAGCTTCCTGGGCTTTACAATGTTTACAACGCTTTAGCTGCAGCTGGCTCAACAAGTGCTCTTGGAATAGGTGATGGCCAGATAAAGATTGGACTGGAGTCGTTGGACCTTGTTCCAGGTAGGTTTGAGAGAGTAGATTGCGGGCAGGACTTTACAGTTATTGTTGATTATGCCCACACACCAGATAGTCTTGAGAAAGTTTTGACTGCTGCGAGGCAACTAGCCAAGGGAAGGCTGTTGGCTGTTTTTGGCTGTGGCGGCGACAGAGATAAAAGCAAGCGCCCGTTAATGGGGAAAGTAGCAGCGGAACTAAGTGATCATGTGATAATAACTTCCGATAATCCACGGAGCGAAGGTCCTATAAAGATAATAGATGAAATAATAAGTGGAATAAAGAAAGTAGGGAATGTAAGTTATGAAATAGAAGAGGATAGAAAAGTTGCAATTAAAAAGGCCATAAGAATGGCCAAAGAAGGAGACTTTATAGTTATAGCAGGAAAAGGGCATGAAAGCGGCCAGGAAATTGCGGGTAAAAAAATTCCGTTTGATGATGTTAAGGTTGCAAAAGAACTGCTTGGAGAGCGATTATTATGATCCCTCTAACCGCGGATGAAATAGCAGATTGTACTGAAGGAATATTAATAAAAGGTCAATCGGATGCAATGGTTCATGGCGTAAGCATTGACAGCAGAGCGCGCTGTATTGATAGCCTTTTTATTCCTCTGAAGGGCAAAAGAGATGGCCATGAGTTCATTCCCAATGCTCTTAGGGCAGGGGCGTCTGGTTTTCTGGTTGAGAGCAAGGTTAGAAACAAGTTTGCTGATTTTGCTGGCCCTCAATTTGTTATAGAGGTTAAGGATTGCCTAAAGGCCCTCCAAAACATTGCCAGGTACTATAGAACTAAGCTTTCAGCTAAAGTTATAGGGATAACTGGCAGTACTGGTAAGACAACAACAAAAGATATGCTAAACTGCGTCTTGTCGCAAAAATTTCGCGTTGTTAGCACTGATAGAAACTACAACAATGAAATTGGTGTCCCTTTGACTATTTTTCGAGCCGATAACAAAACTCAGGTATTGATTGTTGAAATGGCAATGCGTGGAATTGGCCAGATAAAAGAATTAGCAGAGATAGTAAAGCCAAACATTGGCGTTTTAACAAATATTGGTCAAGCGCATTTAGAACTGCTTGGATCGGAAGAGCAGATAGCGCGAGCAAAAGCTGAGCTAATCGAATCTATTCCTGAGAATGGTCTGGTTGTATTAAATGCAGATGATTTATGGACGCCAAACATAGCTACATATGCAAGTGCCAGAACTGTCACCTACGGTATAGCTGGCGGGGATATCCGTGGAACCGAAATAGATGTAGACGAGCTGGGAAGAGCTTCTTTCAGACTAAATACTGGCGGGAAAGTTGCCTATGTTGTTCGGCTTGCGGTGCCCGGGAGGCATAATGTATATAACGCTCTGGCGGTCTCAGCTGTGGCAATCCAGCTTGGGCTTACTGCGGATGATATTCGGATAGGCCTTTCAAACTGTAGACCGTCGTCCATGCGCATGGAAATTTTCTCAACGGGCGATAATGTGATAATCTTAAACGATACTTATAACGCTAATCCGACGTCCATGCAGGCGGCATTGTCAACCCTTAAGGATATTCCTACCCAGGGGAGGCATATCGCAGTTTTAGGCGACATGCTAGAGCTTGGTAAAATATCCGGTGAAGCTCACAGGCAAATAGGCGAGATAGTGGCTTCGCTTGGGATAAACATCTTGGTTAGTGTAGGCGTTGAAAGCCAGATTATGGCGGAGAGTGCAATAAAATCAGGCATGAACCCCAAGATGGTTATTACCTGCAAGGATGCGGAGACCGCGGCTCATTTGCTTAAGCAGTTGGTTATGCCAGGAGATGTTGTTTTGGCTAAAGCGTCAAGAGGAATAGGTCTAGAAGTAGTTGTAAAAGCGCTGGTAAAAATATGATATCCTTTTTTAAATATCCAACTTACCAAATATTTTTAACTGCTGTTTTAGCTCTAATTACTACAGCAGCACTAACGCCAATATGGATAAGGCTGCTTCGCAAAGAGGGCATTGGCCAAGTTGTCAGAATCGACGGGCCCCAGACACACCTCACCAAGTCAGGTACGCCAACTATGGGTGGCGTAATCATTCTGCTTACTGTGCTTGTTGTATATCTTCTTATGGCAGCTGCAAGTATGAGAAGTCTTATTGCATTGCTTACGCTTATTTCATGCGGGCTTTTAGGTTTTGTTGATGACTATAGGAAGGTTGTAAAAGCACGGTCTCTTGGTTTGAAGGCTAGGTCAAAGCTTATTTGGCAATTTGTTATTGCAGTCGTAGTTTGTCTTGCCGCTGTAAATTTTGCCGGCCTTGAGACGCATGTGCAAATCCCGCTAACTAACTATGTTATACCGCTTGATTTTCCATCGTTTAGGCTTGTTGTTTCCAATATGGAAATTGTGGTCCCTGTTCTTTATATTGCACTTGTTTTTATTATCATTGCTGCAACCACAAACACGGTAAATTTAACCGATGGTCTTGATGGGCTTGCAGCAGGAACAGTCACAATTGCAATGCTTGCTTATGCTGGTATAGCCTTTAGGCAAGATAGGCTTGACCTTGCTATAGTTAGTGCAGCAATAGGAGGCGCATGTATAGGCTTTTTATGGTTTAATAGTTATCCAGCCAGTATTTTTATGGGCGATACAGGGTCTCTAGGCCTTGGCGGGGCAATTGCGGCTATGGCAATCCTTACAAAAACAGAATTGCTTCTTGTCTTAATTGGTGGGATTTATGTGATAGAGGGTTTATCTGTTATTGGGCAAGTTGTAAGCTATCGGTGGTTTAAGACCAGAATACTGAAAATGGCGCCTATACATCACCATTTTGAAATGCTTGGTTGGTCTGAAACACAGATAATGATGCGATTTTGGATTATCTCCGGAATGCTTTCAGGTTTAGGGTTTGGCATTTACTTCATGATGGCCACAAGGGGTAGTTAATGAATTTCTTGGGAAAGCATGTGCTGGTATTAGGCTTAGGCTTAAGTGGCAAGGCAGCTTCACTTAAACTTAAGTCTCTTGGCGCGGAAGTTATAGCCTCTGATACCTCCAAGAGCAATGAGATGTTAGATGTAGCGCAAGGGCTTAAAGCTAGCGGAGTTGATGTGCGGTTAGGAAGCCAAGGAAAAGAGCTTCTTGATGGGGTAGACCTGGTTGTAGTTAGCCCGGGAGTGCCTAGCCAAAGCCTAATAATTAACGAGGCACGTAGCTTAGAAATTCCGGTCTGGAGCGAGATAGAATTGGCGTATCAACTAACAGGCAAGCAGATAATAGCAATTACTGGAACCAATGGTAAGACCACTACAACGACCTTAATTGGAAAGATATTTGAAGCGGCTGGTAAGAAGGCTGCAGCTGTTGGCAATATAGGAACCCCCCTGGTTTCATCGATTGATAGGGAAAATATTGATACGCTTATTGCTGAGGTGAGCAGTTTTCAGCTTGACACAATTGTCGATTTTAAGCCGGCAGTCTCGGTCTTGCTAAATATAACAGAGGATCATCTGGATTGGCATCCTGATTTTAGCGATTATGTTAGGGCAAAAAGCCGTCTTTTCACGAACCAAACTGAGGACGATTTTGCAATTTTAAATTTGGATGACAAGGTGGTAAGATCGCTGGTTTCTGGCATTAGAGCAAAAGTTGTTGGAACAAGCAAAGGAGAGCTTGAGGAAGGAATTTTTATCAAGGAAGGGCAAGTTGTAGCTAGGCTGGAAGCTAAGTTGGGTCAGCAGGAGATTGAAATCTTTAACATTAATGAAATGAAGCTTCGCGGAAGTCATAATTTAGATAACGTTATGGCAGCCGTGGCTGTGTCTCTGGTATCAGGCATAGATGCTGAGGTAATTAGAAGGGTTGTTACCAGGTTTCCAGGTCTGAGCCATCGTATTGAATTTGTAGCATCCATTGATGGAGTTATGTATTACGACGATTCAAAAGCTACCAATGTTGATGCCACTGTTAAAGCCTTGACTGCCTTTACTGAACCTGTAATTCTACTTGTAGGTGGAAGGAATAAGGGAAATAGCTTTAAACCTCTTGCTGAAGCTATAGATAAGGAAGATAAGAAGGTTAAAGCTGTGGTTGGCTTTGGAGAGGCAGGGCGCGATATTCTAGGTGCGCTGCCCCAAGATATTTATAAGGAATATACTGAAAGGGTTGATGATGCGGTTTTAGCTGCCAGCCGACTTGCAGAAGCAGGGCAAGTCGTTCTTTTTTCTCCAGCATGTGCGAGCTTTGACGCATTTAAGAGTTATGCGCACAGGGGGGAGATATTTAAGAAAGCTGTTTTAGCAATTGGAGAGAGAAATGGCAAAGGCTGGACAGATCGATAGAAGAAATTATCATTGGTTGCTTGGTGTCATTTACGTTATGATTTTGTTTGGCCTGGTAATGATACTTTCTGCCAGTTCTGTTCGTGCTTTTGCGGCAACAGGTGATAGCTACCACTATGTAAAACGCCAACTTATTGCTATACTTTTAGGGTCTATCTTGATTCTGCTTTTTTCACAAATACGCGTCCGCGCCCTTAGTAAAATAGCTACTGCCAGCATTTTCGTTGCAATTGCCATGCTTGCTGCAGTGTTGATTCCAGGTATTGGAAAGGTTGCAGGTGGTTCAAGCAGATGGATTCCTGTGGGATTTTTTAACTTGCAGCCATCAGAATTTACCAAAATCGCAGTCGCTTTATATACGGCAGACTTCTTGGCTAGAAGAAAAAACAAGCCTATTAGCCTAAACGACCTTATTTATCCTTATGGAATCTTGATGATAATAATCGTCTTCCTGGTCATGGAGCAGCCCGATTTGGGAACTACGCTTTCAATCTGTCTTCTGGCATTCATAATGCTTTTCCTTGGCGGTCTAAATCTTAAGTATGTGGCTGCTATTGCTGCGGCTGGTCTAGCAGGTGGAGCTTATTTTATATTCTCATCTGAAGGCGGCTATAGATTAGAACGGTTTAAGGCCTTTTTAGATCCATCATCCGATCCTTTAGGCTCAGGATGGCATATAAAACAATCCTTAATTGCACTTGGTTCTGGTGGGCTGTTTGGTGCTGGTTTGAGTTTGGGCAGGCAAAAGTTTTTTTACTTGCCAGCCCCGCATACTGATTTTATTTTCGCTGTCATTGGTGAGGAACTTGGCCTTCTCGGTACAATTTTTACGGTTTCACTGTTTGTTATTTTTACCTATTATGGTATAAAGATATCCCTGCGCTGTAAGGATTACTTTGGCCGTCTTTTAGGGATAGGCCTTACAGTTATGATTGCCATACAGGCGCTTGTAAATATGGGTGCAGTGACGGGTGTTCTTCCTGTGACTGGAATTCCAATGCCATTTATCAGCTACGGAGGCTCTTCGCTGCTGGTCAATATGGCAGCTGTGGGAATTCTTTTTAGTATTGCACTTAATAACATAAGAGAAGACTTATTAGTTGGAAGACGAAGAAATCTTCGTCTTGTGGTTGGTAATAGATCAAGCAATAGGCTAAGCAATAGATCAACTAGCAGATCAAGTAAGTCAAGATCAGCTAGCGGTTCAAGGTCTAGATTGGATTTAACTACCAAAACAAGTAAAACTAGAAGGGCTAAGTCAAATGCGGGTGGTAATAAGCGGAGGAGGAACAGCAGGTCACGTATATCCAGGTCTAGCTCTCGCCAAGGCACTCCAAAAGGCAAAAAGCGATCTTGAGTTGTTATATATCGGAACTGCAACTGGCCTGGAATCATCACTTGTTCGGCAAGCTGGCCTCTCGTTTAAGTCTATCGAAGCGCAGGGGCTTCCAAGAAAACCATCAATTAAAGCCATTACAACTTTCTTTTCTGTTGGTAAGGGAACCATTGAATCAGCCAGTATTTTAAGAAGCTTTAAGCCTGACATAGTGGTTGGCATGGGTGCATATGTAAGTCTTCCTGTTGTAGGGGCAGCTGTGCTTCAGAATATTCCGACAGTAATCCATGAGCAAAATGCAATACCTGGTCTTGTTAATAGGATATTGGGAAGAGTTGCATCGGCAATTGCAATAACTTATCCAGATACAAAGAAATACTTTCCTGTTGATAAGCGCATTGAGTTTACTGGAAATCCAGTAAGGGAAGAAGTTCTCGTGCCGGATAAGGCTAGGGCGCTGAAAGTGTTCAGCGTGGACGAATCGCGGAAAGTGCTGCTAATTTTTGGTGGTAGCCGAGGTGCTCAAAAGATAAACGAGGCGGTTTTAGATGCATATGACAAGTGGCGGGATAATGACAGCTTGCAGATAATTCATGCTACAGGTAAGATAAACTATGAATTGATAAAGACAGCTATTGATAAGTTAAAATCGCCTAAGGACGCTCTTCTTTATGAGGCATATCCGTATATTGATGATATGGGCGAGGCATATGCTATAGCTGATTTGATTCTCTGTCGATCGGGGGCTACAACAGTGGCAGAGATAACAGCAAGGGGTTTGCCAGCAATCCTAGTCCCATACCCCTTTGCTACAGATAATCATCAAGAGAAAAATGCACGGGAGCTTGAAAAGTTGGGTGCAGCTAAGATTATTTTAGATCGCGACCTAACTGGAGTTTCGCTTTTTAACACGGTTGAACCCCTCATATCTGATAGCGAAAGTTTAATGAAGATGGCTAATGCTTCTAAGCAATTTGGACGGCCCAATGCTGCAGACTCTTTGGCGGATTTGGTAATAGATGTAGCTGAAGGTAAGCAAAGATAACCGAGATAACCAAAGGTACGCTGGAAGCTCTTACTAAACCGAAGGGCGAACATAGCAATTTTAAAACCACTTAGATGCGGAAACAGAGGAGACACCATGGTTGAGAATTTAATGCACATTCACTTCATTGGAATTGGCGGTGCTGGGATGAGTGGCATTGCCAAAGTATTGCTTGAGATGGGCTATAAGGTAAGCGGTTCTGATTTAAAAGATTCGCGTTACACAAATTCCCTAAGAGACAAGGGCGCTATAATTTCAATAGGCCATAAAAAGGAAAACCTTCAGGGACCAGATATAGTGGTTGTTTCATCTGCAATTCCCGAGTCAAATCCCGAGCTAAGGGCAGCTAAAGAAGCCAATATACCTGTAGTTCGTAGGGCCGAGATGCTTGCTTGGCTTGGTAAGAATTTGAGAAGCATAGCAGTAGCTGGAACACATGGGAAAACAACAACGACCTCTATGATATCCTTTGCGTTTGAGAAGGCTCAGCTTGACCCAATGTTCCTTATTGGTGGTGAGCTCAATGATATTGGTAGCAATGCAAAGTATGGCAGTGGCGGTTTTTTTATTACCGAGGCTGATGAAAGTGATGGCTCACTGCTTTTCCTGCACCCAGAGATTATTGTTATAACTAATATTGAAGCCGACCATCTTGATTACTATGGTTCACTGGAGCAGATTGAAGGAACTTTTCTTAAGTTTGTAGAGTTGCTTCCAGCAAACGGCTTCGTGGTGGCGTGTGCTGATAATCCTGCTGTGGTTCGCTTGCAGAAGCGTACAAACAAGAAGTTTGTAATGTACGGTATCGAAGCAGAGGATAGCATCTGCCCGGTAGCTTGCGATTTTACAGCACGCAATGTAAAGCAGCGCAAGTTTGGCAGCACCTATGAGGCTTATCATAAAGGCCAGTTCGTAGGTACTGTTGAGCTAAATGTACCAGGCTTGCATAACGTATACAACTCGCTAGCTACGATAGCTTTGTGCTTAAGCCTTGGTTTGGATTTGGATGTTGTTTTAGATGCTTTAAGCCAATTCTCTGGAGTTAAACGGCGGTTCCAGGTAATTGGAGAGGCTTCAAAAGTCACTTTAGTTGATGATTATGCTCATCATCCAACCGAAGTGAAAGCTACGCTAAATGCTGCTCGGGGTGGCGATTGGCAGCGGCTAATATGTATCTTTCAGCCCCATAGGTATTCGAGAACCAAATTTTTAGGCAAAGAATTCGGGTCAGCTTTTGCTGATGCTGATATAGTTGTCTTAACAGATGTTTACGCGGCGGGCGAAGAGCCAATACCTGGCGTAACAGGAAAAGTCATTGTTGACGCTGTCCTTGCGGACAGCCCCAGAAAAAATGTTGTCTATCTCCCAAAAAAGACAGAGATCCCAAAATATCTAGCAAAAACCATCAAAGAAGGTGACTTGGTTTTAACTATGGGTGCGGGTGATATTTGCTCTATCGCCGAGGATTTTCTCAATATGATAAGTCGGTGAAATGAATTCAAAATTTGCTTTTCATACCTCAATTGGTAGATTAGGTTAAAGACCCCGCATATTTCTTGGCCGGAAGGAGCAGAGATTGAGCAATCGATATATAGCCAGAGCTTTCTCCACCATGCAAAAGTTTTTAAAAGAGAATGTTGTAAGAGACAAAACTCTTGCCAAGGAAACGACCATGAGAGTTGGCGGGCCAGCTGCAATATTCGCAATCGCAGATTCCCTCGAGCACCTAAAAATTGTCATTGATACCGCTAAAGACTGGGGGCTTCCACTTTTTGTCATAGGCAAAGGCTCAAATCTCTTAGTCTCAGATTCAGGATTCCCTGGCGTTGTGCTGCGCCTGGGGCAGGATTTTATGCAAAGGAAAATAGATAAAAACAAGATTCAGGCAGGAGCGGCAGTTTCTTTGCCGTCTTTAGTTCAGGAGGCGGCAAGACATAGCCTAGCTGGTTTGAGTTTTGCGGTAGGCATTCCAGGAAGCCTTGGAGGTGCGCTTGCAACAAATGCAGGCGCTCATGAAAGCTGCATTGGCGATATTGTTAAAAATGTGATCATCTATACAAGAAGCTGTGAGCTTAAGGTTTTAACGGGTGATGATTTAAGATTTGAGTATAGAAAAGGTAGTTTTGAAGACAGTGATATAGTTGTTGAAGCAACGCTTAACCTCAAGCCTGGCGATAGCAATGAAATAAAGCGCGAGATGGAAGAGTTTTTTGCAGAAAGAAAAGAAAGTCAGCCGCTTCAGTTTCCAAGCGCTGGGTGTGTTTTTAAAAATCCAAAAGTTGGAGTTTCTGCGGGGAAGCTAATCGCAGAATCTGGATGTAAGGGCATGAGAATGGGTAATGCGGAGGTATCTGCAAAACATGCAAATTTTATCGTAAACTGTGGCCATGCAACTGCTTCTGATATATATAATCTTTTAAGAGCCGTCCAAAAGAGGGTTTTTGAACTCCACGGAGTTATTCTTGAACCAGAGATAAGATTTTTGGGGGAGTTCGATGATGTTCTGCTGCCAGCCCCAGATAGATTATAGTGAACAGTAGAATTGCAAAATTGCTTGCGGGCTCATGGTGATTTCAAAGAGCAGGTTTAAAGCCTCTGTAATTTAACAGTGCTAGGTGAGAATGATTGATTGATGGAAAAGAAATAGCAAAATCCAAAGCAGAAGAGAGGCAGAATAAGCTAAACCGTATTAGGCGCCAGCGCCGTAATAAGCTATTGGTCATCATTGTAATTATCTTGGCCGTTGTGCTTGGTGCTTACAAGCTATACAACTCAGGCCTGTTTAGCGTTAATAAGATTGAAGTGTCAGGCAACAAATTTGTTACAACGGCCAAGATAATAGATGCGTGCAAAATAAACCAAAACTCGAATATTCTTAGTATCTCTACTAGACGCCTTAAAGACAGAATAATGAAAAATCCATGGATAAAAGATGTTACCATCAGGCGTGCTCTTTTCCATACGCTAAAGATAGAGGTGGTTGAAAGAGTTCCAATTGTAATTATTTCTAGCAATGGAAAATTTTATCTAGTTGATGACGAATCTTTTGTGATTGCTGAGCGCCAATATGCTGATGACCTTAATATCCCTTCTATGACTGAACTGCCTGTTAGCGAGATCAAAGTTGGCGAACGGATTATGAATAAATCCTTGGAAAATGCCATTAAATGCCTTAAGCTGATGAGCCCGTCTCTTAGAAAGTCGATTACTTTGCTGTCAGCAGCTTCAGTTGATAAACTCTCGCTTTACAACAAAGACAATATCGAGATATTGTATGGAGCGGCGGAGCAAGCTGAAGAGAAAAATAAACTTCTTGAAGCTATTTTAAAGAAGGAAGGCCGCCAAGTTATTTTCATTGATGTGCGTAACTATCCCAAATCAAACCCTGTTTTAAGACGCATAGACTCAGTCCCGTAAGAACGCTCATATGCGCAAAATTGCATCTTTGCTTTTGAATTACTTGGCCCCATAAATTGAGCAATAATTGGGCCTGCCTTTGACCTTGCTCCTGCATCCTAAAGACGCGATGTCATTGGACATGTACTTAGCGGGAAGACAAATAGTTAGCCGTGAATTTAAGCAATCTTTTTTTGAAAGAAGGTTGCTTTTTTTGCTTGGATAGGGTAAGGTTATTGCCAAGGTTCAGGTTATATAGAACTATATCTGTACTAGAGGTATAATTTGGAAGCCTAAAGTAGAAGTTGAGGTTTGAGGGGAGGCTATTTGTAATGCTGGATGCTGGCGCCAATTACTTAGCGGTGATCAAAGTTGTTGGAGTAGGTGGCGGCGGAACAAATGCGGTAAACAGAATGATTGAAGCAGGCTTAAAGGGAGTTGAATTTATAGCCTGCAATACAGATGCACAGGCTTTATTGATGTCTGATGCCGATTATAAAGTTCATATTGGCGCAAATCTAACCAAGGGTTTAGGTGCGGGAGCGGACCCCGTAATTGGATATCAGGCTGCAGAGGAAAGCCGAGAAGATATAAAAGAAGCCCTTCAAGGTGCAGATATGGTTTTTGTCACAGCAGGAAAGGGTGGCGGAACTGGGACAGGCGCAGCACCAGTTATAGCGGAAATCGCTAAGGAACTTGGCGCACTCACGGTAGGGGTAGTTACAAGGCCCTTTAGCTTTGAAGGAAGAAAGCGCGCAATGCAAGCTGATGAAGGTATCATGAAGCTACGCGAAAAGGTGGATACCTTGATCATTATTCCAAACGATAGATTACTTCATGTTGCAGAGAAGAAGACATCAATAATTGAAGCCTTTAGGATGGCAGATGATGTTCTTAGACAGGGTGTTCAAGGAATAACGGACTTGATCACCGTACCTGGTTTAATAAATCTTGATTTTGCAGATGTAAGAACAATCATGACGAATGCTGGCTCGGCTCTAATGGGAATTGGTATAGCAAGCGGTGAAAACAGGGCTGTTGAGGCAGCAAAGAGTGCCATATCAAGCCCATTGCTTGAGGCCTCAATAGAAGGTGCGAAGGGTGTTCTGCTAAATATTTCTGGAGGGTCAGATTTAGGGTTGTTCGAGGTCAATGAAGCTGCTGAAGTTGTTGCCAATTCAGCACATCCCGACGCTAACATAATTTTTGGCGCGGTTATTGACGATACGTTGGGTGATGAGGTAAGGGTTACGGTAATTGCTACAGGGTTTGATCTTAGAAAGCACGAGACCATTGAATTTGCGCAAAAAAGCGAAGAAGAATCATCAGCAATACCGACGTTTGATACAGAAGACCTAGATATCCCAACGTTCTTAAGAAGAAAATGATTCTAGAGCATCTGTAGTTTATTTAAATATGGCCGCCAGCATTTTGCAGGCGGTTTTGCTTTTTGGGAAGTAGAAAGATGTTGTCAAGCAAAGGAAAAATGAGTGACTATAGTTTAGAGTTTAAAGTAACAAACGGGCTTAGCTACTATATCTCAAGCCTTCTTTTAGAGAAGCACGGGATTCTGGTTGTTTTTACCACGAGGCGGGGTGGCGTAAGCGCAGAGCCCTATGCTTCGCTTAATCTGGCATTTCATGTTGGTGATGATAGAGATTGCGTTCTGAAAAATAGAGAGATTCTGTGCAATACGCTAGGTATTGATTTAAAACGCATGGTCTGTGCAGAGCAAGTGCATGGAGCAAGTGTAGCCTTGGTTGATGAAAAGGCTGTAGGAAAAGGTGCTTTTTCAATTGATGAATCAATACCTGATACAGATTCATTAGTATCAGGTCAAGAAAATATTCCGTTAGCGCTTTTTTTCGCAGATTGTGTGCCTGTTATCCTAGTGGAACCAAAGAGGCGCATGATTGCTGTGGTTCATGCCGGCTGGAAGGGCATTTATAAAGATATAATCTCGAATACTCTGAAACTAATGTCTTTTGACAAATCGCTGGATAAGAAAAATTTGCTTGCCTTTATTGGCCCTTCAATTGGTGTTTGTTGCTTTAAAGCTGGAACTGAATTGGTAAGAAATTTTTCTGCCCGCTTTAATGGTCGGGATTGGTTACAGAAAGACCGGATAGATCTAAGGAGTTTAGTAAAAAGGCAGCTAATCAAGAACTTTGTCTTGCCTAAGAATATTTATGCCTGTGATAACTGCTGTACATCCTGCCGCAAAGATACTTTCTTTTCTTATAGGGCGGAAGGCAGTAAGACAGGACGGCAGGCAGCAATGGCGATGATTTGCAGCCAATAAAGCGCTAAAGAAGGTTTTTTTAGTGCAAAGACGAATATTTTAAATGAAAATAAAATTTCATGCCTGATTTATCAGGCAATTACAGCTTTATGTTGGTGATTGTTTTTAGGGAGCTTGTATGCTAAGAAAAAGCTTTCATGATGAGTTAAAGGATCTTGAAAACGATGTCTTGATGATGGGTAGAATTACTAGGCAGGCTGTGGAAAATGCCGTCAAGGTTGTTGTTGATTGCGACATTGAGCTTGCTGATGAAGTAATTGCAATAGATGATAGAGTAGATAAACTTAACTATGAAATAGAAGAGCATGCAACAGAAATTGTTGCCAGGCAAGCTCCAGTAGCAAAAGACCTTCGGTTTTGCTGGACTGCTTTGTTTGTTGCTCTTCATCTCGAGCGTATGGCTGATTTGGCAGTAAATATCGCAAAGGGTGTAAAGAGAGCATGCCCTATTGGAGCGGTTACTCCAATATTGGAGCACTTAAATGAAATGGGTCAGCAAACACTGCTGTTAATAGATGTTTGCCTAAAAGCATTTGAGGAAAAAGATCTGGAACTTGCCGGAAAGCTCGTCGAAATGGATGATATAGTAGACCGTATGCATAAGAATATGTTCGAGCAACTATCTAGGTATCAGGGCGATCAGTCTATGGATTGGATAGGGAGCATAGTTTTAGCAAGCAGATATTTAGAGCGAATTGCCGACCATTGCGTTGACATTGCTGAGAGAATTAATTACTTAGTAACAGGTGAGATACCAGACGGCCGACTTTCACGGTAAACTTTCTGTCCATGCCATCATTTATATAGCTATGCCTAGTATAACTTTGTAAAATACATCTAATAAAC
>ENA-ORXB01002686-ORXB01002686.1-sediment-metagenome-genome-assembly--contig:-NODE-2686-length-14387-cov-3.296087_pt1 | contig 14387 bp, 13 predicted proteins | sample MGYA00237863_ERZ511475 | MGnify/ENA primary metagenome ERZ511475 (study PRJEB26305, sample SAMN06343858) | sediment metagenome | isolation source: hot spring sediment | place: Canada: British Columbia... | reverse complement strand
GGGTCGGGAGCGCCGCCTGGTCTCGCCGCGCGGCCGCCCAGCTCGCCGCCGATGTGCGCGCCGGCGCGCGCGGCCTGAAGATCTTCAAGCAACTGGGGCTGCACGTGCGCGATGAACAGGGCGCGCTGGTCATGCCCGACGATCCCCGCCTGGCCGACCTGTGGGAGCAGGCGGCGGAGCTGCATATCCCCGTGCTCATCCATACCGCCGATCCGGTAGCCTTCTTCCGTCCCCTCGACGCCGCCAACGAGCGCTGGGATGAGCTACAGCGCCATCCGGACTGGCATTTCTATGGGCCAGCCTTCCCACCTTTCGAGGCATTGATCGAGTCGCTCTACCGGCTGATCGAAGCGCACCCGCGCACGCAGTTCATCACCGCCCACGTCGGCTGCTATCCCGAGAACCTGGCGTTTGTGTCGCAGATGATGGATCGCTACCCCAACTTCGTCACCGACATCAGCGCGCGCCTGGCGGAGCTGGGCCGCGCCCCCTACCGCGCGCGCGCCTGGTTCCTCGCCTACGCCGACCGCATCCTCTTCGGCACGGACGCCTGGCCCAACCGCGACGAGTACCAGATCCATTTCCGCTTCCTGGAGACGGCGGACGAGTACTTCGACTACTCGCCGGCGCCGACGCCGCCCCAGGGGCGCTGGCGCATCTACGGCATCGGCCTGCCGGACCCAGTGCTCAAGAAGGTGTACCACAACAACGCCGCCCGGCTGTTCGGGCTGAAGCCGATTTAGTCAAGCCACCGGGCGGGCGCTGAGAGCGGGGAGCCCCCTCCGCACCGGGGAAGCACCGCGTCGCTTTGCCGGGCGGGACTTGGAAGCGGCTGCCGCGGGCCGCCAGGTGCGTCCGTCCAGGCGCGCGGCGATCATTTCTTGCCGGATCTTCTCGAAGCGGGCCGCACCCGGCTCGTAACCGGCGGCGATAACCTCTTTGTCGGTGATCTCCTGAGCCGCCGGCAGATACTTAGTCAGATAGTTCCGGATGCGATCGTGCACCAGGCGGTCTTTCGTCGCGACATAAACGAGCAGGATCTGCTCGCCCGGCACGCCGCTGAGGGTCTCATAGACAAGCGACGGCCGCTGAAGCTTCGCCGCCCGCAGCTTCTTCTCGAGCGGCCGCACCGCCGCCCCGAGCTTCTTCCAGGCCTCCGTCTCCTGTTTGCCCATCTCCAGCCGCCGGGCGAAGGCCGAGCGCTCCTTGGGCGGCAGCTTTTCGCTGATGAGCGCCAAGAAAAGCGCCAGCGCGTCCACCGTCAGCGACACCCCGAAGGGGATCAGCTGACGCGCCTTCTGGAGCTTGGCCAGAGCCACCACATTCAGCCGGGGGCCCGACAGGCTGGGAGAAACGAGCCGCAGCAGGCGTTCCTTGTCCAGCCCGGCAACGACCTCGGCCAGGGCGGGCTCCCGCGCGATCTGGCGCAACTCGGCGAGCAGGCTGCGAGGCGGAATCAGCGCCTCGATGCCGGCCTGCCGGGCCGCCTCGTACTGTTGCTGGGTCCGGGCCTCGACGGAGAACCCGAGCCGGATCCGAAACCGGATCAGCCGCAGCAGGCGCGCCGGATCGTCAAACAGCGTGGTGCTCGAGTTGGCGCGGAGCTCTTTCTGGTTGAGGTCGCCCAGGCCGTTGGCCGGGTCAAGCAGTAGCCCGCGCGAGGCCGGATGCAGCGAAAGCGCAATCGAGTTGACGGTGAAGTCCCGGCGGAGCAGGTCCTGATGAATCGGAGCCGGCTCGACTTGGGGCCGGACGCCGGGCTTGGAATAACGCTCCGTCCGGGCCATACCGATCTCGGCAGTCACCCCGTCGGGAAACACCAGCTCCGCCGACTTCCTGACTTCGTCTTGCGCAAGGATACGGGCCCCGGTCTCCTCGGCAACCCGCCGGGCCAACGCAAGGGCGTTGCCCTGGAAGGCGAAATCCAGGTCCGTGATGGGGAACCCGCCCAGCATGTCGCGCATGGCGCCGCCGACCAGAAACAGCGGAGGACCGGTCTGCCGGGCCGCCTGGTCGATCGCCCCGAGCGCCCGGCTCTGCCCTGGGCTGAGATGGCTTTCCAGCATGAACATGTAATCGCTCATGTCAGCATTCCTCCCCTCCGCCGGCTCTCCCCGGCCGGGTCCGGCCCTCGCCCCACGCGGCGGCAAAGCTCGACCATGGCGCCTACGCTCGCGGATGATGCGTGTCGACAACGGTCTGCAAACGGGATCTCATGACGTGCGTGTAGATCTGTGTCGTCGAGATGTCCGCATGGCCCAGCATCGTCTGGACGCTCCGCAGGTCCGCACCGCCCTCCAGCAAGTGGGTGGCAAAGCTGTGCCGCAGCGCATGGGGACTCAGCCGGCGCCGTAAGCCGGCCTTTCGGCCGTAACCGGCCAGAGACTTCCAGAAAGCCTGCCGCGTCAGCGGGCCGCCCCGGGCCGTCACAAACAGATACGGGCTCGAGCGCCCTTTGAGCAGACGCGGCCGCCCCGATTGCAGATACCGCTCGATTGCCGCCAGAGCGACCTTGCCCACCGGAACGATCCGCTGCCGGTTCCCCTTCCCTAACACGCGCACCAGGCCGAGCTCGGCATCCACATCCGAGCACCCCAGCCGGCACAGCTCGGAGACGCGCAGGCCGGAGGCGTACATGAGCTCGACCATGGCGCGGTCGCGCTCGGCAGTCGGCCGCTCTCCGTCGACCGCCGCGACCACGCGGTCAATCTCCTCTTTGGTCAATAACTTAGGAAGACGAGTCCAGAATTTCGGTGATGTGAGAAGCGCCGTCTCCTCCCCGCTCACCCACCCCTCGCGCAACAAGTACCGATAAAAGTTCCGCAACGTCGTCAGATGACGCGCAATCGACCGGCTCGACAGCCCCGCCTCGTAAAGACTCTCCAGGTAGCGGCGCAACTGCTCGGCCCGCGGGATCTCCGAGCCAAACCAGCTCGCCAGCCGCTTCAGATCCTGCCGGTAGGCGGCAATGGTGTTCGGCGCCAGCCCCTTCTCGACGCGGCAGTAGTTCAGGAAGGCCGGCATCGCCGCCGACAAAGCTGCCACAAGCGCCATTGACCTAATGATACAATAGTCGGGAAATTGTTTTAAACAGCTGCCCGGCAGCCAGCCGCCATTGACCGGGTCGACCCACAAGAAGGTCCTCGTCGAGCGGTTTGACCGTGAACCCCTCCGGGGCTACGTCAATCCGCAAACTTGGCTTGCGCCGGCCGGCCTCGAGCTCATCAGCCCCTCAGGCGCCGCCCTCACCCTCCCCTACGAAGACATCAAAGTCGTTGGATTTGTTAGGGATTTCGAGGGAGAGGGCTTCGCGAGCACCCGCCGCACCTTCACCAGCCGCCCGAAAGCCGAAGGCTTGTGGGTGCACCTGCTGTTCCGCGACGGAGACGCCACCGAAGGCCTGATGACGAACAACCTGCTCGAATCCGGGCCGGCCGGCTTCATGGTGACACCCCCTGAGGCCGCCTCGAACCTTCAGAAGCTCTTCGTCCCTCGGGCGGCGCTCCGCGAGATGAGGGTGCTGGGCGTGGTGGGCAGCCCCCTTCGGCGAAGGAAGCGCGCCGTGCCGGAAGAACAGATCAAGCTGTTCGAGTAAGCTCGCCCGGAAAGGCCGGCGCCTCGGTCTCGGCAAGCTGCCAACGCGCTTCGTCGAGCCCGACGTACTTGCAAAGGCGCAACTCACCGGCTTCCGTCTCGAGCGCGTCGCCGATTCCCAAAGGCCGTCCCTCCTCGCGGAGGCGGGCCCAGGCGGCGTACAGGTTCGGCGCCTCGACGGTGCCGCCGTCGGAGTAGTCGCGGGGCTTCAGCCAGGCGGTCCCGCTCGTGTGAGGCGCCCAGCGGACGGCTTCGCGGAGGCTGTCTTTGAGGCGGTGGATGCGGAAACGGGGCATCGCCGTCCTCAACATATCACAGCCTGTTTGTCTTGAGCAACCACCCGCTCCGCCTGCGTTACACTACCTGCGATGCCCTTCGACCCCAGTGACTACGGACCTGAAGTCCGCGCCATCCTGGCCCTCGACGGCGACGGTTGGCGCCTGATGCCACTCGCCGAAGGCGTCTGCTCTTCGAGCGAAGCCGCCGCCAAGCTCGGCTCAGTCCGCCCCCGGGATCTGTTCGCCCGCGCCCGGGCGCCCGAGGCGGCCCTGAGCGGTTTGTGGCTGTACTTCTCCTGTCTTGAGCAGTCCCACAGCCTGTCGCAGCAGATCGAGACCCCTGAGGGCAGCTTCTGGCACGGAATCATGCATCGGCAGGAGCCGGACCCCGGCAATGCCGCCTACTGGTTCCGGCGCACCGGCTCCCACCCCGTCTTCGAGCCGCTCCGCCGCGAGGCCGGCCGCATTCTCGAAGGATTCCCCGAAGTCGACTTCCGGCTCGGCGCCGCCTGGAACCCGTTCGCCTTCATCGACTTCTGCGAACGCGCCCGACGCAGGCCGGGCTCTGCCGAGGAGGAGGCGGCCCAGCTCATTCAGCGGGCCGAATGGCAACTCCTTTTTGACTACTGCGCGAGGCCAATGCGATGAAAGCACGGGCGGCAGTGCTGGTCGCGTTCAATCAGCCGTTAGAGGTCCGCGAATACCCTGTAAGCGCGGCGCTCGGCTCCGGCGAGGCTCTGGTGCGAGTGGAAATGGCAGGCATCTGCGGCACCGATGTGCATCTGTGGAAAGGCGAGCTGGCCGTACCCGTGCCGCTGATCATGGGACACGAAAGCGTCGGCCGCCTGGAGGCGCTGGGCGAGGGGCTCAGCCGCGACTGGCGCGGCCGGGCGCTCGCCGTGGGCGACCGCGTCACTTGGGCCAGCTCCATCGTCTGCGGGGAGTGCTTTTACTGCCGCGTCAAGCGCCAGCCCACCCGCTGCGTGTCGCGCAAGGCGTACGGCATCTCCTATTGCGCCGACGAGCCGCCGCATCTCGGCGGCGGTCACGCCGAATACATTCACCTGCGGGCCGGCACAGCCATCTTTCGGCTGCCGGAGGAGCTGCCGACCGAGGCGGTGGTGGGCGCCGGCTGCGCCCTCGCCACAGCGATCCACGGCGCCGAGCGTTGCCCAATTCAGTGGAGCGACACGGTCGCCGTCCAAGGCACCGGCCCCGTGGGACTGGCCGCCATCGCCGTGGCGCGGCAGGCCGGGGCGCGGCGCGTAATCGCCCTGGGCGGTCCTCCCCACAGGCTGGAGCTCGCCCGGCGCTTCGGCGCCGACGTGGCGCTCGATATCGCCGCCGTCTCGCCGGAAGAGCGCCGCCGGCGCGTCCTCGAGGAGACCGGCGGCTACGGCGCCGAAGTCGTGATCGAATGCGCCGGGGTGCCCGAGGCGGTCGTCGAGGGGCCCGAGCTATGTTCAGACTCCGGACGGTATCTCGTGCTCGGCCAGTACGCCAACGCCGGCAACATCTGGTTCAACCCTCATGTGATCACCCGGAAGCAGCTTGAGATCCGCGGCTCGTGGGGCTTCGAGCCGCGCCATGTGGATCGGGCTCTCAGCTTCCTCGAGCTCGGCCCCTGGAGGGAGCTCTTCGCCGGAGAGATCACCCACCGCTACGGGCTCAGCCAGGCGGCGCAGGCGCTCGAGACCGTGCGAGCGTGGCGAGCGGGCAAAACCGTGCTCGTCCCCTAAAAGGCTGCGGCGGACGCGCCGGCGGCCACACGCCTCCTGCTCGGCCGCCGTGCAGAACTCATTCGACCGTATTGCGGCGGAAGTCCAGCTTCCGCCGTTCGCTCCCGTACTTGATCAAGAGCTGCTCGGAATCGACGGCCGCTTCGAGGAACGGTCCGCCGAACAGGGGCCAGTTCTCGTAATCGAGCGGGCGGCCGTCGACCCGCGGCCTCTCGCCGTAGGTGAACTCCAGCCGTCTTCCTCGCAACGAGCGGAAGCTGACCGAGGGAACCGGCTCGAGCCGGTAGTCGAGCTCGAGCACCAGGATGGCCTTCCGAAACGCCTCCAGGCCGGCGAACTCGCTCGCCGCAGCCGCCTGCACCACAACGCCGTTGTTGAGATACGGACTGAACAGGCGCCGGCCGCCGCCCGGAATCGGCTTGAGGGTGTAGCGCTGGAGCGGGCGCACCGCGATCAGCGCCTGATTCCCCCGCAGGAAGATCCAGCCCGAAGGGTCCTCGACGAACTCATCGAGGTCTTTCGAGAGGAACCCGTTGATGTGCGGGAAGCGGGTGAGCGGCGGGATCGCATAGAGCGCGACCACCGTGTCCTCGTCCTGCATGATCTTCTCGAAGGGCGAGCCGCCCAGGAGCTTGTCCGGCGAGTCGTAGGTGCGCTTGGAGCGCACAACCTCTTCGACGCCGAAGTCCGGGCCGAAGCTGAAGTAGGTTTCGAGCTCGTACAGGGACGAGTACGGGTGCATAGTGAAGAACGTATTATGGACGCCCCGGGGATCCGGCACCGCCCAGGTGACATCCCAGGAGTGTTGCTGAATGGGCTGGAGGATGCCGCCCTGGTCGGAGCCAACGGCGTACTCGCGGCGCAGGTAGGTGGTCTTGTAGACCGGCCCGTGCAGCTCGTCGTGGAACCGCCAGCGGTTGCGAGTCCGCTTCCGCTCATAGTGCGTGTAAGGCGCCGAGCGGTCCGTGGCGATCCGCTCCAGGATGGCGGGCGGCCGGTAAGTCGAGGCCAGCGAGTAATACATCGGATAGCCCGACATCGGCTCGGGCTTGGGCCCGAGTCCGAACAGAAGGTATCCGAAGTCGCCGGCTATGCCGTGCCATTTCTCGACCACCATCTTGTCGTCGGTGCGCGCGTGGCTGCCTACGTAAATGCCGTCGAGGTTCTCGACGGCGTAGTCGGCGATCAGATAGTCGAGCATCATCTCGGCCCGCTTCCGCATCACCGGGTCCTCGGCCCAGGCGGCCAGATAGGACATGGGCAGCAGGAAGACGCCCAGGTAATGGGTGCAGTCGTACTCTCCCTGCCCGCGACGGGTGGTGAGCCGCATCCAGGAATCGATCCAGGCGGCGGCTTCGCGCAGATTCTCCTCCGAGGACTTGCCGTTGAACCAGCGCTCTCCCGGCTCGCCGCCCCAGAGCTGAGCCATCAGATAGAGCGAGGTGTAGTAAAGCAGCCAGTGGTTTTCCGTGTCGCCGCGGAAGGGCATGTAGGTGCGCCAGGCCTCGCGCAGCGCCCGGCGCGCCTCCTCGCTGAGCTGGCCCCGGTCCAGATAGGCGATCGCCGTTGTCGGGAACATCCAGAACATGTCGCCGTGGATGGGAGGCTTGAGCAGCTCGATGAGCCGTCGGGAACACCAGGCCGGATCCTGGCCCAACTTCAGGCGCGCGGCGATCGTGGCGTAGCCGAAGTCGTCGCGCTTGGGATGGGCATAGTAGTCGATCAGCTCGCGCACGCGCACCTCAAACGGCGGCGCCGCAGCCAGAGCGCCCGCAGAGAGGAACAACAGGGCCAAGGCCCTCATCGAGCCACCTCCGGAAGGAATTTCATGCGAAAGACGACGCTTTCCTCGAGCGCGTAGCGGCGCCAGGTGCGGCCCGCATCCTCGGAGACGTAGAGCGCCTCTTCGTGTACGCTCGCCATCAGCCGCCCGGGCCGGTCGGGATCGAACGCCACGCTCCAGACGTCCCGCAACGGGAGTCCCTGATTGCGCTCTTCCCAGGTCTTGCCGTTGTCCTCGGAGACCACCACTCCCGGCCCCCAGCCGCACAGGGCGATCCGCCCGGGAGTCGTCGGATCGAAAGCGATGTCGTACAGATTGCGGCCCACCCCCACCTTGCCCGAGTGCTCGAAGGTGCGCCCGCTGTCGGTTGAAACCAGCAGGCCGCCGAGCTGCGTGACCGCCAGCCAGTGGTCGGCGTCGTGAGGCGATTGTTGAATATACATGATCTGGAATCCAGCCCCGCCCGCGAGCCGCCAGCTCCGGCCGCCGTCCTCGCTCAAGTAAAGGCCGGACTCGCCCCCGCAGACGAGGCGCCCGGCACGCGTGCGGTCGACGCGGACCGATTCGGTATAGCGCCGGCGCGGGAGCGGATGGACCTGCTCGAAGGTGGCGCCGCCGTCGCGCGTCACATGCAGGCCGCCCACATGCGCAAAGTAGATGGTTCCCGGAGCGTTCGCATCCACGCTGACGTCTCGAAGCTCGGTTACCTGGTGATCCGTGAGGATCTTCCAACGACGGCCGCCGTCGGCAGCCCGGATCAAGCCGTTGCCCGCAGCCAGGTAAAGCGTCGAGGGATCCCGTGGGTCGTAATCGAGCGCCAGAACGAGCGGATGGTTGAACCCTCGCTGCTTGAACCCCTCAACGGGCGACTCCACAAAGAGCCCGCTCGGCTTGAGCGGCAGGCCGCCTACCCAGTTCCTCTGAACCCGCATGCATAGCCAGAGGCGATGTTCCGCAGCAAGACTCCCTGCCAGCGCTAAGGCGAGTAACAGACAGCGCATAAAGGGAACACTATAGCAGGCGCGGCCGCCGTTGCTACACTGTAAGAAACAGTTTTCGAAACGGAGCGCAAGCGGCCGGATGATCAAGACTTCGGGGCGGATGTTGGCCTTTGTCCTCGCGGCGGCCTGCCTGGGGCAGAGCCTGGCGGAATTTGAAAAGCGCGTCACCGAGTTCACGCTCGACAACGGCATGCACTTCATCGTGCTGAAGCGTGACCCGGCTCCAGTGGTCTCCTTCTACGCCTACGTCGATGCCGGGGCCGTGAACGATCCGCGCGGCAAAACAGGTCTGGCCCACATGTTCGAGCACATGGTGGGCAAGGGAACCACCCGCGTCGGCACGACCGACTACGCCCGCGAACAGGAGGCGCTCGAGGAGGTCGAACGGATTTACGACCGGATCGAGGAGGAGCGCCGCAAGGGGCCGAGGGCGGACCGGGCACGGCTCGAACAGCTCGAAGCCCGCCTGCGCGCGGCCATCGAGCAGGCTAACGCTTTCGTCAAGCCGAACGAGTTCGTCCGCGTCTTCGAAGCCAACGGCGCCGTGGGGTTCAACGCCGGCACCGGCAGCGACTATACGGTTTACTTTTGCAGCATGCCGTCCAACCGGCTCGAGCTTTGGTTCCTGCTCGTCTCGGAGTGGATGCACCGGCCGGTCTACCGGGAATTTTACAAGGAGCGGGACGTCGTGCGCGAAGAGCGCCGCATGCGCGTCGAGTCGAGCCCGCAGGGCAAGCTCCAGGAAGTGCTCATGGCCACAGCCTTTCTGGCACACCCCTACCGGATCCTGGTCGGCTGGGCGAGCGACATCGAAAACTTGCGCGCGCGTGACGCGGCCGAGTTTCACCGCACTTACTATGTTCCGCGCAACATCACCATCGCCATCGCCGGGGATGTCGATGCGGCCGGCGTGAAACGGCTGGCCGAGCGTTACTTTGGGCGGATCCCCCCGGGACCGCAGCCGCCCCGGGTGATCACCGAAGAGCCGCCGCAGGAGGGCGAAAGGCGCGTCGTCGTGGAAAGCCCCGCACAGCCGATCTTGTTGATCGCTTACAAGCGCCCCGACCAGCGCCACGCCGACGATCCGGTCTTCGACGTGCTGGCCGGCCTGCTGGCGAGCGGGCGCACCGGCCTGCTTTACAAGGAGCTGGTCCGCGACAAACGGATCGCGCTGGCCGCCGGCGCCGTCCCGGCCGTCCCCGCCGCCAAGTATCCCAGCCTGTTTCTCATTTACAGCGTCCCGAACGCCGGGCACACGGTTGAAGAGAACGAAAAGGCCGTCTATGAGATCCTGGAGCGGCTCAATCGCGAACCGGTCGAGGAGGCCGCGCTGGCTCGCGTGAAGACCAAGATCCGCGCCGATCTGATCCGGCAGCTTGCCTCCAACGCCGGGCTGGCGCGCCAGCTCGCCTTCTATCACGTCAACTACGGAAACTGGCGGACACTCTTCACGGGCATCGAGGAGATTGAGAAGGTGACTGCCGGAGACGTGCAGCGGGTGGCCCGCCAGTATCTGAACCCGAAAACCCGTACGGTGGCCCACCACGTCAAGCCGGCGGCGGGCGCCGGGGAGGAGCGACGATGAAGGGCGGATTTCTTTTGGCGCTGCTTCTGGCGGCTTCCAACCCGGTTCCGGCGCAAGACGTGCCCGCCGTAGAAGAGCTCAAGTTTCCGCCGCTCAAACAGGTGGAAATTCCGAAGATCGAAACCTATCAGCTCCCCAATGGGATGCGGCTGTATCTGCTGGAGAACCGGGAATTGCCGCTCATCGGGGGCTTCGCCCTGGTGCGCACGGGCAACCTGTTCGACCCGCCGGACAAGATCGGACTGGCCAGCCTGACCGGCGACGTGCTGCGGACCGGCGGCACGGCCCAGAAGACCGGTGACGAGATCGACGAACAGCTTGAAAACCTCGCTGCGTCGGTCGAGAGCGGTATCGGCGAAACCAGCGGCACCGTTTCGTTCAACTGCCTGCGCCAGGACGTCGATGAGGTCCTGAGCGTCTTCAAGGACCTCCTGACCGCCCCGGCCTTCCGCCAAGAGAAGCTCGACCTGGCCAAGACGCAGTACCGCAGCCTGATCGCGCGGCGCAATGACCACGCCGGCTCGATCGCTGCGCGGGAGTTTTCCGAGATCGTCTATGGACGCGATAACCCCTATGGCTGGCGCATGGAATACGAGCATCTGGAGCGCATCAGCCGGGAAGATCTCGTTGCGTTTCACAAGAGATACTTCTTTCCGGCCAACATCCTGCTGGCCGTGCAAGGGGACTTCTCGGCCCCGGAGATGAAGGCGAAGATCGAGCAACTCTTTGCCGATTGGCAAGTGAAGCAGCCGCCCGTGCCGCCGTTCCCCGAGGTGAAGGCACGGCCGGCGTCCGGCATCTATCTGGCCGAAAAAGAGGACGTCAATCAAACCTTCTTCCGGATCGGTCACCTCGGTGGACTTCTCCGCGATCCGGACTTCCCCGCTCTCGAGGTCATGGCCGATATCCTGGGTGGCGGCTTCTCCAGCCGCCTGTTCGCCAAAGTGCGGACGCAGCTCGGCTATGCCTACAGCGTCGGGGCCTCCTGGAGCGCCAATTACAACCATCCGGGGACGTTTCGCATCGCCGGCAGCACCAGGTCGGAGTCGACCACCGAGACCATCCGCGCCATTCTGGAAGAGATCGAGCGGCTCCGCAGCTCCGAAGTCACCGACGAAGAGCTCAAGACCGCGCAGGATACCGTGCTCAACAGCTTCGTGTTCAACTTCGACCAGCCCGCCAAGACGCTCAACCGACTCGTCGTCTACGACTATCACGGATACCCGAAGGACTTTATCTTCGAGTATCAGAAGGCGGTCGCGGCAGTAACCAAGCAGGATATCCTGCGCGTCGCCCGGAAGTATCTTCGGCCGCAGGACCTCACGATCGTGGCGGTGGGAAAGCCTGCGGATTTCCGGACGCCGCTTGCCGACTTGCAGCTGCCCGTGCACACGATCGACCTCACGATCCCCGAACCCAGGCGCCAGGCGGCGCGCGCGGATGCCGCCAGCCTGGCCCGAGGCAAGGAGCTGCTCGAGCGGGCGCAGCAGGCGGTGGGCGGCGCGGGCAAACTCGCCGCCGTCAGGGACATCCTGATGAGTTCGGAGATCGTCATCCAAGGCGTGGCGGGCGGCATGCGCGTCGCGCAGACCAGCCGGTGGCTGGCCCCATCCGCCATCCGCCAGGACCAGCAGTTGCCGTTCGGGCGGGTGAGCTCCTACTCCGACGGCCAGACCGGGTGGCTCGCCTCACCCCAAGGAGTGCTGCCGATGCCGGCGCCGGTGTTGCGGCAGGTGCGAGGCGCACTGCTGCGCATCCTGCCGTCACTGCTCGTAAGCGACCGCATCCCGGGCCGGCAGGTCAATCTCGTGGGCGACGATCTGCTCGAGATCCAGGACGGCTCGGGCGAAAGCGTCCGGTTGAAGCTCGATGCCCAGACCGGTCTCCCCGCCGTTCTCTCCTACACCTCAGCTCAGATGGGCGGCGCCCCGTTGGCCACCGAGGAGACCCTCGAGGACTGGCGTGAGATCGACGGATTGAAGATGCCGTTCAAAATTATTATCCGGAGAGACGGTGCGCCGTACGCCGAGGTGACGGTCCAGGAGATCCGTTTCAACACCGGAGTGGGACAGGAGGAGTTGAGTCGCAAGCCATGAAGCGACGGGAGGCCTTGGCGATCCTGGCGGGTACGGCGTGGCTGGGCGCGCAGACGAAGCAGGAGCGCGGCAGGCAGATCTTCGATGAGGCGATCGCCGCCCTCGGCGGGCAGAAGTTCCTGGCGCTCCGAAACCGCGTGGAAAAGGGGCGGGCCTACTCTTTCTACCAGGAGAAACTCGCCGGCCTGGCCAAAGCCACCGTCTACACCCGCTATCTGACGCCTGCCGATCCGCCGAAGATCGACGACTTCTATTTGCGCGAACGGCAGGCCTTCGGCGATGAGGAGTCCTGGGCTGTGCTCTTCAACGAGGAGGACGGCTGGGAGATCACGTTTCGGGGCGCCCGGCCGCTGCGCAAGCAGACCATCGAACGGTTCCGCGACAACCGCCAGCGGGACATCTTCTACATTCTGTTGCGGCGGCTCGGCGAGGAGGGTCTGATCATCGAACATCGCGGCTCCGACGTGGTGGACAACCGGCCCGTCGACGTCGTCGACATCACCGACGCCCGCAACCGCGTGGTGACGGTCTACTTCCATCGCTCGACGCGGTTGCCCGCCCGGCAGGTCTTCTACCGGAGGGACGAGCGGCGGATCCGCCACGAAGAGGTGACGATCTTCGACAAGTATCGCGACGTCGGCGGCGTGCAACTGCCTTATGTGATCCAGCGCTATCAGGACGGGCAGCGCACCTTCGCCATGTTCGCCGACTCGGTCCTGATCAATCAGGACCTCACCGACGAGAAGTTCACGCTTCCGGTGAATTTGAGGATCCTGGAGAGGCAGAAGTGACGCCTCCTGTTCCGGGGCCGCCGCGCGGAAACAAGCTGCTATAATCGAGACAACTTTTGGGGCGTGGGCAAGGGCCTCGCCCAGGGTAACAGCCGGTCATGGACCTCGACCAGCTACACACGTTCCTGGAAGTGGTGCGGCTGAGAAGCTTCTCCAAGGCGGCGCAGACCTGCTTTCGGAGCCAGCCGGCCATCAGCGCCCAGGTGCGGCAGCTCGAACAGGAGTTGAACGCCTCGCTGTTCAACCGTCTGGGAACGCGCATCGAGCTCACTGAGGCCGGCAAGATCTTCCAGGGCTACGCCGAACAGATTCTCGAACTCCGGCGCCGGGCCCAGGAGGCGATCCACGAGCTCGAACGCACGCCGCGCGGCGAGCTGGTGATTGCAGCCAACGAGGCCACCTGCCTCTATGTGTTGCCGGCCGTCTTTGCCGAATACAAGAAGCAGTTCCCGAACGTGGAGCTCCGCCTGGAACGGGCTTTCGGAAGGCGCGCGCTCGAAGCCGTGCTGGACAACCGCGCCGATTTCGGCTTCGCGCAGCTGCCGATCAGCGACAAGAGATTGCAGGTGGCGCGGATCCACATCGACGAGATCCAGTTGATCGTGCCGCCGGGGCACCGCCTTCTCGCTCGCCCCGTCGTGCTGCCGGAAGATCTGGCCGGAGAGCCCCTTTTGTTGCCGCGGGAGGGCACGACGCGCGGCCGCCTGGACGCCTGGCTCGAGCCGGTCGAGGAGCAGATCCGAGTCTCCATGGAGCTGGATTCGACGGAGATGACCAAGCGGTCGGTGATGGTGGGGCTCGGCTTAGGCTTCCTGGCCAGCTCGAATTGCCGGGAGGAGTTCGCCGCCGGGACGCTGGCCGGCATCTCGCTCGGTCCGGAACCGATGGTGCGGCAGCTCGGCCTGATCTACCGCAAGGATAAACCGCTGTCGCGCGCGGCCCTGGCCTTCATCCAGATCACCTTGCGGCATGCCCACTTGGGTGACGGCGCGGGTTTGGAGCGGCGCCTGGCGCCGGCGGAGGGCTGAGGATGGAGCCGGAGCGGCTGATTGAGAAGTGCTCGACGATCTTCATCGCCGCGGGCGACCAGCTCCACGTGTTCCACTCCCTCGAGGAGGTGCCGGACGAGCTGCGGAAGAAGCTCCTGGAGACCACGCGCGGAGCCGGTGCGGCCACGATCCTGATCGCCGACCAACGGGGCCGGGAGGAGATCCTGCGCGCGGCCGAGACCTCTCAATCGGAGGTCGACCCGCGATTGGCGGCCGTGATGGCGGCGCGACGGGCGGCGGCTCCGGGGCGGACTGCGCCATGGAATGTCCGCTGGATTCGCCTGCTCTGTCTGGCGGCGGCGCTCGCCTGTGCCCTCTGGGCCGCTCTCGCCTGGCGCGCTTGAGGGCTCGCGCGGCGCTTCGCTCACCGCTGAGCCTGCGTGATATCCTTACCCTGAAATGGGCTGGAACGTTCTGGTGTTGGGCAGCCTGGGCCAGCTTGGCAGCGAACTGGTGCGGGAGTGTCATGCC
>ENA-ORXB01002685-ORXB01002685.1-sediment-metagenome-genome-assembly--contig:-NODE-2685-length-14393-cov-5.140263_pt1 | contig 14393 bp, 12 predicted proteins | sample MGYA00237863_ERZ511475 | MGnify/ENA primary metagenome ERZ511475 (study PRJEB26305, sample SAMN06343858) | sediment metagenome | isolation source: hot spring sediment | place: Canada: British Columbia... | reverse complement strand
CTGGGCACGAGCTTCCCGCCAGTCGTTGCGCTCCTGCTAGCGGCAAACAAGGGGCGCCTGTCCGCCCCTGAACCCCCCGAAGCAGGGGGATAGGTTCATTCGTCCCCTGCGGCCACCGGCCTGCGGGCTGTAGCATCTCCTATTCCCTCGCGTCGGGGGAACGGCAGCGGGTCTCGCCCCTCGCGCCCACGCGAATCCTCACGATCCGCGCGGCCGTTGCGCGGCACGGCATCGCCTGAGTGGGGCCGCCCGCCCCCACTCCTATGACGCCGCTTCAGCAAGGGTTGTTCCCGCAACCGCAGGCACCCGCTCAAACACGACGCGCCCATCCCTGGCATCGACGCGGATGGTATCCTCCTCCCCGAACTCGCCGCGCAGCAGGCGCATGGCCAGCGGGTCCTGCAGCTCGCGCTGGATGGCCCGCTTCAGCGGCCGCGCCCCGTACACCGGGTCGTAGCCGACCTCCGCCAGATACTCCTTGGCCGCCCGGGTCACCTCGAGGCCGATGTGCCGCGCCTCGAGCAGCTTCTGCAGGCGCTGCAGCTGGATATCGACGATCCGCACGAGTTGCTCCCGGGTCAGCGAGTTGAAGATGATGACCTCGTCGACCCGGTTCAGGAACTCGGGCCGGAAGTGCTGCCGCAACGCCTCCATGACCCGCGCGCGCATGGCGGCGTCGTCACGTCCGCCGAGGTCCCGGATCCACTCGCTGCCGATATTGGAGGTCATGATGATGACCGTATTGCGCATGTTGACGGTGCGGCCATGCCCGTCGGTCAGCCGCCCATCGTCGAGGATCTGCAGCAGCACGTTAAAGACCTCGGGATGGGCCTTCTCGATCTCGTCAAAGAGCACGACCGAGTACGGCCGCCGCCGGACGGCCTCGGTCAACTGCCCGCCCTCCTCGTAGCCCACGTACCCGGGCGGAGCGCCGATCAGCCGTGCCACGGTGTGCCGCTCCTGATACTCGCTCATGTCCAGGCGGATCATGGCGTCCTCGGAGTCGAAGAGAAACTCGGCAAGGGCGCGCGCCAACTCGGTCTTGCCCACGCCGGTCGGGCCGAGAAAGATGAAGGAACCGATCGGCCGGTTCGGGTCCTGCAACCCGGCCCGGGCCCGCCGCACCGCGTTGGCCACGGCCTGCACGGCTTCGTCCTGCCCGACCACGCGCTGGTGCAACCGCTCCTCCATATGGATGAGCTTTTCGACCTCGCCCTCCAGCAGCTTGGAGACCGGCACCCCGGTCCACCGCGAGACGACCTCGGCCACGTCATCCTCGCTGACCTCTTCCTTGAGGAGAGGCGAATCTCCCTGCAGCTCGCGCAGGCGCTTCTCCTGCTCGGCAAGCCGCGCTTCGAGCTCGCGCAGGTCCCCGTAGCGGAGCTTGGCAGCCCGCTCGAGGTCGGCGCGGCGCTCGGCGTCCTCGATCTGGACGCGGGTCTGCTCGATCTGCTCCTTGGTGGCGCGGATGGCCTGGATGGCCTCCTTCTCCTGCTTCCAGCGGGCGGCAAGGGCGTTGCGCCGCTCCTCGAGGTCGGCGATCTCGCGCTCGATGCGGGCAAGGCGGGCTCGCGAGTCCTCGTCCTTCTCCTTGCGCAGGGCCTGCGCCTCGATCTGGAGTTGCATCAGACGGCGCTCGACCTCGTCCAGCGCGCTGGGCATGCTGTCGATCTCCATGCGTAGGCGGCTCGCCGCCTCGTCGATCAGGTCAATCGCCTTGTCGGGCAGGAAGCGGTCGGTGATATAGCGCTGGGAGAGGACAGCAGCCGCAACCAGCGCCGCATCCTGAATGCGCACGCCATGGTGCACCTCGTAGCGCTCCTTGAGCCCCCGCAGGATCGAGATCGTCTCCTCAACAGTCGGCTCGTCGACCATGATGGGCTGGAACCGGCGCTCGAGGGCAGCATCCTTCTCGATATACTTGCGATACTCGTCCAGTGTCGTCGCGCCGACGCAGTGCAGCTCGCCCCTCGCGAGCATCGGCTTGAGCATGTTGGAGGCATCCATGGCCCCCTCAGCCGCGCCGGCACCGACGACGGTGTGCAGCTCGTCGATGAACAGGATGATCTCGCCCTGGGAGTCGGTCACCTCCTTGAGGACGGCCTTGAGCCGCTCCTCAAACTCGCCGCGGTACTTGGTCCCCGCGACCAGGGCACCCAGATCGAGCGCCACGATGCGCTTGTTCTTCAGGCCCTCGGGCACGTCTCCGCGCACGATCCGCTGCGCGAGCCCCTCCGCGATGGCCGTCTTGCCGACGCCGGCCTCGCCGACGAGGACCGGGTTATTCTTGGTGCGCCGCGCCAGCACCTGGATGACGCGGCGGATCTCCTGCTCCCGGCCGATGACCGGGTCAAGCTTGCCCTGACGGGCAAGCTGCGTCAGGTCGCGGCCATAGCGCTCAAGGGCCTGGTACTTGGCCTCCGGGTTCTGATCGACCACGCGCTGCGAGCCACGGATCTCGGTCAGGGCCCGGAGGATCCGCTCATGGGTGATCCCCAGCTCCTGCAGGAGGCGCGCAACATCGCCCGTCCGCTCGCCGGCCGCCGCCAGCAGGATGTGCTCGGTGGAGACGAACTCGTCCCGCATCGTCGAGGCCTCGGCCTCGGCGCGGGAGAGCAGCTCAACCGCCTCGCGCGAGAGCCCGATCTGCACCGTAGGCCCGTAGGCCCGGGCGCGGCGCCCGAGCACGGCGGTGAGGCCACTCTCGAACCTCTGCGGCGGCACGCCCATCTTGTTCAGAACCTGCGGCACGACCCCATCCTGCTGCCGGACCAGCGCCAGCAGGATGTGCTCCGGATCGATCTGGCTGTGATTGTAGCCGGATGCCAGCTCCTGCGCCTGCAGGATGGCCTGCTGAGCTTTCTCAGTGTATTTGTTGATGTTCATAGACACCTACCCGGGAACCTCTACGCCGATAGAGTGCGATGCTGTGCCTGCCTCAAGCTCCCGGCGCACCCTGCCCGCACCCCCGGAGCGCCCCGGTTCCCTCGGGGCGCTCCGGAACCAACGCCGCTCAGGGAGGGCAGCACCGTCCGTGCTCCCTCCGGACCCGAGCCCCCAACGCGGGCCATCCCAACCCCGGCGGCCCGACCCATCCCGGCCGCGGGTCCCTCTGAGCAGCCCGTTGCCTAGTATCGCAAGAACGCTCCGATGTGCCCGACCCTGGCCAGCGACGGGCTATCGATGACGACCTGCACCCTGGCCCCCTGAAGGTAGGCCTTGTGCATCGCGCGCTCGACGACGTTACGCACGCGCCGCGCCTCCATCGTCCCACAGAACAGGCAGCGCTGGCTCTCGTCGGTGTACAGATAGTCACAGCTCGGGCACACAAAGCCCGGCGCCGACAGGCCCTCCTCGACGACGAGGGTCAGCACGCGCCCCTCCTGTAAGGCGTAGAGCGTGTCGGCCAGGCCGATCACGGCGGGGCCCCCGCTGAGGGCCGTCGTGATCAGGTTCTCGACCAGGTTGCGCTCCTCCTGCTCCTCCAGTTCCCGCAGGAGCTCCTGAGAGCGCTGCACGATAGCCGGGCCACGGGCGCCCGGCTCGGCCGGCATTGTCGCCACGACCGCCCTGCGCAGCTCGGAGGGCAGGAAGCCCTGAAAGCGGGCCACGTTGTCATCGGTTCCCGCAAGCACCAGGCGCGAGCAACTGTTGGCCTCGCAGAAGCGGCCGAGCGCGGTCACCGCCGCCCTCATGTTGCGCTCTGCGATCTTGTCCTCGTGCCGCTGAAAGCGCGCGGCTGACCAGCCCCCCTGCTTCTGGCGCTTGATCGGCTCGCCGATGGCCTCCTCCTGCCTGACGATGCCGCCCATGTCCACCAGGAAAAGCCGCGCCCCCTCCTGATCCACCAGAGCAACCATGTAGGGTGCATACTGATCGAGCAGGTTGCTCAGCGGCATCAGGTAGGGCTGGTCCCCCACGAAAACCGCATTCCGCACCGGTGCCGGCAGCGACAGAGTCTCCCACAGGCCCTCAGCCTGGCAGGAGAAGGCCACCAGGCCACGCCCCCGCCAGTCGTAGCCCACGTCTATGTACCGGGCCAGTTGCTGCACGTCCTCCTCTCGGGCTCCGGCAGTCCGTGCCTGCTCGGAGAGGTCCCGCACCACCAGCTTGACCTGGTCCTTCTGCTGCTGAGCAAGGTCGGTGTTGAGGTACATGCTCAGCACAGGGGCCTTCATGGCGGTAAAGCGGGCCAGTTCGCGCAGATCGCTCTGGGAGATCACGTCTCCTCCTCCTCATTCTGTTGACCTGCGGGGCGTCCGCTGGGCAGTTGGCCTCGCAGCACGGTCGGCAGGTTGCGCGATCTCTCGTCGAGCAGTCGCCGCAGACGCTCGATCTCCGCCTCGAGGGCAGCGCGCATGGCCTCCATCTCGCGCTGCATCTCCTCCATGCGCTCCGTCATATTGAGGATGACTTCGACCCCGGCCAGGTTCACCCCCAACTCGTCGACCAGACGGGCGATCCGCTGCAGCCGCTCGATGTCGCGAGGCGAGTAGAGCCTCACCCTGCCGCGCGAGCGTGACGGCACGACCAGGCCGAGGCGCTCGTAGTAGCGCAGGGTCTGCGGGTGCATGCTCACGAGCTTGGCCGCGACGCTGATCACGTAGCAGGGCTCGTCACGACCGAGCTCTTCGGCTCTATCTCTCCTTGCTGACCTCCCAACCATAGGTTGTCCTTTCACCCCTGGTATATGCACTCTATCCTGCTTCAGGCCGACGCCAGCTTGCCGGCAGGGCCGCCTCACGTCCGCTCGATGAGCTCTACCGAAAGCGTGAGCTGCTGCCCGTCCCGCAACACCGTCAGCTCGACGGTCTGCCCGACCCGCGTCTGCATCTCCAGATACCGGTCCAGGTCGCGAGTGCTGGCTACCCTCTGTCCGTCGACGGCGATCACGATGTCGCCGCCCGCCAGCACCCGATAGTTGCCAACGAGAACCTGCCGTTTGGCCCCGCGCAGCCCCGCGCGCGCCGCCGGGCTGCCTGGTACCACGCGGGCCACCAGCACCCCTTGCTGAACGGGGAGCTCCAGGGCCTCCGCCAGACCCGGCGTAATGGAGTAGCCCACGAACCCTGCCCACGGGTGCCGGTAGCGGCCGTGGGCCAGCAGCTCGGGCACCACCCGGCGAACCGTATCGACCGGCACCGCAAAGCCGATGTTCTCGGCCTCGCTGCGGATAGCCGTGTTGACGCCGATGACCCGGCCGCTGGAGTCGAGCAGCGGCCCTCCGGAGTTGCCGGGGTTGATCGCCGCGTCGGTCTGGATCACGTCATAGATGACCTGATCGTCGATCTCCAGCGGCCGCCCCAGCGAGCTGATGACCCCTACCGTCAGCGTGCGGTCGAGGCCGAAGGGGTTGCCGATAGCGATCGCCCGCTGCCCAACCCTCAGACTCGCCGACTCGCCCAACTCCACGGGCTGGAGCTTTTCCGGAGGGGCATCCACCTTGATGAGCGCAAGGTCGTTGGCCGTATCCGTACCGATAATAGCTGCCGGCAGCACCGTGCCATCGGCAAGGGTCACCTCGACGCTCTGCGCATTGGCCACGACGTGATTGTTGGTGACGATGTGCCCCTCGCGGTCGATGATGAACCCGGATCCGGTCCCCTCGCTGGGCATCGGCCCGAAGAAAAAGTCCATCTCAACGACCCGGCTGGTGATGTGCACGACGGCCGGGCTGACCCGATCGTAGATGTCGGCCACGAGCGCCTCTTCGGCGCGGACGATGTCGGCGACCGAGAGGCCTTCGAGGTCCACTTTCACGGGCCCCGGCGTCGGCGTCGCCACAGCCACAACGGGCGTTGACGTCGGCTGGGCGGTCGGCGAGGGCGACGGCTCGCGCGCCGTCCGGCCTGCGAAGCAGCAGCCGCTCAGCACCACAGCCAGCCCGATTGCCAGTAGAGCCACGAAGACGGGTCTGCGCATGGTCATATGCCCCTCCTCGGTCTCCTCCAGACCCACCTTATCGCCACCGCGTCGCGGCCGGACCGGAGAGCCACCCGGCCTCGCTGCCACGAGATCCGGGCAACTCTGCGGCCCGTACTAGTCCCTCGGGCGCTCGGTCAGCTGCACCTCGACGGTCTGCCGGATGCCGTCCCGGATCACCGTCAGCCGGATGCGCTGCCCGACGGCCGCATTCTCGATCAGATAGACGAGCACGTCGTCGAACTGCCGCACCGGTGTGTCATTGATGGCCACGATGACATCGCCGCCGATATCCAGCTGGGCACTGTGTACCGTAACGGTTCGGTTGGTGCCGCGCAGGCCGGCCCGCTCGGCCGGGCTGCCCTTGATGACGTCCACCACGAGGGCTCCGCGCCGCTCGGGCAGGCCCATCGCCTCGACGATATCGGGGTTGACATCACGCCCGGTTATGCCCAGCCAGGGATAGCTGTAGTGCCCCTCCTTGATGAGCTGTGGCACGACCCGCCGGATCAGGCTCACCGGGACGGCAAAGCCCACGCCCGAGTTGACGCCCTCGTTGGCATTGATCGCCGTGTTCACACCGATAACCCGACCCGAAGAATCGAGCAAAGGACCGCCCGAGTTGCCGGGATTGATGGCCGCATCGGTCTGTATCATCCGCGGGATGGAGAAACGCCCCCCGACGGTGGCCGACTCGCGGCCCAATGGCAACGTGCGCCCGACGGCGCTGACGATGCCCGTCGTCAGGCTGCCTTGCAGGCCAAACGGGTTGCCGATGGCGATGGCCAGCTGGCCAACGTGCACCTGGTCGGACTCGGCCAGCTGCAGTGGCTCCAGCTCGGGCAGATGATCGGCCTTGACCACGGCAAGATCGCTATCGGGGTCGCTGCCAACCAGCGTGGCCCGGGCCTGATCGCCATCGCTAAAGATGACCAGCACCTCCTCGGCCCCCTCGACCACGTGATAGTTCGTGACGATATGCCCCTCCCGGTCGATCACAAAGCCCGAGCCCTGGCCACGCACCAGCTCCTCCGGTGGCTCACCCTGCTCCGGTTGGAAGCGAAAGCCGGCGTCGGCATGCTTGGTCACCCGCAGGTTCACCACGGCCGGGCCGGCCCGCTGGTAGAGCTCTACGAGCAGTTGCTCCTGCTCCCGCAGCGAGCCGGCAGTGCCGGGAAGCCGAACCTGGTCGGTCGGCGACGCGGTGACCTCAGCCGGGCGGCGTACCGTACCTGAAGGCACGCCACATGGCACGCAGGCCGACAGAGCCAGTACCAAGAGACCCGCAGCCACGAGGGCTCGCAGCTTACTCCCCATCGACAGTCTCCTCTCGGAGCCAGGATACGGAGTCGTGGAGCAAGGAGCATGCCGCTGCAGCGGGGCCTTTCCATCCGGCTGTTGGCTGTATCCCGCCGGGCGTCGGTTCCGGGTCCGCTCTGCCGACCCTAGCGCCGGCGGAGCTGGGCGAGCTGCCGGAACAGCTCTTTCTCCTTCTCGCTGAGCTTCTGCGGCACGTCGATCTTGACCTCCACGTACAGGTCGCCGCGCGACGATGGGTCCCGCAGCCTCGGCATGCCCTGCCCGCGCAGGCGGAAGACCTGGCCGCCCTGCGTCTCGGGCGGTATCTTGAGCATCACCTGGCCCTTGAGGGTGGGCACGGGCACCTCGCCGCCGAGGACCGCCGTATAGAGGTCAACGGGCACCTGAGTGCGCAGGTCATCACCGTCGAGCTGGAAACGCGCATGCGGCAAGACCTCGATCACCAGGTAGAGATCGCCGCGAGCGCCGCCAACGCGCCCCGGGCCGCCCTCGCCGGCGATCCTGACGCGCGAGCCGGTTCGCACTCCGGGTGGAATCTTGACCTCAAGGGTGCGGCCGTCCGTACGGATGAGGCGTGTCGTGCCGGAAAAGGCCTCTTCCAGCGTGATCTGGACCGGCTGCTCAATATCGCGCCCTCGCATCGGACCCGTGCGACGCTCGGCACCGGCCATCGTGGGCCCCATCCCGCCAAAGATGCTCTGGAAGAACTCGGAGAAACCGGCGCCAAAGAGATCGCCGAGGTCACCATACTCGACATGGATTCTGCCGCCGGCCGGGCCTCCGGCCATCCACTGCGTCCAGTCAAAGTCGCCGGGACGGCCTCCCATGCGCTGCCACTGCTGGTAGGTGGCCCCGAGCTCGTCATACTTGCGGCGCTTCTCCGGGTCCGAGAGCACCTCGTAGGCCTCGTTGATTTCCTTGAAGCGCTCCTCCGCTGTGCGGTCGCCCGGGTTGACGTCGGGGTGGTACTTGCGCGCGAGCTGCCTGTAGGCCCGCTTGATCTCCCTCTCGCTGGCGTTTCGGTCAACGCCGAGAATCTTGTAGTAGTCTTTGTACTCCATCGCTCAACCCCTGGGCTGCCACAGTGGGCAGCGCGCTCTCGGTGTTAGTCCGGCTCGCCAGCAGTGACGCGCACATGCGCCGGGCGCAGGAGGTACTCACCCTGGCGATACCCTCGCAGCTCCTCGGCGACAACCGTGCCGGGTGGCTCCGGTCCTTCGACGAGGGCAACCGCCTCGTGCTCCGCCGGATTGAAGGGCTGCCCCAGAGCCTGCACGGGCTCCACGCCATAGCTGCGGAGCAGGTCCTGGATCTGACGGTAGGTCAGGCGGATCCCCTCGACGAGCCCTTCGCGGGCCTCCTGGTGGGCGAGCGCGCGCTCGAGGTTATCGGCAACGGAGATAACCTGGCGGAGAAGCTCCCGCCTGGCCTCGCCGAGGCGCTCCTCATACAGGCGCTCGAGGCGCTTACGGGCGTTCTCCTTATCTGCGAGCACACGCAGGTACAGGTCGCGGTACTCCTCGGCCTCGCGCCTGGCCTGCGCCAGCTCCCGCCGGAGCTCCTCTTCCACGGTTTCGGGCTCTCGCTCCGGGAGCCCCTCGGTCGACTGTCTGATACGGCCGTTCTCTTCCATCAGTTTACCCACACCTGCAAGCGGAGGCGCTTCGCCGGTTGCCCCTGCAAAGCGCGCCGCGTCCTGCCTGAGCACCCACATTATAAAGCTTGAGCCACCCATTGTCAAGATAGCTGATCCTTAAAATTGGAGCAAACCCTACACAAATGCCCTAAAACCTATTGACAATGGTTTGGTGCATTGCTATAATAGGGGCGTAGGGTGGCAGGGTTGATGATACGCACTGAGCCCTATCAACTCAAGTTGAGGAGGTGTGCGATGAGTATCACCCGTTGGGAGCCCTTCAGCGAGCTGATGTCTCTGCGGGACGCGATGGACCGCCTCTTCGAGGAGAGCTTTGTCCGGCCGGGCCGCCTGCTGGGCCTGTCTGCCGCCGGGACCGTCCCGGTCGATATCTACCAGCAGGATAACAACCTGATCGTCAAGGCGGCCATCCCCGGCGTCCGTCCCGAGGACATCGACGTGTCGGTCGTTGGCAACACTCTCACCATCAAAGGTGAGACCAAGGAGGAGAAAGAGGTCAAGGAGGAGAACGTCATCCGCCGTGAGCGTCGGTTTGGCGCTTTCAGCCGCTCCCTGACCCTGCCGAACCCTGTCGATGCGAACAAGGCAAGCGCCACCTACGAGAACGGCATCCTGACCCTGACCCTCCCCCTGGCTGAGGAGGCCAGACCGAAAGGGATCAGGGTCCAGGCCAAGTAACGGCACTCTCCGCGGCGTGGCTACCCGCCACGCCGCAGCCCTCATCCCAGGTCTTTGCCCGACCGCAAGGCCTGGCAATCCGGAGGCGACGATGAGTATGGTTACGAGAGAACCCTTCGACGAGTTCCTGAGCTTGCGGGACGCCATCGACCGGCTCTTTGAGGACTCGTTCGTCCGCCCTCTGCGGCCGGGGTACGGCGACAGAGGCTACTCGCTGCCCGTCGACGCCTATGCGACCGACGGCGAGCTGGTCATCATGGCCAACATGCCCGGCGTTGACCCCAATGACGTCCAGATCACCATCGACGGGGATACGCTGACCATCAGGGGCGAGACCAAGCCGCCCATCGAGAACGTGCAGTACCTGTTCCAGGAGCGCCGCTTCGGACCCTTCTACCGCCAGCTCCGCATCAACGTGCCGGTCGAGGCGGACAAGGCCGAGGCCACTTTCGAGAAGGGGGTCCTGACCCTCACCATCCCGAAGGCAGAGACGATCAGGCCCAAGCAGATCAAGGTGAAGGCGGCCTCGTAGCTCCGCGGCAAAGCCACAATACAAACAACAGGGGGTCGGGCCAGCACCGTGGCCCGACCCCCTGCGCTTTCCTGACGCCTTTGGCCTTACTCGCCCACTTCTTCGGGCACCGGCTCCTCCGGGGCGGTCGGCTCCTCCGGCGCCCCGTCGCCCTCCCGGACCCAGGCAAACTTGTTCCGCAGAGTCCGTGGGTAGTACGCCTCCAGCACGTCGTAATCGACCGCCTGCCCCCACCGGTAGTAGACGCGTGGGTCGATGTACGACTTTAGGCTGGTCCCTAGGTTCCAGGTGCGCGCCTTGGAGGCCATAGTCGCCTGGCTGTTGAAGCGGTCGAGGGCCTCTTCGGCGCGGCGCAGCTTTTGGCGGGCGGCCTCCAGCTTTTGCCGGGCCTTCTCGATGCGCCGGGCTGCGGCTGCCTTCGCGCGCTCGAGCGCCGCCGGGGACTTGGCCTTTGCCTCCCGCTCTCGCGCCTCAGCCCGCACCGCGGCCAGTGCCTCTGCTGCCGCGCGGACCTCCTCCTTCACCTTCGAGACGCGTTCGGCGAGGCGTTGGCGCCGCGCCTGCACCTTCTCGCGCCGCGCCGCCCAGTTGGCGGGCGCCTTCTTGTAGTGGTTGCAAAGCGTTGCCGCCGCCAGGTTGGCCCGCATGGCAGCCTCGCGCTTCTTGTACTCGGGGTCCTCCGAGCTCACCCCCGAGCTCCAAAGGCTCTCATGCACCGCCGCCGTAGCATGCCGGGTGCGGAACACCTTGGCGGTCAGGCCAGGGAGGGCCTCGCCCAGGAAGGCGTTGACGTCCCGGCTGCTGATGTCCGGGAAGAGCTGTGGCTTGTTGGCCGCCGCGTTCTCCCGGCTTGTGCGGCTCGGCCGGGCATTGCGGCACAGCTCGGCCAGGTTCTCGAGCACCTGCGGTGGCAGGCTGACGCGCTTGTGCCAGAGCACCGAATCCTTGCCCAGGAACCTCAGCTCCGCCGTGCCGTCTTCGTGCAGGGTGATGTGCTCGGGCCGCAGCGTGGTCGCACCGACGGTGTCGGCCTCGTCCGGGTCCTTCTCGTCGCCGACCCTCAGGCAGAGCCGGTCAATGAGGTAGCAGGCCGTCGCTACCATGCGGCGACGCGGGTCCGGATCCGCAAGGCCGGCCTCGATATGCGCCCGTACCCTCTCCAGGTTGGCGCCCAGCGCCGTAGCCTGATCGAACTTGAGCGCCTCCTTGCGCTGCTTGATCGACGCCGAATCCCCCAGCCAGATGTACTTGGTCTTGCCCGACAGCTTGTCCTTCCAGCGGGCAATCCACATCGACTCGGGTTCCCAGACAATCGCCTGCCAGTCACCCTCCGGCCGGGGGGCGTCCGGGCTCAGGTTGAGGGTGATGTCGCACTGCTTGGGACCGGGCTTCCACCGGCCGCGCAGCGGATGCTTGCCCCGACCCATGAATATCCCGGAGGGCTCCACCAGGTACGTAGCCAGCTCGGTCCGCACGCCGTCCACAATGGCGTGTCCGTAGGTCTCACGCAGGGCCTCGCGCTCGGCCTTGCGCCTGGCAGCCAACGCCTTTCGCTCCTCGCGGCTCATGGCCTCCCGCCTGGCGCGCTCCTCGGCGATCACGGCGACGGCCGGGCCGAAATCCACCTCGTCCGGCCTTAGAGGGGGCACGATGCCCAGAGCGGCGCTGAAATCCGCCAGAAAGTTGCGCACAAATACCGCATCCTCCGCATAGGGAGTGCCGACCTTCCTGGCCCAGGCCAGCGCCATCTCTTCCTGAGCCGGTGTGAGCGCTACGCTCCGGCCGCGGATCGTCAGTATCAGGTTGTGTGGTTCGGGCGGGGGAGGAATGACTACCCCCTTGTGCACCAGCTGCCTCAGCAAAGTCGATCGAGTCTCCTGAACATCGGGTTTGGCCCGGCCCCATGGCACGGACGCGCTATGTTAACTCAACGCACGCCGTTTGGCAAATGCTCTGGCCGCAATCTTGCTATGCCCGCTACAGAGCCTCCAGGGAGCCGCGTATACCCATGCGACCGGAGCACCCGCACGCCATATGCAAGATGCGCAGCGCCCAGCGGTGGCTGCAGCCGCTGCGGCGCCGCTGGCCGCTCTGGCTCCTCCTCGGTGGCGCCCTGCTCCTCCTGGCCACACGCCTCGCGGACGTCCGGCTCGTTCTCCGCACCCTGGCCGAGGGGCGGTGGGAATGGGTGCTGGCCGCGCTGGTCCTTCAGGGCTGCTACCTCTGGGTGTACGCCGCCCTGTACCAGTCGGCTTTCGCCACGGTAGGCGTGCACAGTCGCACGCCGGCGCTCATCCCGGTGCTGCTCGCCTCCATACTGGCGAGCACGGTGGCCCCAACGGGAGGCTTGACCTCGGCAGCGATCCTCATCCAGGACGCCGCTCGTCGCCGGCAGCCGACGGCGCGGGCCGCGGAGGGGGTCCTTCTGGTCTGGGTCGCAGGCCTCGCGGCGGCAATCCCGATGGTAGCCGTAGGCCTGGGGTATCTGCGGACGAAGGGAGCCCTGCGCGCCCTCGAGCTGGCGACCTCCGCAGGTTTTCTCGCCTACACCGGTCTCCTCATGGCCCTCCTGCTCATGGGGGCGGGGCACCCGGCGCGTCTTCTCGCCACCCTGGCCTGGTTTCAGCGTCGCCTGAACGCCCTCCTTGCACGTCTCGGCCGCCGGCCCCCCTTTGCCGAGGACTGGGCACAGCAGGCGAGCCGCGAGGCCGCCGGGGCGGCGAGGGCCATCGTCGAGCGCCCGGGAATGGTTGCCCGGACGCTCGGCGTGGCGCTGCTCGTACACGTGCTGAACATCGCCAGCCTGCAGGCCATCTTCATGGCCTTCAGTCACGGTGTGGACGTCGGTGCCCTGGCCGCCGGCTATGGCCTCGCCTTCGCCTTCTCGATCGTCTCCGTCCTGCCCTTCGACGTTGGCGTCGTCGAAGGGTTCATGGCACTGGTCTACGCTTCGATGGGCGTCCCGGCAGCCAAGGCACTCGTCGTTGCCGTCGCCTTTCGCGGCCTCAACGCCTGGCTGCCGGTCATCCTGGGGCTCCTCCTCATCCGGCTGCTCTGGCCCGCTCCCCGGCAGGAGGAGAATAGCTCGCGCCGACGCTGTCCATAGCCGGGGGCCTCTCTCCCTTGCCTTCAACGGCAATCAGGAGTAGACTGCTCCCCGCTCCCGGAGCGGGCTGCACCCATGTATCATGGCCCCCTGCCCGCATCTCTTTATACCGAGCGAGCTGGCTGAGGAGTCTCTTTGGCCACCGAACACAGCGATGGCGAGCTGATCGCGGCCTGCGCGAGGGGCGAGGCCTGGGCCTGGGATGCCCTCGTAGACCGCTACAAGGCGCTTGTGTACTCCGTTGCCCTGCGTGCCGGCCTCCCAGAGGAGGACGCTGCCGACGTCTTTCAGACGGCCTTTCAGCGACTGCTGGAGAACCTGGACACGATCCGCGCGCCGCAGGGGCTGGCCGCATGGTTCATCACCACCACCAAGCGCGAGGCTTGGCGCGTCCTGCGCGCCCGCCAGCGGGAGTTGGCTGAGGCCGATGCCGGCGATGCCCCAATGGCAGGCACCGGTGACTTCCCCGGCACACACCCGGAGGAGAGCCTCCTGGCGGACCGCGCCCTGGTGCGCGAGGCGATGGCCCAACTGGGCGGGCGTTGCCGGGACCTGCTCAACCTGCTGTACTTCGAGGCGGAATCTCCCTCTTACGAAGAGATCAGCCGCCGCCTCCGCATGCCCATAGGCAGCATCGGCCCGACGCGCGCCCGCTGTCTGGTCAAGCTGCGCGAGATCCTCAAGAGAATGGGGATGGGCGAAGCATGAACTCCCATCCGGTGACTTTCGAAGACCTGGCCGACTGGCTGGATGGCCGCCTGGAGCCCGATGTGCGCGAGAGCGTCGAGGCCCACCTCAGGGCCGGCTGCGCCACATGCGAGGCCGACCTCCGGTTTCTGCGCCGATTCCGGGAGGCAGCCCGCTTCGAGGGCGAGAGAGAGCCCGCCGCGGCGCTCGTGGCACGGGTCAAAGCTAGCTACCGCCAACATCATCGCCGGGTGCCGCGCCCGTGGCCACGGTTGCGCCTGGGCACGGCCATGGCCGCCATCGTCGCCATGCTGCTCCTGGCCGGCCTGCTGCAGGTGCCCCTTGTTCGGGCCGGGGAGGCGACCCTGGCCGGGCCGGCTGCCGGCGTCGCAACGCGGCAAGGTCCCGAGGCTCCCTGGCAGCCGGCCAGTGGAGGTGAACGCCTGTCGGAAGGGGGCGCCGTGCGCACCGAGGCGAGCGCTCTGCTCCGT
>ENA-ORXB01002683-ORXB01002683.1-sediment-metagenome-genome-assembly--contig:-NODE-2683-length-14412-cov-4.267597_pt1 | contig 14412 bp, 14 predicted proteins | sample MGYA00237863_ERZ511475 | MGnify/ENA primary metagenome ERZ511475 (study PRJEB26305, sample SAMN06343858) | sediment metagenome | isolation source: hot spring sediment | place: Canada: British Columbia... | reverse complement strand
CACGGAGCGCATCAGGGCCGAGGATTCGCCACACACGAAGGCGCCGCCCCCGCGGCTGATCTTGATGTCGAAGGAAAAACCGCTCCCCAGGATGTTCTCGCCCAACAGGCCCTTCTCGCGCGCCGCCTCGATGGCGGCGGTCAGGTTCCTGACCGCCAGGGGGTACTCGTCGCGCACGTAGATATAGCCCTGGTGTGAGCCCAAGGCGAAGGCGCCGATGATTATGCCCTCGATGACCGCGTGCGGGTCGCCCTCCATGATGGAGCGGTCCATGAAAGCGCCCGGGTCGCCCTCGTCGCCGTTGCACATCACGTAGCGGACGTCGCTATCCACGGCCACGCAGGAGCGCCATTTGGTCCCGGCGGGGAAACCGCCGCCGCCGCGCCCGCGCAGGCCCGAGCGTTCCACCTCGGAGATGATGTCGTCTGGCTTCATCCCCAGCGCCTTGGCCAGCCCGGCATAGCCCCCCGCCAGGATATAGTCGTCGATGCTGGTCGGGTCTATGGTGCCGATATGCCTCAGCGCGATGCGGAGCTGGTGCTTGTAGAAGGGTATCTCGCTGTAGCGCGGGACCACCTCATCGGTGACCTTGTCCCGGTAGACCAACCGCTCCACGATGCGGCCGCCCTTGACGGATTCTTCCACGATCTCCGGCACGTCCTCCGGTTTCACCTTGAGGTAGAGGATGTCCTGAGGCCTGAGCGCCACCAGCGGCCCGTTCTCGCAGTACCCGTGGCAGCCGGTGGTCTTGATGCCGATGTTCACATTCAATTGGAGGCCCTGTTCCTTCGCAAACTCCGTGAAGGCCTCGGCCACCGGTATGGCCCCGTTGGCCTGGCAGCCGGTGCCGAAGCAGATCAGCACCGTGGGTAGGTCGGGCTTGGCCGCGGCCGCGAGCTCGCGCCGGTAGGCCTCCAGTTGCTCAACGGAGTTGATGGCTCCCATATCTCTAGCTCCCAACCTGTTTCTTCACCATTTCCATGATCTTGGAGGGACGCGTCTGCCCGTGATATACCTCGTCGACCAGGGTCACCGGCGCCATGGCGCAGGCCCCCACGCAGTTCACGCATTCCAGCGTGAACTCCCCGTCCTCCGTGGTGCCGTTGCGCTTCACCTTAAGCTCCCGCTCCAGCGCCTCCAGGATCTGCGGCGCGCCCTTGAGGTGGCAGGCCGTCCCCGTGCAGACCTTGATGGTGTGCCTGCCGCGCGGGGTGAGCGAAAGGGCCTTGTAGAAGGTGCCCATGGCGTAGAGCTTGCTCGCCGGGACCTCCATGACCTCGCTCAGGCGGCGTATGCCCTCTTCCGGGACGTATTGGAACTCGCGCTGGAAGTCCTGCAGGATGGCCAGCAGCGATTCCTCCGTTTTCTCGTAACGTTCTATGATGCGGTCGAACCGAGTCACGTCCGTCATGCTATCAACCCTCTTCGCTGAGCTTTACCAGCTTCTCGTATTCCGCCGTGGTGCGTTCCTGGATGGCCTCGATATCCTCGGGCGTCAGGTGCCGGAAGCGGCCTTGTCCCTCGATGTATTCCCGCACGGGTAGGATGGGGTCGGGCCGGTAGGTGAGGCGGTATTTCCCGAACTCGTATTCATAGAGCGGGAACACACAGCTGTTCACGGCCAGGCGCCCGTACCTGATGGCCTCCTCCGAGGGGATGCGCCATCCCGTGGGGCACACCGAAAGGATATGCAGGTATGCCGGGCCCTCGATGGCGGCGGCCTTCTTCACCTTCTCCATGAGGTCGAAGGGAAAGCTGGGGCAGGCCGTGGCCACGTAGGGGATGTTATGGGCGATGGCGATCTTGGGCATATCCTTCTTCTGGGTGTGCTGGCCCTTGGACAGCTTGCCCGCCGGGCTGGTGGTGGTGCTGGCTCCCCAGGGAGTGGCGCTGGAGCGCTGGATGCCGGTGTTCATGTAGGCCTCGTTGTCGTAGCACACGTAGATGAAGTCGTGCCCGCGCTCCAAGGCTCCGGAGAGCTGGCCCATGCCGATATCCGCTGTGGCGCCGTCGCCGCCCATGGCCACGAAGTTGATCTTCTTGGGGGGCAGTTTCCCCTTGCGCATCATGGCCTTCATGCCCGACTCGCAGCCGGTGACCACGGCCGAGGCGTTCTCGAAGGCCACGTGGATCCAGGGCACCTCCCAGGCCGTAGTGGGAAGCGGCGAGGAGACGATCTCCATGCAGCCCGTGGCCATGGCCACGATGGTGTTGCGCCCCAGGGCCTTCATGACCAGGCGGACAGCCAGGGCCTCGGCGCAGCCCTGGCAGGCGCGGTGGCCGGAGACGAAATATTCGCCCTTTTCGACCAGCCTCGCCGAGTAAACCGAGAATTTATCCATGCCTTCCTCCTCACTCGCGCAGGCCGTAGAGCGTGAACCCGGCCGTGTCTCCCGCAGCCGCCTTGGCCTTTCCTCCCAGGATGATGGCCTTGAAATCCTCCGCGGTCACGTCCCTGCTCGCCAGCCCCGCCACGTAGTTCACGACCGCCGGCGACTGCGGCCTGCGGCACATGGCGCTCCTCAGCTCCAGGGCCACCGGGCCGCCGGGACCGCCGAAACTTATGGCGCGGTCCAGCACGATTAGGGCTTCCTTACCATCCGCCGCCCTGTAGAGGTCCTCGAAGGGGAAGGGGCGCCACAGCCGGATCTTGATCAACCCGACCTTCTCTCCCTGCTCCCTCAGCTCATCCACGGCGGCCATGGCCGTCTCGCCGAGGGAACCCATAGTCACGATGCAGTATGCGGCATCGTCGGCCCGGTAGGTTTCGACGGGACGGTACTGCCGTCCGGTAAGGGCGGCCCATTCTTCCCATGCCTTGATGCAGGTGGCGTAGGACCCTACCAGGGCCCGCTCGCGGGCCATCTGCGCTTCCGTGTATATCTCGGGCATGGCGAAACAGCCCATGGAAACCGGGTTATCCGGGTGCAGGGGCTTCTCCATCTTGTATTCGGGTATGTAACGCTTGACCAACTCATCGTCCTCGAATTCGATGGGCTCGATCATGTGGGTCATGATGAAGCCGTCGATATTCAAGGCCACCGGCAGCCGCACAGTGGGGTCCTCGGCCACACGGAAGGCCCAGAACACGTGATCGTAGGCCTCCTGCCCGTTTTCGGCGAAAACGTGTATCCAGCCGCCGTCGCGCACCATCATGGTGTCGGTATGGTCGTTCCATATGGAGAGCGGCGCTGAAAGGGAGCGGTTGGCGAGGGCCATGACCACGGGCAGACGCATGGCCGAGGCGATGAAGAATATCTCCGCCATTAGGGCCAGCCCCTGCGCGGCGGTGGAGGTGAAAGTGCGGGCGCCCACGGCGGCCGCGCCGCAGCACACGCTCATGGCCGAGTGCTCGCTCTCCACGGGCACGAATTCCGCGTCCAGGTGACCGTCGGCCACCAGTTCGGAGAGGTGCTCCACGATATGGGTCTGCGGGGTGATGGGATAGGCGGCTATGACGTCGCAATCCGCCTGTGCCACCGCCTCCGCTATGGCCAGCGATATCTCTATACCCTTACGTTCCTTAGCCATATCAAGCTTCCTCGATCACCATGGTTATACATCCAACCGGGCATTCCCTGGCGCAGATGCCGCATCCCTTGCAGTACTCGACGTCGGTTTGGAAATGCCCCTCCTCCGATCGGTTGATGGCCACGTCCGGACAATACAGCCAACACACGCCGCAGCGGATGCACTGCTCCTGGTCGACCACCGGCCGGAGCGAACGCCAGCTGCCGGTCTTGTACTCCCTGGAGCAACCGGGCTCGCTGACTGCGGCCCCTATTTCCAGGTCCTGCCACCTGATCTCTTCCATCGGTTTGGCCACGTCCGCTTACTCCTTCAATTCCAATTCGTCATATGCCCTCTCCAGGGCCCTCATGTTCTTCTCTCCCAGCTTGGGCCCAAAGCGTTCCAGCATGGGCCCACGCATATCCTCCACCTCCAGCAGGCCGGTCGCCTTGATCACCGCGCCCAACATGGTGGTGTTCACGATAACCCGCCCGAGCTCTTCCTGGGCGATCTGGTCGGCGTTGACGATGCCTACACGGCAGGAGAAACGGCACGAATCCATTATCTCCTCATAGGATTTCCTCGTATTGATGACGAGTATCCCGTTCGGCTTCAGGCCCTCCACCGGGTCGATCAAGGTCAAGAGTCCCGAGTCGAGGATGACCACCACATCGGGCTCGTATACCTTGGCGCGGGCCAGGATCCTCTTGTCGTCCACCCGGCAGAAAGCCACCACCGGGGCGCCCCTGCGCTCGGGTCCGAAACTCGGGAAGGCCTGGGCGTACATGCCCCTGCCGATAGCCGCCACGGCGATGAGCTCGGCCGAGGTGACCGCTCCCTGCCCGCCTCTCCCGTGAAGCCTTATCTCCAACATATATGCTCCGGTTTGCCTTTATATTTTCCGGTCTCTTTCGGTTTCGCTTCTCAAACGAGGTTCACACTATTATATCCGAATCTTCCCACGATTCAAGTTGACGCATTGAATCATAATAAATCTACTCGAAACGGATTCGTTGCGATATATTTAGAGTAGATTTTACTATGATTCAACGAATAGGATTTCGTGTAGATTTTTATTTTTTTATTGATGCAACGGAGTTGATTGGACCTCATCTTCGCTTTCCACTCCCTCCGCTTCCTTCGCGAGGCTATTAAGGGGTTTCCGGCATTCCGATCCGCCGTGGGGAAAGCCAGCCTGGGAGCGGGCGATGACACGGCGGGATCTCTAAGCGCGGCTTCAGCCATCTTGCCAGCCGGCGGCCTACCGCCATCCACGGCACGGGCGGGTGACGCACTGACGCCCTCTCTTTCGATTAAGACGACGCTTTTCTTAGTCATTCCAGCGGAACCCTACCGAAAAGAGCTTTCTCTTTTACCCTATAAACCAGGCTCTTCTTGTTTAACGGCCTGCTCCCGGTGGAATACTAGAATTTGCGAAGAGAGACAGCTAAGGACGTTCGCGTAAGGGTGATCGTCCCTGTATGCAGCGTTTTTTTGAAAGGCTCGATAGCGCTTGTGACGGCACGTAAGGTTGACCGTTGTCATCAACATCGATTGGTCGGCCGGTTATGATGCGCAAGATAAGGACAAAATAAATAGCCAGCACGGCGTTCATGGCGGCGGAAACGTAAACCCTAAGAATCAAAAAATCGCTTCCGTAGGGCTCGAAGCATACTATCGCGGCGCGGCGTTTTGGCTTAAGCGCACAAAAGAAGGACACCATGGCGCTCCCACCGCGCTCCGCTCCGGTATGGCGCTTTGGGCCAAGAGATTAAAGGAGGGTATCCCATGCAAGGAGAGAGCAGGTGCCCGGTGACGGGCAGAGGCAACCCGCAGGCAAGCGGCAGGGGGATGACCGTCCGCGACTGGTGGCCGGACCAGCTCAACCTCCGCATCCTGCATCAGCACTCCAGCAAGAGCAACCCCATGGGGGAGGATTTCAATTATCGGGAGGAGTTCGCGAAGCTCGACTTCCAGGCCCTCAAGCAGGACCTCTACGCGCTGATGACCGACTCGCAGGAGTGGTGGCCGGCCGATTGGGGCCACTACGGGGGGCTCTTCATCCGCATGGCCTGGCACAGCGCGGGCACCTACCGCATTGGCGACGGGCGCGGGGGAGCGAGTACCGGCAACCAGCGCCTGGCGCCCGTCAACAGTTGGCCGGACAACGCCAACCTGGACAAGGCCCGGCGCCTGCTCTGGCCCATCAAGAAGAAGTACGGTCGGAAGATATCCTGGGCCGACCTCATGATCCTCGCCGGCAACTGCGCGCTGGAGTCCATGGGGTTCAAGACCTTCGGCTTCGGCGGCGGGCGCGTGGACGTGTGGGAGCCTGAGGAGGACATTTACTGGGGAAGCGAGGAGACCTGGTTGGGCGACCAGCGCCACGGCGAGGGCGAGGAGCTCGAGAACCCCCTCGCCGCCGTGCAGATGGGCCTCATCTACGTCAACCCGGAGGGACCGGGGGGCAAACCCGACCCGGTGGCCTCGGGCCGCGACGTGCGTGAGACCTTCGCTCGCATGGGCATGAACGACGAGGAGACGGTGGCACTCGTCGCCGGCGGGCACACCTTCGGGAAATGCCACGGCGCCGGCCCCGCCTCCCACGTCGGCCCCGAGCCCGAGGCCGCCCCCATCGAGGAGCAGGGCCTGGGGTGGAAGAGCACCTTCGGCAGCGGCAAGGGGGGAGACGCCATCACCAGCGGCATCGAGGGCGCCTGGACATCCAACCCCGTCCAGTGGGACATGGGCTACTTCGACGTGCTCTTCAAGTACGAGTGGGAGCTGGTGAAGAGCCCCGCAGGAGCCTGGCAGTGGAGGGCCAAGGACGTCGCCGAGGAGGACATGGTGCCGGACGCGCACGACCCCTCGAAGCGGCACGCCCCCATCATGACCACCGCGGACCTCTCGCTGCGCTTCGACCCCGTCTACGAGCCCATCGCGCGGCGTTTTCAGAGCAACCCGGAGGAGTTCGCGGACGCCTTCGCCCGCGCCTGGTTCAAGCTCACCCACCGCGACATGGGACCACGCTCGCGCTATCTCGGCCCGGAGGTCCCGGAGGAGGAGCTGATCTGGCAGGACCCGGTGCCCGCGGTGGACCACGAGCTCGTCGACGAAAGCGACATCGCCGACCTCAAGGCGAGGATACTCGCCTCGGGGCTTTCCGTACCGGACCTGGTCAAGACGGCCTGGGCGTCGGCCTCCACCTTCCGCGGCTCCGACAAGCGCGGCGGCGCCAACGGGACGCGCATCCGCCTGGCGCCGCAGAAGGACTGGGAGGTCAACGAGCCCGAGCGTCTGGCGGAGGTTTTGCGGGTCCTGGAGGGAATCAAGGCCGAGTTCAACGCCGCCCAGAGCGGCGGGAAAAGGGTCTCTCTGGCCGACCTCATCGTCCTGGGCGGTTGCGCGGCGGTCGAACAGGCCGCGAGGAACGCAGGCCACGACGTCACCGTCCCCTTCGCGCCGGGGCGCACGGACGCCTCCCAGGAGCAGACCGACGTGGCCTCCTTTGCCGTGCTCGAGCCTTGCGCCGACGGGTTCCGCAACTACCAGAAGAAGAAGTATGCCGTCAGACCGGAGGAGCTGCTGGTGGACCGCGCGCAACTGCTCACTCTGACCGCTCCCGAGATGACGGTACTGGTGGGCGGCATGCGCGTCCTGGGCGCCAACTACGGTGGGTCCCCGCACGGCGTCTTCACCGACCGCCCGGGAGCGCTCAGCAACGACTTCTTCGTCAACCTTTTGGACATGGGCACGGCCTGGCAGCCGACCCCGCAGGACGAGGACGTCTTCGAGGGCCGCGACCGCGCCACGGGCGAACTCCGCTGGACCGCCACCCGCGTGGACCTCATCTTCGGCCACAACTCGCAGCTCCGGGCCATAGCGGAGGTCTACGCCTGCGACGACGCCGAGGAGAAGTTCGTGCGCGACTTCATAGCGGCCTGGAACAAGGTGATGAACGCGGACCGCTTCGACCTCGCCTGATCTCGGCGGATGGGCAGCTACTGACGTAAACGTCCATAAACGATCGATTGAGAGCTGCGGAAAAGAGTTGACGATACGGGATGATGCCGGAAGTCAAGTGAACAAAGACCGGGAAGAACCTGCTGACAGTTTTCGCGGGGGAGCCGCAGGCCGGGAACAGGTACTCCCTCTTCGCCAATAAGGCTAAGAAGGAAGGACTTGTACAGATGTGGCTGGTTGTTGGGAAGACCGACAACCAGGACAAAGAGCATGCCAAGCGCCTCTTCAAATTACTGGAGAGTGGAGACGTGGAATTACAGGCGGCGATCCGGCGAGCGTTTTCGGCAGTACCGACAAGAAGCTCAGGCGGCGACTGGCGGGAGCCAAGAGCGGGTGGAGATGGCCGTTGAGCGAGTTCGGGCGCTCGCCGCTCCTCTCCCGGTACTCCGCCCCGCAGACGGCAAACACCTCGGCATCCATGAGCATGCCCGCCATCAGCCTCATCATCTCTCTCAGAAGATCCGCATCCGCCTCCTCCAGCTGTTTGCGCAGCCACCCCAACAAGTCCATAGCAGTGTTTGCCATCGCGCCTCTCCTTTGTCTCCCAGTTCTACCTCGAGAAAAGGATGGCACGGTGGTTCTTGCTTTGCTAGAGGGTCTTTGGTTTATACACCGCCACCAGGGACTCTAACCCCGCCACATCATAAGGAGATGGTATGGTATGATATTCTTGTCGGGAGGCGCGGCTGGGATTATCTGGATGAACGGCCGGTTTTCTCCCCGCCGCTTCCGTCCCTGACCGCGCCGCATAAAGGGTCGTAAAGGAGGGTGGAAGATGCAGAAACGTAGCCTTGCAGTTCCATGGGTGCGTGCCGTCCTTTTCCCCTGCCTGATCGTGTTCCTCCTCGCCTTCTTGCTCATCGCTTTGGGGTGTGGCGGAGGAGGTAAGGAGCCTGCCGGGGAGACGGGCGGGGCGAAAGAAGAGGTCGAGGCGCGGGAGGAAACCGCGAAGGAGATCGCGGAAGAAGAATCCACGCCGGGGGCGAGGGAGGAAACCGAGGGGGGTGAGGCCGCGGAGGCGACCGGTTTTTCCCTCGACGAGGTCAAGGGGGGAAGCGAGGCGGTGATGATCCTCAAGGACATCCGCTTCGGAGACCATGCCGGCTATGAGCGCGTGGTGGTCGAGTTCACCGGCCCGGAGGGCAACCCCGGTGGGGGCACTCCTCGCTTCCGCGCCCGCTATCTCGAGCCGCCCTACGTGGATGCCGAGGGCAACACGGTGGCCATAGAGGGAACCCATCTCATCGAGCTCTATTTCTGCGGCAACACCGCCGACCTCTCGGTGCCCGAGGGGTACAGGGTGGTATACCGGGGTCCGGAGGCCTTCGACCCCGGACTCGCGGTCATCCGCCAGGCCAAGCTGGTCCCCGCCTACGAGCTCAACGGCATGATCCTCCTCATCGGCTTGGGGGAACGCGCCCCCTTCCGTGTGGAGGAGAACCTGGGGCCGCCCCGCATCGTTATCGACGTGAAAAAATAGATGGGGCGTCGTTTGTGCGCGTCCGCACCCCGCCGCATGGCGGCGGACAACCCCCGTCGCTACGGCGATCTTCCCTACGTCGCGGCGGTGGTGCACGGCGGTCACGGCGCGCCGGGGGAGATGGCCCTATGGCCCGCGAGCTCTGCCGCGGCCGCAGTGGAGCGGGAGGCTGCTGGAGATGGGGCGGCGCATCGCTTGCCCGGTGGTGGCCATACACGGCGACCACGATCCCCATCCCCGGGAAGGTATAGAAGTCCCCCTGGCGGGGGTCTTGGATAATTTCCGCCTCGTCACGCTGGAGAGATGCGGGCATAAACCCTGGTATGAGAGGCAGTCCAGGGAGAGTTTCTTCGCCATCCTCGAAGGTGAACTCGCGGCGCGGTAACCTCCTCAGAAATGATTGGCAAAGGGTCTTATCCTCTCCGCCTCGGTCAGTTTTCTGCGCTTCATCCTCCTTATGTCGTCCATGGTGACCTTTTCGGGAAAGATGTTTCCCATCCTCGCCAATCTGTCCTTTATTTTCATTTCCTACCTCCCTGCACCACGAAGGAACTCAACATTACGGCATGCAATAGAACCACTTGCTATGGGCAGCTCGATAAACAACCTTCTTGCCCTCCCACCACCTTCCGTCCCTCCTTTAAAGTGCCGACCGTCCACTTAATTCCTCTTACAGCTGCGGCAGAGATTTCGTGAACCCGGCCGTTTCTGCCCGCTTGTGCTTGCGAAGCCCCTTCACCAAGAAACGCGGTCTCTTCGCGGGAACGCGAAAGTCGGTGGGCATGCGCGTGCCGCCGGACTTCCCCTCATACCGGCGCTGCGTCCAAGTATGGGGTTTCCACGCCATATCCAGGCAGGCGGCGGCCACGTGACCGTATTCCTTAGGGAGAGTTAAGGTATTTGGATCCACCGGGCGCATTTGTAACCGGCTGGGTATGCCACCTATCTTTTTTTCACCCATCGATGCCAATTCTGCCATACATATTTACCCGCACTTTCGGGAGAAGAACCTCCCTTCCAAAACTACGCTCTCGTATCGAACCGCTCAAGGCCTTATGGGGTACCTTTCTATCGGGATGTCCTCGGTCGTTAACGCCATGTCCCCATCCTCGTACTGGAGAACGATCCATTTCAACCAGTTGGCGTTGTCGGTAGACGGGTAATCCTCCCTCACGAACCAGCCTCTCGATTCCTTTCTTTCCAGCGAAGCCCGGTAAAACATCTCGGCGCATAGAGCCATGCTCTCGGCCTCGTTGCAGCGGGCCAAGTCGTGGGGGTCTTTCGCCTTGAGCCCTTCCAGCTTGTCCTTGACGTTTAAGATCATGCCCAAGGCCTCCCGCATGCGGCTCTCGCTTTTCCAATTGCTGTATCTGACGGGTATTATCGCCTTCTGCACCCCGCGCACCAGCTCGAGGGCTTCCACTCCCGCATCCCGGTGCGCCGGCGCAAAGATCTTCTCCTTCAGTGCCGCCGCCTGCGTATAGTCCACAACTGAGGCCCCCTCCACCTTCTTCACATACTCAGCTGCGGCCTGGGCACCCTTGCCAGCGCTCCATACCGCGTTCATGAGGCCGGTTCCCCGGATGCGGCCGGGCGGAGAAGGCACGGCGCCCGTCCAGGCGGAACCGCTGTAGCTTACGTCTCCCACCGCATAGAGTCCGTCCAGAGTGGTAGCCATGTCATGGTTCACCTTGACCGGGGATTGCTCCCCTATAAAACCGGGAACCACTTCGGGCATGTTCGCTATATCTCCAACTTCTGCGGACTTTGCCTTCTCCCAGAGGCGTGACCAGAAAGCATTGGCGGCGGGGCGTTCCCATATCAGGTCGGTGGCGAAGAGGACTTCCGAGCCGATCTGTAGGAGGTTCTCGTCGCTGTTGACCCTTACCGGCCCCCTGCCTTCCAGGTGCTCCCTGTACCAGCCAACGGCGGCCATGGGGTAGATGTCTGACTGGATGCCTGTGCGGTATCTTCCGGTGACGTCTTCACCTCCAGCGTTGTACATATGATCCTCGGCTCCGAAAATGACCTCTCGGCTTACCGCATGCACCATATTGACAAAGCTACCGAACTCGGCGTTTCTCATATCCGCCCCAGCGCGGTAAGCGGCAGCTATGCCGTCTCCGCGGCCTGGACTCCACATGGGCAGGACCCTGTAGTTCTGACTGCCGCTGGCTAGAATGGTCGCCTTGGCCAGCACAAGACAACACTCACCATCCTCGACGCTGAATCCGATGGCGCCAGCGACTCCATCGCCCTCCTTCAACAGATCCACTAAGGCCGTTTTATTTACGAACTTGCATCCCAGTCTCTTAGCATGTCTATGCAGGCACCGACACATGTCCAGATCCACGCCGGCCAATCCCCACGGAACATCTAAGCCGGGTATCTTGACGTACTTCCAGCTGCCGTTCTTTTCCTTGGCCACTTTTGCTCCCCAAGCATCGAGGCGGTCCAGGACGCTGTTGCAGGTATGGGCGTATTCGCTCAGCAATTCCTGGTCCTCGAGGAAGCAACCGACATGGTGCACGTGAAAGCGTATGAAATCCTCAGGGGAATCATTCGGAGTGAGGAAAGCCAAGATCCCGCCGCCCCGGTCCGCCTTTCCGGCCCAGCCAACAGTAGCTTTCTCCACTACCAAGACATCGATATCCGGGCTTTTCTCCTTAACGGTTATGGCGGCTGTAAGTCCCGCTATGCCCCCTCCCCAGATGAGCACGTCGGTGGAGATAACTTTCCCTAACGAGTCAAGCTCAGCCATCTTATCACCTTTCCCGCACGCAGTGAGCCTTAAGGCTCTCATCCCCTATAAAGCCGACCATTGCATATATGCGAAGTCCGGAGTCACCTTTATACATTCCTTCGGGCAATTGACCTCGCACATATTGCAATGTACGCAATCCTCCGCATAAACTACCACGGGCTTCTTCCCGGTTTTGTCCCATCGCAGCACATTGATAAAGCACGCCTTTACGCATGACTTGCATCCGTCGCACTTATCCAGATCAATGCTTATGGAATTCATCGCCCTCCTCCCATGTTCATGCCATCCTTCCCCAATGCATAGAGGCTCCCTTCAACCATTGCTCAGGGCCAGGAAATCAGCGAACTTCATCATCCCTAAAGGATGTCTGACAACTCCCTTCATCTTCAGCTCACCCGAAAGCATTTTGGCCACGAGATCCCTTCCCTCCGGAGTCCTAAAAAACTGTATCGCCTCGGGTCCCGCAGGAACGCGTGCCAGTTTCATGAGCACCGCCGGCTCGCACTTCAGAATGATGTTGGGTTTTGGCACTACCCCGCACTCCAAGATCGCACGTCCTCCGCTGAAGGTTATGGTAAACGCGTTTTCCTCATGTGCGGTCGGTTCGATCGCTACCACCAGGTTCATTTTCTCAAGGGCTTTGACCTTACCCGGCTCCTTGAGAAGATTCAGTATCAGGGCCCGCATGAAACGCGCCAACACGTGCAGATTCTCCTCTTCTCTGACCACCAGCCTCTCTTGCGGTCCCTCAGCCAAAGTTGTCGCAGAAGCGTGCCTCGGCGCCTCATTGTTTTTCATAGCCTGTTTCCCCCATTCCTTTCCCCCATTCCAAAAGGTGTCGAAGCAAGTTGGCCCGGCATTCCTCGATTTGCCGCGGCGTCCAAGATTTAAAGCCTTTGCCGCTTGAAAAACCCAATTCACCTTTGCTCACCTTCCCCTTAAGAAGCGGCGAAGGTTCCGGTGAGTTCTCTATATGCCTCAGGATGTAATCGTGGATGCGTAGAGTGAGATCCAGCCCCACCATATCCGCGTTCTCTAGAGGACCGAGCACGGGAAGCCTCATGCCGAAGCCCATCTTGATCACCTCGTCCACCGTCTCGGCGTCCGCGATATCCCGCTCCACAATGGAGATAGCCTCGCGCCACAGCGCATGCTGTAGCCGGTTGCCCACGAAGCCGGGCACGTCCTTCTTCACCCGCACCGGCCTCTTGCCAACGGAATTTAAGAGTTTGTACGTCCTGTCCACCGCCCAGGCAGCGGTTTCTTCCCCAGGGATCACTTCCACCAGTGGTATCAAATAAGGAGGATTCCAGAAATGAGATCCCACGATGCGCTCCTTGCCGACAGCGCCCCTAGCGATCTCCGTAATGCTGATTACCGAGGTGTTGGTGGCCAGTACCACCTCCGTGGGGCAAAGCGAATCCATCTCACCGAAGAGACGCTGCTTCAGGGAAAGGTCCTCCGATACCGCCTCGACCACGAAGCAAGCCCCCTCAACGGCTTCCTCCAACCGGGTGGTGGTGGAGATCCTGCTCGTTATATCGCCGATTTCCTCTTCCCGGACCATGCCGTGCGTCGCCAATAGATCCAGGTTGCCGCGAATGTCGGCCATAGCTTTGCTAAGACGGTCGGGATCTACGTCCATGAGACGGACATCATAGCCTCGGGCAGCAAACAACTGGGCTATGCCATGCCCCATGAGACCGGCTCCGATGACCGCTATCTCCCCTTTGCGGCCTATGCCCATAACCGCTCTTCCTTTTATTAGTCCTTAAATCCAGCTTCAGCTGGCGATATTTCCGCCGTCCACATAGAGGATTTGCCCGGTTACGAAATCCGAGGCAGTTGAGGACAGGTAGACCACTGTTCCGATAAAATCCTCCGGCACCGCCGCGCGGCCCCAGGGGATCCTGTCCAGGAATATCTTGGCAGACTTAGGATCGGAGAGAACCGGCTCGGTAAGAGGCGTCCAGAATATGCAGGGAGCGATGGAGTTCACGTTTATCTTGTACTTGGCCCACTCCACCGCCAGCTGCCGGGTAAGTAGGTGCACCGCTCCCTTGCTGGTTCCATATGCCGCGTATCCCAGGGGGTGCCCCAATTGCCCACGCACCGAGGACACGGTGATTATCTTGCCAGCGCCCTGCTTGATCATCTCGCGTCCCGCGGCCTGGCAACACAGGAAGGTCCCCTTCACGTTGGTGTCCATGACCTGCTGCCAGTCAGAGATGTCCATTTCCTCGGCGGGGGCACGTTTGGCAATGCCCGCCGCCGTCAGAAGGATGTCCACTCTCCCCAGCTCCTCCACTGTCCTCTTGACCATGGCCTGAACGCTTTCCTCGTCAGCAACGTCGCAACTCAAGGGGAGCACCTTACCCTCCGTTATCGACGCCGCCGCTTCCTCCAGGGCATCGAGCCGGCGGCTGGTTATGACCACCGAGGCGCCGAAGGCGGCTAGCCCCGCCGCCGCCGCATGCCCCAGCCCTCCAGAACCGCCAGTGACTATGGCCACTTTTCCGGATAAGTCGAATAGCCCCCTCATTTCCTCAGCGTTCATTTCCGCAATCCCTTCCTGTTTCCCGCAACCTCTCATCAATCGGTATAGTTGATGATCACCAGCATGCTGGCGGGTCGC
>ENA-ORXB01002681-ORXB01002681.1-sediment-metagenome-genome-assembly--contig:-NODE-2681-length-14417-cov-4.093515_pt1 | contig 14417 bp, 11 predicted proteins | sample MGYA00237863_ERZ511475 | MGnify/ENA primary metagenome ERZ511475 (study PRJEB26305, sample SAMN06343858) | sediment metagenome | isolation source: hot spring sediment | place: Canada: British Columbia... | reverse complement strand
TTTTTTTTTTTTTCAAGCAGAAGACGGCATACGAGATTGACATGTGACTGGAGTTCAGACGTGTGTCTTCCGATCTATCGTTCCACTGCTTGCAGGCGACCTGGCAGCCGCGGCAGGCTGTGCAGCGGGTTGTATCGATGAGCATTGCCTTACTCATGGTCGCTCTCCTCCGTGCTCGGCGGCTAGGCCCTGCGGATGTCCACGAGGAACGCCTTGTACTCTGGGATCATGGTGTTGCCGTCGCCCACGTGCGGCGTAATGTCGTTGGCTACGTCCCCGGTGGCCACACCCAGCCAGCCATAGTGCCACGGCATGCCGATGTGATGCACCGTACGGAAGGTTCCAGCCGATGCGTCCCACAGGCGCAGGGGGCGGTAGCGGCGCGTGACGATGGCCACTGCGCTGATCTCGCCCCGCGCCGAGCGCACCACCACGCGGTCGCCGTTGGAGATGTGCTTCTCCTCGGCAAGCTCGGGGCTGATCTCCACAAACATCTCCGGCTGCAGCTCGGCCAGCCACGGGAGGTTGCGGGACATGGCCCCTGCCTGCCACTGGGAGGTCACGCGGAAGGTGGTGGCGACGATCGGGAACTCGCCGGGATCACCGATGTTGTCGCCGATGGGTGCGCCCTTGTCCGCCTCCCATATCTTGATGATGGGGTTGTGCTGGACGCCGGAGAGGGCGTTCCGTACAGGGCTCTCCAGCGGCTCATAGTGCTCGGGCAGAGGACCCTCGTTCAAGGCGCTGAACAGTGCTCCCTTGAGGTCGGGCCTCATGATGAAGGCATCGTTTCCTCCGGGCTTGGACGGATCCGTAGTGACGCCAAAGTCGGGCACGTCGTACCCGGTCCACTTGCTGCCATCCCACCAGATGAGGGCTTTGTCCTCGGCCCAGGGCTTGCCGGAGGGGTCTGCCGAGCAGCGGTTGTAGATGATGTGCCGGTTCACCGGCCAGACCCAGCCCCAGTACGGGTAGATGCCGAGGCCGCCGGGGTCCTTGGTGCCCCGACGCATGCAGGAGGGCAGGATCACGCCGGTGCCGTCGTCGCGCGGGTAGTAGTAGCCGGCAAAGACCCAGCAGCCGCTGCAGGTCGAGCCGTCATCGCGGAGCTGGGCAAAGGTCGAGAGCAGGTCGCCCTTGGCAGCGCGAGCGGTCTCGTCGTTGACATCGCGCGTCCAGTAGCCGTTGATCTCTTTGGCGACTGCGGTCGCACTCGGCGGGTCACCATAGTTCCAGGCGAGTTGCAGGATGGGCTCGGGCAGGGCGCCACCCTCCGCCTCGTAGCGCTTCTTCAGCTCCCGGTAGATGCGGTCGAGGATCCAGATGTCCTCCTGCGCCTCGCCGGGGCGCGCCGCAACCTGCGGCCGCCACTGGATGAGCCGGCCACTGGTAACGATGGAGCCGGCCTTTTCCAGAGCGTCGGCAGCGGGCAGCAGGAACACCTCGGTCTGCACGCCGGCCGGGTCGACGCCCGGGGCGCGCCAGAAAGCGGCGGTCTCGGTCTCGAACAGCTCCTGGACGACCATCCACTCCAGCCTGGCGAGGGCCTGGCGCTCGAAGCGAGCGTTGGGACCCGAGACGGCCGGGTTCTGCCCCATGATCCACAGCCCCTTGATGGTACCATCGGCGATGGCGTGGAAGAGCGAGATCCAGGAGTAGTCGGCGCTCCGCTTGGGCAGATAGTCGTAGCAAAAGTCATTCTCAGGGGTTGCCGCCTCGCCCCACCAGGCCTTCAGGAGGCTTACCAGGAACTTGGGCGTGTTCTTCCAGTAGCTCTTGCCTGCGGCCTTGACCTGCGTCTCGATATAGGCTTTGAAGGTCGCATGAGCAGAAGGGGTCGGGCTCGCGAGATAGCCCGGCAGCACATGGTAGAGCAGGCCCATGTCGGTCGAGCCCTGCACGTTCGATTCGCCACGGAGGGCGTTCACGCCGCCACCGGGCAGGCCGATGTTGCCGAGGAGGAGCTGGAGTATGGCCATAGCGCGCACGTTCTGCGAGCCAACGGTGTGCTGCGTCTGCCCCATGGCGTACAGGATGGTGCCCGCCTTGCCGGGGCGGCCGGTCTTGCAGAACTCTTCGGCGATGGCCAGGAACTGGTCGCGGGGCGTGCCGCAGACCTTCTCGACCATTTCGGGCGTGTAGCGCGCATAGTGGCGCTTCAGGATCTGGAAGACGCACTGCGGCGACTGGAGCGTGGGGTCTGCCTTGGGCTGCCCCTCGGCGTCGAGCTGGTAGGCCCAGGTGCTCCGGTCGTAGGTGCGCTTGGCGGGATCGTAGCCGGCGAAGTAGCCATCCAGCTCGGCGGGACCTTTGTAGTCGGGATGGACGAGGAAGCTGGCGTTGGTGTAGTTGAGGACGTAGTCGTGATGATAGAGCCCGTTCTCCAGGGCATAGTTGATCATCGCCCCGAGGAAGACGATGTCGGTCCCCGGCCGGAGGGGGCAGTAGAGATCGGCGACGGCGGCCGTGCGTGTGAAGCGGGGGTCAACCACCAGCAGCCTCGCACCGCGGGTCTGACGGGCCTCGTTGACCCACCGCATGGAGGCGGGATGGTTCTCGGCGGGGTTGCCGCCAATGACCAGGACGCAGTCCGCGTTCTTGATGTCAACCCAGTGGTTGGTCATGGCTCCGCGACCATACGTGTTGCCGAGACCGGCAACTGTGGCGGAGTGTCATATACGCGCCTGGTGTTCGACGTACACCAGGCCGAGCGCACGGGTTAGCTTGCTGGCGAGATAGCAGTCCTCGTCGTTGTTGGCAGCGCCGCCGAGGAAGGCGATGCCCCGCGTGCGGTTCACGGTGACGCCGTTCTCGGTCGTCTCAAAGGTGGCGTCGCGCGTCCGCTTGATGCGGCCGGCGACCATGGGGAGGATTTCGTCCCAGGTCATCTCCTGCCAGGAGGTGGCGCCCGGTGCCCGGTAGAGGGGCTTGTGGAGGCGCCGCTCCGAGTTGGCGAGCTGAGGCACGGCAATAGACTTGGGATCGAGCGCTCCTCGGTTGATGATGTGGTCGGGGTCGCCCTCGGCGTTGATAATGTGGCCCTGCGCATCGGTGGCAATGAGCAGGCCGCAGCCGACCGAGCAGTAGGGGCAGATGGTGTGCCTCTCGCCGATGGGCTTGTGCAGGCGGAAGCGCTGGATGCCTGCTGCCGAAGCCGCCCCTCTGGGCAGGAGCAGGCCGCCCAGGGAGGCGCCGGAGAGCTTGACGAACTCGCGGCGACTGAGTCTCATGGCCGAGTGCTCCTTGTGGAAACGGGTCTGTAGGGGATGGCGCCGGCTGCCGGAGCCATCCCTGATGCGAAATTGGGATGAAGGACGCGCGCGGATTGCGAAAATCGTCACTTCCCTGCTGATTCTATCACAAAAGGGGATTGTTTGTCAAGTGAGTATCCGGGCTCGGCTGGGGTGCATCCAAGATCCGTCAGCGGATTCGCAGCCAGACGGCCTGCCAGGCCGCTGCGCCGGCAACCGGGCTTCACGCTTCGCACGAGCCCGGTGCGGGACCTGTTGTTGGGGGTCTGGCGGGTTCGTCTGGCCGCCCCGCGGGGCGGCCAGACGAACCCGCCAGACCCCCATCCTGGGGTAGGGCCGGGCTGTGGCCCAGCAAGACAGCCGGCTGCACCCCGGCGGTGACGCATCGTGGGTGCACCCTCCAGGCTGCTGCGGGGCGCCGGGGTGGAGGCAACACCGCACCGGCAGCCCTCCGGGCTGGCTCGAACCGACGGCGAAGGCGCCGGGCAGGGCCCATCCGCACGGGGCGCCGCTGCTCTTGACAATCCAGACCTTTGCTGGTAGGATAATTCCGATAGCGACTTCGGAATTAACGGAGGGGGCCATGCGCTTCTCAAGCCGGGAGCAGTACGGGCTGCGGCTCATGGCAGAGCTGGCCGCGCGCTACGGGGAGGGTCCCGTGCCCCTGAGCGAAGTGGCGGACGCGCAGGGCATCGCCCTGGCGACCCTCGAGCAGATCGTTGCCCCCCTGCGCCGGGCAGGGCTGGTGATCAGCACCCGGGGGGCGACCGGCGGCTACACCCTGGCGAGGCCGCCGGCCGAGATGACGGTTGGGGACGTGCTGGGCGCCCTCGAAGGGGGGCTTGTGCCCATCCCCTGCCTCGACCCCGGCGGAGAGCGCTGCGAGCGTGCGCAGCGCTGTACTACGCGCCCGGTATGGGCGCTCGTTCGCGATCGTCTGGTCGAAACGCTGGATCGGCTGACACTGGAAGACGTCTGCCGGCAGAGAGTGGATGAGGAGAAGCTGTAGACGTGTCTCTGCTTGATACCCTTCGCGAGGACCTCGAGACTGTGTTCAAGAAGGACCCGGCCGCCCGAAGCACGGCCGAGGTTCTGCTGTGCTACCCGGGCCTGCATGCGCTCTGGATGCACCGCGTGGCGCATGCCCTGTGGTGCCGCGGGCATCGCCTGCTCGCTCGTGTGCTATCCCACATCAACCGGTTCCTGACCGGGATCGAGATCCATCCCGGCGCACGCATCGGGCGCCGCTTCTTCATCGACCATGGCATGGGCGTTGTCATCGGCGAGACGACCGAGATCGGCGATGATGTGCTCATCTACAAGGGGGTCGTCCTCGGCGGGACCACGCTGCAGAAGGTCAAGCGCCACCCGACCCTCGGAAACGGGGTGATTGTCGGGTCCAACGCGGTGGTCCTCGGCAACATCACGATTGGGGACAACGCCAAGATCGGCTCGGGCGCAGTGGTGGTAAAGCCGGTCCCGCCCTGCGCCACGGTAGTCGGCGTTCCCGGCCGGGTCGTAGCGCCCAAGTCGCAGGCAGAGCCGCCCCGGCTGGACCTGGACCACGGGCGCCTGCCCGACCCGGTCGTTGAAGCCCTGCGTAACCTGGAGGCGCGCCTCGAGGTGCTCGAGCGTGCGGTCGCCGTGCCCGGCGGGCCGCCTCCGGCGATACTGAACAACGGCACCGAGGCCGCCGTCCAGTTGCCCACTGTCGGGCAGGTACAGGCCCCGAGTGCCGGCCAGCCTGCAACGGAGTAAAGGATGCGATGACGACCAAGCCTGTGCGTACTGTGTATCTGGACCATGCCGCGACGACTGCGGTCGACCCGCGGGTAGTAGAGGCGATGCTACCATACTTCACCGAGAAGTATGGCAACCCCTCGAGCATCTATGCCCTTGGACGCGAGGCGGCGGCGGCCGTCGATCAGGCCCGGCGCACCGTGGCCGAGGTCCTGCACGCCCAGCCCCGGGACATCGTGTTCACGAGCAGCGGCACCGAGTCCGACAACCTTGCCATCAAGGGCTGCGCCTTTGCGCAGCGCAAGCAGGGAAAGAACCACATCATCACCTCTCCCATCGAGCACCATGCAGTCGGCCATACCGTCGAGCAGCTCGTGAAAGAGTTCGGCTTTGAGGTGACCGTGGTGCCGGTCGATCGCTACGGCGTGGTCGACCCCGATGACGTCGGGCGCGCCATCACGGATCGCACCGCGCTGGTGACGATCATGTACGCCAACAACGAGGTCGGCACCATCGAGCCGATCCCGGAGATCGGCGCCATCACGCGCCGGAAAGGCGTGCCGTTCCACACCGATGCCGTGCAGGCAGGCGGCAGTCTCGATCTCGATGTGGAGCGGCTGGGCGTAGACTTTTTGTCGCTTTCGGCGCACAAGTTCTACGGGCCCAAGGGGGTCGGGGTCCTCTACGTCCGTCGCTTTGCGCCGCTGATGCCCATACTGACGGGCGGAGGCCACGAGCGGAACCGACGCGCGAGCACTGAGAACGTGCCCGGCATCGTGGGGCTGGCCACGGCCCTGCGCCTCGCCCACGAGCGGCGCGAGGAGGAAAACGCTCACGTCGCCCGGCTGCGCGACCGCCTGATCCAGGGGATCCTGAGCACCATCCCGGACGTCCAGCTCACCGGGCATCCGACCAACCGGCTGCCGAACAGCGCCAGCTTTGTGTTCTATGGCATCGAGGGGGAGGCGATCCTGCTGAACCTCGACCTGCAGGGCGTTGCCGCCTCGAGCGGGTCGGCGTGTACCTCGGCCTCGCTGGAGCCGTCGCACGTTCTCCTGGCGATGCAGGTGCCGGTAGAGATCGCCCACGGCTCGCTACGGCTCACCCTGGGCAGGGAGAATACAGATGAGGACGTCGACTATGTGATCTCCATCCTGCCGGGGATTGTCGAGAAGCTGCGGGCCATGTCGCCGATGTACCACAAGTAGGGCATAGAGTCGCCGTCTACGAGCTGGAGGCCCTCCCCGGGGGCCGGCGTCCACTGGCTGCCCGGGGGAGGGCAGGCCCCTGTGCCAAGCGGCCGCTCTGGGAGGCGAGCCCGCCTCAGGCGACACGTGATGCAGCCCGACCCATCCGGGATATGCCCTGCAGCGCGCCGACTTGCGCAATTCGTGTTATAGTAGGCCGGGGCCAGGGCTGGCCATGCCTGCGGAGGGCGCTTCCCCATGCTCAGCCACTACTTCTACTTTCTGCTTCACAACCTCCGCTGCCGCCTGCGCGGCGAGCGGCGGCCGCTGCTTGCCGGCGTCAAGCTCACGCACCGGTGCAACCTCCGCTGCCCGGCCTGCCCCTTCTGGCGCCGGCCGGGGGGCGACCTCCCATACGAGCAGGTGCTCGCCGCCCTCGATGCCCTGTACCGCGCCGGCGTCCGCCTGGTCATATTTGAGGGTGGCGAGCCGTTCCTCTGGCGAGATGGCCGCCGCACGCTCGACGACGTCGTCCGCGAGGCCAAGCGCCGCTTCTTTGCCGTCGGCGTGACGACCAACGGAACCCTTCCCCTCCACACCTCGGCGGATATCCTCTGGGTCAGTCTCGACGGTCCACGGGAGGTGCACGACGCCTACCGGGGCCGGACCTATGACCGGATCATGGAGAACATTGCCGCCGCCCGGCACCCGCGGGTGCTGGTGAATGTGACCATCAACCGGCTGAACTGGGCGCGCATCGGGGAGCTGGTGCGCGATCTCAGGGGGCGGGTGCGAGGGATCACGATCCAGTTCGCCTATCCCTATGCGGATAGCGAGGACCTGACCGTCACGCCCGAAGCGCGGCGGCAGGTGTTGGACGAGCTGATCGCCCTCAAGCGAGCGGGCTATCCTGTCCTCGATTCATATGCGGTGCTGGAGCGCCTGAAGGACAACTCCTGGCGCTGCCACGACTGGCTTATCGCCAACGTCGAGCCGGATGGTCGCATCAACTATGGCTGCTACCTGAAGGGTCGCGGTGCCATCGACTGCCGGGCCTGCGGCTTTGCGGCGCACGCGGAGCTGTCGCGCGCCTACGACTGGGACCCCGCCGCCATTCTCTGCGGACGGCAGGTGTTTGGGTTCTAGCGGACGAAGGGAGCATCTCACATGGTAGCGCAGCACGAAGTGAACAAGTGGGAGGAGCTGACGCCCTCCGAGTTCCTGGCCGCTGTCCGGGAGCGACCGGTGGCCTTTGTGCCGCTGGGGCTCCTGGAGTGGCACGGTGAGCACCTGCCTCTGGGAACGGACATGCTCAAGATCTATGGCATCGTGCTCGAGGTCGCCAAGCGCACAGGGGGTGTGGTGTTGCCGCCGACCTTCTACGGCCGCCCCGGCTACGGTAGCTTTGCCGGGACGATGGTGTTCAGCGAAGGGCTCGTCTATAATCTCCTTACCGAGCTCTACGGCCAGCTTGAGAAGTGTGGATTCAAGGTGGTTGTGGTCCTGACCGGCCACTACGGCCCCATACAGGTCGACCTGGTGAAGAAGACTGCGTCCGACTATATGGCGCGCAGCAAGGTAAAGATCATCGCCCAGCCCGAGTATGAGGGGATCGACCCGCCGCCAGCTGACCACGCCGGGAAGTGGGAGACCTCCTTCGGCATGGCCCTCTACCCGCACCTGATCCACATGGATCGGTTCAGCCCGGGCGTGTGCCCCATCCAACGGTACGGCGACGAGTGGGTGTCGTATCCACGGGATGAGCAGACCGACTGGATCTGGCGAGAGGACCTGCGGGAGACGAGCTCCGCGGCGATGGGCGCAGAGATGATCCAGCGGATTGCCGACCGCGTGGCTGGCCTGGTGACCGCCGCCCTGGCAGAGGTCGAGGCTGAGGGGTAGGGCGGCGCAAGCTCGGCGGCGAGCAGTTGCGGTCGCGGGACCGGATTGGGGCCAGAGGGCGCCGAAAGCCTCGTGCGCGCAGACAACCATCAGAGGAGGCCGCACATGTCCACGATCAGAGAAGACACGAACCCTCCCTGCGACGTCCTTGTCGCCGGGGGTGGGATGGCCGGGATTGCGGCGGCCATCGCCGCGGCGCGACGTGGCGCGAGCACCTGCCTGGTGGAGCGCGCCGGCTGGCTTGGGGGCATCGGGGTGACCGGCGCTACCGGCCTCCATACCTTCTACAACGTCTTCGGTGCCGTGCCGGGTGCACGGCCGATGCGCGTGGCGGCGGGCGTGGGGCAGGAGCTGGTGGACCGCGTGCGGGAGCTCGGCGGGGGTGTCGGACACGTGCCTATGGAGCGCGGGGCCGATTTCGTCAGCATGCTCACGCCGGTCGAGCCTGAGGTGTTCAAGCTGGCTGCCGCACAGCTCTGCGCCGAGGCGGGGGTCCGGCTGCTCTTGCATACGGTGGTCGACGACGTTCGCGCAGCGGACGGGCACGTCGAAGGGATAGTGGTCTGGAACAAGGCCGGCCGCCGGATGCTGCGTGCGGCGCAGTACGTGGACTGCACCGGGGATGGCGACCTCGCCGCCTGGGCGGGCGCTCCACACGTGCACTTTGGCGCGGGCGACCCGGGGGCGTACCCTATCGGCTTCACCTTCCGCCTCTGCAATGTGGACCTCGACGCCCTGGAGGCCGATCTGGAGCGCCGGGGCCTGATCAGCCAGACCGCGCATGCGGTCAAGCCGGGCACCTCGCGCCGCGGGCTGGTGCGCCTTGGCATCAACATGCGCCGGCTGCGGGAGTCCGGCGTCGCCGAAGCGCCGCAGTACTTTTTCTCGACCTCGCTGCGGCCCCGGGAGCTCACCTACTGCAACTGTATCAACTATGGGCCCGTGGATGGCCTCGATCCGGAGGCGCACACCGCCGCCGAGATGACCCTTCGCGCGCAGATGTTTGCCATAGCCGAGCTGTTCCGGCGGCACTTTGCCGGCTGTGAGGAGTGCTATCCCGCGGGGCCGGCCCCTACTGCCGGAGTGAGGCGCGGACGGGCGATCCGCTGCGACTATGAGCTGACGCTCGAGGATTGCACTTCGGGTCGGCAGTTCCCCGATCAGGTCGGCTGCTTCGGCTTTATCGACAACAGCCGCTACTCGGTGCGCGATGCCGGTGCCTACGGCATCCCCTACCGGGCCCTGATCCCACAGCGGCTCGACAACGTGCTCGTCGCCGGGCGGATGATCAGCGTGGACCTCGTGGCCCACAACTCGACCCGCAACACCGTCTGTTGCCTGATCTGTGGCGAGGCGGCAGGGACGGCGGCAGCGATGGCGGCGGCGATAGGACGGGAGCCGCGGGAGCTGGATCCGCAGGCGGTGCGCGAGGCGCTCCGACAGGGCGGCGCGCTCCTCGAGCCGGCCCCCGAGGCCTGACACAGGCCATCGATACCTCGGCGCAGGGCACCTAACGGCTGCTCCGGGATGGACCCGGGGCGGCGGGGCCTCTGGGCTGCCGACGGTGGCCTCCTTTGCGCCTCGCTTCCTCTTGCCGTATAATCCGCTCCGTTGGCTCAAGGGCACTGGCCGGGTCTTGGAGAGGGCGGAGCCCTCAGGGAGGTCCAATGGCTCACACCGGTGCGCAGCACCAGCGGACGGAGCGGGAGGCGGCCCTGCGTCGCCGCCTCGGGATACCCGACGATGCCGCGCGTGTCCTCGTCTTCGGCGAGTCGAGCCACTGGGACCCGGACTGGCTCTACACCTCTGAGGAGTACTTTGGCCGGTACGTGTGCCGGAACCTCGATCGGGCCATCGAGGAGCTGCTGCGGGAGCCCAGGCGGGTCTACTCGGTCGAGTGCCTCTTCTTCCTGCGCATGTACTGGGAGCGGCGTCCTGAGCAGCAGGCGAAGGTCCGGGCGCTGGTCAACGAGGGCCGGCTGCGGCTGACCTCCAGTGGTGTGACGACGGCGGACACGATCGTGCCGCGGCCCGAGGCCATCCTGCGGGACTGGCTCCTCGGCCAGGAGTGGCTGCGCCGGAACGGGATGATCCAGGAGCCGCGCCTCGCCTACTTTACCGACAGCTTTGGCTGCTCACCCGCGCTGCCCTCGCTGCTCAAGGCTGCCGGCTTTGACTATACCGCCATCACCCGCGTGGATGGGATGTACTTTGCGGCAGCCGATTACGAGTCGGCGGGGCGTTTTCCGCGCCCGGGTTCGAGCGCCGAGCTGCTGGCCAAGGAGGAGCGGACGACCGATTTCGTCTGGCGCGGGCCCGATGGGGCGGGGGTGCTCTGCCACTGGAATGCCTTCACCTACGGGCAGGGTGACATGCTCGCGCACCGCGGCCTCACGCGGATCTACCTCTTCCCACTCGCCTGGCCGGCGCGGTCGGATCGGCACATTGCCCGGCGGATCGGCAGCTATGTGGCGCAGCTGGCGCCGCTCAGTCGCACCCCTTACCTCTTCTGCCCGATCGGCTTTGACTTTAACCCGCCCATCCCGGGGCTTGTGGAGCTGCTCGATCGCTACAACAAGGCCGTCTATCCCGAGACGGGGGTCTGGGCGATCAACGCCGGACTGGACGACTATCTGGAGCTGGTCGGCTGCCATCGGCAGTTGCTGCCTGTGCTGGAGCTGGACCCGAACCCCTACTGGACAGGGTTCTACACCTCCCGCCCCTCGCTCAAGCGGCAGTGCCACGAGCTGGTGGAATCGCTCCTCCTTGCGGAGCGGCTGGCCCTTCAGCCGGGGAACGAGGCGGCCGCGCGGACGATCAACGACGAACTGGCCGATGCCTGGTGGGTAGCGGCGACGGCGAACCATCACGACTTTATCACCGGCACCTCACCGGATCGGGTAGTCGAGGCCGAGCAGGAGCCCTGGCTGGCGCAGGCCGCCAAGACGGCACAGGCGGCCATCGAGCGCCTGCGCGCAGGAATGCCTGCGGTGCGGCGGTCGATGGGCAGAAAAGCGGACCTCCCGGAGTGGCGTCGCCTCGATGGCGGCGTGGAGGTGCGGACTCCCCACTATGCCCTGGAGGTCGCTGAGGATGTCGGGGGTGCCATCGTCCGCGCCTGGCATCCGGAGACGCAGCGAACGCTCCTCCCCAGCGTTTCGAACGACCTCATCTGCTACCGGGACTCGGGCGGCCTGTGGCGGATGGGACACGAGTTCCGCGGCGGGAGCCTGAGGGAGCTCTGCCGGGCGAGCGCACAGCCCGGCAGGCTCGAGGTACGCGAGACGGCCAATGGCCTGGAGGTCTCGTGCGTGAGTCAACTGGGCAGCGAGAGCGTTGAGCGGGTAGCCTCCTTCCGCGCCGACTCGCCGGTGATGCGCTTCCGGGTGCGAGGCCGTGCCCCGGAGGGCTGCACGGTCACGGCGGCCTTTGCGACGGGGCTGCGGGCCAGCCTGCTGGCCATGGATGTGGCCGGCGGTGTGGTCGTGCGCCCGCGGGAAAAGGTCTATGTGCCGACCTTCTGGCCGCTGCAGAGCTTCTGGCACGGGTGGGACGCGGGGAGCGGCCGGGGTGTTGCGTTACTGCTCGGCCTGCCCGGGGCAGTCGCCTGCCGCTCCGACGGCCTTGTAGAGGCGATCGCCCTGCGGAACGCCACACGCGAGCGGGCGTGGGGCCTGCTGCCGATCCCGGCGACGCCGGCTACGGGCCACGAGCGGCACACGGTGACCTTTGACTATGGACTGCTCTTCACCTCAGCAGGGGATTGGCGTGCCAATCGCCTCTGGGCGTTGGCAGGGGAGCTGCGCGACAATCCGTGGCCGGAGGGTGAACAGGCAGTCCGATGGGAGACGATCCCCGACCCAGTGACCGTTGACCCGGAGGAGGTCTGGATCACTGCCGTCAAGCCGGCATCCCGTGGTGAGGGGATCATCTTACGACTGTACACCTTCGAGCCGGCAGGGCTTGCCGTTCGCCTTGCGCTGGTGGGGAAAAAGGTCCTGGCTGCTTTCCTGTGCGACTCCCGTGAACGAGACCTGGAGGTGCTGCCGGTGCGCGAGGGCACGGTGCACCTGGCCATGCCCGGGGCGCTGGCGACTGTGCGCCTGTTGCCCGAGGCCTGAGGGTGTGATCCCCCTGCGGGTGACTGTCCGGCGGCGTCGGAGGAACGAGATGAGCGACGACGCGCGAAAACGTCATCAGATCGCTCTCGCCATCATCCTTGCGCTGATCCTGGTCCTCTCCTTTCTGCTCGCCGAATCCCTCGAGCCTCCCCGGCTGGGGGAGCCGGCAACCGGCCTCGGCACGGGCCGGCCGACAGGGGCCATGGCGGACGAGCCGGCGCAACCGGCCTTGCCCGGCAATGCAGCTGTTCGGCAGCACGGCCGAGCCCGGGCGATCCGCGTGGTATAGGTGGTCCTGGCGCCGCAGGCGACGGCAGGACCGTTGTATGGAGGTGTTTAAGGCTGGCCGTTGGGCCCTAGAAGGTAGACCCTCGTGTTCCGGAAGCTGGCTGCACTCGTGCTCCTGCTGGGCATCCCGGCTCTCGCGGCGGTCAGGCTGGCAGGTGCTCCGTCCTCTCTCGCAGGTCGCCCCCCGAAAGCGCTGATCCTCCTCGACACATCCGACGTGCCCCAGATGCGCCGTGCCCTTGAGGCCGTGCGGACCCATGGTGGAAAAGTCGTTCACCTGTATCCGCCGCATGTGGCGGTCGCCTACCTGTCCGCCGAGGCCGAGGCCGCGTTGGCCGGCGTTCCCGGCATCGTCGGCGTGCGGCGCGGCCGCGTCTCTTTGGACGAGGTAGCCGGCTACGGGCCTGCCGCCCGGGTGGCTGCCGAGGCATGGAACGCCAGCCTCGAGCCGCAGGCGACGACCGCCCCGCGGCCGGGCGAGCGACCGCCGCAGGCTCCGCCCAATGATGTGCGCGTAGCACCGAAGGCGAGCGCTCCTCCTGGGACTGCCCCCGCAGCGGCGGCACCCGGATACTATGATACCAGCGAGTACATGATCGGGGACGTGGCGGTGGGCATCATCTTGCCCGAGAGCAGCGGGGCGGCAGAGGACTGGGACTATGGCCCTGCCGGGCGCCGGCAGCTTGTGGTGAGCGAGATCCAGGCGGGGCTCGACTGGTGGGCGGCCAACGAGCCGGGAGCCGAGCTGACCTTTGTCTACGATGTGCACTATGACGTGCCGACCGCCCATGAGCCGATCGCCCTCTCCTCTCAGGATGAGGGGATATGGATCGACGAGGCGATGTCGAGCCTGGGCTACGGCGGAGCGGCGAGCTACTTTACCAAGGTCTACAGCTACCTCAATGACCTCCGTGCCCGGTACCATACGGACTGGGCATACGCCATCTTTGTTGCCGATAGCTACCAGGACGACGGCTACTTTGCCGACGGCCACTTTGCTTACGGCTATCTCGGTGGCCCCTTTCTGGTCATGACCTATGACAACGACAACTGGGGCATCGCCAATATGGACACGATCACCGCCCACGAGACGGGCCACATCTTCCTGGCGCTGGACGAGTACGCCGGAGCGGGGGCAGCCTGCACGGATTACTCCGGATACCTCTGGGTGCCGAACCGAAACAGCCTGTACCCTGCGCCCAGCTCCTGCGGGCTGAACCAGGACTGCATCATGCGCAGCGCCCATGCCGTGCCCGTGCCGGTGTGCCCGTATACGCGGGGGCAGGTCGGCTGGCGGGATAGCGATGGCGATGGCCTGCTGGACCCGGTAGATACGACCGTGCTGACCCTCCAGTCGAGGCCGCCCGAGATCACGACGGGGGCTGCAAGCTACTCCGGCACCGTGCAGGACGTGCCCTGGGACTCTCCGCAATACCCCGATGTAAGCATCAACCGGGTCAGCGACCTGCAGTACCAGGTCGATGGCGGCGCCTGGCAGCGTGTGCCGGCGGCAGACGGCGCCTATGACGAGGCGCTGGAGGAGTTCCACTTCACGGTGCCGCTGGTGGGGCAGGGCTCGCACACCATCAACATCCGCGCCCTCGATCGCTGGGGGCGGGTCTCGGCGGTGACGACCGACACCTTCACCGTCGCGTCGGAGGTGTATCGCACCTTCCTGCCGTTCGTCGCGCGAGGGTGAGGGCGTTGCCGACGGCGCGGACCAGCGCTACTTCTGTGCTGCCGCCAGGACCCCCACCCCCGTGGCCCCCTCCCCCAAGTCGGCCTGCAGGCCGACTTGGGGGAGGGGGCCTTTTCTCAATGGGGTGTTTGGCGGCGGGGGCGCGCGTAGCGCGCCCCCGCCGCCAAACACCCCACTTCAGGTATCTCCCCTCCCCAGGCGGACGCCGCGGCGTCCGCCTGGGGAGGGG
>ENA-ORXB01002679-ORXB01002679.1-sediment-metagenome-genome-assembly--contig:-NODE-2679-length-14422-cov-4.065877_pt1 | contig 14422 bp, 19 predicted proteins | sample MGYA00237863_ERZ511475 | MGnify/ENA primary metagenome ERZ511475 (study PRJEB26305, sample SAMN06343858) | sediment metagenome | isolation source: hot spring sediment | place: Canada: British Columbia... | reverse complement strand
AAGTAAGGATATTATTGATTTAGCGAATAAAATTCTTCACTCAGAAGTTAAATGTAAGGGAAGCATGCAGTTTTTTTTAAAAAATGTTTTAGCAGGATTTAAAGAAGAGGTATGTATCTCATGAAGGAAGTTTTGAAAAGGTATTCGACGGACGAAAAAGAAGAAATTATAAATAGTTTTATACCCTATATAAAATATACAGCTTCCAGATTGAGCTGGAGGCTTCCCCCCTGTCTTACTGAGGATGATTTAATAAGCGCTGGAATTATTGGTTTGCTTGATGCATTAGAAAGATATGATCCGGATATTGCTAAGTTAAATACCTATGTTGAGTATCGAATAAAGGGTTCTATGTTAGACCTAATTGAAAAGAATCAGTTTTTGCCTAAGCATGTTAACAAAAAAATATATGAATTAAAAAAAGTAATGGAAGAATTGGAGATGGAACTTCAAAGAACACCGGAAGATGAAGAAATAGCTCAACGATGTGGTATTACTCTGGATGAGTATTATGAAATTATAACTGATATTAACAAAGTAAAAAATTTATCATTTGAGATATTAGACCAAAATGATGAAAGTGTAAGTTTGCTGGATTTTATTTCCGATTCAGAAGACAGACAGCCAGACAGAGTGGTGGAGAAGAATCAATTAATAGATGCAATTTCTAATGCGATAAGTCAATTAACAGAAAAAGAAAAATTAGTATTAAATTTATATTACTACGAAGAACTTACAATGAAAGAAATTGCAAAAGTATTAGGATTAACTGAAGGCAGAGTATCTCAAATCCACAATCAGGCAGTAGGAAAATTAAAGATAAAATTAATAGGATGTAAGTAATTAGATTATATTAATTTGATAATTTTTTAAATAGCTTGTATTTTAATAAGAATTATGAAAGTTTTAATAATAGAAGATGAAGATTTGATTTTTCAAGTAATAAGTCCTTTTTTAGAAAGCTATGGTTGTCGTTGCGAACATTTGAAACCTGAAAATATTAAAGAAGTTCTTAAGTGTTTGGAAAAAGACTTTGATGTCATTTTATGTGACTATATGATGCCTGAGGTGACTGGTTGGGATATTTTCAATAATATAAGTGAAGAATTAAGGAAAAAGTTTATTATTCTCACTGGTGGATATATTGATTATGAAGAGGAAAAAATTTTTAAGGCCTCTAAAATAAAGATAGTTCATAAACCATTTGATATACATGAATTGTACTCAATTGTTAAAGAGAAATATGAGAGCCAACAGCAACAATAGTTTTAATATTTTAAGTTTGAATTTACCTGCTGTTCCTAACATATCAGTTAAAGTTTTGAACATGCTAAACGACCCGTATGTTAATTTAAAAAAATTAGAAGAACTCATAATGGCAGACCAGTCCCTTTCAGCAAAAATATTAAGAATTGCAAATTCTGCTTTTTATGGTTTAAGAAGAAGAGTGACGCTCATAGGTGATGCTATTAACATCATGGGTTTTAAAACTCTTAGGGATGTGATTTTAGTTGCATCTATAAAAGAGAGCTATAAAGTTTTTGGTTTAATAGAGAAAAAATTATGGGAACATGGTGTGGGAGTATCTGTTGCTGCAGGTATCGTTGCAAAAAAAGTTCCTTTAGTAAAAAAAGAGGAAGCTTCATTGTCGGGTCTAATACATGATATTGGTAAAATAATATTAAACAATAATTTTCCTTCTGAATATGCGAGTTGTATGAATTTAGTACATGTAAATAATTTGACTTTTGAAGAGGTAGAAAGTGAGATATTTAATTTTACTCATAAAGATGTGGGTGCCTTGATTTCAGATAAATGGGGTTTTTCTGATATTTTGAAAACTGTTATTTTAAATCATGGCAATCTAAATTATATAAAGAATTGTCAGGATATATATGAAAAATCACTTCTTCTTGGCATCAGTCTTGCTGATTCGATCTGTACGAGATTAGGTATTGGTTATAAAGAACCTATGCCACAATTGGTAAAAAATGAGGAAGAGATTATGGCATTAATTGGTTTAAGCAGTAAAGATTATAGTGATACGGTGAACGAATTTATAGATACTTTCCCTCAACATCTTGAAAATTATATGGAATGAATATGTCTATTAATCCCTTAAAACCTCTCATCAATGTTCCATCAATCATTAAACGAGGAAGTGTGGAGAAGTCTGATAAAGATAAAAAAAAGAAGGATAAAAAAGAGGAAAATAATCAGGAAAAAGAAAGAAAGATTGATATTAGAGTATGAAAAATAAAGAAAATTGGTTAAAAGGTTTACTTAATTTTTATAAAAAGGACAGCGAAAAAAATAAAGAAAATATTGTTGATCTATATTTAGATTTAAAAGAAGTGGCAGATAAACTTTGTGAGAAAATAGATAAAAGGATTTCAGAATTAAAGGAAATAGAAAAGAGAATTGACAGTAAGATTGAACAATATAAGAATCTGATTACAAATACAGAGATAAACAAAGTATCCAGAGTAGCTTACGACAGAAGAAATGAGGTGATAAAGCTTTATCTTAAAGGAGAAAATCCGGCAACCATAGCGAAATCACTCGGTATTCCTATTGGTGAAGTAGAATTCTTGATAAATCTTTATAAAATCAAAACTTCAGAGAAATAATTTCCATTTAGAGGGAAAATTTTTCCTGTTTTTTAAATTATACTCATATTGCAAATATTGAAAATAAAAGATTTCAAGGATGGCATTAAATTTGCAAACATAAAGGCATGCACAAAGGAATATATATAGCAATATCAGGTGCAGTTCTTAAGCAAAACCAGTTAGAAATGATTGCTCAAAATTTAGCTAATGCAAATTCAATAGGTTATAAAAGAGAATATATAACCTTTTCTGATTATCTCATAAAAGAAATAAATAATTTCAGTGATGACAAAATAATGACAAATATAGCCAAAACGTATTATGACTTTTCAGTGGGGGATTTCATAAAAACTGGTAAACCCCTTGATATTGCAATAGAAGGGAATGGCTTTATTGCATTGGAAGAAAATTTGTACACCCGAAGAGGAGATTTGAAAATAGATGAAAATGGTTTTTTGGTCAATTTTAAGGGATATAAAGTATTGGGTAAAAAAGGTTTTATTGAAGTTGGGAAAAATAAGATTCCCCAGATTTCACAAGATGGTAAGATCATTGTGGATGGAAATGTTTTAGATGAGATAAAGATAGTGGATTTTGACAGGTATGAAGTTTTAACTAAAAAGGATAGCGGTATCTTTTTTTCAAAGGAAACCGGTAAAGAATCTAAAGCTAATGTTTTAGCTGGTTTTTTAGAGACATCAAATGTAAGTCCTGTTAATGAAATGATAAGTATGATTGAGGCATTAAGAGATTTCGAAAGCTATCAAAAGGCTGTTCAAATCTTTGATGAATCAATTAATAAAATTGTAAATGACATTGCAAGATTATAGGAGGTGTTTTATATGATTAGAGCACTTTTAGTCGCAGCAACGGGAATGGAAGCTCAAAAATATAATATTGATGTGATTGCAAATAACTTAGCAAATGTTAATACTGTTGGTTACAAAAAAGGCCGGGCTGACTTTGCTGAACTTATTTATCAGGATTTAAAATCACCGGGGACTTCATCTTCAGAGAATTCCATATTGCCTTCAGGTATTCAGCTTGGACTTGGGACAAAGATTGTATCTACTCAAAAGCTTTTTCAACAGGGAGATTTTGTATCCACAGGTAATCACTTAGATTTAGTGATAGAGGGAGATGGTTTTTTTAAAATAACAATGCCCGATGGAACTGAAGCATATACCCGTTCGGGGTCTTTCAGGTTGGACAGCGAGGGGAGAATAGTTAACAGTGAAGGATATTTGTTAAGTCCTGAAATTACAATACCTTCTACTGCAGTAAGTATTACTATTGGCAGAGATGGCAAGGTTACAGTCATGGAAGCTGGTAATACCAATCCAACTGAAGTTGGAACCATTGAACTTGTTAGATTTATAAATCCCGGTGGGTTAAAGCCCATTGGTAAAAATTTATACGTAGTATCATCTGCCTCTGGAGATCCTATCGAAGGAATACCCGGAACAGAAGGAATAGGTACAATACTTCAGGGTTTTGTAGAGATGAGCAACGTAAATGTAGTGGAAGAAATGGTAAATATGATTGTCAGTCAGAGGGCATACGAAGTGTGTTCAAAAGCAATTCAAACAACAGATGAATTTTTACAGATAGCCAATAATATGAAAAGGTAAGGTATGAGAACTAAATTTTTGCTTCCGGCCATTTTTCTAAATTTCATAATTTTTATGAATTGTTTTGGGTTTGATATGAATGAGTTTTTAGAAAATTACTTAAAGAATGAGTTTGGCTTCGATGAAGTTTATATTGATAGTCTAAAAATTAATGGTAACTCAGATAATGAACCACCCGATAATGTGCAGGTAGAAAAAATTTATGGCAAATTTTTAAAATTTGCAGTTATAAAAAACGGGAAAGTTTATGAAGGGAAGGCAGAAATAAGGGCGCTAAAAAAGGTTCTGGTATCAAAAAATTCCCTTGAAAGGGGTAAAGAAATTTCTGAAGATGATATATTAGAAAGATTAATAGAATATTCTAAAGTTCCCAAAGGTGCAGTAACAGAAAAGTCTTCTATTATAGGTAAAACGCTTAAGACATCAATACAAGCAAATACTGTGTTTACAGATGCCAGGTTAGTTTCAGTAAAAAGGGGCGAGAATGTGGTGATTAAAATTGATAAACCAAATTTTTCGATCAAAATGGAGGGCAAAGCTTTAGAGGATGGTAATACAGGTAAATTAATCAGGGTTTTGAACATTTCATCAAACAAAATTATAAAAGGGGTAGTACAGGATGATAAAACTGTTATCGTTAATTTTTAGAAAAATTAGGTGGCAGGTTAGCCTAATTATTTTTTGTATCATGATAACAGGCTGTGCAACGCATACAATCCCTCCTGAATCGCCTAAGTATGTAGAAAAGAGCGATATTTATACAGAAAAGCATTCTGCTAATTCTCTCTGGTCTGATAAGGGCTTTATTTTTGGTGATGTTAAAGCTCGTAGTTTAAATGATATTGTAATGATAAGGATTGTGGAGAATATAACAGGTTTAGGCAAAGCAAATACAAAAACGGGTAGAGATTCTTCCATGGATGCTACAGTAGAAAAATTTTTTGGTGCACCACTTAATTTTAATAATAATAACTTTTGGGGTAAAGGTAATACTTTTTCGCCAGAAGTAAAGGGTAGTATGAAAAATAGCTTCAAGGGGGATGGTGAAACGGCAAGACAGAGTAAATTAGATGCAACCATTTCTGCTAAGGTAGTAGAAGTTTTACCAAACGGAAATTTAGTTTTAGAGTCAAGAAAAGAAATTGTAATAAATAGGGAAAACCAGATTCTCGTTTTAAGAGGAATTGCAAGACCAGAAGATATATTACCGGATAATACAATTCTTAGCACTAAAATTGCTGATTCAAAAATATATCTGGTGGGTGAAGGAGTAATTGGTGATAAGCAGGGACAGGGTTGGCTGGTAAGAATAATAGATAAGATATGGCCATTTTAATTTAGAGGATAGGGTGGGAAGGTATGGGGTATGGGGTTTGAGGTTTGGGGTGTGAGGTATGGGGTGTGAGGTATGGGGTGTGAGGTATGGGGTATGAGGTTTGAGGTATGGGGTATGGGGTGTGAGGTGAAATGTGGTAAATAATACGTCAGGCTTGCAGAGGGGTATGAAGGTGCAATGATAAGCGGTTTTGTTAAAAATGTCGTTTCTGGAGGGATTATGAAAAAAGCAATGGTTGCTTTTTTTACATTTATTTTAATATCTACAAATCTATTTGCTGAGAGAATAAAGGATATTGGTAACTTTGAAGGTGTTAGAGAAAACCAGCTTGTAGGTTATGGGATTGTGGTTGGATTAAGTGGTACTGGTGATAAGGGGCTTGCACCAGTGTTGTCGATAGCCAATATGCTTCAAAGAATGGGTATTACCATTAGACCAGCAGATATAAAATCAAAAAATTCAGCAGCTGTTCTGGTCACTGTTAATCTTCCACCGTTTCCCAAGAATGGGATGAAATTGGATGCCCTTGTATCAACAATTGGAGATGCAAAAAGTCTTAAAGGTGGCACACTTGTTTTAACGCCCCTGAAGGGAGGAGATGGAAAAGTTTATGCAGTAGCACAGGGACCCATTAGTATAGGTGGTTTTTTAGGTGGAGGTGGTGGTAATAGTGTAGCAAAAAACCACCAAACAGCTGGTATAGTACCGGAGGGCGCAATAATTGAAAAAGAACCAGATTTCCATTTAAGTGATAATAATGAGATAAGATTTTTTCTGAAGAATCCAGATTTTACAACAGCTAACGAAATTGCAAATAAAATAAATGATTTTTATAAAAAAGAAATTGCTGTAGCTAAAGACCCTTCCAGTGTGAAAATAAACATTCCTGAAGAGTTCAGAGGGGATAATCTTCCTAAATTTCTCTCAATTGTTGAGAAAATAGATGTTGTGGTTGATAATTCCGCAAAAGTCATAGTAAATGAAAAGACTGGAACAGTGGTGATAGGTGAAAATGTTAAGTTGTCCCCTGCAGCAATAGCGCATGGTAATTTAATAGTAACTATTAAAACAGATTACGAGGTGTCTCAACCTTTACCATTTGCACCTAAAGGTGCTGAGACTGTGGTGGTCCCCAAAAAAGAGGTAAATGTGGAAGAGCAAAAGGGTTACCTTACAGAAATCAAAGGAGCATCCTTAGGTGAGATTGTTAGAGCTCTTAATAATCTGGGTGTTTCTCCAACAGATTTAATTGCCATATTACAGGCTTTAAAAGCAGCAGGTTCATTGAAAGCTACTTTGGAGATTATATAATATGATAGGTCAATATTTTGACATAGGTTTATATTCGGTTACTAATTCAAAATTAGAAGAACTAAAAAATAACAATAGTCCAGAAGCAATTGAAAAAGTTGCTCAGGAGTTAGAATCAGTTTTTATATATGAATTACTCAAGGTTATGAGAAATACAGTGAAAGTCAGTGATAAAGAACAGGACGCCTTTTGCAACTATAACACTATAATGGATATGGAATTATCGAAGGTTCTGGCACAAAGGGGTATGGGGTTAAAAAGGTATATAATTGAGGCCCTGAGTAAAGATAAAGTTGTTAAAAGCTATCAGGAAATTGAAAACGCTTCAGAAAAGCCCCATTATATGAATATAACTTCTGGCTTTGGAATTAGAAAACACCCGGTTCTGGGCGGTTACCATTTTCATAGAGGAATTGATATAGCAATGCCAGAAGGTAGTGATATTAAGCCAGTATTAGGTGGAAAAGTTATTTATAGCGGTTTTGATAGGGGATATGGGAATAATGTGGTTATTGAACATGAGAATGGGATTAAAACGAGATATGCCCATAATATGGTTAATCTTGTTAATGTGGGAGATAGGGTTGATAGAAATACTGTTATTGGAAAAGTGGGCAAAACGGGGTTAACAACCGGACCTCACCTGCATTTTGAGGTTATAAAAGATGGTGAACCAATAGACCCTGGCATCTTTCTTGCTGAAAATAAATTAAAGTTTTAGAAAAAAACATCGATAAAATTAGTAAGAAAGATACAGGAGGTTTAAATGAAAATTAATGGTAACAAACCTTATGATGGAGTGGAAGTAACATTATCGACTACAAAGATAGGTAATGTGAAAAATGATCAAAGCAAGGCAGGAAGTATCAAGAAACAATCAGAAGATGTTATTGAAATTTCTAAAGATTCCAGAAAAATAGCAGAGATTGCTAATGCTATAAAGAATATGCCTGAAATAAGGGCTCAAAAAATTGAAGAGCTTAAAAAAGTTATCGAATCGGGAAATTATACTGTCGATCCAAGGAAATTGGCAGAGAAAATAATAAGCGAACTATAAAAAATGAAGGAATTAAAAGAAGTATTAAAATCACAAATTAAGATTCATGATGAGCTGGTTACCCTTCTTCAAAAAGAGAGGGAAGCACTGATATTGTTTGAACCTGATGAAATAGAGCGGTTGGCAAGAGAAAAAGATATGTTGCTTATGAAAATCAGGCTTTTTGAAGAAGAAAGAATGAAGCTGATGGAAGAGTTATCAAAAAAAAATAATTTGACTGAGAACATAACTCTCTCCAAGCTTGTTGAACTAACGGGTGATCTGGAATATAGAGAATTGGGCTTGAAACTTCTATCTTTAATCCAGAGTGTAATTGAATTAAATGAGTTTAATAAAATTCTTGTAGAGCATTCTTCAAGACACGTTAATAATTTTCTTGTTTTTCTCGAAAATAATGGGATTGAACCTGTTAAATGTAATAAGACCTTAAAGGTATAAAGGGGAGTTATAATTGTCAATACTTTCTATTTTTGATATTGGTAAAACTGCTTTATTGACCAATCAAACAGCTATATCAGTGACAAGTCATAATATTGCAAATGTGAATAATCCAGACTACTCAAGGCAGGAAGTTATATTGGGGGTAAAAACTCCAGTAAAAATTAAGGGTGGCTATTTGGGCAGAGGTACTTCTATCGATGCGATCAGAAGAAGTTATGATAAATTTTTGACAGATATGCTTTTCAATCAGGAAAGTGTATTGGGTAGATCAAGTGTCCTTAAAGATATAATATCTGAAGTGGAAGAATTTTTTAATGAGTCAAACAGAGAAGGGTTAAATTCTGTTATAAACAATTTTTTCAATTCCCTCGAAGATCTTTCAGTCAATCCCTCTGATATAAGCAAAAGGATTGTTGTAATCAATAAAACTTTAGAATTAATCAGTCAATTCAAAGAGATGGAAAATAGATTAGTAGAAATGGGAAATTCCATAACTAATGAGATGTCAATTATAACAGACAAAATAAATAGTATTAGTAGAGATATTGCGGAACTGAATAAAAAAATTAACCAATTAGAGGCAGATGGGGTATCTCGGGCAAATGATTTAAGAGATAAAAGAGATGCTCTTCTAAAAGAGCTTTCAAAATATATAAACATCAGTTATTACGAAAGTAAAGATAAGACTTTCTACGTTTCCGTGGGGATGAGAAATATTGTTAGCGGTGGCAATTTTTCTGAAGTTAAATTTTTGAATACCTCTCAAGGAAGTGTTTTCAAAGTGGAGAATGGGGATATAACAGATAAAATAACAGGTGGCAGGATAAGTGGGCTCCTCACTGCTCAAAACTTAATAAATAATGAGTTTCTTTATAAATTAAGGAAACTCTTTGGTAGTTTTACCAATCAGTTTAATCTCATTCACCAGAATGGCTATGATTTAAATGATAATACAGGTGTTGATTTCTTTAAACCATTGACAAATATCCATTTCGAAGAGTTTTCAAAAAATGGTGTTATAACATCTTTAAATATTAGTGATTATAGTGCTTTGAAATTTGATGAATATTACATAAACATTAAGACTGGTAATGTTTATGAAGTGGTAAACAGATACACCAATCAGATTGTAACATCTGGCAATTACGTCTCTGGTGGTACAATAAGCTTTGATGGTATTGATGTGGTTATTTCTGGTTCAGTTACTGATGGCGATAGTTTTTTAATTTCTCCATTAAAATCTTCAATAAAAGATGCTGCTTTAAATATAAAGGCTCCAGAAGAAATTGCTGCAGCATCGACTGCTAATTCCCCATGGGATAACACAAATTTATTTAATCTCATTAACCTTAAGGAAACATCACTGGGAGCATTAGAAAATAAAAATATATACGAATTTTTTCATGTTTTAACATCCAGGGTTGGAGTACTTGCTGCTTCAGCAAATGATAGTTTGAAATTTGATGAGACACTTTATAACGAAATTTCTAATAGAAAAAGTGTGGTTCAGGGAGTTAATCTGGATGAAGAAGCAGTAAATTTAATTAGATATCAGCGTGCGTTTGAAGCGGCTGCAAAAGTAATACAGGTAGCAAATGAACTATATGATACATTGGTTAAACTGGTATGAGAGTAAACAATCAGATTCTTTTTAACCAGATAATAGCGTCTTTGGCTAAAAAAAATAGTGAAATCTACCTTGCACATGAAAAATTAACATCCTTGAAAAAAATAAACAGGCCTTCAGATGATGTTGCATCTTATACAAAGGCTACTAATTATAAAATTAAGGTAAATAGCATTGAGCAATTTAAGAGAAATATTGATATTGCTGATGGTATGCTTAAATTTGCAGAAAGGCAATTGAATGATTTGAGTGACACATGGGATAGGGTCAGTGAACTTACTGTTTTAGGATTAAATGCTACTGAAGATAGTACATCTCGGCTGGCGATAGCATCGGAGCTTAAAAATATTGCTAACTTTATGCTTGGTATTGCTAATAGTAAATATGAGGGTAATTATATCTTCTCTGGATATAAATCAGATCAACCACCCTTTTCTTCTATCGATTCAAACTACAAGGGTGATTCAAATCAGATAATAGTAAGCATAGATAATACAAGTTATCTTGGTGCAAATGTTACGGGTGATAAATTATTTCTTTTCAACAATTTCCCATCAACCAGTTTAGTTACCGAGGAGGGAAAACATATCTATTATAATTCTCAAAGTGATGGTTCCCTGAATATTGAAATAAGAGATAGGGATGACACAACGGTTATTAAGACGATAAATATAAAAAATGTCATAGATGGGATTGATAAATTATCCAACGCATTTAAAAATAACAATACTCTCGAGGCTAAAGCAATTTTTGAAATAGTAAATTTTGCAAAAAACCAAATAATAGTTTCACAAACAGAGGTGGGTGCCAAGTTGGCAAGACTTGAAAGACAATATGAAAAGTTAGAAGAGACAGATTTAATATATAAGAAGTTGTTATCAAATATTCAGGATGCAGATATAGCTGAGGTTGCTTCTGAAATAGCCAATATTCAGGCTTCCCTTGAAGCACTAAGACTGTCAGCTTCGAAAATTTTTTCCCAGTCTCTCCTTGACTTTTTGAGGTAGTGAAAATGCTTGTATTAACCAGAAAAAAGGGTGAAAAAATAAGAATAGGTGATGCCATAGTATTTGAAATAATTGAAATAACGCCATCTTCAGTAAAAATAGGTTTTTCAGCTCCACCAGATGTTAAGATTTATAGAGATGAACTCTATATGAAAATAGTCGAAGAAAATAAGAAAGCTGGCTCTATTACAGAACAGGATTTATCCACAATAATAAAGGGGTTTATTAAATGATTAAGGTTAATACCACACGTTTTGGAGAAATTTCAATCCCAGAAGAAAAGGTAATTACCTTTAAAGATGGTATACCCGGTTTCCCTGAATCAAAAAAGTTTTTTATTTTGGATCATAGAAATACACCGTTAAAGTGGCTTCAATCTATTGATGAACCTGAGTTAGCATTTCTAATAGCTGAGTCAAGTTTCATAGATCCAAACTATCAGATTAGTCTGGACAAGTCTGTCGTAGATTATTTAGAAGTTAATAGTCAAGAGGATGTAATAGTTTTTTTAATTCTTCGCGTTGAAGATGGTAAAGTGGTCGTCAATTATAATGGGCCATTAGTTTTCAACGTAAATAAAATGTTGGGTGCTCAAGTTATTATAGACAGAAATTTTCAAAAAAATTCCTGATTAAAATGCATAAGAGATATCACATTCATTTCTCTTTAGCATGTCTTCCTCAGGGATAAATTCGTGATGAAGATATGTTTTTGCCTCCTTGTCTTTTTCGATGCTTGGGTGTTATGCATGTTCTGGCTAAGGTTATGTGACTTTAAAGATAGTAATTATGTGTGAAATTTCAGTATAATCAATACGGATGGTTAAGTTAATCTTGACTATTCAGGTTATATTTGATACTTTTAAAAGACAATGAGAAAAGTTTATTTTGATCACAATGCAACAACACCTATACATCCAGAGGTAAAAGAAGTTATCTTACCATTTTTATCGGAGAAATTTGGTAACCCTTCTTCACTCCATTGGGCAGGGAGAGAAGTAAGGGCTTATGTAGAAGAAGCAAGAGAAAAAGTAGCTAAGATGATTAATGCCGATCCTTCTGAAATAATTTTTACAAGTTGCGGTTCAGAGGGAGATAATATGGCAATTAAAGGTGTCCTTATGGGTAATCTGAAAAAAGGACGTCATATGATTACGACAGTTGTTGAGCATCCAGCAGTTTATAGAACCTGTAAATTTTTAGAAAAATTTGGTTTTGAAGTAACCTATGTGCCAGTAGATTCTTATGGCATGATAGATCCGGATGATATAAGAAAGGCAATAAGAAAAGATACCGTACTTATCAGTGTTATGTATGCTAATAATGAGACGGGAAATATTTTCCCAATCAAGGAAATATCTAAGATTGCAAGAGAATATGGAATAATTTTTCATACCGATGCTGTTCAGGTGGCGGGTAAAATACCAATAGATGTAAAAGATTTGGATGTTGATATTTTAACAGCTTCAGGACATAAGTTTAATGCTCCTAAAGGTGTTGGTTTTCAGTATATTAAGAGGGGTGTTGAGGTATTGCCCCTTATTTCTGGGGGGCATCAGGAGAGGGAACTTAGGGCAGGGACTGAAAATATGGTTGGTATTGTTGCAATTGGCAAGGCATGTGAAATTGCTATGGAAACAATGGATAAAAAGTCAAAAGAAATTGGGGAATTGAAGGAACGATTGGAAAAGGGCATTCTGGAAAAAGTACCTGATATAGTTATAAATGGCCATCCAGAAAAGAGATTATATAACACCGCTAATATTAGCTTCAAATATATTGAAGCAGAGGCTTTACTTGTTATGCTTGATATGCAGGGCATAGCTGTATCTACAGGTTCTGCCTGTTCTTCTGGCGCAACAGAACCATCATATGTCCTCCAAGCAATGAATTTAGACCCCCTTTGTTCAAGGGGTGCTTTAAGGTTTAGTTTAGGGTTGGGGAATACTATTGAAGATGTTGAGTATTGTTTGGAAATTCTGCCTCCAATTGTTGAAAAAATAAGAAAGATGTCTCCCTTTTACAAAAAATAATTTAATATGAGCAAAAAAGTTTGTGTTGCTATGAGTGGTGGAGTTGATAGTTCCACTACTGCAGGTATTCTTAAAGAAAGTGGTTTTGAAGTATTTGGTGTATTTATGAAATTATGGGATTCCGGTAAAAGTGATAGAGGATGCTGCAGTCTTGATGATTCGAATGATGCGCTCAGAGTTGCAAATAAATTAGAAATTCCTTTCTATGTTTTAAATTTTAAGAAGGAGTTTAAGGAATATGTAGTCGATTACTTTGTTTCTGAGTATCAAAGGGGAAGAACTCCCAATCCATGTATTATGTGCAATAGGTCGATCAAATTTGATTTTCTATTGAAAAAGGCTAAAACATTTGGTGCCGATTATATAGCAACCGGGCATTATTGTAAACTTGAGAAAGTAGGTGATGATTTTTTCTTATTTAAAGCAGCCGATAAAAGAAAAGATCAGTCATACTTTTTATTCAATTTAGACAAACCCATTTTAAAAGAGATTCTTTTCCCTCTTGGCAATTTTACGAAAGATCAGGTAAGAAAAAAGGCTTCAGAATTCAAGCTTGTTACTGCTGAAAAAAGAGAAAGTCAGGAAATATGTTTTATTGAAAAAAATTATAGGGATTTTCTTAACGAAATGGGGCTTAAAGAGAAAAAAGGTTATATTGTGGATTTAAAGGGCAGAGTACTGGGAACTCATAAAGGTTATTTTAATTTTACCATTGGTCAAAGAAGTGGTTTAAATGTGGCTATAGGGAAACCTGTTTATGTTAGTAAAATTATACCTGATGAAAATTTAGTAATTGTTGGAGATGATGAAAATCTTTACAGAACGACATTTCTGATTGAAAATGTGAACTTTTTTGAAACACCAGATTTTAGTAAAGAGTATGATATAAAAATAAGATATTCTCATAGGGGCGAGAAAGCTAAAATCAAAAAAAAAGAAGATAAGGAATACTTGGTAGAGTTTACAATCCCACAAAGAGGAATAACCCCCGGGCAGGCTGCGGTTATTTATGATAGCGATAAATTAGTTGGTGGTGGATGGATTAAAGAAGTTTTCTGAAGATGATTTTGTTGAAAAAACTGATTTAATATATTACTATTTTAGCATGCATAAGATTATTCCATTTGCACTTGTCGGAGTTGGTGGTTTTCTGGGCGCTATTGCAAGGTACAGTGTGGCAATATATTTTTCAAAAAATACATCACTATATTTTCCCTTTGCAACGTTCGTAGTAAATATATTAGGGTGCTTTTTGATAGGAATTCTTAGTTATATTGTTGTCTATGTAAAAATTTTAGAACCAGATTATGTACGATATTTTTTTAGTATTGGGTTTGTTGGTGCCTTTACTACCTTTTCCACTTTTGA